>Ga0163147_10003651_pt1 | contig 20327 bp, 18 predicted proteins | sample OliLakLV19MP6G1_FD_148597 | JGI IMG/M metagenome (GOLD analysis project Ga0163147, IMG submission 148597) | Freshwater microbial mat bacterial communities from Lake Vanda, McMurdo Dry Valleys, Antarctica- Oligotrophic Lake LV.19.MP6.G1 | ecosystem: Environmental > Aquatic > Freshwater > Lake >...
AGCCGAAGGCCCCAGCACCGCACGCCGGATCACCGTTTCACTCCCCGAATCTTGGTCGCAGCGAGTTGGCGCAGAGGATCTCTTGTCGCGGCCGCCCATCGAATGCCGGACCACAGGCCGCTGGGTTGAGCCCACCGCCAAGTCCTACCCCTTCGCGGACCAACGAGCCCAGATGGCGGATCTCAATAAATGGTTCACGGGCGGCTACAAGGTCTCACGCCCCGCAACGCAGGCGGACTTTGACGAGTAAGGCCGGGAAAACACGGACACTCTCGCGGCTTCACGCGCGTACCATCGCTCCGATGCTCAGACTTCTGTTCGCCCTCGCTCTCGTATTGATTTCCGGCGCAGCGCTCGCGCAGGGCGTTCCGGGGATCCTCGCGCCATCCGAGGCGACCGTGAGCTCGCCCGACCTTCACACCTTCGGGCTCTGGCCGCTTTTCCAGCAGTCCTTTGACGTCTTCACCGTGCTGCTCATCGTCGGCTCGGTGATCGCGCTGGCGGTCGTGTTTAGCTGCATGCTCGACATCCGCGCCAGCCGGATCCTGCCGCGTCGCTCCGTCGAGCGCATCATGGCTCTCACCGCGCACAGCGAGTGGGACGACCTTCGCGACTATGTCGCGCGCGACGATTCCTATGTGGGACGAGTTGTTCGGGCCGCCATGCTCAGCGCCCGCACCGGCGACCGCGAAGCCGTGCGCGACGCCGCGGAGCTGGCCGCCGCCGAAGAGTCCGCACGCTGGTTCCGCCGCATCGAAGTCCTGAACGTCGTGGGCAACTTGGGCCCGCTCATCGGGCTGGCTGGCACCGTCTGGGGCATGATCCTCGCCTTCACCTCGCTAGGCCAGGCGGGCGGACAGGCCGACCCCACCGCGCTTTCCACGGGCATATCCAAGGCCCTCTTCCACACGCTGCTGGGCCTCTCGCTAGCCATCCCCTGCCTGCTCGTCTTCGGGCTCTACCGCTCGACCGTCGATCGCATCTGCACGCGCGGCATGGTCCTCAGCTCGCAGGTCGTCGATCGGCTCCCCAACGCTGGCACTGCGCGAAGCGGCGTCTTTGGAAGGTAACTCGTGCGCCCGCAGTCGATCCATTCTCGCGCCAGCTTTGGGTCCGGCCACGCTGGCGGGGGCGGGCAAGCGCTGAGCAAGGTCAACGTCACGCCGCTGATCGACGTTGTGATGTGCCTCATCATCTTCTTTCTCATCGTGGGAAGACTGGCCGCCCACAAGCCGATCCAACTCCCCGAGTCCGGCTCGGGCGAGGAGGCCCGGAAGAGTTCGCCGATTGTCGTCGAGATCCTCCAGCCCGGGAACCCGAACGCCACCGAACCTGTCGTCATGCTCGGCGGCCGATCGGTCGATCTCAAGGCGCTCGCCGACGCCGTGAAAGACGCCGTGAAGATCGAGGGCACTGAAAAATCGCAGCGCCCGGTCCACCTTCGCGCCAATCGCGATCTGCCCTACGCGATGCTCTCGCCCGTGCTCAAGGTCTGCCACGAGGCTGGTCTCACCAGCGTGCGGCTTGTCACGGAGCGTGCGCGATGAGCCGCCGCCGCGGGATGAGCAAACGCGCCGGGGCCTTGGCCGCCTGGGACATGCACTACGGCCCGAACATGACTCCGATGGTCGATGTCGTCATGGTCATCCTCGTCTTCTTCATGACCAGCAGCGCGATCCTTGGCCCGGAGTGGTTGCTGAAAAGCGTCCTGCCCGTGAACGCCTCGCCGCCCGTCGCGACCGACACCCTCGAGAAACCAACTCGCGTCAACGCGGCCCTCTCCCGCGACGTGAACGCCAAGACCACTGTTCGCGTGCAGGAAAATGGCGCCAACGAGACCGACGAGAACCTCGATCAGTTCTTCGCTCGCCTCGCCAGGATGTCACGCGAAACAACGCCACGGCTGATCGAGGTCCTGCTCAAGCCCGACCCCGCCGTTGCTTACGGCGACATCGTCCGCATCCACGAAACCTGCCAGAAACTTGGCATCAATAAGGTTGGCATGCAGGACGCGAAATCGGACGCCGATCCCAGCGGAAAATAGGACGCCGAGCTTTACGCTCTACTTCGCTCGCGCAAAGATATGCAGCTTGTGCCCCACCGCCACCAGTCCACGCTCCGCGCACAGCCGATCACGGATCGCGATGAGCTCGGGGATCTCCACCGTCACCACCTGCCGCGTGTCCATCCGGATAATCAAGTCGTGCGGCCTCTGGCCGTACACCAACTGGTAGTACGACTGCTCCTCGTCCGAAAGCACTCGCTGGATGATCCCCGCGTCTTGCAGCAGCTTGATCGTGCGGTACACGGTGGCCTTGGAGACCCGGAACCCCGCGGCCTTCAGCTCCGCCTGGAGCTTCTCGGCCTCGAACAGCCCGTCGTGCCGGATAATTGTGTCCAGCACCTGAGCCCGCTCGGGAGTGTACTTGAGCCCCTCGCTCTTGAGCTTGCGACGAAAGACCGCGCAGAGCGGCTCGACGATCTCAGGATCGGGTAGCGTCGTCTCGCCCGCGGGCGCGGCCGGTCCTTTCAGAGGCAATGGGGTCAGCGGCATGGAACTATCCTAAGCCTGTGCCAAGCAACGCTCGCAACGCCCCCTCCTCAAACACGAACGCTAGCGAACTCGGGGCGGCCGATTTCTCTCGCGGCGTTTCGCTCGTGGCGCTGATCCTGCTCGGGGCCGCCGCCGTGATCTTGACCGCCAGCGCCGGCGGCCCTCACCGCGCCTTTGACGCGCTGCTCGCCGTCGTCGGAACCCTCATCGACAGCTCACCCGCGCTCGCGTTGGTCGCTGCTTCGATCGGGCTCGGACGCCTCGCACGGCCGCTTTTCCGCGAATCCGCCGACTCGCTGGCGCTTCAGGTCGCCGTAGGCCTCTCGATTATGCTCACGCTCACGCACGCCTTGGGCGTTAGCGGCATCATGGGATCAGCCCTCGGGCGTCTCGTCGCGCTGGCCGTGTGCGTGCTCGGGCTTGGCATCGGTGGCCATCAGTTCGCCGCCCACCTGAACGCCGCGCGAAACGCGCCAGACCGCGCACGCGACACTGCCGCGGAACGCTGGCGGTCCGTGCTCTGGCTGGCGCTGCTGCCCGCGCTGGGCGTGATCATCACCGCCGCGTGCAACCCGCCCGGCTGGCTCTGGGCTAGCGAGTTCGGCGGCTTCGACGCGCTCAGCTACCACCTCCAGCTCCCACGCGAGTGGCTCGCCGCTGGCCGGGTCTGGCCCGTCGAGCACAACGTCTACTCCTACCTCCCCGGTTTCATGGAATCGGCCTTCGCGTTCCTCGGCTGGATGCGCGGACTCGGAGGCCCGCACCAACCGCCCGGCCCCGACTCCGCCTGGCTCGTGTCCTGCCAGATTCTTCACGCGGCACTCACGCTCGCCGCCGCGTGGCTCACGGCGCGGGCTGCCGCAAGATTGCTCGACCGCGGCGACAACAGCCCCGCTCTGGCCCCCATGCTCGCTGGCGGGCTCACGCTCGTCACCCCCTGGATCGTTGTTGTCGGTTCGCTCGCCTACAACGAGATGCCGATGGTCGCGCTCTTTGCTGGCGCGATGCTCACCTCGATGGAAACACGGATCCCCGCGCTTCGCCGCGGCATTCTCGCTGGCTGGCTCGTCGGCGTCGCCTGCGGCATCAAACCCACCGCCCTGCTCTTCGCCGGGCTCCCCGTCGGCGCAGTGCTCATCTTCACCGCGCCGCGCAGAGAATGGCTCGCTCTCTTCTCCGCAACGATCATCGCTGGGCTCGCCGCCCTCGCACCATGGCTCGCGCGAAACGCCATCGCCTGCGGCAACCCGGTCTTCCCCTACGCCTCTTCCATCTTCGGCCTCAGCCACTGGACACCCGAGCAATTCGCCCGCTTCGCCAGCGGCCATCACTTCAATGGCACGCTCCTCGACCGGCTCCGCCTCCTTGTTCTCGCCGCCCCGAACGAGCCCGGCACTTCCAGCACCCAGCGTGGAATGATGCACGCGCAATGGGGGGTCTTCTTCCCGCTGACCGCGTTGGCCGTCGTCGCTACGCTGTTTCATCGCTCGCGCCTCACTCTCGCGATCACGCTCGGGCTCGCGCTTCAAACAGCCGCGTGGCTCTTCACGACCCACCTTCAATCTCGCTTTCTCATACCTCTCATCGTTCCAGCAACGATGCTAATCGCAGCGACAGCCGAGTCGTTGCGAAGTCGCGGCAACGCCGCCCGTCACCTCGCGTCCTCGCTCGCTCTCTTGGTGCTCGCGATCCAATCAGGCGTGACAACGTGGATCTTTGTGACCGAGCAACGCTGGAAACCCACCGCGCTCCTGATCCCCGGCCCCGGCATACTTAGCGGCGAACCGTGGGCCGCGCAGCTCGAATCTCTTACGCCCGAACAACTCAACGCGGCGCTGCAACAGGCAAGCCCTGAAATGTGGATCAACCTCTCTCTGCCGCGCGACGCCACGATCTATTTGCTCGGCGATTCAACCCCTCTCTACATCGATCGGCCTGTGCTCTACCACACCACGTGGGACACATCAACGCTCGGCGTCGAGATCCGGGCCGATCCCACAAGCCCCACATCTTGGAGCGAAGCCATGGCCGCCCGCGGCGTTGCCTATGTCCTCTTCAACCTCGCCGAGATCAACCGGCTCCAGCGCAGCGGCTGGTACGACCCCGAAGTCACAACCCAGCGTGCCGAGCAACTGCTCCAGACTCAGGCGACGCTCATGCATTCCTGGCCCGAACAATCACGCTCGCTCTACAGGCTCGACCCGGCCGCTCACCCTGGAGCGGAAAAGTGATCTCACCGAACTCGCCGATTGATCCAGCCGCAGGAACCGCGCCGAACACGCCCCGGCCAGCGCACAAACCTGTCCGCGCTGCGCTCCAACTCCTCGGATTTCTTGGCGGCATCGCACTGCTCATCTGGTGCATCGCCGTCGCGCTCCGTCCTGAGAATCGCGACCAGCTCGCCCGGCTTCGCGACGCCAAGGCCTGGGAGGTCGCCGCGCTCCTCGGGCTCACCGCCGTCAGCCTCATCGTCAACGGCCTCTCCTTCTGGTCCTCGGTACGCCCCATCCGCTCTATCGCCGCCCCCGCGATTCTGGCCACCAACGCGCTGGCCACCTTTCTCAACTATCTTCCATTCAAGATCGGCGCGCTCGCACGCATCGCCATCCACAACCGCCGCGATCGCCTCCCGCTCCTCACCATCGGGGCGTGGTTCGTCGCGATGACCGTGCTCATCACGGCCGTCCTCGCGCCGCTGATCGCCGCCAGCCTCTGGCGCCGCACCATCGACAACGCCTGGTGGGCCGCGTCCATCACGGGCCTCATCCTCTGTTATCTCTCCGTCGTCGGCCTTGCGCGAACTTTCGCGGGCCTACCGGGGCTCGCACGCCTGCACTTCATCACCACGCGGGTCGGCTGGCTCTGGCTCCAGCGCCTCGTCGGCACGCTCGCCTTCTCGCAACTGCACCGCGGCCTCAGCATCCTCGCCGACGCCAAAGCCACCGCCCTCACCATGCTCTTCCGCATCACCGACATCGCCGTGCAGAGCCTCCGCTTCGTCCTTGTTGCGCAAATGATCCATGAACCGCTCACGTTCGCCAACGCCTTTCTCGCCGCCTCGACCTATTTCATCATCGGCGTGCTGAGCCCGGCGGGGATGCTCGGCGCGCGCGAAGGCGGCACGGCCGCGCTCGTCAGCGTCCCCGCCAGCGCCACGCTTCTCGTCGGCGCAGGAGAAATTATTGTCAACCTGATCGGCGCACTGATCGCCGTCGCCTACCTCCGTCTCGACAAACTCTTGCGCTCCAAGCCCACGTCATCAAGCTCGAGCGAACGCCCCGCGGACCTATCATCGATGTCATGAAAATCTCTCTCGCGCAGATCAACCCCACCGTCGGCGACCTCGCCGGAAACGCGACCCGGATGCAGAAAGAACTGCAATCCACCGCCGCAGATGCCGCGAACCTCGTCGTCTTTCCCGAGCTCTCCATCTGCGGCTACCCGCCCAAAGACCTACTGCTTCAAGAGTCCTTTGTCGCACGCTGCGAGGCCGAAGTTCGTCGCATCGGCGAATCTTCAACCGCCGACATCACCGCGATCTTCGGCTGCCCGCTTCCCGCGCACAACCTCGCTGGCACCACCAACTCTCTTCTCGTCTATCAGAACAACCACCTCATCGCACGCTACGACAAACGTCTCCTCCCGACCTACGACGTTTTCGACGAGGACCGCTACTTCGTCCCGGGCTCAACACCGACCGTCATCGAGATCTCTGGCATCAAAGTCGGCCTCGCGATCTGCGAGGATCTTTGGAAAGGTGAGGACGCCGGGTTCGCGCCGCGCTACGCCGACGCCGCCGACCCCGTGACCGAACTCGTCCGCGCCGGCGCGAGGATCATCGCCGTCTCCTCCGCGAGCCCCTTCGTCCTTGGCAAGGGCGCACGCCACCGCGAGATCCTCCGCAAGCACGCCACTCGCCACAGCGTCCACGTCCTCTCTGTCAACCAGGTCGGCGGCAACGACGAGCTCATCTTCGACGGCCACGCCTGCGCGATCGGCCCCGGCGGCGAACTGCGCGCGGCCGCGAAGAGTTTCGATGAAGACCGTGTAAACGTCGAGATTAATCTCGAGATCAATGTTGAGAGCAACGCCGCAAGCTCGACCACGCAACCCTCAACGCCTGATCCTCTTCTCAGCGCTGTCGCCGAAGAACTTCTCTTCCGCGCCCTCGTCCTGGGCGTTAAGGACTACTGCCGCAAGACCGGCTTCCGCACCGCGCTCATCGGCCTCTCGGGCGGCATCGACTCCGCGCTCACCGCCTGCATCGCCGCAGCCGCGCTGGGCTCGAAGCAAGTCACCGGCGTCTCCATGCCCGGCGAGTACTCCTCGCAAGGCTCCAAATTCGACGCCTACGAACTCGCCAAACGCCTCGGGATGGAGTGCCAGGTCATCCTCATCAACCCCGTGATGCACGCCTTCCGCGACACGCTCGACGCCCACTTCGAGGCTCACAAGCTCGCCACGCTCGGCGCGAATATGCCCGACATCACCGAAGAAAACCTGCAATCGCGCATCCGCGGCAATCTGCTCATGGCCCTGTCAAACCGCACCGGCTCGATCGTCCTCACCACCGGCAACAAGTCCGAGATGGCCGTTGGATACTGCACGCTCTACGGCGACATGAGCGGCGGGCTCGCCGTTCTCGCCGACGTCACCAAGCAACAGGTCTACAAGCTCTCGCGCTGGATCAACGCCAACCCCGCCGCGTGCGGCTTCACCAAGCCGCCGATCCCCGACGCTTCGATCACCAAACCGCCGAGCGCCGAACTGCGGCCCGGCCAGACCGACCAGGATTCGTTGCCGCCCTACGAAATACTCGACGAGATCATCGCCCGCTTCGTCGAATCGCGACAAGCCCCCAGCACGATCGTCCGCGAGACCGGCTTCGACGCGGCGGTCGTCACCCGCATCGTCCGCATGATCGACCTCGCCGAGTACAAACGCAAGCAAGCCCCGATCGGCCTGAAAGTTACGAGCGTGGCGTTCGGGTCGGGCCGGAGAGTGCCGATCGCGCAGGGGTGGCGAGGAGAATGAACGACACTTGCGATGACCCGCCGCTACACCACCACCAACGGATCATGGTCCGCCCGCGCCTGCACCACCCGCACGCCCGGCAGCATCCCCCGCAACCGCTCCGCCAGCCGCGGCAGGTACCCGCGCTCCGTGTTCGTATGGCCAGCCAAGATCACCGACATCCCCGAGTGCAGCGCGTGCAGCACGTCGTGGTGCTTCATCTCGCCCGTGACAAACACCTCGCAACCCTCCGCGCGAGCGACGCCCGCCAGCGACCCGCCAGCGCCCGGCACCACGCCGATCGTGCTTACCGCTCGTGAAAGGTCCGTCGGCCCGCCCACCGACGCGACCTCGATCCGCGCCGTGCGCAAGTGCTCGCGCAGCCTCACGGCCAGCTGCGCCAGCGTCGCTGGTTGATCCAGCACCAGCCGCCGCCCCGCGCCGGTGTTCCGCGTTGGCTGAGAGGCAAGCTCGTACACGTCGATCGGCATTGTTTCGTACGGATGAAACTGCTTCAACGTCTCGATCACGAGCGCCACCGCGCGCTTGGCGCACACCATCTCCAGCCGACACTCGCGCACGCGCTCCAGCCGCCCCGCGACGCCGACAGCGGGCTGCGACGACGCGTTTCCGAAGAACGTCCCTGTCCCGTCCGCAGCAAACGAGCAGACGCTGTAGTTCTCGTTCAGGCCCGCACCGGCCGAAGCCATCGCGCTGCGGACCTTGTCCACCGCATCGGGCGGCACGAACGTGACCAGCTTAACCTGCTGCGTCGACTCGATCGCCGCGTACGGCGTCAGCGCTCGGCAATCGCCCGACACCTTCCCATCACGTCCTCCGCTCAGGCCCTCGCACAGCCAATCGCTGATCCCCCTCGACGCCGCGTCGAGCGCGGTGTGCGGGCAATAGATCGCGATGTGCGATTCGATGGCGCGCAGGATCGCACGCTCGGGCATCGACGAGGCCGTGATCCGCGCCATCGGCTCCCAGATCGGCGGGTGGTACGCGATGATCGCCGAGGCCCGCTCGTGAATCGCCTCGTCGAGCACACGCTCCGTCAGATCGATCGTTAGAAACACCGGCCCCGCCAGCGCACGCGAGGCATCCCCGACCAACATCCCCACACGGTCCCAAGGCTCGGCCAAGGCCTGCGGGGCGATCTGATCCATCGACGCGTTGAGGTCACTCACGAGCATTGATGTTCTCACAATCGAGCGCGAAAACCGATCGGCCCGCCGCTCGTCGCAACCATAGCCAGCACGAGCCGCACGCCGGGCAAGCCACCAAACATCAAACGATCAGTCGGCACACAGCCACGCCTCGGGCACGCAAGATATTCAAGCCAGCCCGCCGCACGTCATGGTCAACTTTCTCTGAAACACTACCCAAACAGATCTAAAACTTCTTCCTCAACTTCTTCCCGGTTCGGTGGTCCGGGCCACGCGGAACGTCCATACTTCCTCCACTCTTATGCAACCGTTCTGGAAATTTGCGCGGCGGATGCTGCGCTACCGAACCCTCGTCGTCGCGGCTCTCATCATGGCGGTGCTCTCCGCGGGCACCTTCGGCGCGGGCCTCCTCGCCATCAAGCCGGTTCTCGAAAAAATCCTAGGTAAGGACGGCCGGGATCTGCCCGCGATGGCGACGGACCTCAATGTCAAACTCGCCGCCAACTCCGTTCTCCGCAACATCCAGATCCCGCAAACCTGGATCGACGCACTCCCGCACGGCAAGTTCACGGCCGCGGTCTACATCGTGAGCTTCATCGGCGTCATGACCATCTTCGGCGCGGCCGTCAGCTTCCTCCACGCCTTCCTCGCCCTCACCGTCGTCAACCGAACCACCACCAACATCCGACGCGAGGCCTTCTACCGCGTCCTCCGCCTCCCGCTGCGCGACATCGTCCTCGGCGGCCCCAGCGACGCCGTCGCGCGCATCATGGCCGACACTCAGCAGCTCGGTGGCGGGTTCAACGCCCTGCTCAGCAAGGCCGTCATCGAAGCCTTCAAGGCACTCGCCGCCGTCGTCGTCGCGTTCATCCTCGACTGGCGGCTGGCGCTCATCGGCATGTTCATCGGCCCGGTCCTCGCCATCGTCATCCGCAAGCTCGGCAAGACAATCCGCCGCGCCACCAAGTCCGCGATGCAATCGCAATCCAAGCTCTACCTCGCCGCCCTCGAAGCACTTCAAGGCCTGCGCGTCGTCAAGGTCCACACCACCGAACGCTACGAGGTGGGCCGGTTCCACCGTGTCAACAAAGAAGTCATGCGCGAGCAGAACCGCGTCCGCACCGCACGCGCACTGGCCAGCCCGCTCGTCGAAGCGCTCTCGCTCTTCATCGTCGGCGCTCTGGCGCTCATCGCCGTCAAGGCCATCCTCGACAACAAGCTCGAACCCGCAACCTTCATCATGACCCTCGGCGCACTCGGCTTCGCGGCCGCCGCACTCAAGCCGCTCACCGGAATCTTGAACGACATCCAAGCCTCGTCCGCCTCCGCTGAACGCCTCACCGAGCTCTTCGCCATGGCCCCCGAGCCCGGCTACGGCCCGCACCTCCCCAAGCTCGCCCGCCACGCCAAATCAATCGAGTTCCGCAACGTCACCTTCACCTATCCCAAGCAAGAACGCCCCGCGCTCGACACCATCAACCTCACCATCGAGCACGGCAAAACTGTCGCCGTCGTCGGCCCCAACGGCTCGGGAAAAACCACGCTCTTCTCACTCGTCCCACGCCTCTTCGACCCCGATGTTTCCGAACCAGGACAACCTCAAGGCACGATCCTCATCGACGGGCTCGACGTCAGAGAAGTCTCCGTGCGCAGCCTGCGCCAGCAGATCGGCGTCGTCACCCAGGAAACCGTTCTCTTCCGAGGCACCGTTGCCGCAAACATCGCCTACGGCGCTAAGGGCGTCACCCGCGAGCGCGTCATTGAGGCCGCCAAAAAAGCTCGCGCCCACGAGTTCATCATCGCGCTCCCGCAGGGCTACGACACCCTCGTCGCCGAGCAAGGCCTCTCGCTCTCGGGCGGCCAGCGCCAGCGCCTCGCCATCGCCCGCGCCATCCTCCGCGATCCCGCCATCCTCATCCTCGACGAGGCGACCAGCATGATCGACGCCGACTCCGAGGCCAAAATCGCGGCCGCCCTCGGCGATTTCTCACGCGGACGGACCTGCCTCATCGTCGCCCACCGCCTCAGCACCGTGGTCAACGCCGACCACATCGTCGTCATGGACCAAGGCCGAATCGTCGATCAAGGCGGGCACGGGGAACTCCTCAGCCGCTGCGAGACCTACGGCCGAATCGCCCGCCACCAACTCGTCGCTGGCACTTGACACCAACCTCGCGCATACCGTGACACCATGCACGACCAAGCTTGCGAAGGCAACGATTATTTCAAGTGCGACTTCTGCCGCCAGTCATGGGCCGAGGATCGCCAGATGGTCGAGGGCCATCAAGGCAGCCTGGTGTGCGGCCCTTGCCTCAGCGTCGCCTACGCCACCGTCGTCAACGCCAGCATCACCGTGACGCCTCCCGAGAAAGTTCTCTGCGCGATGTGCCTCGAAGACCGCGACGACTCGCACTGGCAGAGCCCCGCGCTCCCAGAGATCTTCGTCTGCCTTCGCTGCATCAAACAGTCCGCACGCATGTTCGAAAAAGACCCCGAATCAGGCTGGAAACGCCCGGCGAAACGCGCCAAAGCCTGACCACGCCCGTCCCCGAAAGAACCTCACGCGCCAGCGTGAAGCGATCCACGCGAGCGAGCCTTGCCTCAATCGTAAAGTTGAGCACCGGGTATCACCGCACCCACCCCAACATCGCCGCGATCGCCACGCTCGGCGGGCTGAACTTCACACCCTCGGCAAACCGCGCGAACTCTCTCACCGCGACCCACCGCACCGCCGAATACTCCCAATCACGCGAAGATCGCTCGATCGCTTCGAGATCGCTCGCGAGCGACAACCTGATCACAACATCCACTCCGCGCGCGGCGACATCATCACAGATCGCCAACGGCTCACATAGCGCTCGCGCAATCTCCAGCCCCGCCTCTTCACGAAGCTCCAGCCCGTACAGCGCGATCAGGTCCGCGAAACTCAGCTCCCGCACACCCGCCCTCGGCGGCTGAATCCCGCCCGAGGGCCCCAGCTCCCACATCTCGCCGTACGCAAGCGTCCGCGCGTCTCGCTGGCCAACAAAGACATGCTCAACGCCGCGACGATCGCGGGCCGAGACCACGCCCCGCGCCGCCAGCAAACGCACGCCGTTGTCGATCATCGGCTGGACCGCCAGCCGCTGGTACCGATCGTGCCGAGCACCGATGGTCACATCACCGTTCGAGCTTGAAATCTCGATCGAATCGACCGCGACGATCGCGCCATCAAACAACCGTGGGTTGTTCGCCGCGCGCTGCGCCCACTCGCGAGCCGTGCGTTCATCGGGCTCCGGCGCGGCCCGCGCGGCCATCAGCACGCGCACTCGCGCACCGCGCGCGATGCCCGTCACCTCGCACCCTGAGCGCGTAAGCCGTGCCGGTTGCATGATCCAAACACCCTCCCCCGCCCGAAAAAACTTCCTCGCGGCGCAACCGCCATCCCTCAATCAACCCTCAATCAACCCATAAGATCCGCGATCCCGCTGCTGCCCAGCTCTGGCAGCCCCAGCGCCTTAGACTCGCGGTCGATCGCTTCTTTCAGCTTCTCCTGAGCCATCTTCAACGCCTCGTTGGTCGCGTCAACGATCAGCGAACCCGCCAGCGACCGCGTCTTGTCGTCGCCCGCCATCCCCGCGACCAACGCCGGGCTCAGTTCCACGCTCAGCACCTTCATCTGCCCGCTCGCCGTCACGCGCACCGCCCCGCCCCCGGCCTGCCCCGTCACGCTCGTCCGCGCCATCTGCTCTTGCACCTTGGCGAACGACTCTTTGAGCTTGTCCTGGTTCTTGAGCAACCCCGCCACCGCGCCCATCGCCTTAAACTTGTCGAACATGAGACCCCCGTGTTTCGTCCGGCCTTTCGCTGTCGCCGAACGTGTGATGTGATCCAAAGTCAATCGCTACTCGCTCGATGAACCCGAGTGAATCGCTGGCTCAAAGAACTCCGCACGCACGCGCCCGGACCGTTCAATCTCAAACTTCGCACCGAAACTCATCCCGACCAGCTCGCGCAAAAGCTAAACTCTCGCCAGCTTTCCCCGCAACAAACTCGTCACTCGTCCCTCGGACGTCCCTCCGCAGTCTGCTGCACCTTCACCACTCGCGCGCCAAACAACTCTTCCGCCTGCTTTACGAGTGGGTGTTGACGCATATCGACGGCTGGCGCAACGCCGGGCCCAACACTCACCGAAGTTCCTCGCGCCGAACCGCTCGACAAGCTACCAGCCAAACTATCCGCCGAAGCCTCAGCACGTTTCGCGCCAACCGCACCGCTCGCCAGCTTCACACCCTCGCCACTCTCGAGCACCACCCTCACCGCCGCGCCGTTCAGCCGCGCCGCGATGGTCTCGATCTCCTTCAGCCCGCCTCGCGCCACCGGCAGCATCGTCTCCGTAACTGCCAGCGTCAGCACATCCCCCACCATCGACACAAACGCGACGCTCTCGATCACCACGCGCAGCCGCCGAGTCTCGCTCGCCACGCGCAAAACCTCACTCCAAAGCTCCCCCGACGATCGCGCACCGCTCGGACCCGGTGCCACCGCTCCTTCAGACGCCGCCGGCGCAACGCCGACCGAGGAATCTGATCGAGAAACACTCGGCGTTGAAGAACTCTGGGTCCAAGACGGCGGCGGCGGCGCGATTGCGATGCTCGGTCTCGGCGGCGCCGCCGTTAGTGTTTTTTTCCAGCGACACTCCCCGAGCCGATCGCCGTCTCGCTACCAGCCCCACCCCCGACCACCATCGCGGTCACGTCCGCCAGCTTCTCCGTCAGCGCCAGCCGCACGATCAACGCGTCTATCAACGCCCGCGGCGTCGAGCTCCCCTTCGTCGCACGCTGCACGTTCTCGCACAGCGCGATCATGTGTACGATCCCCGCCGCATCGAACTTCTCTGCCCGCAAGGCCTCGGCCGCCCGCGCCGCCTCCGACAGGTCCACCAGCCCCGACCTCGCCCCGCACGCCGCCATCACCATCAAGTCTCGTAGCCGATCTAGCAGAGTCTCGATCAACTGATCGATCGAGATCCCCCGGCTCAAAAGTTCGTCCGCCTTCACGAGCGCCGGCCCCGGCTCGCCCTCCGCGATCGCATCGATCAACGCCCCGACCAGTTCCCGGTCCGGCAGACCCAGCAATTCCTGCAGCAACGCCACCGTCAGCTTCTTCTGACCGGCCGCCATCAGCCGATCCAGCAGCGACAGCGCGTCACGCATCGACCCGTTCCCCAGCCGCGCCACTTGGTGCAGCAACTCGGGCTCGGCGCTCAGCCCCTCTTCCTTGGTCACCGCCTTCAAGTGCTCGGCGATCATGGACGAAGCGATGTTGCGGAAATCAAAGCGCTGGCAGCGCGACTGGATCGTCGGCGGAACTTTTTGCGCTTCGGTCGTACACAGGATGAACTTCACATGCTCGGGCGGCTCTTCCATCGTCTTGAGCAGCGCGTTGAACGCCGCCGTCGAGAGCATGTGAACCTCGTCGATGATGTAGACCTTGTACTTCCCGCGCAGAGGCCGATAGATCGAGTTGGCGATCAGCTCGCGCGCGTTGTCCACCGAGTTGTTGCTCGCCCCGTCGATCTCGATCACGTCTGAATCGCGCCCCGCCATAATGGCCGCGTCCGCCTCGGCCGTCCCCCCGGACAGGGCCTTGGCGAAGATCCGCGCCATCGAAGTCTTCCCCACCCCTCGCGTTCCACAAAAGAGATACGCGTGCGCCACCCGGTTGGCTGAGATGGCGTTCTGCAGGGTTCTGGCGATCGGTTCCTGCCCCACGACCTCGTCAAAGGCCTTGGAGCGGTAGCGGCGAGCGAGCACGGTGTACGACATGAGCCCAGTTTAGCGAGGCGCCGAGGGGCGCGAAAAAAAATGCGCCGCCTGCACCGACGGCCGCCCAGCGAACGTCGAGCACGCGAAGAACGACCTCACCGCAAGCAACACCGATATGAAATGGCTCATCTCATTCTCTTGCGTCTCTTCTATGAAGCACGAAGAAATCGCAACCGGCGAGCTCTCAAGTCAGAGAACAGGCCTGATTCTCACGGAGAGTTCCACAGTTCCTAGAGTTCGCGGATCAGGGCCAAGGTTCAGGGCCAAGGTTCAGGCCCCGGGCTTCTTATACACCATCTCCACCCGGTTCCCGCGCGAGTTGAACTCAACCTTGGTCATGTACGCCCGGATCAGCATCACCCCGCGGCCCGACGTCTGCTCCAGATTCTCATCCAGCGTCGGGTCGGGGATGATCCCCGGATTGAAGCCCGGCCCCTCGTCCTGCACCCGGATATGAACCTCGGCCGGGTCCACTGTGTATTCGATCGTGATCGGCGTCTCGGGCGGCAGGTTCTTGTGCCCGTGCCGGAACGCGTTAGCGATCGCTTCTTCGAGCGCCAGCTTGATCGCAAACCGCGAGGCCTTGGCGTACCCGTGCTGCTCGACGGCGCTCAGCACCACCGTCTCGACCGTTTCGATCGCCTGCCGGTCGTTCTGGACCTTCATCGCTTGGAAAGCGTGGCTGGTGGGTCGGTGCTTGCTCATGCAGGCCTGGTCCGTGCGTCAGGAAACGTGATCGAGCGGTTCATCAGAAAGTTCGACAGGGAGTGCGGTGCCGCGCGAGCTCGCGCGGCGTGACGCCACAACGATCAGGCCAAAACGATCAGGCCACAACGATCAAGCGAGGCTCTTCACCGCGTCGTCCGCGGTCTCATGGATCTGGAACAGTTTGTTGAGCCGGGTGATCACGAAGACCTCGTAAATCTGCGGGTCAATGTTCGCTAGCCGCAGCTGCCCGCCGCGGGCTCGGACCTTGTTGTTCACCGTGATCAGCGTCCCCAAGGCCGCCGACGAGAGATGGTCTACGTTCGTGAAGCTGATCACCAGTCGCGGCACCTTCTCCGCCTCGATGATGGAGCCGATCTCCTCGCCGATCATCTGAATGTTCGCTTCGTCGAGAATGTTGCGATCGATGAACTCGATCTGGGTCACATTGTCTTGGCGTCGGACACGGAGTCTGGAATCAGGCGAAGCCATTGACGTATCTCCTTCGCAAACCACCGGTCACATGCTCACCGCGTCGTGCGCGAGCGAGGCCAACACACTTAAGAACTACTCAAGAACCACCCAAGGCCGCGGCAAGCGTCCGAGCATCATATCACCCGACCTCGCACCTCGGCTCAGCCACCCGGACAAGTCTCTCGGACGCCAGACCCGAGAGCTTCCCAAGGTCGAGGTGTGCGGACGATCGCGTAAAGACGAACCGGAACATTCCGAACCCTAGAACCTCAAAGGACACGCCCTCAAAGAAAACAGGGCGCTCAGAGCGCCCCGAGGAACTCACCATGCTTTGATGCCCGCCCAGCCCGCCAAAGGTTTACTCACGCGACCGAACAGCCCGGGTCAGTTCCCTAGCGGGGTCTTGAGCGAATCCAGCAGGCCTGGGAAGTTCTGATCTTCCTGCTCGCTCTGGATTAAGATCGTCGGCTTGATGAGGATCAACAGCGTCTGCTCGTCCTTGGCCTTGGCGGTGTTGGCAAAGAATCGGTTGAGAATCGGGATCTTCGAGAGCACCGGCACGCCCGTCTCGACCTCGTACTCGTTCACCAGCCGCTGACCGCCGATCAGGATGGTGCCTTGGTCGGGCACTGTCACCGTGGTCGAAACGCTCGTGACCGTCACCGTCGGGATCTGGATGAACGCGCTGACCTGCCCGGACTGCTGGAGCTGGCCGCCCGCGATCGCCGTGATCGGAGCCTGCGCGATACCGTCGATGTTGGAAACCGACGTATCGATGTTCATGGTCACGTAGCGACGGTCCGACGTCACCGTGCCCTCCACCAGCAACCGTACACCCTCGCTCACCGTGGAGAGCGTGGGGTCAAAGCCGACCGCGGAAGTTCCGACGACCGGCGTCAACGCCGAGATGAACGCCGTCTGCGTCGCCACGAAGATGTTCGACGTCTGACCGTTCGTAAACGTCAACCGCGGAGCGTTCAGCCGGATCGAACGCCGGTCCGCCTGAGTCGCCTGGATCAGGAAATCGACCTGAACATCGTCAAGGAACTGTCCGGCGATGCCCAGCGCTGGCGCCGCGCCGAGCGCCTGGCCCGCCACCGTGCTGGAGCCCACCTGGCTCGTAAGCAGAGTGCTGGTCAGATCGCTCGAGTTCTGTGCCGCACCGATCGGCGACCACGCACGCGGGTTCACAACGCCCTGAGTGAGCCCCGCTGCCCCGGCCCCGGCCGCGCCCGTCACGTTCCGCTGCAGCCCGGGACGCGTGCCCGAGAAGTTGAAGAAATCTGAAGTCTGGACCGTCGGGTCGGTTCGTTGCGCGGCCCGCACTTGGTTGTTGTTGGCGTTGAAGTACACGTCCAGATCAAACCCGATCTTCTCAAAGAAATCCTGCGCCACCAGCATGAAGCGCGCTTCCACGTTGATCTGCATCGCCCGGACCTCGCGCAGCTTGCTCAACAGCCCGCTGATCGCCTGATGGTTCGCTGGCGTGTTCTTGATAATCAGGTTGCCGTTCATCGTCGTGATCGAGCCCGTGGCCCCGCCCAGATCGCTCCAGCCCGTCGGATCGATCGTCCGCTGGATCACGTCCACGATCGCTCGCGAGACTTCTTCGCCCGAGCCACGCTTGGGGCCCTTGAACACGTCCGCGTTGTCCCCACCCCGACCGATCTCGCTCCCCGAGAACGGGCTCGAACCGTGGGCCTGCGACTGGGCCGTCATCAGCACGCTGGTGAGATCAAAGCTCGGAACGTTCGTGTAGTTCGGGACCTGCACCAAAAGGTCCTTGATGTCGTAGAACACCGTTACGGTTTTCTGCCGGATCACGTCCTCCGACGCGATCGTCAGGACGCCGTCCTCCACCGTCCAGCCCGCCTTGGTGCGCGGGTCGTGCGAGACCTTGGACAGAACCTTGTTCAGGATCGTCTGCATCGGCACGTTCGTCAGGCTCAGCGAGACCGTGTCCGTAGGGCGAACACCGATCGACTCGAGGCTGTTCCAGTCAGGGTCTAGGTTCACCTTCGTCACGCCGCGGATGAAATCCAGAGCGCTCGCGAGCGTCACGTCCTGAAAATCAACCGTCTCAGGCCGCTCCGCCAGCACACCGCGAACGCGGCGGTTCTCCTCGCTGTCGTTGAACGCCAGCTGGTCGCTCCGCCGCCCGCTGATCGCTGGCCAATCCTTCGGATAATCAATAATGCCGCGCGGCGGGACCATCGCCTTCTGGTTGTCCAGCCGCTGCAACGCCGAATTGAGCGTCTTCTCGCCCTGGATCTGGTTGTAACGCTGGAAGATAATCGAATCGGTGAGGACGTCCTTGAGAATCAGCCCGGCCGGGTTGGTCGGATCAAGGAACAAGATCTGCTCGTTGACCACCTGCAGCGCGGCCTCGTAATCCATCTGCAACTGCAGCTCGCGGATCCGTCCGTACGCCTCGCGGATACGGTTCTCAGCCTTCCTGGCGTTCGCGACATCTTCTTGTTGGCGAAGAGTTCTATTGGCTTGCGAGCGATCGATCGCCGCACGCTCTGCGGCCGTCCGGGCGCTCGTGTCCACGTCCGCCAGCAACGCGTCAACCTGCTTCTGGTACGTCTCGAACTCGACCTCGTTGAACACGTTGCGGTTCGCGTTCATGGTCAGCCGCGAGCTCAACGCCAAGTCCCGGGCTCGGTTCGTGTCGCCCGAGTCCAGCGCCTTGCGAGCCTGATTCTGCTGGTTCTGATACTCCGCCAGCGCCTGCTGCTTAATGATGTCGTTGCTCTCAATCGCGTCGCCCAGCACGTTGCCGGTGGGGATGTTCCCCAGCTGGATCCGCGCCTCGTTGAGCTTGTTGGCCACCCGATTAGACTCTTCTGGCGAAAGGTACTCGCGGAAATCGCTGTTGAGCCGCGAGTACTTGGTCATCGCCTCGTTGTAGCGAGAGTCTCGCATCGCCGCGTCCGCCTCGGCCAGCAGTTGCTGAGCCGTGAAACGCCGAGCCGAGTCCAACTGGTCGGTCGGGGGCTGGTCCGTCGCAGGCTGGTCCGTCGCAGGCTGGTCCGTCGCAGGCTGGTCCGCCGGTTGCGACTCCATCGGCGCCGGAGCGACTTCGGCCGGTTTCTCCTCGGCCGGGGGCTGAACAGCCGCCGATTCGCTCACGACCGCCGCGACCGCCGCCGGAACCATCTCAACAGGAACCGCCTCGATAGGAGCCAGCGCGGTTTCCGCCGCCGGAGCTGGCTCGGCGACCACCCCCGCGTTGGCTATCGCGTTGAACGACCCGCCACGAACCTTTTCCAGGTCAATAATCTTGGACTGATACTCGTCTAGGTCCTGCGCCTGGGTCAGGGTCAGCTTCACGCCCGAGCGACGCACCGACACCAGGCCAGCCTTGGCCTCGGCGAATCGGCCCGCGTTGTAGTCCGCCACCGCCGTGCTTAGGGTCACCGGCACCTTGGCCGCCATCTCCTGCCGCATCGACTCGGCCTTGGCCGCCAACGCCTTGCCGCGCACCAACTGCTCGGCCGTCGCCCGCGAGGACTTGACCGCCAGCGCCGCCTGAGCCTCCGTCGTCCGCACGTCACCCTGCTCGGCCGCCAACTCCGCCTTCTGCAGGCTGACCTCGATCGGATCGGTGCTCTTGATCCGGGCGCTGATCTTGGCCATCAACGACAGACCCTCGACCCGCTCGCGGTCGCTCATGGCCGCACCCGCGTCGCCCGAAAGCATCGCATCGACCACACTCTGAGCCCGCACGGGCTGATTGCTCTTCATCAACTCCGTCGCTCGCGCGATCAGGCCCTGAGCCGAACTCGGTGCGGAAGTCGGTGCCAAAGTCTGGCTGGCCTGCCTCGTGGAGTCGGGCACCGGCGTGCTCGTTCCCGCCACCTGCGCCAAAGCCGAGGGACCGAACAAAGCCACGCCCGACAGCAACGCCCCGATCGTCACGGACTTCATCGTCGCGGACAGCAAGGACGGCGTGCGAGCCGAGAGGTTCAAGCAGGACTGGCGGGTCTGCGTCGTCATCGTGATCTCCATACCGCGTTCAAAGGAAAAACAAACTCGTCGGCCATGAGGCCGGGGGGCGGTCGTCTTCAAGGCCCAACAGCGGGCCAAATCTTGAGGCCAAATCTTCGAAAACACATCAGCTCGTGCGCTCGGCCGTGTATGCGACACCGTTCTCAACCTCGACGCGACCCGGTCTCAGGCCGACCACGCTCTCGCGCGACCAACTCTCCACCAACGGCTTTACCCGCACACACCAACCGCAAACCCGAACCGCAAACCCGAGCCGCACACCGGGGTCCAGCACCAAGGGCGACATCGTACCGCCTCGTGCGCCAATCCCCAAGTGATGCGGAAGATAATCGCCCGGCCGTCAAGTTGCAACCGCCTTCGCACAGGAACTTTGTACCAGGCCGACCGCCAACCCGACCCCGAGCAAGCCGCCAGGCTGTCTCCCCGCGGCCAATACCTCTCCGCCGGGCAAGCCACCGCCGTCTCAAACTACCCTCAAACTCTTGCCATTCGTTCGGCTCGTCTCGTCGCCTTTGGCCCAGAACCCGCGAGGTCCAGACACTTCGCAACAGCCTACGAGATTCGCGCCGCCGTGCGCCGATTCTCGAGTTC
>Ga0163147_10003653_pt1 | contig 20315 bp, 14 predicted proteins | sample OliLakLV19MP6G1_FD_148597 | JGI IMG/M metagenome (GOLD analysis project Ga0163147, IMG submission 148597) | Freshwater microbial mat bacterial communities from Lake Vanda, McMurdo Dry Valleys, Antarctica- Oligotrophic Lake LV.19.MP6.G1 | ecosystem: Environmental > Aquatic > Freshwater > Lake >...
ACAAAATCCCGCAGGAGTGCCGGGTACAGAACGCACCAGTAACTTCCCCCGGAGCAAATTTGTTTTGCGGGAGGCCAGCATGGGGCTGCTCCAGTTTTGAACCAGGTCCTTAACCGAAAAAGGATGGTCCCAATAGTAAACGCGTCGCCGCAGCGCCAGCTCTTTAGCCAGCGAGAAAATAGCGGATGACACTTCGCCATCCCAGCGGGACATAGTGCAAATAACAATATCGTAGTCGGTTACGCCCACGGCCTTTACTTGGACAGCAATTGACGAAACGCGGCGGGATTGCGCAGCAAAGCCCAACCCAGGGTCAAGCCTTTCTTGTACAACTGAAAACTGTGCAAAAGCGGCCTAAAGGTGCGGATGCGCAAATAGTGGTAAAGCAATACCTGCTGCACCACGAATTTTAACATCAAGGTCAGCAGGGGTGCCATAAGCGGCGCCAATGACGCCATAAGCCCGGATAAAAAAGTAGGTAGACACCAGGTTCATCAGCGCCCCGCTCAACACAAAGACAAAATTGAAGTTTGGCTTACCGATGGTGTCCATCACGATGCCGAATTGGCGCCCATAGGGCACAAACATCGTGTAAAAGATGGTGACCTGAAGGATAGCCGCAGCGCCTTTAAAAGCATCTGAACGCCCGGCCAATGCTATGATAAATGATTCTGGAAACAAGAGGACCGCCACACAAATAGGCAACAGCAAAGCGAGAACGGTTCCTACGGATTTTTCATACAAATGTTTCACGGCTCCAATGCCCTCTTCCGCCATCCGCTTGGCGCTCTGGGGAAAACTCATCGCTGCCATCGACTGAATGGGAATCTCCATAACATTAGTAATGCGCATGGCAGGGTCAAAGAGGGCCACAGCGTGCATGGCAGCAGCCTGGGTTGGCAGCAGGATGCCAAGCATGAGTCGGTCCATGGTCTTGTACAGCATGGTACTGAGGTTTGTGCCGAACGTGTAGAACCCGTAACGGCCTAACTCACTGAACCAACCCCATTCGGGACGCCGGTTCATGCGAATGAATTGCCGGCCGTGGTACCAGGACAGCAGGGAAGCCAAAATCGCCAATCCCGACTGAATCCAGGCAAGATCGAGCAACTCCAATCGCTTGCCACTCAGTACAATGCCGGCAACAGCCGCAAAAAACAAGCCCTGACGGAGCAAGTTGGTCCAAAAAATCCCTTTAAAATGTAAGTTAGCCTGTTGCAGGAAGTTAAAATGAACCATGGGCAGCAACAAAAGATTGGTCAGCACATAGACGCGCATCAAAACGCTGAGTCCTGGAGCTTTGACCAATTGCTCCAACCAGGGAGCCGCTAAAAGCAAAGCGCAACCGGTAACCGCCGTAAAGGCAAAATTGAGGGACGCAGATGCTGTAAGTATCTTGGCATAGTCTGAATCGGTGGAACCGTTGAGGAATTTGATCAACGCACTTTGAATCAGCCCATTGCGCGATACTTCTAAAAAGGAAGCCAGCATGAGATACATCGCCCAAACCCCGTAAGTTTCCGGGCGATCCGCAAAATGCCGAAGCATGATCATGACCGTACCCATGCCAAAAACCTGCACAGCCAGACGATCGGAGACCGTAAACAGGGCAGAGGTCAGCCAGTACTTCCGCGTTTGGGAACTCATTTGTCAAGGGCGGTCTGGCTTACCAGCACCAAAAAATTCATGGATAAATACCTTACCCCAAATCAGACGCAAAACAAGGGAACAAGTTACGACGTATACTTCGCCCGAAGGCTTATAAGCGCTTTTGTAGCCGGTTTCATTCCAGAGGAAATTACTTTTATTTTTCCTTGGCCTGAAGCCATGGTTCTGCCCATGATTTTTTTCCGCTTTTTATGACAGCACTTCGTACGGAAAAGCTGCAGCAACTGCTGTTTTTCTTCCTCCTTTCCCTCGCCTCGCTCTTTGGCACCAACCCCTATTCCTTTGGGGTGGACAACCATTTTGTTACCCTTCCATTCATCTGGGAAAAGGCCTACCCGGAATACTTTCCCGGAGATTACGTACTTGCTGAAGTTGATTATTTTTATACGTGGTTTCTTGATGGAATGGCGGGCCTGCTCCGCGCTACAGGGTGGTCCTTGCCGAACTTGTTTTTCGGCCTGCACCTGTTGGTGACGGCACTCACCTTTGCCGCTTTTTTCCACCTTGCCAGGGTGCTGACCGGATGCCGGGCGATGGCAGCGGTAGCCTGTTTGTTTTTGCTGTTTGGCACCAAAACAATCGGCTACGTGGGCACGATGGAAAGCCATTTGATGGAGCGCACTGTTGTGTTGCCTCTGGAATTTCTGGCTCTTGCCCGGATGCTGGAGCGCCGTTGGATAGCGGCCTTTGCCGCCACAGGTCTGGCTTTTTGCGTCCACCCACTTTCCGCCTTTTACATCGGGTTTATGATTGGAATAGCGGGTTGTTACGCGCTGTGGGAAACCCGGAAAGAACCAAGCTGGAAGAGCGATGTGGTCCGTTTTGGCCTTGGTGTGCTTGCGGGAGCAGCCACCGCAATGCCTGGGCTTTGGCTCACAGTCAGCGGAGTCAGCGGACTGAAACCCGTCATGCCCGCCGGCACCCCGTTGCCGGGTTGGCTGGACATTCTGGCCCTGCGCTCCAGTTACCACGTTTTTCCTTTTACCTGGCCCTTGGATGGCTGGCTGCGCGCTTTCCTGTTTTGGGTGGCTATCGCGCTGGTTCTGCGCAACCACAAGCCCGGTCCCAAAGACAGGCTCATTCTGGCAGCATGGACCGCCGTGGGAATAATGGCGGTTCTGGGCACTGTTTTTTCTGAGTTTATTCCGCTTTCGCTGCCTATTCAATTTCAGTTTTTTCGCAGTTATCCCTTTGCATTTATGTTGGGTATGATTGTTTTGGCCCGGGGAATGGTGGACGCGGCGCGTGGCGACCTCTCGTGGAAAACCGCCCTGTTTGCTACTGTTTTGGCGGCGCCAGCCTGGCTGGAAATGGATTCCATGAAATACTTGGCCATGTTGGTGATGTGGGCAGCCTTGCTGGCAACCGCCTTGTACGGCGTGCGCGTCCGGCACTGGCCTATGCCGCGACTGGTCATGGTGCCCATGGTCCTTATGTTGCTGATCGTGCCTGCGTCACTTTACCTTCGGTCATTCAGGTTGGATAACCAACAAGAAGTACCCTGGGTTGCCGTGCAAATATGGGCGCGTGATCAAACGCCGATGGACGCCGGTTTCATCGTTCCGCCAGGGCAGCGCGGTTTTCGGGTGGACAGCCACCGCACGGTGTACGTAGACTGGAACGATGGCACCCAGAATTTTTTTAACCAGGCTTTTGGCCCCGAATGGCTTAAGCGCATGGAAAAAGTTGGGTTCAGTGGCGATCCTGGCACCATGAACAAGGGCTATCGCACCTTAACGGCAGAAAATTTCCAGGCAATAGCCTCCGAACTTACGGCATCCTCGCAAGTTTATGCCGTGCTGTTTCAGGACACTAAAGCCGCGTTCCCGGTGGTCTTTCAGAACGACAAATACCAGGTGGTTAGAGTGCGCTGATCAGGATGGAAATAATTGGGCGCTGGCTCAGGACACAGGCCTCTTTGCAAGGCCCTAAACGTAGCCGAGCTTTTCCAAGAGCTGATAAGGAGCCTGAAATTGGTTGAGCGCCTCCACTACGGAAGCATGTTGCGGATCTTTCCACTTGGCCACGGATGACTGATAAACCGCCTGCACTTCGCCCTCCCAAGCGTTGATGGTGCGCACCGTCGTCTTTTTATCGTGGGCCAGCACGTCCGGGTGCAGGTCCAGCCCTAAAAATTGCAGCAAGTGACCAAGAGCGTGTTCCCGGTTGGCGACGATGTCTTCGTAACGAATCGTATATACCTGAGGATGATCTTTGTAGGCTACCCCGAGTTGCACGTCGCGCACCCAGCGTTCCGGGGCCACCCAATATTCTCCCTTCAGGGTAGGATGTACGGATGTCACCACATCGCGGCCATCGCGTACAATGTGCACAAAGCGCAAGTTCGAACCAAATTCGCGCAACAGGTCCTCCAGGTACCAGACATTGGTCGGCGTCTTCTCGCACCAACGGTTGGCTTGTGCTTTGATGGGTGCTCGCAGCAAGAAGTCAGCAATTTTGCGCTGGTGGTTCCAATGGTTGAGCCGATCGCTCTTCCAGCGCCGGGGCTGGTTAAAAACATTGGTTTCAATGCCAATGGCCTGAATGTTTGGGTGCGCGCCTAACATAGAAAGCAGCATGCTCGTGCCGGAGCGACCACAGCCGCCGATCAGAATCGCTGGTTTGCGCAAACCAGGGTAGCGCATCAGGCTGCCGGTGCGAACTTCGCGTAAAAAGCGCCTGGTGGAGGCAACATCCATAACGAAACGGGAATAATTCCTGCTGGTCTTTCCGGGCTCAACGCGGAGCGGATACAACAGGCAGAGAAAGGGTGCTTACAAAAACAAGGCCTTTTCTTCGGCGCTTGGCAGGCGGCAGGTGTCTTTGCGGCCAAACCACCGGTAACGGTTTCTCGCAATCCAGTCGTAAACGGAATCCCGAATGGGAGCAGGAACAGCCAGGAAAACCGAAAGGAGCGGCCAACCGGAGCCCAGAGATCGCGCAATCCGGATGGCCGCGCCGGAACGAACGTACGCGCGTTGGTCGAGGACGAGGACAATGGAGTCTAAATCGGCAGGTTGCGGGTATTGCTTAAGCAAGGTGCTGCCCACTTCTGATTGCAAGGCGGCGAAGCGAAACACCCTTTTGCGATCCCGTTGAATCACAAAGTCCACTGCACCGTTGCACAAGTTGCAGACCCCATCGAACAAGATTACGCCTTCCTGTTTCATTTATCCGGCAAAGTTACCTTTTCTGCGTGTGTGCCGGATGGTTTGAACCAGGAAAGCACCAACTATCAACACCCCGAAAAGCCCAATCAGGGAAAGTTCCACCGCGTCCATCCAAAGCGACCTGATTTCCGGCTGCCGAGCCCAGGAAGGAAGAGCGCACAGCCCAGTAAAAGCAACAGAGAAAGCAATAGTCCGAGGGGGAAATTGGCGGGGAATGTTGCGAATTTTATCCTTGACCCGATCCCAGGGGACGAAAGCCAAAAAGGCACCAATGTTTTCTGTAAACGGGATATTGAGCATGACCATGTTGAGGAAATGGAAAATGCAGGCCACGCCAATCAGCGCCTGAAATAGTCTGCGCCGCCACATCAGCAAAATGAAGCTGAACGCAAACAAAACCGCCGTCCAGTCCATGAACTCCCCAAAGAACCCCGATTTTATGCCCAGAAAAGGGGTGGCTAAAAGCTCGTGGCGCCCTACGACATAGTAGTTGTAGGCGAAATGCGCTTCTACCGCATGATTGTCCAGGATCAGCCAGCCACCGATCATCTTGGCCAAAACGGACATGAACATCGCCATGGATAACAAAAAGGCGAGCATGTGTCCAGACCAACCAGTAGCCGGTTGCACAGGCTTATTTCGGTTCTGTTAGGCATCCACGGAATAAGCATTACCCCAGGCTGAGCCTGCAAAAACCAGCGGTACAATCCAGGCGAAAAGTTCGTGATCCAGGTGACCGAATGCATAGCTGAATGTCTTGCAGAAAATCACCAACGCCGGTGAAGCGTACGAAACCCATGGGTAAGTCCCTCTGTTGTCTTTCAGCAACCCAGCAGGATAGGAGAGAACAGCAAGTAAGCTTATTGAAGGTCTTTTATCCCCACCCGGTTGAGCACCCCGCCGAGGAACTTCTCTTCAAGGTCACGCAGGAAACTCAAATTTTGTTTGTCTGAATGATGGAGCACACTTTCAGCGGAGAACACCGCGATCACGTGGTCGGCATAATCCACCAATTCCTGCGTGTCGGAAAACTCGTTCATGGAGCTGCCCTCCATAAAAATGTAATCGTAGGTGAGCTCCAGGCTGTCCAGCAGTTTGTCAAAATTCTTGCCGGCAAAGATCTCTGAAGGCGAATTGTAGCCTCCTTTGGAGCCAATGATGTCAATGCCTGAATGGGTGGTCCGGCTGATAATGCCGGTGGTGTTGAATTCGTCTCCCAACTGGGCGTCGCCGATGAGTTTGGTGTTGGACAACAGGTTTTCCTGATTGGCTTGCTTGAGCATTTCAGTCAGCGAATTGTTCTTGAAATTGGTGTCAATAATAAGCACCTTTTTATTATTTAAACTTAGGGAATAAGCCAAAGAAATAATAAGAAAACTCTTGCCTTCCTGCGGCTTGGTGCTGGTTACCAACACGCGTTTGGCGTTGTTCTGCTCCAACTGATAGCGGATTTTTCGCAGCAATTGCTTGAACGTTTCCAAATCCGGATCGTGGCTCTTCTGGTTAAAGAAGGTCTGCAAATCCAGGTTGTCGTATTTGAGTTTGTTGAGGTAGCCAAGGAGTGGAATGTCCGTCATCCGTTGGAAACGCGACGGGTTCTTGAGCGACATATCCAGGTAGGCCAGAGCGAAAATGATGACCAGGCTAAAGGCAAAAACCAAGGCACCGGCAAACATAGACAGAAAGATCGTCTGTGAAGGTTCCGGACTGTCTGGCACTTCGCCGCGCTCAATGAGGGACAACTGGTTGCCAGTGGTCAACGACATCAGTTTGGCCATGTTGAGCTTGTTCACGTAATCCAGGTACTCCTCCTGAACCAGCGAAATTTCACGATCGTACGCCTGAATGTTGGCGTCTTCTTCGACAAAGCCGCCAACCGTGCTCCGCAAGCGACCCAATTCGCGATCAATGGAATAAACGCCAGCCTTAGCTACTTCCATCTCAATTTCCAGGTTCAGGCGGGTGGCCAGCAGCGATTGCGTCGTAGAAGACAAAGACCCGTCTTCGGAAGCAATTTGCTCGACTACGCGGTTGAGATCGCGTCGTTTGGCTTCAATTTGCTGGCGAATGGCGGAATCATCCATTCCGGCTGCAGAAGTGGTAACCGCTTGATTGGTCAGCCCGGTTAACTCATCGCGGATGTTTTGAATGCGCTGGCTGTTCGCCGCAGAAGAAGCCGCGTCCGTTTCCGCAGCACTCAATTGCCGATCAATAGCCCGGAGGGCCTGCTGGCTTGCCGGAATGCGTTTGTTCTCCTGTTCACGTTGCAATTCCAGCGTTTGGATTTGCCCGATTCGCGCGGAACTTTGATCGTCAATGTTCACGATCTGGTGCTTCAGCTTGTAAAGCTTGAGCTCGTTGTTGCGCTCGTCCAACTCGTTTTTCTTTTCGTACGCCAGACGCGTAAAAAACTCCACCGAGGCATCGGAACGCTCGGACTTAACCCGGCTGTAATACCGGATGAATTCTTCTGACAGCGTATTGACCACAAAGCCTGCCAATTCCGGATTGTCTGAGGTATATTCAATTTTCAGGTAATCGGTGGAGCGCACCCTGAAAATGGTCAAGCCCGCCAACAGGGTCGAATAGTTATAGCCCATGGAACGGAGCACATCCTTCATGAAGGCATCTTCTTGAGAATCACTGAAGATTTCTTTGTCCTCTTTCAATTCCGGGATCACTTCGGCCAGCAAAATCGTATCCCCATCGCCGAGCCGCTCCTTCAGAACATTTTCAGCGTTTTGGTCCAGAATTTCGCCCTTGGGCAACGAATTTCCGCCCTGACCAAATTTTTGGTCAAACAATACTAAAGCGCGTTTGAGTTCTTCGTCGCTGTATTTCTCTTTGAGTTCTTCCAGGCTCCGAAACGGTGTACCGCTGGTCAGATCGTGTTCAATCAGCGCTTTGCTCAACAATCCAATGACTGTTTTTGAATTGATGATTTCAACAAGGTTTGAAAACTGGTTGTCTATTTCGAAGGGCCTGACCGCTCCTGGCTGGTCAATGCTTGCAGAAGGAGATTTGCTCTCGGTAATGCCGGTTCCCAACAAGGCACGGGATTTGTAATTGACCGAGCTTTGGCGGGCAATCAAAAAGGTTGCCCCTACCGCTAAAAGAGTTACCGCAAGGATAATCCACTTGCGGTCCAACAACAGTCGTAAGAAATAAGAAAAGTCCATAGATAGTTTCTAACCTGCGTTCTTTAGCAAAGGCAAAGTTAGTGGGATTAGGTGAATCAACGGGGCGCCTTGCCCTGCATTCAAGTGGCCCTTCGCCCGAATTCAAAAGCCTTTAACCCTATTTATTCCCGCTGCTGCCCTTGCGCCAGACAAGCGAACCTCTGACATGCTTTGTCCGTAAAGGAACCCCAAAGCAGCATGAAAATTCAGGATAATGCGGATGAGGTTGGAGGGCATTTTCAGGCGAGATTGTTCCCGTTTTTTCCAGCAACTTTCCCCCCGCAGTTGAACGAGACATGCACGACTTTGTTCCACCCGGTATTTTTGCCTGAAGTAACTCTGGTAGTAGTCTGATGAGCAAGCAGTTATGAGTATAATCGAAATTTTTTTCTGGGCCTGTCTGCTGCTCGTTTTTTACACCTATTTAGGATACGGTATGGTGTTGTATGCACTGGTCAGTATGCAGCGTATTGTTCGAGGCAGACGACCGATTCCCGACGAGCATGCTCCCGATGCGGAATGGCCGGAGGTCAGCCTTGTGGTGGCGGCCTACAACGAAGAGGGTTGGATTGCCAATAAAATTCGCAACCACCTGGATCTGGACTACCCCAAAGCAAAGTTGCACCACGTGGTCATTACCGACGGTTCCAACGATCGGACGCCGGATATCGCGCGCGGTTTTGAAGGCGTAGAAGTGCACCATCACCCGGAGCGGAAGGGCAAAATTGCCGCCGTGCATCGGGTTATGCCGTTAATTAAGACGCCGATTTTGGTGTTCACCGATGCTAATACGCTGCTCAATCACGAGGCTATCCGGCGCATTGTTCGCCATTATCGCGATCCCAGGGTGGGTGCCGTTGCGGGCGAAAAGCGCGTGCACATGAGCGAAAGCGACGCGGCGCACGCTGCAGGGGAGGGCATCTACTGGAAATACGAATCGCTGCTCAAGCACCTGGATTCTGAGCTGTACTCTGTGGTGGGGGCGGCCGGGGAATTGTTTTCCATTCGCCGGGAGCTTTACCAGCCAGTGCCCGAAGACACGGTCATTGAAGACTTTGTCATGACCCTGACCATTGCGCGGGGGGGGCACCGGGTAGTCTATGAACCGGAGGCCTATGCGGTCGAAGGGCCCTCGGCTTCGGTGCCAGAGGAGTTGAAACGCAAAATCCGCATCGCTGCGGGCGGCTTGCAGGCCATCAGTCGTTTAACCGACCTGTTGAATCCATTCCGTTACGGGGTGCTCAGTTTCCAATACGTTTCTCACCGGGTTTTGCGCTGGACGCTCACACCAGTGGCCCTGCTGGCCCTATTGGTGGTCAACCTTATGTTGCTGCAGGCAGAATTCGCCCAATTTTTACCGGCAAGTTTTTATCGGCTGGTATTAGCCGCACAAGCCTTGTTTTACGCCCTGGCCACTATTGGCTATGTGCTGGAACAGCGCCACATGAAAATAAAGGCTTTTTTCATTCCATATTATTTTTTCGTCATGAATTACGCCGTCTTTGCTGGATTTTGGCGAAACATGCGCGGAAAACAAACCGTATTGTGGGAGAAAGCAGAGCGCCGTTCCTGAGAGTTTAACGTTTCCAGCGTTTACCTTTCATAGGTTTAACTTACCTGGCGTCTATCACTGCTGCCCTTTAACCTCATTTAGGCATTCTTTAGAGACCAACGTTTTGAGTTGACATGACTGAGCAAGCCCATATCCTCCTTATTGAAGATGACGTAAACCTGGGGCTGCTCCTGGAGCATATGTTGAGCAAACACTACCAGGTTAGTATCCTTAACGATGGTTATGCCGCCCTCAATTTTAGTATCCTTAACGATGGTTATGCCGCCCTCAATTGGTTAGCCTCCGGCAATATGCCAAACCTGATTATGGCCGATGTAGATATGCCTGGCCTGGGGAGTGCACAGCTTCTGGAGAACATTAAAGTCTCGGGCTTTTACCGCCATCTTCCCATCGTCATCCTCTCCGGCAAATCTGATCTGGACAAAGCCGAAGGGTTGGTCAAGCAGGGCGCGGATGCTGTGCTGCAAAAGCCCTTCTCCCGGGAGGAGTTGTTTGAGCTGCTCCAGCGTCTCATGCGCTTCGGTTAAGGAGAACTCTTTGACGGTGTATTCCGTATTTTCGAGGCAGTCATCTCCGATCAACCCGATGATCCCACTGATCATGCGCCTTAAAAAACTCTTGATCCCTGTCCTGAACCTGATCCTGCTTATGCCCACTTTCAGTTTTACTAAGAGTGTTGCTCAGGGAGTGGATTTTTCCTCCTACCCGGTTTACGAAGGAAACGACCTGGGCGTCACCTGGTCGCAAGCCGCCGCGCGAATTCGGGTTTGGGCACCTACGGCGGAGGCTGTGCGCTGGCAGTTTTACAGTGCCGATTTGGGCGGAGCGCCCGATCGCGAAATCTTCCTGCGCAAAGACGCCGGAGGCACCTGGGTGGCCACCCTGCCGGGCAATTGGGAAGGGTCATACTACACCGTGCAGGCCAAATTTGATGGGCAGTGGCTGGCCGAAGTGCCCGATCCCTATGCGCGTGCCGTTGGCCGCAACGGGCAGCGGGGCCAGATCTTTGACCCGCAAAAAACCAACCCGACCGGTTGGGAAGGCGACAAACGGATTACTTTAAAGTCATATACTGATATTGTGCTCTATGAAGGCCATGTTCGCGACCTGACCGTGGGCCCCGGATCAGGCATCAAGCAGCAGGGAAAATTCCTGGGCCTGTCTGAGCGCGGTACACGCTCGCCCGAAGGGCTGCCCACCGGCTTGGATCATTTGGTCGAAATGGGCATCACGCACCTCCACCTTCTGCCGTTTTTTGACTACGGTTCGCTGGACGAAACGCAGGTTTCGCCTGGCTATAACTGGGGCTATGATCCCCTCAACTACAACGCCCCGGAAGGAACCTATTGCACCAACCCGGCTGATGGCGCATCCCGCATTCGCGAACTTAAAACCACCGTGCAGGCAATGCATCAAGCGGGCATAGGTTTGGTTATGGATGTGGTGTACAACCACACCTTTTCCGTGGGTGAAAGTGTGTTCAGCCAATTGGTGCCCGGCTATTATTACCGCCAATGGCCGGAGGGCAATTTTTCGGACGCCAGCGGCTGCGGCAATGAAGTAGCCAGCGAGCGACCGATGGTGCGCAAGTTCATGCGTGAATCGCTCCAGTACTGGGCTAGTGAATACCACCTGGATGGCTTTCGCTTTGACCTGATGGGCATTCACGACCTGAACACCATGCGCCTGATCCGCGAAGACATGAACGCCCTGGATCCAGGCATTTTTCTTTACGGCGAAGGCTGGACTGCCGGTCCCAGCCCGCTCGCAGAAGAATCGCGGGCTATCAAACGACTGACCTGGCAATTGCCTGGCATTGCCGCGTTCTCCGACGACATTCGCGACGGTATCAAGGGCCATTGGTCTGACGAAAAAGATCCCGGTTTTGCCAGCGGCAAGGCGGGCCAGAGCATGACCATCAGGGCCGGTCTGGTCGGTGGCATTGCCCATCCCCAGGTCGATTTTTCAAAGGTCAATTACTCGCCCAAGCCCTGGGTTGGCCGCCCTTCGCAGGTCATCAATTACGTCTCTTGCCACGACAACCATACCCTTTACGACAAGGTGGCCGTCTCGGCCCCGGGCGCTTCGGAGCCGCGCCGATTGGCCATCCAACGCCTGGCCAACACCATCGTGCTCACCGCCCAGGGAGTACCCTTCTTGCATGAAGGGGTGGAAATGGCCTATACCAAGGGCGGTAACCACAACTCTTACAAGAGCGCTGACCAGGTCAACGCCCTGGATTGGAACCGCATGGCCGACTACGCCGACCTTGTGGCCTACCACCGCGACCTCATCGCACTGCGCAAAGCCCACCCGGTCTTTCGCATGGACGATCCCGAGCTGATTCGCCGGGTTATTACGTTCCCTGAAACGGGCTCCGAGCATGTCGTGGTGCAACACGCCGATGCCGCCGCCGCCGGCGATACCTGGAAAGAGCTTGTGCTCATTTTTAACGGATCAGAGCAGCCTTACTCGTACAACCTGCCCAGCGGCAACTGGACCCTGGTGGGCAATGGCCGCGTGGTAGTTTCAGAACCGGGCGAAGGGCTCCTGACCCTGAACGGCCAGGTAGAGGTAGCTCCTTCGGCGGCATACATCTTAGCTCGTTAGCCAAGGCATTGCATTTTTTCCCGAATTTTTTGGAAATGTGAATAACTGGCTTAGCTTTGCTTAGTGTATTCGGTACACTTTGAAGTCTTCGGCTTCCTGAATATTAACGTATTAACGACAAAGGGTTGTTTCAACCCCGGCTCGCTTCAAGGCTTTTTTTGTGGATGGGTTTTATGAATTGAGGAGAGGGCCTTTCACTGGTTGAAAGGCCCTTATTTTTTTCCGACTTTCATCTTTGCATCCGAAAAACTTTTTCCCTACACCTTTCTAGCCGCATCTTGCGGAACTAAACCATGGCTCGAAAAAGCAAATCAGGCGGGGCCGGCATCCCTGAGAAATACAGCAGTATTGCGCGGCAACGCGTTGTCATTGAGAACGTAAGGCCGAATCTCGAAGGCGGCTACCCGATCAAGCGGGTGCCCGGCGATACCGTTTTTGTACAGGCCGATCTTTTTGCCGACGGGCATGACGAAATGCGCGCGGCGCTTTCCTACCGCCACAGCAGCGAAAAGTCCTGGAAAACGTCCAACATGAGCTCCCCGCAGGAAGACGTATGGGAAGGCTCGTTCAAGGTTGAAAAGCCCGGCGAATACGAATACTTCGTGCACGGTTGGGTAGACATTCTGGCCAGTTGGCGCCATGGCCTGGAGCGCAAAGTGGCGGCCGGGCAGGACGTTACCGTAGAAATGCTGTCGGGTGCGGAGGCTTTCCGCGAAGCAGCAGACACCCAAAAAGGAAAAGAGCGCAAACAACTTCAGGCCCTGGCGGACCTGTTCCAAGACCGCAGTAGAATCAACGAAGCCATCAAAATCGCGCTGAATCCCAGTACGGACGAACTGATCCACGAGGTACCCACCTATGTAGACCAGAGCAGAAGCGAGGTGCTGCGCGTGCGGGTGGAGCGCCGTCGAGCAGGCTTCAGCGCCTGGTATGAATTCTTCCCGCGCTCGGCTGCTGGCACCACTGGGCGCCATGGCACCTTCGCGGATGCTGAAAAGAACGTGTTGCCGCTCATTTCGTGGATGGGCTTTGACGTCATTTACCTCCCGCCCATTCACCCGGTCGGGGTGCAATTCCGAAAAGGTCCGAACAACAGCACCACCTCGCATCTCGGCGACCCCGGTTCGACTTGGGCCATCGGCGCCGCTGAGGGAGGGCACATGGCCATTCACCCGGAACTCGGCACCATTGATGACTTCCGGCGTTTTGTAAAAGCGGCCAACAGCCATGAGATTGAAGTGGCCATAGACCTGGCCTTTCAATGCTCCCCCGACCATCCCTGGGTATCGGAGCACCCCGAGTGGTTCAAATGGCGTCCCGACGGCACCGTGCAGTACGCTGAGAACCCGCCGAAAAAGTACCAGGACGTCCTTCCGATGCATTTTGAAAGCGACGATTGGCAATCGCTTTGGTTGGCCTTGCGCGACGTGGTTTACTACTGGATGGAGCAGGGCGTGACCATCTTCCGGGTGGACAATCCGCACACCAAGCCCTTCCATTTTTGGGAATGGCTGCTGGCTGAAGTCTATGCCAAAGACCCGAACATCCTGTTCCTTTCCGAGGCCTTCACCCGGCCTCGCATCATGGCGCGTTTAGCGCGGATCGGCTTTCATCACAGTTATACATATTTTACTTGGACAAATACTAAGGGCGATTTCGAACGCTACATGAACGAGCTCGTCAATAGCCCAATGCGCGAATATTTTCGACCTAATTTCTGGCCCAACACCCCCGATATTTTGGGTTGGAACCTGCAATTTGCCGAAGAGCCTATGTTTGTGATCCGCTACATTTTGGCGGCCACGCTGTCCCAACACCCCCGATATTTTGGGTTGGAACCTGCAATTTGCCGAAGAGCCTATGTTTGTGATCCGCTACATTTTGGCGGCCACGCTGTCCGGAAACTATGGCATCTACGGCCCGGTTTACGAGTTGGGCGTCAACGATCCGGTGCCCGGCCGCGAAGAGTACAGCTACTCGGAGAAATACGAGCTCAAGGCCTGGGATTTCGAAACCCAGACCCCCTTCCGCAAGCTGATTTCGCGGGTCAACCGCATTCGCAAAGACATGCCTGCCCTTCAAGACACGTTTAACCTTACCTTCAACCAGACAGATTCCGATCAACTGCTCAGCTACACTAAAATTGACGCCAGTGGAGCAGACATCGTCGTGGTGGTGGTTAACCTCAATGCCTCGGCTACCGTTTCCGGCTGGGTTCGCGTGCCTTTGTGGCGAATCGGACTCAAAGACGGTGACCGCATGATTTTGCAGGACCTGATTACCAATGTGGAATACACTTGGGACCGCGAGTGGAATTACGTGGAACTCGATCCGCGCCGAATGCCCTTCCATCTTTTCCGCCTCATAAAACCCTGATATGGCTCCAGCCCCTCAACGACCACTGCGCGCCTCCTCCTGGGGGGCCTTGTTCGCGGGTCCGGACAATGTCCGGATCCTGGAAAATTCCGAACTGGCTGCCTGGTTGCGGCGCACCCGTTGGTTCGGGGGCAAAGCCTCCACGATTGAATCCTGCCGCATTGACGACCGCGTGTACCTGCCCGCCGGGGAGCTCGGTGCTTGGCTGGGCATCATCCGCGTCAAATACCGCGGCCGCCATTCGGAAAATTACAGCGCGTTGCTGGGCTGGTGTCCCAATGTTGATGCCGATGCCATGCCGGATGCCACGCGCGTCACCGCCGCCGTGGTAGACGGGGTACCCGGGTACATCGTTGATGCCCTTTACCTGCCCACCGTTCGCGATGCGCTTTTCCATTACTTGGTCGAAGGGCGTGAATTTGCCTTGGGCGACCTTGTGGTTCGCTTCCTGCCCGGTCGCTCGTTGGACCAAGAACACGATAACCTTCCTGCCCGGGTGCTCAACGCCGAGCAGAGCAATTCGGCTGTGGTTTACGGCGATCGCTACCTGGCCAAACTCTACCGAAAGGTTGAATATGGGGTCAACCCCGATTTGGAAGTAACCCGCTACCTGTCCGAACAGGTCGGCTTTGCACACATACCCGCCTACCGGGGCGCGGTAGAAATGCTCGGTCCCGAAGGCAAGACACTGGTGTTGGCCATGTTTCAGGATTGGGTTCCCAATCAAGGCGATGCCTGGTCGCTGACGCAGCGCAGCCTGGCCGACTACTACCAGGGCATTCAGGAAAAAGGCCTGGCCACGGAGCCGGCCCCGGAATACCCCGAGCACCTGGACAATTTCGAAAGCCTGCCCGAGCTCTACCGCGACCTGATCGGAGCCGCTTACTTTGGTCTCGTCGACAAACTGGCCGCGCGCACGGCCGGCCTTCACCGGGCCATGGCCTCGGGCAAAGAAGGCGGCGCCTTCACCGCAGACCCGCAGGAAGAAGGGCAGTTGGAGGCCTACAGCCAAGCTACGCATGAGCTCACGCGGAGCCGGTTCGAAATGCTTCGTTCGCTGCTCGACATTCTCAAAGAAGAAATTCGCCTCGAAGCCGAAGAGCTCCTTCGCCTTGAACCCGAAGTAGACCGCATTTTCTCAGCGCTGGCCCGCGATCCGGCACCGGGCAAACAAACCCGCATCCACGGCGATTACCACCTGGGCCAGGTGCTCTTTACCGGCGAGGATTTTGTGGTGCTCGACTTTGAAGGCGAGCCCGACAAGCCGCATTCGGAGCGCAGGCGCAAGCATTCGCCGCTCAAAGATGTGGCCGGCATGGTGCGCTCTTTTCATTACGCGGTGCATGCTGCTATTTTGCAGCACCCCGAACTGGCTTTGCACAGCGAATCGCTCAACCCCTGGGCCACCGCCTGGTACCGCATCATCGCCACGCGCTTTTTGGACCAGTATTTAGAAGGCATGCTCGGCACGGAACTGCTTCCCGCCGACCGCGCAGCCACCATGCGTTTACTGCGCGCCTTCATCTTGGAAAAGGCCGTATACGAATTGGGTTACGAACTGAACAACCGCCCCGAATGGGTGGCTATTCCCTTACAAGGCATCCGCCACATCGTCAGAAGTTATGCCGCAAGCTGATCGCATTCGGATTTCCCGATTCTCAGATTTGGACGTCCACCTATTTCGCGAGGGCACGCATTGCCGACTCTACGAGCATTTTGGTGCTCATTTAATGGAAGCCGGTAGCCATAAGGGAACTTATTTTTCCGTGTGGGCGCCCAATGCCTCCGCCGTGTCCGTCATTGGCGATTTCAACGGCTGGAATCCAGGCACGGATCCCATGGAAGTTCGCTGGGACAGCTCTGGTATCTGGGAGATCTTTGTGCCCGGCGCATCCAAAGGCCAGACGTACAAATACCGCATCATCAACGCCCATTCGGGCGAAGTGCTCGAAAAAGGCGATCCCTACGCCTTCTGCTGGGAGGTGCCCCCAAAGACCGCCTCGGTTATTTGGGAGCTGGACTACACGTGGAAAGACAAAAACTGGATGCAGCAGCGCGCCGGCCAGGACATCAACCGCCCGGTGTCTGTGTATGAAATCCATCCTGGTTCCTGGAAGCGTGTTGCGGGCGAAGGGTACCGTTCGCTGAGCTACACTGAACTGGCCAGCCAACTGGGCGACTACGTTCAAGACCTGGGGTTCACGCACGTGGAGTTTATGTACGTTCAAGACCTGGGGTTCACGCACGTGGAGTTCATGCCCGTCATGGAGCATCCGTTCTACGGCTCCTGGGGCTACCAGGTCACCGGCTTTTTCGCGCCCACGTCGCGCTATGGAACACCCCAGGAATTCATGGCCCTGGTCGACGCCCTGCACGAACGCGGCATCGGCATCATCCTGGACTGGGTGCCCTCGCACTTTCCCGAAGATGCCTTCGGCATTGCCCGCTTTGACGGCAGTTCGCTCTACGAGCACCTGGATCCCCGCAAGGGCTTCCACCCCGATTGGAAAAGCCTCATCTTCAACTACGGCCGCCACGAAGTGCGTTCCTTTTTGCTCTCCAGCGCCAGTTTTTGGATGGACCGCTACCACGCAGACTCGCTGCGCGTGGATGCCGTGGCCTCCATGCTCTACCTCGATTATTCCCGCAAAGCGGGGGAATGGGAGCCGAACCAGTACGGCGGCAATGAAAACCTCGAGGCCATCGAGTTCCTCAAGCAGCTCAACCTCAGCCTCTACCGCGACTTCCCCGGCACTCAGACCATTGCCGAAGAAAGCACCGCCTGGCCAATGGTCAGCCGACCCATCTACATGGGTGGTCTGGGTTTCGGCATGAAGTGGATGATGGGCTGGATGCACGACACCCTGCAATACTTCAAGCGCGACCCCATATACCGCCGCTTTCACCAGCAAGATCTGAGCTTTAGCTTGCTGTACGCTTTCACAGAGAACTTCATGTTGCCGCTTTCGCACGATGAAGTGGTGCACGGCAAAGGTTCCCTATTAGGTCGAATGCCCGGTGATGACTGGCAACAGTTTGCCAACCTGCGCCTGATGTACGCCTACATGTACGCCCATCCCGGCACCAAACTGCTGTTTATGGGCGGCGAATTCGGGCAGCGCAGCGAGTGGAACCACGACGCCGAACTGGACTGGGCCGTGCTCAAAAACGAGAGCCACAGCGGCCTGCTCAATCTTGTGCGCGATTTGAATAAACTGTACCGGAGCGAGCGCGCGCTGCACCGCTACAACTTTCAACCCGAAGGCTTCCGCTGGGTAGACACCCAGGACTACGAAAACTCCGTGCTTAGTTGGTTGCGCCTTAGCGACAACCCCGCAGAAACCTTGCTGGTGGTTGGTAATTTTACGCCCCGCATTTTGGCCGATTACGCCGTCGGTGTGCCCAAGGAAGGTGCCTGGAAACTCGTGCTCAACAGCGATGCCAAGGGGTACTGGGGAAGTGGGTTCGATCCCGGAGCGGCTCCGGTGGCTGAAGCCACGCCGCGGCACGGACAACCCGCTTCGCTGCGCATCAACCTTCCACCGCTATCGCTGGTTGTGCTGCGGCAGGCTTGACGCTGCCTCATCAAAACTTTGCACGCCAAACATTGTGGCGTACATGGTTTGGTAAGATAATATTAGAAGAATTTAATTTTACATCTGTTCTTTGCTCACAAGAACATGCTTACCACAACATAATTTATGTTATTATGAAATTTAGTTATGTTGCTTCATCTGTGCAGCGGTTGATGCATCCGAGCATAACATCTTGCCTCGGTGCTTCCGGGGGAGCGAGCAGGAACTCCGGATATTGCCGTGGCGTAACCTCGGGCACGCGCAACAGCATCCGCACGTCGCCTAGCGCATGGTTCTTCGCAGTCCTGTTTGCGCTGGGCACCGCACTCAGCCTGCCCTTGTACGCACAACCCGCCGAAACGGTAACCCGGGTTGATCCCCCGCACTGGTGGGTAGGGCTGGGCGACGGTGAGCTCCAACTGCTCGTTTACGGATCGGGCATTTCTTCTTGGGAGCCGTCGCTAAGCCACCCGGGCATTCGCCTGATGCGCGCGCAGAAAACAACCAATACTAACTACCTCTTTTTGGAGTTGGCCCTTGAAGACGGCCTTGAACCGGGAACGGTCATGCTGCATTTCAGCAAGGATAAAAAACATTATGCTCGACCTTTTGAGCTTCGCGCACGCACCGATTGGCAGCCCGCAGGGCTTGGTCCGCAGGACATGATGTACCTGATTATGCCCGACCGTTTTGCCAACGGCGATCCGGCCAACGACGTCGTAGAAGGGATGCATGATCAGTCGCTGGACCGCAGCAACGATTACTTTCGCCACGGTGGCGATTTAGCGGGCATCACGGCTCGCCTTGACTATTTGCAGGATTTGGGCATCACCGCTATTTGGCTCAATCCGGTGTTGGAAAACAATCAGCCCAAAGCCAGCTACCACGGCTATGCTGCCACGGATTTGTACCGCATCGACCCCCGCCTGGGCAGCCACCAGGACTACCTTGATTTTACCGCTGCCTGCCGCAGCCGCGGCATAAAAGTTGTTATGGACATCATCCACAACCATTGGGGCGACCAGCATCCGCTGTACACCAACCTGGTTTCCAGCGAATGGATTCACCAGTGGCCGGAGTTCACCCGAACTACCTACAAAGATTTCACGCTGATGGATCCCTATGCCGCTGAGGCAGACCGCAAGCTGATGACCGACGGCTGGTTTGATACCCACATGCCCGACCTGAACCAGCAAGACCCGCTGCTGGCGCGCTACATCATTCAAAACAACCTCTGGTGGGTGGAAGAAGCCGGCACAGACGCCTTGCGGATGGACACCTGGGCCTATTCTGATCCCAAGTTTCTGGAAACCTGGTCGGCAGCCGTGCGAAAAGCCTATCCCGGTTTGGGCCTCTTTGCCGAAACCTGGGTACACGGCGGCGTGGTGCAGGCCTTCTACCACGGCAACACTATTCTGGACAAGAAATTCCAGCCCGACATGCCCGGGCTCACCGATTTTCAGAGCTATTACGCCATCAACGAAGCGCTCACCAAGTCCGACGGCTGGACCGAGGGGGTGACCCGGCTGTACCTGACGCTGGCCAAGGATTTTGTGTACCGCGATCCCAGCCTGAACGTGGTCTTTTTAGACAACCACGACTTGAGCCGTTTCTTCGGCGTGGTGGGCCGCAACGACGCAAAATTCCGCGCCGGCATTGACTGGCTCATGACCGTGCGCGGCATCCCTATGCTTTACTATGGTACGGAAATCCTGATGGGCGAATTGGCCGACGCACACGGCGGGAGCGTGCGCAAGGATTTTCCGGGGGGCTGGTCCACGGAGCGTGCGCAAGGATTTTCCGGGGGGCTGGTCCACGGATTCCACTGATAAATTTTCGGCAGCAGGCAGAACAGAAGCTGAGAACCAGGCGTTTGATTATGTCCGGGGAATGGCCCGTTGGCGCAAAGCAAATGCCGTGCTGCACTCGGGCCGCCTGACCCAGTTCGTGCCGCAGGACGGCGTTTATGTGTTCTTTCGCTACAACGAGCAAAAAACTGTGATGACCGTGCTCAATGCCAGTGCCAAGGAGCGCTCCGTGTCTTTGAACCGCTTTGCCGAGCGAACCCATGGTTTTACAAAAGGCACGCACCCGGTTTTGGGCAACAGTTTTTCACTGGCTGACAGCCTCTCGCTGCGGCCTTACCAATCGCTGGTGCTGGAAC
>Ga0163147_10003655_pt1 | contig 20298 bp, 41 predicted proteins | sample OliLakLV19MP6G1_FD_148597 | JGI IMG/M metagenome (GOLD analysis project Ga0163147, IMG submission 148597) | Freshwater microbial mat bacterial communities from Lake Vanda, McMurdo Dry Valleys, Antarctica- Oligotrophic Lake LV.19.MP6.G1 | ecosystem: Environmental > Aquatic > Freshwater > Lake >...
ATCTACCTGCAGTTGCCGCTCGAGCAGCAGCAGACGCTGATTCAGCACCTGCCTGTGCCGCCCTGGCTGCTGCCGATCCTCGCCAGCGTGGTCGGCATCGTGGCCCGCCTGGTGCCCCAAAAGGCGATCACGCCGGCCGTCGCCGCCGCCAAGAGCGAGGACGCCCCGGCTCTCGACAGCAGCGGCTTTCCGATCGCGACGGGTCACGCGCCGCTGCCGACGCTTGATCCGCAGGAGCGGCCGTGATCTCTCTCGCATCGCTCATCGCCGCTGGCATTGAGCCGACGCAGGCGCGCACGTTCCTCGACCCGTTGCTTCAGACCTGCGAGCGGTTCGACATCGACACGCCGCAGCGCCAGGCGGCCTTCGTCGCGCAGTGCTCGCACGAGTCGAGCGGCTTCACCCGGCTCGAAGAGAGCCTCTTCTATCGCGACCCGGCGCGGATCATGCGCATCTTCCCGAGCTCGGTGAAGACGCTCATGCAGGCGAAGACGCTGGCGGGCAGTCCGCGCAACCTGGCCAACACGGTCTACGCCGGCCGCCTCGGCAACGGGCCATACATCTCGGGCGACGGCTGGCGCTACATCGGCCGCGGCCTGGTGCAGCTCACCGGCCGCGCCAACTACACCGCCGCGGCGCTCGCGCTCGGCGAGCCCTACATCGACCACCCGGAGCACGTCGCCACGCCGCCTGACGCCTGCCTCACCGCCGGCTGGTTCTGGAACCGTGCGCGCTGCAACGGCCTGGCCGATGCGTCCGACATCGACGGCATCACCCGGGCCATCAACGGCCCCGGCATGGTCGGCGCCGAGGAGCGCCGGCTCCTCTACTCGCGGGCGCTAGCTGCGTTCCGCTGACCCCTTCCTCCACACCGTCCACGAAAGGGACACCATGCACTACCTGAAACGACCGCAACTCTTTCTCCTGGCCTTCGCGCTCGCGCTGCTCCAGGCTTGCGCCGGGATCGCGCCGGACACGTTCAACAAGAAGCTCGCCGCCGGCTACGCCACGGTCCAGACCGTGAACGAGAGCGCCGGCTCCCTGCTCACGGCCAACAAGATCAGCAAGAAGGACGCGCAGAACGTCGTCGACACCAGCCGCATGGCCGTGGCTGGGCTCGACACCGCCGCCGAAATCGGCAAGACGGACCTGAGCGCCGGCAATGCCAAGCTCACCGCGACGATTGCGATCGTCACTGCGCTCCAGGCGTATCTCGTAACCAAGGGAGGCAAATGATGGGAACCGCAGCACTGCTCGAGATCATCCTCGCCGGCCTGAACAACGCTGCGGCGCTGTCGGCCATCTTCCAGACGGCCACCGCCGAGAAGCGTGACCTGACGCCGGAGGAAGTCGCCATCGTTCGCGCGAAGGCCGTCGGTTCGATCGACGCGCTGCAGGCGAAGATCGACGCGATGCCATGAAGCGCGGCCCGGTGTTTGAGGTCCTGCTGAACCGGGCGGGCCGCTGGTTCGTTCACGAGGTTGCCGGCAACGGCGAGATCGTCAGCGTCTCGCAGGCCTACTCGACGAAGTGGAGCGCCACGCGCGCCGCCAAGCGAAAGGCTGGGGCGACCGCCGGGGCGAGCTGGAGAGTCCGAACGTCCTGAAGCGGTCCCAGGCTCCCGTCGCGCGCCGCTGGCCTTCGGGCTGGCGGCGCCTTTTCTCGTTTCAGATGGGGAATTTTCTGCCCAACAGCGGGCGATTGTGGCGCTCCCGGCCGGCGAGCCACCGCCTTCGCGGGCAGCAGCTCGGCAAATCGGGGCGCTCGATCTGCCGGATTGGCAAATGAGAGGTAGTCGCGGACTTCGGCCGGGCTGAGGAATTCACTCATCGAGGCTCGCTATCCCCGTCTTGTCGTTCGTGCATCCCCCCGGACCGCCCTCGCGGCCAGGGCCGGGGGTGCCCCAGCCTGAGCCTTTGTTGGTCTCGCAGCCGGGCGGCGGCGGAACGTTCGCATCGAAAGCAGCGCGATCCTTACCGTTGATGTCGGCCCCGCCCCGACCGACAGGCGTTGCGCCGCGTCGAGCAGCCCGGCGCAAGAACGCATCTTGTTCCTTGCTGGGTCGATCCTGTCTCGCCGCTTCGGCAGTCAACCCGCGCCACTGCTCATCGCCGACCAAGAAATAAGCAAAACACGAGTATTCGGCAATTCCCGGCATCCATTCACGCCAGTCCCGCCCGTCCCAGCGGGCGCGATGAACTTGCCCACCCGGCCAGCGGATTTGATAGTCGCCAACCCGCACGGGCCTTTGATTGCTCGAGAACCAAGGTGTCTTTTTCATTTGTGATCCTGTCTCGCCGCTTCGGCAACGTCGGGCACCGGGGCGTCTACGGGTGCCGCCAGATGAACGTGAATCTGTGTCCACATCAACCTCGACCGCATGCGCCTTTTCACCCTCGCGCGCCAGCACCTTCGCGCGTAGATCAGACCAGCCCGGCGTTTTCCACCCGAGGGCGCAACAGGCATCGATAGCTTCTCGGTAGCCCGCTCTCCATGCTGAGAGGGTGGCGTCATGCGGGTTCTCGAACCAAAGCGAGAGGTTGGCTTGATACACGTCACGGAACCATGCCGCGTGACGCTCGCGCTCCTCGCGTAGGGGGTCACTCATGGCTGGCCGATCCATGTCGTCATAGCTTCGTCGACGGCATCACGAGAGACACGCCAGTCGCGGTTGATGTGAGACAGCGGAAAATGGCTGCAGTTGGCGAGCAGCCAATCCAGCCGCTGTGTATCTGTCGGCGCGGCTCCTGTGGGGGCGCGGTGGTTCCAGTTTTCCTCGGGGCACATTGCGCCGCACGCCCGGCAGGTTATGCGGTTAAAGGATGGGCGGCCCTCGACCATCTGCGTGACGTGCTGCACTCCTTTGTCGCCATCGTCGCCACAAAATGGACAGGGCAACAGGGGGTCACTCATGGCTGTCTCCGGAAGATTTCGGCGATGCGTTCAAATGCCCGCGCCATTTCCTCGCGTCTATGCTCCGACGAGGGCAACCAGAACGTTACGGCCGAGCGGTCGTCATCCTGCGGCGGGTGATGCAGCATCGGCGACGAGTGCAGGATCAGTTGCGCAGCAACGTATGGTCGCCCGGTGTTGCTGACCTTTTCTAGGCGCACAACCTCGTCGGTCAACTCCTGGCTGTATACGTTGATCCTCATGGCGCTGCTCCTGTGGGGCCAACGGCGTCTCGGAGGTTGGCCTCTAACTCCCGCCGCTCGGACCCGGCACGATCCGTGGTCGCGCACTCCACCGCAGTCTGCGCGTAATTGTCGGCGTCGGCCATCAGCGCGAGGATCAACGCCTCGTCGCCGGCTTTCCAAGCGGCCGGCGCGGCTCCTGTGGGGGCGCGGTCGTCGGAGATGCGCGCCTCGATTTCGCCGTCGCAGTCGTGCGCCCACCCGTGGCGGTCGATAGACTCCATGCGGGACTGGAGGTATTCGTAGCCCCACTTGTAGGCCGCTTCGGTAACGTCGGGCACCGTGGCTGTGCGGGCGAACGGGTCAGGACCACCGAGTGAGGGGTGCAGGCCACGATTGCATTCGACAATATCAAAATACCGGCGTGCGATTTTCCAGTCGGCCTCGTTGATCCGCGCGTCGTCCCCGTGGTAGTTCAACGCAAAGGCAAGTTCTCGCTCCGTTATCGCGGGCGCCCCCGACGCCGGGGCGGTGAGTGCGGCGCGGGCGAGCTTGACGATGCGTGTGTAAATTGTGATCGGGCCAAGCCCATCCAATGCGGCGACCGACAACCCGTGCGCGAAAATCATTCCTTCGGCCAGCGTTTCATCGGCCGGCGCGGCTTTGTAGTTGATACGATCCGCTGCCTCTCGGGTGAGAGGCGGCGCTGCTCCTGTGGGGGCGGGCGGGGTGGCGGACAGCCAGCATTTGCCGCACTTGATGGTCTTCGCGCCACCCACAAACTCTATAGTCAGGCTGTCGCCGTGGCACCACTCGTCATCAATGTAGAGCACCGAGCAGGCGCTGTGACAGGTCGGGCACGCCCATTTGCACACGCTGTACTTTGTGCCGGCACGGGTCTCTCGATCTGAGCGCTCCTGCAAGACGCCGCAGTAGTCTTCCGCCACCACCGGCTCACCGGCGCTCGCTGCTCCTGTGGGGGCGGCGTAGTAGACCGGAAAGGCGTTGATGGGCCGCGGGTCGATCTCGCAAACCGAGAGGCGGCGGGCCGCCCCTTCCCTCCAAAGCCACGCCACCGGCTCGCGCGAGTCGAATTCGTCTGTCATGTCGGTTCCTTTTGCCGAGCCCTACGCATAGACGTTTAGCCGGCTGATCGTCACATTGAGCGCGTCAAGCTCGCCCATCTTTTTGATCTTCCAAAGCACGCGCCGGCCGTGCCAGCCGTTGCTCGACCCTTGGTCGATGTGGTGAGCATCAGAAGGGCCGGGCGCATCGCAAACCGAGCAGTCGAGTTCCTTGACCCTGCCAATATGCTGGCGAGCCTTGGCGCTGATGTTCTTGCTGTTCACGCCGCGAGCCTTGATTGAGAGCCAAGTGCCGGCACCGCTTCGGGCATGTAGGCGGGCAGCAATTGGAGGGCATACAGACCGCCCTTCGTAAAGCCGCAGGGCTTGAACCCGGCGCGCAAGTAGCAGCGGCCCGGATCGCGCTTGTGGCGCGTTTTCTTGGCATCGACAAAGGTAACCATGCCCAAAGATGGCGGCGCGCCGTAGTAGGCGCGCGTCGCGGCTACGGCTTCGCGGATCAGTTCGGAAGAAAGGTGCTTGCTTTCGTTGCGGAAGGCACTGCACATCCACGCCCCGGCCCATGCGTGCTTGACGTACTCGGCGAACGGAAACGAGGTAATCCAAAAGGCCTCCAGCGGCTGCGTCTTGAAAACGACGCAGCTGCCGGGCGGGGCGAACTGAGGCGAGCCGATCTTCTGCCGGTTGTAATGCCGGTCAGCGAGCGGCAAAACCTCGGCGTCGGCGCGGTGCGATAGGTGCCAGCGCATCACGCCGCTACCTCCGCAAACTCCACTGATCGGTTTATGGTCATGCTGCCGGCTTGATAGTCGTGTCGTCGATCACCGGGGGCACAGCGAAGATGTATATAGGTTGCCAAGGCATCTTGTAAACATCGCGCCATGTCTTTTTTGCAGGCACCCATGCCGCCATCGGGAACAGGTTCCCGAACTCGTCAACCCATCCGATCTGCCGTGGTGCCAAAGCACCAGAGGAAAGGCTCACGCCTTCTGCCCCTTGTGGGTGGCGAAGCACCTGTTGAGGTCGCCCGCCGAGGCGTACCCTAATTGGGCACAAAGGGCCTTGTATTGGGGGGTTTGGGTTTTGTATTGGAGGAAAAGTTTGTAAGCTGTCTGCATGGGGGTGGTCATGTTGTGGCTCCGTCTGATTGCTGATGCGATGTATTAATGTGCCACAACAAATGAGGGGTTGCAAGTCTTTTCTGTGTAACAGATAATCTTTTTTATGGACACACCGAAACGCGGCCGACCACCGACCCACCCTGACGAGAAGTTGCTGCTTCGCTCGATCCGGCTCACGGCTGGGCAGTGGGCCAAGATCGACGCGCAGGGCATGGCGTGGCTCCGTGCGCTCATCGACCGCGCGAAGCCTCCGAAGTAAACCCGCCGCCAGACGGAGGCAAAAGCGGCGTGATCGGATAAACGAGAACAGAGGATCACGCCGCTACCTCCGCAAACTCAACGCCGCGCTCTACGGCCCATGCCTGCACGAAGTCCACCAACTCCGCGCACTCGGCTTTAGTCAGCTTGGAAGTGCGGCGGAAAACAACGTCGATCCCGTGCCCGTCTATTGCCGGCAGCACCTCGACCGACTCGCCCCGAGCCCTAAGCCACGCCGCGGTACAGAGCCGCTTCCACGTCTCTACGTCCCGCTTCTTGCCGGCCCACTCGACCGACCGGGCTATCGCGGCCAGGAGGGCATGCAAAAGGGCGTTTTGCGCCGTGTTGCGCGATGGTTCCTTGATCTCGACGACATACCCGTCCGGAGCGTCTGCCACGGCAGCGAGCGCACGGCCGCGGGCGGTCATGTGCACCAGGATAAAAACGCGCTTGCTCATGCTGCGATCGGCAACGCGCGAACCTCTGCCTCCTCGGCGCGCACCTCCTCCATGAACAGGGCGACAGCTAGCTGCAGGCCGGCGATATATGTTTCGTCGCGCTCAATGCGCCGCACGATCAACTGCAAGTGATCGGGAAACTCGGGGTTGAAAGAAGCGAACTTCCACCACGCCCGGCCGCTGATCCATATGCAGCCCTGCACCTGGGCGACGTACTTCGCCGGGCAGGTGTTGGGAGGCAGGCGCAGGTATTCGAGATGCGCCGTCAACTCCGGGCACTTTATCTCGATCCCGCCCTCTTCACCGATCAGGCCATCCGGCGATGCGCCGGCCTCAATCTCGTCATGGCGCAAAAAGCCGACAGCGTCCACAAACTCGCCCGTGAGGCTTTCGTAGGCCGCGCGGGCGATCGGCTCCCGCTCGGTGCCTTGCTGCATCGCAGCCGAGGTGAAGGACTGCACCGGAATCCCGGTCAGGCGCTCGACGACCAGCTTCGCCCGCAGGTTGCGCCGGCTGGCAGCCTCCTTTTCGCTGCCGCGGCCTTTCGCCAGGATATCGGCAAAGCCAGAGGCGGTAGCGATGCCAACCCTGGCGGTTCTCCACTCGTCGGAGCCCTGGGGCATGTCGAGGCGGATCACTGTCTCGGCTCCCGGTCGGCCTGGCCAGCGGCGTCCTTCAGCGCGGGGCTATGTCGCGCCCACCACGGCCCCGGAGGCTTGACCTTCTCGAAATGCGCCTTAAGGGCGGCCGATCCTTGCATCGAAACCTCGCGGAACTCGTCGAGCAGCGCGTCCTCCTCGCTGCCGTCGTCGTCGAGCTCGGTGTCCATGCTCATCGTCGGCACGACGAACAACTGAAACAGGGCGGTGCGGAAGGCGACGGACTGCGCCTTGATAACGGCCTTGTCGCCAGAGTCCATCGCCTCGCCGTAGGCTTCGCTGGTGACGAATGAATCGTCCTCGGCGGTGAAGGTGAAGGTACCTTTGAGCGTGACGAACCGGGTCGCCTTGGCGTCCTTCGGGTCGCCCTTAACCCGGTCGATGATGCTCAGGTCGGCATATCGCGAAGCGACCGTGATGCCGTGATTCACCATGATTGGCGACATCTCGTTCATAGCCTGCTCGACACCGCGAAACTTGTAGTTCTGCGCCTCGTTCTTTTGCGTCTTGCCAATGCCGATCCTGCAGATGTCGCGCATCGCTGCATTGAGGGCCGTTTGAATCCTGCTCATGGTTGCGTGTCCGTTGTTGCGAGGGCGCGCTTGGCGCGGGATTGCCGCTGCCCTTCGGCCCTGCGATCGGCCCGGGCGACGCGCGCCTCGAGCTGCGCCACGTAGGCGAGCGACGGCGACTTGCCGCACAGGGCGGCCCAGAGGTTGCGGAGGTAGTTCATGGCCAGACCTTGCAGAGGAGATAGACGAAGAACGGCAGCGCCATCGCCAGCGCCCACCAGCGCCCGCGGTTGTTCGCCCGCTGGGTCAGCAGCGCCTTCTGCACGTCGAGCTCGGCGGCCGAGTCCATCGGCGGGTTGCGCTCGTAGTACAGCCCTGAATCAGGGTCGCGGACCAGGGCATGCGTCGGCTGCCAGCGCGCCCCGATGGGCACGCCGACGTGGCGCGGCAACTCGGCCACCACGGTCGGCGGGTCGGATGCGCGCCGGGCGAAGTTTCGGTTCCAGACGGGGGTCGGCGCGCTCATTGCATCGCCTCAGCGGCTTTGGCAGCAGAAGCACGGGCGAGGCAATGCTCGCGGGCATGCTCTCCGTGTTCCATCACGGCGAGGTTCTCGATGCGGTTGTCGAGCTTGTCGCCGTTGATGTGGTGCACATCTTCGGTCGGGCCGAGCTGGCGACCGAGGTGGCGCTCCACCACCAGCCGGTGAAGACTGAACCGAACGCGCTCGCCGTCAATCCAGATGTAGCCTTGGAGATAGCCCTTCCCGCCGATCCACCAACTCTCGCCCTTGTAGTTGTGCCCGCCGTTGATCTTGCGAGCGCATGGTCGGGAGCAGAAGCGGGCCGAGTCGCGCGCCGGCTTGAACGACGCGCCACAAGTTGCACACGGACGGTCGAGGCGCCTAACCATGCGGCACCTCGTCGAGGTCCAGCTCGCGGCGGATGGCGAGCAGCTCCTCCCGCGCACCGGGCAGGGCCGGCCGGTGATGCGCAGCATCTCGTCGACGCCGTCGCCCGGGCGCATCGGCTGCAGCACGCTGTCGTGCGCGGCGACGATCTTCATCGTCACCACGGCCCGCGCCGAATCCGGCACCGTCAGCGGCGGGTCGAGCAGCCAAAAGCCATCGGCTCTCGATGCAATGACGGTCGAGAACATCCCGGCGCATGCCATCGCCGCCCGCCGTGCCAGTTCGAAGCCTTCCCTTTCCGGCTTCGCGATGAAGCGCACCAGGTCGCCCACTTTGCAGTTCGGCATCAGTCCCTCCTGAACCAGATCTGGTAGACCAAGATCGCGATCTCGCACGCGATGACCAGCGCGAGGAAGAAGCAGAACCCACCCTGGCCTGGCTCGATCCACTTCGCCGGCTTGCGGACGAGCGGAATGGCCCGCCGCAGGCTCTGCACAGCGGACTGCTCGAGGCCGAGGGCGTACTGGCGGTCGGTAAGCCTCGGCTCGCGTACAAAGGGCTCGGACGGGGCGAAGTCGCGGCTGTAGCGCGCGCTCATACGGCCCCCTTCGCTTTGGCAAGTGAATCGGCCGCGGCGGCGACAGCGGCTTGATAGCGATCCTCGGTCGGCCGCTCGCCTTGCTGCTCGGCGTCCATGCCGATGCAGACCTCGAGCAATTCACGCAACGCCTCCAGCGTCTCGGGCGCGGCAAGAAACATCGCTCGGTACGGTTGTGCGCCTTCGTGAAGGGCGGCGACGTAGCACTTGCTCCGGCGCTCGCGGATGTAGCCTCCGTCCAGGAAGAGCGCGCTCATGGCTTCGTCGCCTTCAGCAGCACCGCCAGCAGCTCGGTCGTCCTCTTGTTCAGCATCGCCGCCGTGCCCAGGCGATCGATCTTCGTCATGATGCCCGCGCAGCCCTTGAGCAGGCCGATCGCATCGGCGAAGCCTTCGAGCAACTCGGGGCCGACGGCGACCAGGCGCTCAGCGGCAGCTCGAGCGGTGACCGTCTCGGCGTGCTCTCGATCCTCGGTGCGCTCGCGGCGCTCGGTCGCGATCTTCTCGTTGCGCTCCTCCTCGTCGCGAGCGAGGCCGGCGAAGGCGTCGCGGCTCATGGCTGGAGTTCCGCTGCCAAATAGTCTTCGACACCGCTCATGTCGTGCTCCTCATCCCAAGCGCTGCCATCAGAGCGGGGCGCAGGGGGTGATCGCTGTAATCGGCGGCGTCGGCGATGTCGCCGATATCGTCCCCCGACAAACCGCACTCGCCCAGCGCATAGGGATAGTCGTATTTCTCATCGACCGAGGGGTCGATCTCATGGGCCAGGGAGCAGAGCGGGCAGCGCCCCTCGGCATCCCGGATGACGGCGCTATACCCATGCTCTTCCCGGGCGGTCCACTCGCGCCCCGAAACGATGAACAAGAGGGCCAAGTAATCTTTGATGCTGCCTCTCATGTCGCGCTCCTCTCATCGAGCCATGCCTTATGTACGCGGTCCGCGTACTCTTGCGGCGATTCGTAGTCCTCGTACTGCACCCACAGGTCATCCGGCGCTTCACTCTCGCTGCGCCCGAGACCGCGAGGAAAGTCGCTCCCGACGAAGGTAGCCACGTAGCACCAGAGGCCGAGCTCAGGCTTGAGCTCGATCTGGATCGGGCGCCCGTACAGCGTTGCGTACGTGATGTCGGGGGTGTCGATGACGGCGCTCATGCGGCGGTCGCCTTTGCGACGACTTGGTAAAACGCCGAGCCGGGGCCGTACGTTTCAACGTAGTCGGGAAACGCGGCGGCGAGGCGGGCTTGATTGCTCTCGTCGGCGAGGCTCCAAGCCTCGGACAGCGCGCTCACGAAGCCACCGCCATAGGAGCTCATCGCGAAAAGCATCAGATGGGTCTCAGGGGCGCTGAGGGCGCTCATGACTGCACCTCGGGCGGCGTGCTGGCGGCCTCTGCTTCGGCGATGGCATCGATGACGGTCGATTCCGGGATCGGAATTTCGACTTCGATCCAGTAGCGGCGCTCTCCATCCGCCGTGCCCCCGATGGCCGTGCCCATCTTGTCTCGATCGCTGGTGCTGGTGCCCATGCCGCCCCACCCGGCGCAGTTCCAGTCCCCCGCGGTGGTCGATGGCAAGCGCAATGCGGCACTTCACAGCGAACCCCCGCGCTTCATGCCAAGCCCGCTGGGCGGCGTGCTGCTCGACGGTGCCGGAGCGGCCACCATGCGGGAGACATGAATCAACGACAGGGCGAGGTCTGCCGCGAACCGCACCGGGAGCCAGCCGGCCGGAATCGGCAGCATGTCGGCAGTGATGGGGGCGACCGTTGCGGCTTCCCACTTCTCGACAGGGAAACGGAGGCGAACCTTGACCGTAGTTCCTGCCGCGTAGTCTGCGTTCATCTGCTTCTTCCCTGCATCGGTGTTCGTATGCGCGCTCATGAGAGGTCGCTCCAGCCCGTGACCGGCGCGCCGGAGAACCGCCGCTCGTTCTGCGCCATCGCGGCTTCGCTCAGTCGCTTCTCGGTCGTCCACTCGCCGTTCAGGCCGAGGATCCGCGGCGCGCGGCGCTCGGCGTTGCGGCGCTCGGCGCGGGTCGGGTCCAGGTCGACGGCGGCGGGAGCGCGGCGGTCTTGGTCGCGGCGCTGCTCGGCGCCTGCGACCGGGAAGGTGCGGCCGAGCAGAGGGGCGTGCGGTGTGGTGCGATCGGCGACTTGCATCTTGGCTCCCGTTCGATGACTCGATGGGATGTATTACACCAACCGGTTTCGATACTGTCAACACCAACCGGTGCCGATTAAATGTAACAGTTCAGGAACCGTGATTCCGACACCGTACGGTGTTGACACATGCCGGCACCGAATGGTGTAATCAGCGCATGGACCTCAAAACCTTTCTCAAGTCGTTGCCCGACGAACCGGCACGGGAGGCGTTTGCAAGCAAATGCGAAGTGACTCTCGGGCATCTGCGCAATGTCAGCTACATCACTCGCCCGTGTGCGCCGGCGCTCGCCGTTGCGATCGAGCGTGAGTCGGGCCAGCAGGTGACGCGCCAGGAGTTGTGCCCCGACTGGTGGAAGGTTTGGCCCGAGCTGGACAGGCAGGGAGCCCCGGCGGCGACCGAGCAGGGGTCCTGACCCATGGAGCGGCCGGTAAATGACTCCGACTGACGAACGCATGAACACCCACGAGCTCGCGCACTACAGCGCGATGTGCCACGCGATCGCGCTCTGTCATTCCATCGACGAGGTGAAGGACCTCAAGAACAAGGCGAGGGCGCTTGAGATTTACGCAGCGCAGTCGCAGAACTTGGACGCCGAGCGCAAGGCCTGCGAGGTGCGGCTCCGTGCCGAGCGCCGGACGGGCGAGCTGCTGGGCGAGCTGGTGCGGGCAACACCGCAGACCGCGCGGCAGATCGTGTCCAACGGTGCGACACGATCGCCCTACGCCGAAGCGCTCGACCGCACCGGCATCAGCCGGCAGACCGCCCACCGATACCAGGCGCTTGCCGACGTGCCCGCTGCCACGTTCGAAGCCGCGCTTCGCGACCCCGAGAAGCCCACGACGACCGGCCTGCTGGCGAAGGCCGAGGCCGCACGCGCCGTTCAAGCCGCGAAGGATTCCGCACCTCAGATGCCGAGCGATTCGCTCTGGCTGTGGGGTAGGGCGCGCGACCTCGAACGCGACGGCTACTTCACCAAGGACGCCGGCGCGCTTCTGTCGCCGATGACCGATTCCATGCTCGCCGACATGCGGCGACTCCTGCCGCTGATGGCGGCCTTTATCAACGAACTGACCGAGGCTATCCATGAGTCTGCATGAAGAGATCACTGTCGCCATTCAGCGCGAGATCGACGCCCTCGGCGACGCCATCGCGTTGTCGCCTACGTCGCTTGCGCTGGCCGTGCAGCGGGGATTCGCGACCGGTGGCATCGAGCCGCACGTGCAGTACACAAGCCTCGAACACCTAAAGCAGATGGCTCGCGGCGTGCTATCGCGCCGCTTCGATGCCGACGGCGACGAGAGTCTCGCCTACCAAGGCGAGATGTTCGCCGGCCAGTTGCAGGAGCGCTACCCGACGCCACGCGCGAAAAAGGGCGCCGAGCCGATCTACAAGCGCCGGGAGGCGCTGTCCAGCGGAGAGTTGGACTGGAACATCAACCAGCTTCGTAAGTCGGCCGCGGCGCGGCTTGAACACGCGGATTCGCTGCAGGCTTGGGCGGATAGCAACCGGCGCGACGCTGCGTGAACACACCCTGGAAGGGTCCGACGATGGTCGAACTGCTCGACGGCCGCATGGTGTTCTCGGACGCCGAAGCGTGGCGCCACCAGTGCGAAGCTCAGATGCTCCTGCGCCTGCCATACGACGAGCGTGTCGCGCAGCTGGTCGCGATCACCGAACGGCGTCCCGAGGACGCGCGGCGCTTGCTCGAGACGATGGCGCTGCTGCGTGCGTCGGGAGCTCGCGGCGGAATCAGCAGCAAGGCAGGCTCCAGCGATGGTTATGCCCATGGCTGAATTCCGCATCGACGGCCAGCGCCCGCCCAAGGTCGAGCCCATGCCCGCCCTCGACTTCCGCAACCTGGACTTGCCCGTAGTGCATGAGGTTCCGTTCGAAGCGTGGCTATTCGAGGCAGGGTGGCCGGACACGCAGTCGGCGGAGATGATGCCGTGAGCGACCCCTTACCGCTTTTGCCGGCCGACTCCAGCGATGGGTGGGCCCACGGATGAGCGACTACCTCGCCTTCCTGCGCGAGAAGATCAAACTCGCCAGCTTCAAGGGCTTCGAGGTCGCGCCCGACGAGCTGCACCCGTGCCTGTTCCCTCACCAGCGCGACATCGTTCGCTGGGCCGTGCTGGGTGGCAACCGCGCCATCTTCGCCGCCTTCGGCCTCGGCAAGTCGGTCATGCAGTGCGAGTGGCAGCGTCAGATCGTGCCCAAGGCGGGCGGGCCCGGCCTGACCGTCTGCCCGCTCGGCGTGCGGCAGGAGTTGATCCGCGACGCGCAGATGGTCGGCATCGAGCTTCGATTCATCCGTTCGGCCGCCGAAATGACAGCTGGGCACGAGTTCTACATCACGAACTATGAGACGGTCCGCGACGGCAAGCTCGACCCCGCGATCTTCGCGGCGACCAGCCTCGACGAGGCCGCCGTGTTGCGCAGCTTTGGATCGAAGACGTTTCAGGAGTTCCTGCCGATGTTCGCATCGGTGCCGTTCAAGCTGGTCAACACCGCAACGCCGAGTCCGAATCGCTACAAGGAACTGATCCACTACGCCGCCTACCTCGGCGTCATGGATAGCGGCCAGGCCCTGACGCGATTCTTCCAGCGCGACGCCGAGAAGGCCGGCAATCTGACGCTCTACCCGCACAAGGAAACCGAGTTCTGGCTCTGGGTTTCATCGTGGGCGATCTTCCTTCAGCGCCCGAGCGATCTCGGCTATTCGGACGAGGGCTACGACCTGCCCGAACTCGACATCCGTTACCACGAGGTGCCGACCGACTACGCGAAGGCCGGTAGCGAGCGCGACGGTCAGGCGATCATGTTCACGGATCCTGCGCTCGGTCTTTCCGCCGCCGCCGCCGAGAAGCGCGACAGCATGCCCGGCCGGGTCGCCAAGGTCCGCGAGCTCGTCGCCGAAACCGACGATCACTTCGTCATCTGGCACGACCTCGAGGCCGAGCGCCACGCGCTGCAGGGTGCGATCCCCGAGGCGGTGAGCGTCTGGGGGGGCCAAGACCTCGAAGAGCGCGAGCGCCGCATCGTCGGCTTCGGCGACGGCGAGTTCCGCGTCCTCTCGACGAAACCGATCATCGCCGGCAGCGGCTGCAATTTTCAGCGCCACTGCCACCGCGAAGTCTTCGCCGGCATCGGCTTTAAGTTCGCCGATTTCATCCAGGCCATCCACCGGGTGCAGCGCTTCCAACAAGCGCACCAGGTCCGCATCGACATCGTCTACAGCGAAGCCGAACGCGAGATCTTGCGCACGCTTCTGGCGAAGTGGGCGCAGCACAAGGAACAGGTACAAGTCATGACGGAGATCATCAAAAAGTACGGCCTCAACCATCTGGCCATGCAGGAGACGCTTGCCAGGACCCTCGGCCTCGAACGGATCGAGGTGAAGGGCGAGCGCTTCTGCGTCGCGAACAACGACTGCGTGGAAGAGGCAAAGCGGCAACCGGAGGCGAGCGTCGACCTCATCGTCACCTCGATCCCCTTCGCCAATCACTACGAGTATTCGCCCTCGTACAACGACTTCGGGCATACCGACGACAACGCGCACTTCTGGGCGCAGATGGACTTCCTGACGCCGGAGCTGTTGCGCATGCTCAAGCCAGGTCGGATCTACGCCTGCCACGTCAAGGACCGGATCAACTTCGGCAACGTCACCGGCTTCGGGTTGCCGACATCGAGCCCCTTCCACTGCGAAGCGACGATGCACGGCATCAAGCACGGCTTCGACTACCTCGGCATGCTGACGGTCGTCACCGACGTCGTGCGCGAGAACAACCAGACCTACCGCCTCGGCTATACCGAGATGCGCAAGGACGGTACGAAGATGGGGGTCGGCTCGCCCGAGTACATCCTGCTCTTCCACAAGCCGCAGAGCGACCGCGCCCGCGGCTACGCCGACGTCCCCGTCACGAAAACTAAGGCGCAGTACTCCCTCGCGCGCTGGCAGGTCGACGCTCACTCCTTCTGGCGATCGAGCGGGAACCGGAGCCTCACCGCCGAAGAGATGGCCGGCTACGGTCCCGCCAAGCTGGCAAAGATGTTCACCGACTACAGCCTGCAGGAGGTGTACGACTACGAGTTCCACGTCAAGATCGGCGAGGAACTGCAGGCCAAGGGAGCTTTGCCCTCGACCTTCATGAGCTTAGCTCCGGGCAGCCATTCGCCCGATGTCTGGCACGACGTGCTGCGCATGAAGACCTTCAACGGCGAGCAGGCGAACCGGGCTGTCGAAAAGCATGTCTGCCCTCTGCAATTTGACATCGTGGACCGGCTGATCGAGCGCTATAGCAACAAGGGCGAACACGTCTACGATCCGTTCTCTGGCCTTGGAACCGTGCCCGCGCGGGCCGTTGCGCTCGGCCGCACCGGCGGCGGGTCGGAGTTGAACCCAGCCTACTTCCTAGACCAGGTGCACTACCTCAAGGCCGCGGAACGCGAGTTCGCGATGCCCGACCTGTTCGACCTCGAGGCCGCGTGAGCTACGCGCCCTCTACCGTCTCGCGCGCAAGGTCGATGCGCTGCTCCATCCAAGAGTTGGCCGAGACGCCGGCGGATTGCGCGAGCCGGCGCAGCTTTGCCACCCGCGCGGCGGTTGTGCGGAGCTCGAGGCGCTCGCCCTTGCGCTGCTCGGGCGGCAGCCGCGGGCGGCCCATCTTGCGGGGCTCAGTCGGCTGCATTGGCGAGGACTTCGGCCACGGTGGCGCGCGTCATCGGGTAGCGCAGGCAGGCGACGCGGCAGTCCCAGCCGTCGCCCTCGGCGCCGCGTGCGATCACATCGTTCTCGGAGTGCCCGTACAGCCACGAGCCGTCGGCGAAGACATTGACGCAGGCGCCGGAACCGTCCGGGTGGCAGTTGTCCTTCGTGGCCCGGGCGATGCCGGCGATCTGGACCTTGGTGATGCTCATTTCAATCTCCTAGAGGGTGGTGGGTCAGGCGGCGGGCATCGTGGCGAGCCAAGCAAGGGCCACATATCTCGGGCAATCCCAGACGGCAGCACACACGTCGATCAAGTCCGCGTTGGCCGAGTTGAGCAGATCGTCGTTGTCAAGCATGGTGTTGATTCGGTCAATCTGCGCGGGGGTGAACTGCGAGGTACCAGCGTGGTCGATGCTCATCTCAATCTCCTGTTTGCTGCCCCGGACATCCCGTGGCATGTAGATAATGTACGGTATGAAATGCGGCGACGCAAGGACTATTTGCACGGTTACATTGTAAAGTTCTCGCGGCCGGCGGAGCTGATGCCGTGAGCGCCTATCGCAAGCACTTGACCTCGCCGGAATGGCAGGCCATCCGCAAGGAGGCGGCCGAACGATCTGGCGGCCTCTGCGAGCTCTGCAAAGCCGCGGCGCGCGAGGTTCATCACGTCACCTATCCCCGCGGCTTCGCCAACGATTCCGCCGAGCTCGTGCTTCACCTTTGCTCGGCTTGCCACAGGAGATCACACGGTATGCGTAAGCTCGTCACCGACCTTCAACTCAGCCCGACCACGGTTCGCACCTTCAAGGATAGATCCTGGCAAGCGCAGATCGACCCGGACGGTATCTTGTGGGCATCCTTCGATAGTTGGATGGCAGCTCTAGCGGTGCCGACTCCGGTTCGCCTGAAGCTTCAGAGCTATGTCATCTCCACCGCCCAAGCGCGCGAGAACGAGACTGGCGAAGACCTGCTGCGCCACAACGAAAATGGCGACATGTGGGCAACTTGGGCGGCGCTCGAGGATGGGCTGCACAAATGGGAAGGCTCGGCGTCTCATCGCCGCGACCCCCAAGGGCGCAAGGTGCCCCTCGACGACAGCGAGCAGTTCCTGCTCAACAACTACACGAGTCTGCGCCGATGGGGTCAGCGGACGCAGCAAGACGCGATAGTTGGGCGCATTCAGAAGCCGGCCGCCGCGAACGTTGTCCCCCTCTCCGACTTTCAGCGCGTGGCGATGGCAGTGCAAGAGTTGGCCGGCCTGCTGCTTCCCAAGGTCGAAGTCCACGATCGCACATTGGGCCTGCATGACACGCGGCTGACGCTCATCGAGCGGACCATACCGGCGAGATCACCCGACGAGTTTCTCGACGCGAAATCGTTCCTGATCGAGAGCGGCCTCGACCCGAGTGTGACCGTCGGCAAAACAAAGGTGAACCGGGCCGCCGCGCTTGGCAACCACTTGCACGTCGCGGCGGTAGAGATCGGTCCGAAGCGGCAAACCAGGCTGGACGCCTCGCGCAAGTTGGTTGAGGTGGGCACCTACCGCCGGCGGGATCTGCAGCGTGCGCTTGACGAGTTGAAGGGGCGCCCGTAAATGGCACGAGCCCGCAACATCAAGCCCGGGTTCTTCAAGAACGAAGACCTGGCCGAGTGCTCACCATGGGCGCGACTTTGCTTCGCCGGTCTATGGACATTGGCCGATCGCGAGGGCCGGCTCGAGGACCGCGCCAAACGCGTCAAGGGCGAGCTGTTCGCCTTCGACACCATCGAAGTCGAGCCGCTGCTCGTCGAGCTTGAACGCTACGGATTCTTGGTGCGCTACCAGATTGACGGCGCTTCATTCATCCAGATTTCCAAGTTTTCGACGCACCAGACCCCTCACTATTCCGAGAAAAAGAGTGCCATTAAGCCACCTCAACTCCAGGAATCTCCGCCTTATGATGGCACGCAGACTCCAAGAACACTCCAAGAGGACTCCAAGAAAGATGGCCTCATCAAGAGGGGGTCGCAACCCCCTGATTCTCTGATTCCTGATTCTCTGAATCATGAATCCGGGAAAGAGCATGCGGACTCGCCGCTTCGCGACGACCCGCCGCCGCCGCATCCACCCCCGGAATTCTCCGGACTCAACGCCGAATCCCTCAACGGCAAGGCCATCGTGCCACTCGCTACCGGGTGGGAACTCCCAACCGACTGGGGCAACGACGCTGTGGCCCTCGGCTTCACGGTCAAGGAAACGCTCTACCAGGCCGAGCGCTTCCGGCAGTTCTTCGTCACGAGCGGCAAGCGCCGATCGGTCAAGGGCTGGCGGCAGTCGTGGGGCAACTGGCTCGGCAAAGCAGCAGAGAGGCAACGATGAGCAGCAGTTTTCGCAAGACGGTCGAGAAGTTCGCCGAGGCGCAGAGCGGCGATTGCATGCCTTGCCACTGGTGCCGGGCGCCGACGAAGCGCGAAACGCTCGCGCAGTACGGCGCCAGGTGCTTCTCGTGTTTCGAGGCGTACTGCCAAGAGCCGCAGGGCAAGGCGAAACCGCAGCCGAGCTACCGCAACGTGCTCGCCAAGCCGAGCCCCGAGGCCACTCCCCAGCAGATCGACGCCGCCAAGGCCGAAGCCCGGCGCAAGGCGATCGACTACGCCCGCAAGTTCGGGATCTCGCTCGACGAGGCGCAAACGCTGCTCGACGGCGGCAGAGATTCACGCGCGCCCGCGTTTGCCGGGCACCAGGCGCGCGCGGAGGCAGGGCGGTGAGCGGTCGCGGCCTGTGCACCGTCGCCGACATCCGCGCGCGGTGCTGCGTCGACCGAGTGTCCGGTTGCTGGCACTGGCTGGGCGCCATGAGCGACGGGACTCCTCGGATCTACACGTTCGACCACGAGCGCGGCGAGAAGCGATCGATGAGCGGGCCCAAGGCGGTCTGGAATATCGCGCACGGTGCCTCACCGCTGGCGGGCTATCTGGTCTATCGGCGCTGCACCGTGCGCGACTGCGTGAACCCGGTGCACATGGGCGAGGCTCGCGACAAGGCGGCGATAGGCCTGCACATCCGGCGCAACGGCTGCAGGCAGGGCACATCCACCGAGCAGCGCCGGGCGAACATGCGGCTCGCCTGGGCGGCGGCGGGCATCGTCAAGACGCCGGATCACGTCATCGCTGCCATTCTCGCGGCCGATCTGAACCGATCGAACGGCGACGTCGGCCGCGAACTCGGTATCGCCCCGACGACGGTCAGCAAGTACCGCATCGTGGCGAGGCGGGCTGCGTGATCGCCTTCACCGTGCCTGGCCAGCCCCAAGGCAAGGGCCGCCCGAAGGCGACCAGCCGCGGCGGCTTCGTGCGGATGTACACGCCTGCCAAGACGGCGAGCTACGAGGGCATGATCGCAGTCCTTGGGCAGGAGGCGATGGCTGGCCGCCCGCCGCTGGCCTGCGCGATCTCGCTCGAGCTCGACATCCGCCACCAGGTGCCGGCGAGCTGGTCGCGAAAGAAGCGCGATCAGGCGCTACGCGGCAGTCTCTGGCCGACGACCAAGCCGGACGTGGACAACGTGCTCAAGGCCATTGGCGACGGGCTCAACGGCGTCGCCTGGATCGACGACGTGCAGGTGGTGCAGGTGAGCCTCACCAAGCGCTACAGCGAGACCCCGGGCGTGCTGGTGGTGGTGCGTGAGGTGGCGCAGGCTGAACTCGCGCTCGAGCCGCGCGCCTCGCTGCCCGGGTTGTTCGCGCCGGCGCGAGAGCCGGAGCCCACTGTGATCCAGCCGTTCGCGGAGTGCGGGTCGTGAAGACGTGCAAGAAGTGCGGCGAGTCCAAGGGCCTGGACGCTTTCAGTGGTGCACGCAGCGAGTGCAAGGCATGTGCAGCCAAGTGCACCGCCAAGTGGCGCGACGAGAACCCGGAGAAAGACCGGGCCCGCTACGCCAAGTACCGCGCCGAGAACCCGGAGAAAGTGCGGGCCAGCAAGGCCAAGTGCCGCGCCGAGAACCCGGAGAAAGAGCGGGCCCGCCACGCCAAGTACCACGCCGAGAACGTGGAGAAAGTGCGGGCCAGCAAGGCCAAGTGCCGCGCCAGCCTGAACGATGGATACATCGCGGAGCTGCTTCGCCTCCCGGCCAAGAAAGCGCCCCCACAACTCATCGAGTTGAAACGCGAGCAGATTCTCCTGCACCGGCTCGCGAAGGAAATGAAGCAGGAAGCAACCAAGGAGCCAACATGAACCCATCCGCCAACACCCTCGAATCGCTCGCCGACATCGGCCGCGTCGAAACCTCCGGCGACATTCGTCGCATAGGCGCGCAAATGCTGCTCGCCCTGGCCCGCAAGGAGGTCAGCGCCACCGACCTCGAAGCCGCAGCGAAGATGATCGATGCGCAGGCGAACAGCATTTCCGCGGAAGTGAAACTCGCAAAAGCCGCGATCGAATTGCGCGAGCGTGGTGCCGACCTCGGCAAGATCGTGCACCTCGGCCGCACGCTTATCGGCAAGCCGAACGCTGCTTGATGACCAAGGCCGACTCGTGATGGCCAGCGCTCCACGGGAAACCTCGAACTCGGACTTCTTCGAGGGACGCGCCGCGTGAGCGACCACCGCACCATCGCAGAGAGCTATTCCTCCGCGACCGAGTCCAGCGACCTGCGTATGCGCACGGAGAGACGCGGAGACGTCGACCTCATGATCGCTGCCGGCTGGATCGCCGATGG
>Ga0163147_10003658_pt1 | contig 20288 bp, 20 predicted proteins | sample OliLakLV19MP6G1_FD_148597 | JGI IMG/M metagenome (GOLD analysis project Ga0163147, IMG submission 148597) | Freshwater microbial mat bacterial communities from Lake Vanda, McMurdo Dry Valleys, Antarctica- Oligotrophic Lake LV.19.MP6.G1 | ecosystem: Environmental > Aquatic > Freshwater > Lake >...
GTAAACGCTCCCCACCCTCGATGAAAGGATCGCCGCTGACTGGAGCATGCGATTTTCCGTCTGGGGTTAACCACCGAATCGATCCTTTAATGACGGCGGTGGATTGCGAGTAGTATTTCTTTATCTCGCCCAGCGCAATCTCTGCCAACTCCTTGAACGATGTGGCGCGTCCAATTTCGACTGCGACTTGTCGGCTAAGCTTATTCTGCTCCCTGCGCTCTGTTTCGGCGGTGGCAATCAGCAGCACGGCAACGCGCTGCGCGATATTGGTCAGAAAATCCTGGTCGCCTTCATGGAAGAAATTCTCTTTGGTCGATTCTAGATTGATCACCCCGATTGGACGCTGCCCGTAAATCATCGGTACAATCAGAATCGAGCGCGTCTGGAAATCGTCGGAAGCTAGATTGAGTTCGTCCACACGCGCATTGAACTGACCATCATAGGACGTGTAGGTGTCCGTTTTGGTGTCCGTCACCAAGAGTGGAATGCCGTCACCTGCGTATCGCACATCATCAAAGAAGGACAAATTGTCTTGGAAGATATTGCCCGTCATATGCAGTTTAAAGCGGTCTTCTATCTTCTTCAAATAGATATTTTCAAAAGTCAGTTTCTTGAGCGCGCCAACCGCTGCCAGATCGTATAAGTACAGCTTATCTTTTTCAAACCATTGGATGATGCCACTAACATAAGTCGGATTCGCATTGGGGGTAATCGAATCTTGATCGGCTTTGTAATCTTGCGTGGGTTCAAAATAAAACATTATCAATTCTAGGGCAGCGCGTGCTGCATCCTGCATTTTGGAGACTGTCCCCACTTTTTTATTAATGAGAGATCGAATTTCATCTTGGATTTTGCCCATGATATACTCCAAATTCTAGGGGAATATCGGAAAGTGCCATACTTCGAACATCAATTAGGTGATGTTTGAACTGAAATGCGATAAGTTATTGATAATTACGAAAACTAAGTATAGCATATATAGGCGTACTAAACGTGTCAAGTTCTCTGTTGTTTATCACATTGTATTAATGGAGACGATTACCGAATGATAAACATACTGGTCGTAGATGATGACAAGAGTTTCATTACTGATGTTATTGCGCCCTTGCTTCCACCCGACAAATACCGCGTATTTATGGCGACAACGATTGAGGCAGCTCGCAATCATTTGCATGATCGGGACTTCCAGTATGTAATTATCGACCTAAGATTAACAGACAATATAGACGATGACAGTGGCATGATACTTGCAGCGTACATTCGTGCCTTCCAGTTGGCACATCATATCATCATGGCTACAAATCACGCCACGCTCTCGCGTAGAGCACAAGCTATACGATATTTAGAAGTCGATGCATTTATCGAAAAGAGTGACCTCCAAAGGGATTTGTTACCCCTCCTGAAGAAGATTAATGCACAGCAAGACGGTATAGAAGTGCAGCGGACTTCATTAACATTGTCACTCAGTCTCGGACAACCTATCACTTACCACAGTACTGGAAGAATCATCTCGTCTGGGGCGACTTCCACTAACCTCAATCTCCAAATTCAAGATTTTGTCCGGTGGGGAGAGATTGCTCGAACGTCGAATTCAGAAGATCAGCCCCTCATCATTAAAGACATAGGAAAGTCATTACACGACTCTATTTTCTCAGCCCCTCAAATTGATGAAATTATGAACCGCGCACGCGGAACGGGTAGAGATCAGGTTATCGTAAAACTAAACATGCCAGCTGGTATGTTGGGTGTTCCGTTTGAATTTTTGCCAAATGTAACCCTCGATCATCCGTTTAGCCGCTTTATCTCGGGAAATGAATATATTCCGCGAAATTATCCAATTTCACCTCCAACAATGACGACAATTTTGAAGGGTCACGGCTCACAACTGCGCATTCTGCTCATAGCCTCCGACACATATAATCCTATTCCGGGCGTTGATCTTGAAGTTCAAGAACTAGCGGGTTTTTTCGAGACAAAGAGAAAAGAAGGTTTTCCTCTTTCTGTAGATATTTATTCAACGGATGAAGCCACCTATTCTATTATCCAAGAGCGAATGCGTTGCAATGAATATGACATTATTCACTACGCGGGACACAGCAATCATAAAATCGACAAGCCAATGGAAAGCGGTTTGTTCTTCCATGAGGGCAAACAGCGGGCGGGGAAAGTCGAAAAGCTTTCAGTGAACGCGCTTAATGGGCTGCTAAAAAGCTCCTCGGCTCGACTAGTTTTCCTGAACAGCTGCTGGAGCAGTGCAGCTAGTGCACCTGAAAATACGATTAGTACTGATTTCTTAGGACTCGCGCATGGGATCATTAGCGCAGGTATCCCCACATGCATCGGGTATAGATGGCCAATTGGCGATAATCATGCACGGTTATTTGCTACGGACTTCTACTCGAATTTACTTGAGACAGGTGATCCGACATTGGCAGTATGGAATGCACGTAGCAATTTAAGAACCGCAGTACAGAAACCTGTTTGGCGTTCCGTGATTTTGATTAACCAAGCTTAGTACCCCTTGGACTGGGGTTACAGGGCACGACAATTCCTGTACCTTCTTTAATCGAGAGATGTTCAAGCTTGTAAATATCGCTTTGAAACGAACAACACGTAAGCACTACGTTTCAGTATTCGGCTGTGTGCTTCACAATCTAAATCATTTATCATTATCCACTAACAAATATACAAGACTGAAATCTTTCCGTCACCTACTGGAAGATTCCCAACCCTGAACCGGAAAATTACAGGTTTTTGGCAAATCGACTCTAGTATGCTGTGTTCATACGTAAAACACAGGAGCGTGACGTATGGACAAACCCATCGTTTCCACCTTACCCGCACGACAGCCGAAGCGGGAGTGTATCTTCGCCATTCGGCTGACGGAAGCGGAACGCGACCAGATCGAGGCATTGGCAGAGCGGCTCAAGCTGCCCGACTCGTTCATGGCGCGCCATTTCATTCTGGAAGCTGTGGCACACCACAGCATAGACCGTTCTGAAGGTGCTGAGGTTGACGGCTGAAACACGAGAAACACAAATCCAAACGAAGAGTGAGCAGCGCATACATCTGGAAACGGTCTACCGTTCGCTGCTCAAGATAGTTGCACGGTTCGAGGAATCGACGTACACTGACACTCAGTTGCGCCAGACCACCGAGGTGGAACTCGATGATCTGGCTGACCCGGCGAGTGCGGCAAACACATCGCAGGGCTGAGACGCATTGTATATCACAGCGCCTCGTTCCTGCATGATTCCACTCGCAGGGATGGGGCGTTTTCGTTAATTAGACGCTTCAAAGGACGAGGAACATGCCGAAATACCGGAAACCGCAGCATAACAAGATCGACCCGTACAAGTCGCAGCCGCTCCCGCTGGGTCGTCCGATTGCTGTGTATTATCGCCAGTCGAGCGAAGGACAGATCGGAAACATTTCGACCACGCTGCAAACCGTCGATATGGTACAGCATCTCATGACCCAGGGCTGGCAACGCGACCAAATCGACATGATTGACAGCGACGCGGGTGTGAGCGGCACGAAGAAGATACGCGAGCGCAAAGGCATGTCCTACCTCTACGATCTGATTGATGAAGGCAAGATTGGCTTGGTTGCGTCACAAGATGTCGATCGCTTTTTTCGGGATATGGCGCAGATTGAAACGAACATCTTCATTGATGCCTGCCGACGCAACAATGTGCAGGTGCTGACGCCCACCTTCATCTACGACTTCGCCCACCCGTCGCAGGGGCGCTATCACATGCAGATGTTCCGTGAACAGGTGCAGCGTGCCGCCGACTATCTGGAATTCTTCATCAAAGGACGCATGGGCAAAGCACGAGAATACTTGAATTTGCAGGGACAGTGGACGGGAACTCCCATTGTGTTGGGCTACATGGTCGATAACCGTCCGAAAGTGAACAACCTGCCCAACCCGAACTACCGCCGTTACGTGCGCTATGAACCCTACTGTGATGTGGCTGTGGAATACTTCAAACTCTACAAGCAGTTCAACGGCAATCTACAAAAGACATGGGCGCATATCGACCAGTTCGGTCCGTTCATCCCGGAGTTTGCGGCACATGCTGTCCCTGAAGGGTTCTTCTTCCATACCAAGATCCGTAAGCGGTCGCGTTACACCGACAAACTGATCCTTTCTCAGTATGGGTTGAAGCAAATCCTGACGAACGCCGTCTATATCGGGCATTGGGCGCATAACGGCGTGATCGTACAGCGGCATAACCACGAGGCGATCATCCCACTCGACCTCTTCACCTATGCTTTCAACCGCCTGTCGATGACCACGCTGGAAGGCGATCCGAACCCGGAGTACGCACGACAGCGCCCTTGGGTACGGCACGACAAAGCGGCACGAACCTCCCCACCGCCGACCTACGCGGGTGTGGTCTACTCGAATAATGCGCCGGGCATCCCGCTGCGCCGGTTGTCCACCAACTGGCAGATGAAAGCGAACTGCTACGCCTATGCCCTGCTTGGCAAAGATGTTAAGCGGATCTGGTACATGATGACTCCCTTCGTTGACCGCACCATCGACGCTTTACTGCTGGAACGGTTGAAAGCGACAACCATCGACGAAGAGGCATGGGAGCAGGCAGTCGCCAGTTCACAGAAAAACAGTCATGGCGAGATCCGCCGCCTTCAGAATGCGCTCCGCAATAACGAAGACGCGCAGCGCGGCATCGTCGAGAACCTGAAAATGATCACCCATTCCGACCTCGTAAAGCAGCTTCAAGAGAGCTATATCGCCAACGAACACCAACTGGAACGGCTGCGCGTGGAACTGAGCCATGTGCAAGCCGACAAGGGACAGCGACGACTGCTGCTCGATGCGCGTCCGGTGCTGGAGATGGTGGTTGCACGGTGGGACGAAGTAGCGCGGGAGGATCGGCGTGAATTGTTCGATGCTTTCGCAGTACGAGCGATTGTCAACCGCCCCGACACTATCACCCGCACGATTGGCGTTGTTTGGCGCGACGGAACGGAAACAGTCCGCACCCTGCACCGTGAGGCACGCTACCAATTTGCTTGGTCGGAGGCGGAATATGCGCGGCTGCGTGCGATGGTCGAGAGCGGTGCGGATCAGGTCGCACTGCTGCGTGCCTTCCCCGGTGCCAGCTGGCGCACACTGCGCGAACTGTTCGTCTACCACTTCGGCATCGAGGCATGGCGGGCGGCGTACAAAGGCAAGAAGTCGAAATACGGTGCCCGCGTTCAGTGGAATCAGACCGAAGAATACCGCACTTCAATCAACGATACGGAATATGCAGCGAGTGCAACTGGTTCGTCCCCATGATCTGTTTCTCCTCGCGCCTACGCGCTTTCGTTATCCATCGACCCTGTGCCGATTTCTGACAGGACAAAAGCAGGCGATGAAACCGATCCGTCACCCAACGGGCGCTACCCGATTGCAATGAGCGGCAATGCAAAGCATTGCAAGCGGCACAAGCCAGATGCAATCGGGTCAAGCGAAATCCGAAGGATTTTGACGGGCGGCGCGCCTGCTAGGATGGTCAGAGACAAATCGGCACGCTTTCAGGTCGGATGGGCAAAGCGCCCCGCAAGAGGAGAGCATGGCGCGACGAGCAGCAGATGACCAGATGGCTAGAGACGGTGTGTTCAGGGTGAATGCAAGCAGGTTTTGGCAGGTCAGTCCAATGCGCGGCAAAGACGGTTCCAGTGAGTGAGGGACAATACTGACGGCGGATCAGTCAGCAAGGGGCGATAGGCGATGAGGACAGGTTACGAACGCAGGGCGAACTGCACGCTACCTTGAGCCAGATGGATGCTGCTTGGACTGCAACGCGCCTCAAGAACGGCTAGGTCACAACGAAGGACTACTCCGGCTAGAAACGCCAGCGTGGTGAGAGTGTATCAGCGGTCGCGCTCATCGGGGAAGTAGGTGCTTTTGTAATTGTAGAGTGACGGTTGCTCACTATGACGGATGCCTTCATACAGCGCACCGGTGATCCGGTTCAACCCCTTTTGCAGTTTCTCACGGGTATAGGTCTCGTCCCCGTGCGCCAGCAGTTGGATCGCTGTCTGAGTCAAATAATCGACGGTGGCAAGCAGTTCATATGCCATCCGCCCCCGCCATGAGTGAACGCCATTGGCATGTGCTGTCGCCGTCTTAAGGTCATCCAATCCGCTGTAGGTGCACAGCATCCCTTTGGCGGTTGCCTCAAAGTCATCAATTCGCATATCGTCGGGTGCGAAGCGACGCAGAAAGTCACGCATGGCGTCAACGGTGTGAAACGAGAGAAAGCTCTGCCCACAAAGCACCGCGAGTTTGTGCCATGCGTCGTTAAAGACCATGTTTCCGCACAGCTCGAAGGCTGCGTTCTGCACCGCGATCATGCCATCAACGACACGCTGGTCGTCACGGTCGGCGTTCAGATTGGAGGCGAGGAATTCGCCAATAGTGTTGTACTGGGTGGAATCAAAAAGGTCATGATACCGTTGCATGGCAGCAGCATTCAGGTCTTGCGTCATGAGATTGTCCTTTGGCGAGACTAGAGAATTTGCGAGAGGCGAACCAACAAGGTGATGGTGTCATCAGCCGTCGGTTGGGTGTCGATGCGCTTGATCAAGTGAGTGAGAAAGGTGCTGGCATGACTGTAAAGGCTGTAAAGAGGGTCGGAATACGGCAGTGCCCATGTCCCGGATGGAATGAGATGTGCGCCCTTCCCTTGCAGTCGTTCGGGATATTCCGGTGGTGAGGTGAATGTCCATCCGGTCGCGCACACCAACGGTTCACTGCGCTCCGATGCTTCCAGCGTCCAATCGGCGTAGAGCAACTGTCCCTCATATAGGGCGAGATAGGCACGCTTGAGCGATAATCCACTGATGCCACCGAACGGCACGCGCACCACCTTCAGCAGAATCACAGGCTGCCAGTCGAGATGACTGAGATCGGTTATCATATTTATTCCCACGCCTCGAACCAGATCCCGCTGAAACGGGCAATTTCGCTGTTGTCCAAAAAACGGATGAAGACGGTGTGAATGCCCCGGCTGAAGGGCATCACGTTATCGCAGAGCGGGTAATGGCTGACAATACACTTGCGGCGGGGATCGACGGTACTCAAACCAACAATGCGACCCACACCACCCGGCGGCGGCAGCTTCGAGTGATGCGTGTTCTGGCGTTTGCCTTGCAGCATCGTTATCCCTCCTCATCTTCTTCAAGTGGAATGCCACCCAAGTGATCTCGAATCCATCCGTCACCGACATGTTCTGCATGTTCACGAGTGCGGAAACCGGGACGAAAGTGGATGATCGCCTCATCCTCTTTGACAACGAACTGCCAAAAGCCAATGGTCTCGTTGAACTCCACAATCAAGGTAATCATTACTCATTCCTCTCCAAATAGGGGGACAGCTCTTCGCGGCAGATCGGCAGGCTGCGGATGCTCATCCCATCGAGACTGATGAAACTGGCAAAGGTGCGGATGAGCTGCCGTCGCAAAAGTGCCGCGACGTACTGACCGACGACACATGCCATCCAATCATTGATTAAAATGTCTTGCTCACCGCGTAGGACGAGTTCGGCACACGAGAGCGCAGGCTGCGGCTCTGGGGTGAGGGCTTCGGGTTCGAGAAGTGACGGGAACAACAGCCCTTCTTTTGGCAGATAGGCGTACTTACCATCCTTTCCGTCGAGGTGCCGCCGCATCAGTTCCACATCTGGCGTATTGCCGATGACCACTTGCCCGCCGTCATGGTAATTACCTGCCCCGATCAGGATGCCGCGTGCCTGGTGCAGTTCGCGCCGCGCTAGGTGATTATCCACGCAGCTAATCACCACCTGTGAGCCGTAGCGATCTCCATGTTTCTCATGGTTGAACGGCTCGACAATCCACGAAATGTCTAGACCGAGCGCCATGTTTAAGCGTCTGCCGACGACTTCGACTTTCGGCAATCGGAGCGCCGCATCCGCCGGGGTGAACAACTGCCGCCCGACGTTCTTTTCCTCCACGATATCGGGATCGATTAGGACAATCTTCGGCGTATGCAGGCGAGCGCGCTGCATGTCGTAGACGATACGCCCAACGATGCGAGCCACTTGAGCGCCTGTCCCGCCGCACCCAACAATGACGATGGTCTGAATATGCGTGTTCGGGTCGAACGTGTTCACGATTCATCCCCTAATACGTGTGCCAGCGTCTTCTTGACCGGGATGAGATCGCCTTTCGGATACGCCCGCGCCTTCTTCGATTCGAGGTCAATGAGCAGTTTGCGGATATCACGCGGTTCACGCTTGCTCTTGCCGCCGACGGCATGATCCCCAAACGATGAACCCAGCAGCATCGTCCAGTCGTCTGCCAGTGACGCACTCCGCAGCGCCGTATCGGTCACACGCTGCACCGTTCCCCAGCAGACCGCGCCGGAGCCGAATACGTTGGGCAATGGAGCATGAAACAGCGGAATGTCCAGCTTTTCCGGGCGGCGCTTCACGGCATACACGCCATAGACAGGTGCTTTCTCATCCGTCGTGACGCGGATCATGACCAGACCGGGCAGCGGCACACGCAGCGCCGTCTCCGCGTCATCGAGAAAGATGCCCGTCTTCTGCGGCGGACGGTATTCGATGATTGTCTTCTTCACGCCGTCCTGCCGGACGAGCAGGGTGTTTCCGCCGAGCAGTCCGGTGTCAAAGGTCACTTTCGCCGCCAGCGCCAGCGCGACTTGACCGGGGTCAACGGCAAATTCCGTGGTCACTTCTCCATCCGTCTTACACAGCATCACACCGAAGCTGTAAAACGCCAATGTCAACGACGGTTGTTCCGTCAGCGCCGCCGACAGTGCCCGTCCACTCCAATCGGATGGTCCGTTCATCGAGTTTTCCTTTCTTCTTCAGTTCACGGTAGAGATATGTGATATTCCGCTCCACTGCTGCCATCAATTCGGGGGTGGTCTTGAGCAAATCGAGTCCCATCTGAACATCGCGCATGATGCCATCTGCTTCTTCAATCAGTTCGACCGCGAACGCGATGTCGTCGGCTGACCACGAGAGCGGCGGAATCTCCGCGAGAGCTTCGTCACTGTAATCGACCAGCGAATTCCCCGTGCAGCTAAACAGCCAGCCGAACAACCAGCCGACCTGCCGCAGCGCCGGGTCAGTCTGCTCATGCAAGCTGGTAGCGATGACACAGCCGACTTTGTGGATGCACTCCGGCAGATCGACGCTGTAGGTTTCACCTTCGGGCAGGTCGATACCAAAGGGGGCAAGAACGGGCAAAAGATCGGTATGGACGGCGTAGAACTCCGGGTCTTCAAGATCAACGCCAACAGCAGTCATCGGCACACCCCAGCCAATCGTGTCGAGGTCGTCGAGTGGGATGCCTTTGGCGGAGATTGCCTTGCACAGCAGTCGATCCATCTCTCCATACGGCGCGTCTGCTCGTAGGCGTTCGACGGCTTCCGCGTAGATATCGGGGAACGCGCCGCGTGTGACCTGCAAGGCGATGGTGAGCGGATCGGTGTCGTAGTCGATGTCTGCCTCGTCAAAGTCCGCCCAGAACGGATCGAACGCGGCGACTGCCGATGCCAACAACAGCAGCGGATCGGCGGTCATAGCAACTGCAATTAGGTTATAGCTATCAATTAGATCGTTCATAGCACCTCATGAGTTGATATTTCCTGTATATCGCTTGGTGAGATTGTGCGGTCCACGTCCTTTCTCAGAACAGAAATACCGTCCACCACCGAACTGAATACACCAGGTATGAGCAGTCGAATCGAACTCGAAATCTCCGACATTGAAGTATTGAGCTAGATGGAAGTACGCTGTGACAGCCTCTCGTTTACGCTCCTCCTCAGTAAATAAGCTTCTATGGGGGAATATCAATGCAAATTGAGGTCTTACTCCAGCGAACAAGGAATCTACATAGCTTGCAGCTTGTGCGACTCCTTTCCTGTACTGCCCATTATTTGTAGGTGCCTTTACTTCTAGGGCAAAAGGCACATCATCGAAATTTCTAGCAATTAAATGGGGTTTAGGGCGAAGCAAGAAATCCGCAATGACAACCACTTGCTCAACAATGTGAGTTCCACGAACTTCCACATCCACATAGAAATCTTGCTCAAGATGCGGATGAATGAATGCCTTGAGCTGATTTTCCGACATCTGTGCCATATTCATATTCGCCTCCCAAAAGGCTATTCAATCACCGTAGTGAGTGAACGCATCATAGCCCAAACTCAAGGATCGATGCGGAGAGAAGCGGAACAGGCGTGAGATTCGCCAATTGACGTGCCGCCGCCGCACAGCGCCCGGTGTAGGCGACGATTTCCGTCACGGCTTCGACCAATTGCGGGCGTGGGATGCGAGACGAACCAGCAATGAGATGAGGCTGCTCCCGCAGCAGCCCCATCCCCTTGAGTTCGACCGGCGCGATGGATGCAAGACAGACGCGCAGATCGTCCAATCCGAGCGGGGAACCGAACATCGCCGCTAGCCTTTGCGTCCAGGCTGAGGCAAGAATTCGACGACGCGCATCCCATTTTCCTCACGCTCACGAAGGGTCGCGTTGGCAATCTCCGGGTAGTTCGTCTTGAGCAAATCGCGTACCTGCTCGTTGGTCGCGCCGGACATGGACGGGTCTTCGACGATGCGCGTTGCGCCGATCTTGAACACGCGGGTCGGCTGGGTCAGGTTTTGGTCGGTCATGATTCAGATGTCCTTTACTTGGAATAGGAGAACTAGAGCAATGCGGTCTGGTCGGAGGCACCGTTATGGTGTCCGTTGGCGGAGATTGGGGTTTTGCGCGGCGGCGCGATGGTCAGAGGCTCGGCATCTTCATTAAACATGTCGGGTTCGTCCGGGATCTCCTCCGGCGTATCGCCGGGTTCGAGCGTACCAACCTGTACGAAGTCTTGCAGCGTGAACATGGACAGATCGCGCTCGGTCAGATGCTTCAGCTTCTTCGCCAGCGCATACACGTCGTCAATGCGGATCGGGCTTTCGCCGTCCCACAGCTTGCCATCGATGAGTTTGCCCACGAGCAGCACGGCTTGACGATAGGCGGCGGCATCCGTCTCCCCGCCGACGATCTTGAGGTGGCTGATCTTGACCGCCTTCGTCCCTTTCTTGAGTGGCACATCGACGGTGGGTTCGGCGGATGGCGTGGGTACTGCCACTTTCTTCGTTGGCTGCGGCTTGGGCGGTGGCGCTTCGGGAATGATCGGCGGGTCGGCTTCAACGGCAGCGAAGGCAATGAGCGCGTCGGCGATGATCTCGCTCAGGTCGGCGATGCGGGTGTAGGTGAACTGATGCAGTCGGGCAAGATCGCCGCGCTGGACGAGCAGTGTACCGCCGGGCGTGGCATCCTCGTTTTCGGGCAGCGTAAGGGTAATGACGGTTGGTGGTTTTGGAGTGGAGTTCTTGGGCATGACACATTCCTTTCATGGAATCATCGGGTGTGTATTCGACTTGAAACACGAGCTGCGGAACCGGGCATCACCTCCTTTCGGGTCATACTGTTGTGATCGGACGGGCGAAGATTCAACGCGGCGCACAAGTCCTTGAGCAGCAGCGTGCCGCAGACATGGCAGAAGCCATAGGCGCTCCGCGTGTTGAAACCGAAACTGGGATGCTGGTCGTCGTGTTTATGCCGTTGAGGAAAGGGACAGACACCATTGAGCCATTCCCCACGCGGTTTGCAGCCTCTGCGGATGAGTTCTTCAGTGACGCGCGCCACTAAATCGGCGTTGGGGATATACGGCACAGCAGATGTGACTGATCGCGGGTATTCTGTCCGTTTGGATGACTTAGACACGGGAAGAAGGGGTGCAAAATCGGTCAGTGAGTACCGCCGCTCATTCAGATCGACTAGGTGACACAGCGCGTGATGACGCTGGGGTTTGGTATTTATCGTCGAAGGAACGCGCAAACTCTGAGCAACACTGAGCGAATCGCCCTGCAATGTGGATGCTAGTCCGCGCAGCAATCGGCGCGCTGTCTCGAGGTCAGCGGTCGGTTCGTCCAAGCACCAGTAGGCATGATAGCCGCCGCCGCTCGATACGATGCAAGAGGGTGACGGTTGGGCGAATTGCAAGCGAGCCAGAGTTTCCGGTGAGGCATTATCGACATCAACGAACAATGCGGGTAGCGCGACCACATCCCCTGCACCGCCGCGTTTCCAACGGGTCAAGCCGGGACGCCGCAGTCCAACGGCGAAGTACGCGCCCCAACCCATTTCATTCGCCGCATCGAGTCGCGCGAGTGCGTCTTGCAGTGCAGCCGCGTCGTCTAGCCGGACATGGCGCGAGGGTGTAGGGTGTTTCCCGCCGGGATGGAGGGCGGTGAGCGTGAAGTAGGTGTGAGGAAATGCAGTACATCGAGCGAGCAGTGCCTCAAAAAAGGCGTGGCGTTCGTCGCACATGACATTAGAACAACGCTAACTGTTGGGTGAGTGCTTCTTCGTAGGCAGGTTCACGATAGGGAAACGAATTAGGCTGGCGCTCCGGTTCGCGTTTGCGCTTTGGCGCTGCGACTGGGCGCGGCGGTTCTCGCTTTGGCGGCTTAGTATCCGCATTGTTTCCAGCCAGCGTGATGATATTTGCTGCGACTTCCGTTTCGCACCCCGGAAAGACGATACGGTGTTCCGTCAACCAAGTGCTGATCTCCGCCTGAGTGCCGCCATCGAGCATGGTCAGGAGTTCAGCCTTCAACCGCTGCCACGCCGCGTCATCCGCAATCAGGTGAACGGTTTCGAGGTAGGTCATGAGCGCATCGACGGGACGCGCTGTCGTTTCAAGTTCGACTGGGGTTATTGCCATCACCGTTTCGTTGATCGCTGTGACTGTGCCACCGAGTTCGAGCGCCAGGGCGATGAGGGGGTCGGTTTCGTCAACCAGCGGCGCATTGGCAGCCGTTTCCGCTCCTTCGACGTTCCAGTAGCTTGCATCTTCCGCGTCGATCTCGCTGACCGCGCCTGCTGCCTTGAACAACTGCGACGGATCGAGCAGCGTCTCGTCGCGCCCGATGGCTTCGAGCAGTGCTTCCTCGAAACCACCTTCACTCTCCGTCAGCGCATCCAACCCGGTCAAGCCGATATCACCCGTGAGCAGCTTGGCAGCACGCTGTTTGCGCGACATCAACTGCACGGCGGTCTGCTCCATTGTGCCTTCCGCAAACAGGTAGTAAACCTTGCAATGTTCGTGGGTTTGGTTGAGGCGGTAGGATCGCGCCGCCGCCTGCATGAGCGTGCTGAGATTGAATACGAGTTCGTAGAAGATCAGCGTTGGGAAGTGGATTAAATCCAAGCCAGTTTTGACTAGTTCAGGATTACAGAGAACGATGTTCGTCCCTTTGGCGATCTCGCGCTTGATGACCGCTTCCCGTCGCTCGGCATCGACCGTGTTCTTGAGAATGAACGTCCGCGCCTCCGGTACATGCTGGCGCAGCAGTGTTTCCAAACGAGGCTGAATATCGCGGGTCGCTGTTTGGCGAAAGTAGATCACGCAGGGACGATTTTCGGCAAGCTCTTCTCGCACAAGGTCGATAAGTGCCTGCTCTTTGGCAAAGATGCGGTCGTCGCCGTAGCTGGGGATGCTGGCAACGGTATACGGTTCTTTCGCTCCCGTGATCGGATGTTTGAGATTGTGAATGACTTCATAGGGACGGAATGGCGCGTTCACCCACCCCATCGACCATTGCAGATAGGCTCCGCGAAATGTCGAATCGCCCTCCCATCGCCGCTGGATCAGGTAATCTTTGAGGCGCTGACGGGTGCGGTCGTATTCGGCATACACATCCGGGTCGAGTTCAACCGGCAGCGCGATTTCCTCGTACTGAGGCAAGGCTTTTCCGAGATCACCAAGTGAGAAGAAGATCGCGTGATCCAGCACCTCCGCGACCAGCAGTGGCGAAATTCCGGGCGCTTCTTCATAGGGACGCTCATAGGTCGAAGTTCCCGTGTATGTGCCCGTGTCGCGGTCATATGAGGGACGTTCTTCGACGACCTGTTCGCGTACACCCATCTCACTGACCCACCGCGACTCGGCACGCCCGCGCTGGTTAGCACTCTCGCTGATGACCTCCTGAAATCCGCGTGAACCGCGCTCTTTGGGATTGAGGCGTTTTGCACCACCCCAGTTGTAGCGTTCGCGCACACGCGGATTGAGCGCATATTCGAGGTTGAAGATGGACGACGACCGTCCGTTGAACGGTGTGCCCGTCATCGCCAGTACCTTTTTCGCCATCCCTGCCATGCGGCTGAACGCTTCGCCGTTGCCCGTGTCCGAATGCTGCGCCTCATGCACCTCATCCCAGATCAGCAAAAAGACGCGATCCGGGTACATGCGCTTGAGGTACTCATCAAGGCGATAGCGTGGATTCTTCGGTGGGTATTTCTCACCCTGTTTGGGTTGTGCGCCCTTGTCCCGGCTCTCACGCCAGAGTGGAGACTGACAGACGGCACACGTCCGCTTGCCACCTTCCAGCCACGCTTGCGACGCGGGCGCGCTCACGCCTTTCTTTTCCTGCATCACGACCGATCCGCAGTGCGGACACTTCGGCACGCGCTCCCGCCGAATACGCTGTTGTGGTAAATAACCATCGGGGACAGTCGCACCGAACCGCCACAAGGCGACCGCTTCATTCCGCCAGACGACTGATGGTTCCCACGGGCAGCCGAGCTTGGTCAGGTCACGCTTGATCAAGCCAATTTTAGGGACGGTCGCGCCGATTGTTTCAGCTTTCCGCATAAAAAGCTTGACCTGTTCATGCCGATCAAGACGTTCGATGACTGCTTTCGGCGCGATGCTGACCAATTCACGTTTCCACTTGTCAATCAGGTGCGGGGGAGCAACGATCAGAGTCACTTGATCGGAACGCATTTCTCCCTGAAAGGCAGTGGCAATGTGCGACGCGATGGCGATGGAAGCAGCACCTCCGAGCGCTGTCTTGCCAACGCCCATTTGACCAATCAGCAGGATGCTGTCACGGTCTTGCAGTCCGCGTGTCACTGCCGCTATCACATGCTTTTGCGCGGTGTAGAGCGCGTATTTCCCCTTCAAACGGATGCTGTCGAGCCACCGCCCAATCCCATTCATATCGAAGCGGTACATGGGCTGAAACTTGGCATTCAGGTAGCTTGCCAGTGCCCGCTTGTTGGACGTGATGAAGCCGAGCAGTGCCTCGTCGCCTTCCATCTCGACGGTTGTTCCGTCCGCGCCGAGCAGTGTCAGCGTGGTCGTCGGTTTCAGGCGGATGGTCGTCTTTTTGACCTGTCGTTCCGGGTCATTGGGATCGGCTTCCACTTCCACGCGGGCGATCTGCTCGACATGGCGGGTCTTGCCGCGCAGCGCCACGCGCCCATACTCATCCGACTCGATGACTGCGCCGTCCGCCACGCCTGCCGCCAGCACAAGCGCGAGATGCCCCGGACGCGGCGCGACCACGGGTTCGATCTCGGCGGGTGGCCGTGGCACTTCCAGAAGCGCTTGAAACCCGCCCGTCTTCCATGCGCCCTGTTCCTCGATCAACCGCAGTCCGGCGACCTCATCCAGCATGTCGGGTGCGAACACGAACCGCTGAATGGGGCGCGGTGCAGGCAGTCGGTAGAGCGGTTCGGGCGGCACGGTGAGCGGCTGCGGATTGTCGCGGTCGCGGATGATCTGCTCATAGAGAGCGGCAGGATCGAGCGGCACACCTTTGATGGCGGCAACGATCATCTGATCGTACTCGCCAAGATGCTTGCCCGGCAGCGCCCACACATCAACGCGACTGCTGTGCTTTGCCAGAAACGCCGCCGCCTCACTCGTGATGTGCTGGCGATAGATGCACCAAAAGGCGAGTCCACCGTCCTGCACCCACTTCCATGCATGACGCAGATAGCGGAACTCGACGCGCTTGCTGCCCGCTGCTGCCGCGTCATGATCGTAAGGCGGGTTTAGCCATGCTGCGCCAAAAGCGTTGTTGGAGGCGACCAAGCGCTCCACGTCGCAGCGCACCGCCTGCGTTGCACCGAAACGGGCGATACATGCCGTCGCACGGTCACCGTCGAGTTCGTTGGCATAGGGTGTCAGATTCCATGTTTTCGCCGCTGCTTCGAGGAATGCGCCTTCTCCCGCGAACGGATCGAGCAGTTTCACCACTGGCGTGGCGGGTGCCACTAACGAAAGAAGCGCCGGATAGTGGCGCTCCTCAATGGGCAGATAGCCCATAATCATTTTGGACTCGGCACGCGCCATGAGCTTTCTCCTGAAATGAAAAAAGCCCCCGTTTGAGCGGGGGCAGTTGGCGTTCGATTCGTTTAGAGTGAGGGAGTTAGGACGACTTGAAGAGGTCGAAGTATTCTTGCGGGAGCAATCTATCAGGGAGTTCAGCATCCGCGTCAAGCGATTCGCGGTAGCCCATTTCGATCATGCAGCGCAGGATCGCTTGATACTGTCGAACGAGTGCCATTTCTTCTTGCGGGTCATTCGTTCCTCGCCACTTGGCGGCAAGCCGCCCCAGTCTTGTTTCCAACGCATCGAGGAGTTGGGCGTCGGTCTCGATTGAAATGTGCTGCATGTCAGGTTCCTTTCGGAGACCAGGGTTGTCCCTGTTCTTCTAGAACACGAACGTAATCTTTGATTTGTCCCACTGGATCGAAGATCGGCAATCCCAAGCGGCGAGGAAAGGTTGCACAGTTATCCCGATCCGCCTTCGGTTCATCCGGTGGGAATGCGTATGGAAACACCGTCTTCTCATTATACCACTGCAACGCCTGTTGACGGATGCCCTCGAATGTTTCGTCGTCCACTTCGACAACGAACTGCCAGACATGCGTTCGCGCTCCTTGTTTCACCAACTCCACAGCCCGTGTGAATACGCTATAGTCTTGTTGTACGATCCCATCGAGTATCTTTTTCTCTCGAAGCCATAAGATCGCAGCCTCTTCACCGCCAACATCTTCGACCGCTTTCTGCGTCGGGTGAAAGCCTAAGATGCTGATCTCATCTCCCTCGAAAGAAAACCCGACGTGCCCCGCACGGATCAGTGTGTCCTCGCCAACAAACTTCTCGTCACGAAAACCTGTTCCGCGAAAGGCGATCAAGTAGATTTTCTTCATGGACACTCCTAGCACAAATGCCCGAATTATACCGCTAGTTCAGGGAGACGGATGATTTGCTGCTCCAGTCCTCCCGTGATCAATCGCGTCCACGCATCGACATCCAGATCGACGCTCAACAGGTCGATCCCGCCCGCCGAGCGCGCCTTGCGGACGAGCATCGCTTTCTGCCCTGCGTTATACAGGTACGTTGACCACACATCGAACACCGGAATGTTCACCAACTGAGTGACGTGATGCTTGAGCTTGGCGGTCGCTTGTGCGTCGCTGGTGCGAAAGATGAAGGTCGTTGCTTTCCCGCCATACAGGGGCGTGACCGCCCAATCATGGACGAGCAGCAGCGAGGCGAACCGCGCTTCAGGGAGATAGTGCAGATACGGGTGATACATGCCTGAATTGCCCTCTCCGGCGGTCAGTTCGACGGCAGGCGCATCCGTCGGCACAACCGAGACCTGCTCACCTTTCGAGAGTTTCGCCCGGATCGCTTCAACGCCCATTCTGGGTCCTGCCATGTTGATGAACACGGCGATCCCGTCATGCACTGCATAGCCATAGCAGAAAACCTCTCCGGTGATGCTGCCCGTGAGTTCACCGACGTATATCTGCTCAATGCGTGCGATGCGTCCAGTTGAATAGTGGACAGTAGGCAAAGTCTGATGGTTTTCCCGCTTCGCTTCGCGGATGGCAGTTTGCACTGTGTCGAGCGGCTCGCCGTCCGATGGTATCGGTGTTGGCTTGGTCACGCGGATAGCGGGCGGTTGCTCATCGTTGGGAGCGACGGACGGCACATTATTCGCACTCGGGTCGTTAGGTGCAACTGGAGGGTCAATCGGGATCGGCTTATCCCCGTACTCGATAAGTGTGCGTTTGATCTCGGCATCCGTTGGTGGTAGCAAAGCGCTCGGCGGTACGACCGCACCGCGAACAATCTTGATGCCGGGGATCGGCTCGTGCGGTGTGAGTTCACGTTCGAACGACCAGCAGATGCCGATGTTGTCGAAATCGACATCATAGCTCCAGCCATGCTTGGCATTGTGCTGATACAGGCGCACGATCTTCCCACATGTTCCCGTCGGGATGGTCTTGCTGTCCGCCGTTTCCAGTTCGTGACGGGCGTAGGCGGTCTCATCCAACGCAAACAATCGCGCTGGCGGCTCACTTGTAGGCTTTTCCTTGACCTGCAACCCTAGAATGACGGCAGCCTCATCGACAGTGCAGGGTTCATCATCGCCGAAGGGCATTTCTGCCGCCAATGCATCCAGCGCTGCCACTTTGTCCGGTTGCTCAAAGTGCCATTTCCTCGTGTAGAGCGAGTACATAGCGTTGTTCGTTTGCAGCGCCTTCTGAATCGTTGGCAGCGGATTGCTCACGCGGTCTTGAGGTGGCAGGTCAAACTCCCACACCATTTCGGGTTGATCATTCCGCTTTAGCCATGTCGTGCGGGTAGCGAAAATCCCATTTTCACCGCGCAGGATGACATCACCGTTTGAGGCGTGTTCTTTTCCCGTGATGCGTCCGCCGAAGATCGTCAGCAGAGGGGAGGCGGACACTGTTTCCGGCGCGTCGCCGTCGGTTTGGGCTTCGCTCGTGACCAATGCCCGGATTGCAGCGGGCAATTCCACTCCGACGTAGTACCACGCCCGGCGCTTGCCGCTAAAGCGTGCGCCGTGCTGCTTAAGCAGATCGCGGTGCGGGTAGGTCTCGCCGTTGAGCCACCACCAGACTGCGCCACCTTCCTCGCGCTGGCTGCGTTCCGCGATAATGCCTGTGACAATGCTCTCGCGTTCCCGTGTCGAAGGTGATGGCGGACGGAAGCCCGTCGGGTCAAAGGTTGGACCGGAACGATAGCCCGGTTCAGCAAATTCGGTGCGACTGCTGTTGGGAAATTCCCACCACTTTTTATCGCGCCACAGGAATACGCCTGCGCGATGACTCTTAAGCGTGACCTCCTCCGCTGTCGTCAATTCATCTGCTGTCAGCGTGAGCAGGATGTGACCATGCCGCACCACAACATCGGCGTCAATCTGGACATAGCGGTATGATGCTTGCTTGGGCGACACATCGTGGGCGCTCGTCCCATACAGCGCCAACATTACAGCGGTGACGGCACTGGTGTAGCCGAGCTTGTAGGCGCTGACCAGCTTCTTCGTATTCGGATCGGTGACGCGCTGCGCCCCATAAGTATCGATAGCGATAATGTGTCCGTCAGCCATAAGGTTTTGGCTCCCGGTCGAAATTGATCAGATGCGCTTCTTTGCCGCGCTGCACGGCATAGTCGTAGCCCAACTTCGTGCCGGGGCTGTCGCCGTTCCACACGAAAATCGCACGCTGACAGGTATCCACCATCCAGCGGTCGCGGGCAGTGTAGCCGCCAATCAGATCGCCGCCTGCACTGCGGTACAGGTCGCGTGTCACCTTGACATACGTACCGTGTTTGCAACCGTAGTTGCGCGGGAAGTTAGCGATACCCGCCACGATCACTTTCGCCTTGAGACGACGGCATTCCTGCACGACCGCCATGTCCACGCCCTTTGGGTTGTCGCCGATGAGGACGATGTAGCCTTTTTCGTGTGCGCGTTGGACGACGCGCCGAGCGTAGTTGAGCATCTCATGGCTTGCATATCGGCTGCCAGCGATCATGACATGTGTTGAAGTCTGAATGTGCATAAGCACCTCCGATCTTGAAGTATGTGCGTCTTGAAACACCTTGTTCGAGAAATGAAAACCGCGCCGCCTTCCAGCCTTGTGAGCTGAAAAGCAGCGCGAGAAAAGTCCGTTGTATGCGCCCATCACCATAGATTGCCACCTGGATGCGCCCCAAGTCAGGTATGAACCTGGCTCAAGACGTTGACCCTTCCAGTAGTACAGTTTTTTGTCTGCGGCGTAGCCGCTCACTGTCCCATCCACGACGGTGTGTGGTATCCGAACCGAATTGTTCGGGGGCGTTTAGCACATTGGGTTAGAGCGGTCACATGTAGGAGGTCGTCAACGCATATCAGCGTTGGGCAGGATTTACAGCGCGCCCTTTCGAGCTGACGCAGCCTCACACCACGCATCCGTGTGACCGATAACCCGTTGTGCATTTGTAAAGGTACGACTTACGCACCACGTTTTAGCACGCCGGGGACGCCCGTCCGCTACCCGAAGGGCGACACGGTTTTGCCATGAGCGAAGCGGCACAAGCCAGAGGCAAAACCGTAGGCGAAGCCGCT
>Ga0163147_10003659_pt1 | contig 20286 bp, 23 predicted proteins | sample OliLakLV19MP6G1_FD_148597 | JGI IMG/M metagenome (GOLD analysis project Ga0163147, IMG submission 148597) | Freshwater microbial mat bacterial communities from Lake Vanda, McMurdo Dry Valleys, Antarctica- Oligotrophic Lake LV.19.MP6.G1 | ecosystem: Environmental > Aquatic > Freshwater > Lake >...
TCCTAGTCATCATCACTACAACTGCTTAAAGTTAGCGTGTATCACAGAGGGTAAAACAACCCTAACAATAACAAGAAAACGAGGATTTAGACAGCGCAATTCATGGTAAAATAGGTTATGCGAATATCATTTGCGAAAGTAATATCGCCTGACGTGAATCGTCGTATACTTGGAACAGAGGGTCGAATCACCACCCCTTTTTTAGCCGTGAGACGCACCCCCTACCCACGATGAAACCAAACCCGATACCGCGTAAAATTCTCCACCTTGATCTGGATGCCTTCTACTGCGCGGTTGAAGAACAGCGTAATCCCTCCTTGACGGGAAAAGCCTTCGCGGTGGGTGGACGCCCGGATGAGCGCGGCGTGGTCGCCTCGTGTTCGTGTGCCGCCCGCCAGTTCGGAATACATTCCGCCATGCCCATGTCGCAAGCCGTTCGCCTCTGCCCGACGCTGATCCGCGTCCCGCCGCACTTTGAGGCGTATCGCGCTACGTCGAAACACGTCATGGAGGTTCTGCATCACCTCACGCCCTTCGTGGAGCAGCGAGAGAAGATTAGCCCTTTCAGACACCTGAGAGGGCTTTTTTCTTGCGTGGACGTAGTTCGAGTCCAAGCAGGGGGAGTACTACTCAATCCGACACAAATGCTACCGTGAGCGGGCGGGTCATATGCTGCTCACAAAACGTCGGTCGTGGACTTGCCGTCGCGTTTACCTCCGTCGGGTATATTTTCTGTTTATACCCTCATCTTATCGCTCCCCTTCTCAAAAGTGCATAACAACCTCTTGTAGACACAGGACGCTTCATTTAGCCCCGTATTCAATTCACGGGGGTCACTACAGATGTATAGCTTTCTAGGGGTTATTTGAGAGATAGAAACTGAGCTTGCTCGCAAACCGCCAACATCGCCCGGATATCGTCGTAGTCGCCATCGCTAACACTCACAAAATGGTCAATGAAACCCTGGTCTAAGAAGGCTCGTCCAGAGGGGGCACTATGTAACTCTGTTAAGAGGGTGCGAATATCCTGTTTGAGCATATTGGATAGGCGGCTAGCCGCGGCAAACGGTTGAATCGTGGATGGGCCCAAGCTGTCGATCAATCGCAGTTGTTCCGCTAATCGCGGATGTTGGCGCAGTTCAACGGCGAGTACCTGCACATCAATTGCTGCGGCATCCACTTCTCGATTGCAGACAAGACGAATCGCCTTCTGATGAAACCCGGCTTCGACCACCTTGCCGAAATACCCGTTGGTTTCCCCCATCTTCGCCAGCCAGTAGCGCGTGATACCATAACCTGACTGCGACTGCGGTTCGTTGTACGCCCACGAACAGCCTCGTAAATCTGCGAAAGACTGAAACGGGCTGTGTCGGTGAACAATCACATCCGAAAAATAAATCGGACGATTTTGGAAGCGGTCCCCCTGCAAGACTGGAGCGATGAGCGCTTCGATAGGCGATGAGGTAAAGCGGGGGTGGGTATACAGAACATAAGGCAGACCACAGATGAACGCGAGATCCGCATGAAAGATCTCGTCGTAATTCGAGCCTACGGTCAACTGGATTGGGCAGCCTAGTTCTCGGCTCAGGTAGTCAACTGCAAACTGATAGACGGGCAGCATACTCGGTGCGAGAAAAGTTATGGCATGAAGCGTGGTCTTAGGCATTACAAAAACCTGTGGTCCCTAGCCCATCTAGGCTGCTGGCAAATGAACGGGACTGAGGCACCCCGTGAGGACACCTGTGCTGACAGTGTTTCAGCGTAAATAGCGTTTTGCCGTCGCAGCTATCACTTCAAGCGAGGCATGGCTGCCTTGATCGATACCTTTTTCAAAATCACCATCGATTTGTGCCATCTGATTTGTGATGTGAGCAAAGCAGACAACAGGGTGTGCCTTCGCTTCGGCGAAAGCGTACAGCGCAGCCGCCTCCATCTCAACGCCCAAAATCCCTTCAGACTGAGCGTAAGCGATCGCCGACGCGGTTTCGCGGTACGGTGCATCAGTCGTCCATGTTGCGCCGTGCAGGACTGGTACGGAAATGGCACAGAAATCCCTGCCTAGATGATCCCTTAGTGAGGGGGATAGTGTGCTGTAGGGAGCGGGAGACAGATAATGTTGACTTGTACCTTCATCACGCAGTGCCCGTTCGATCAAGACGAAATACGGCGGCGGCTGCACAGCCGTAATCTGCCCCGCCGATGTGATGCTGATGAGCAATTGGCATCCGCTCACAAACAATTGCTCGGCGACGAGTACTGCAAAGGCAGCCCCGACCGCATAGGGGACAATCCCGAAACGCATCCCATCACGATCGAAAGCATAGAGTTTAGTGTGGTAGCACGCCCAAGCTGGATCGAGGATGGCTTGCCCAGATTTGAGCATGTATTCAGCCACGTCACCATCTGGGTCAAGCACGCAGATGGGCGGAACAGGCGCTTCGAGGATTGATTTCTGCCGCCGCGATTCACGCAGCAAATTTTCGGCGGTGAATACAGAGGCAGCCGCATAATCCTTGTTTTCGAGGAGAGGCGAACTCATAGAGTGACGCCACCCATTGATTCATCCTTGTTCGGGCTAAACGCGGTTCGACAACAGCAGTAGACGAACCGCTGCTCAGACCCCCAGGGCGTAATATGTGTTTCGCTTGTGCTGTCGATCAATCTAAACTGACCGCCCAATTCGCTCATTAAGGAGGCGACATCGTAGCGAACGACATCAAGTCCGCTGCATTGCTGTGGGCCATCAAGGGCAAACGTGGCGATTATCACATATCCACCCGGCTTGACGGCGCGTGAGACTTGTTCGATATAGCGCCGTCGCACCGCAACATCACCAAGAAAATGAAAAACGGCACGATCATGCCACACACTATAATGCTTTTCGGGAAGTGCCAGCCCTGTGATGTCACCTTCCAACCATGTGACAGATCGGGCATAATCCCCCAGACGGTCACGGGTGACTTGAAGCGCCTGTGCGGACACATCAAGCAGGGTGATGTCTTGAAAATGTCGGTCGAGGAGATGATCGACCAACGTCGATGCTCCCGCTCCTACATCAATAATCGGTTCGTTGATGCTAATCCCCGTTTGTTGGATCAACTGAAGTGAGATTGTCGGACTGGTTTGATGCCAACTCATTTGATCGTAGGGCTTCGATTGGTAAATTGCTGACCAATACGCCTTATAGTCCATAAGTTATCCTTGAGCGGGTATGACTACCCAAGTCTTGACGTGACAGGAGATCGACAACGGGATTTTACTCCGAGCGACAGCGAATTTGCCAACTTTGATCGGAACGATGAGAGCGGTTCGTCATCCTGACTTTACAACCTGTTGGCGGTGTCAGGTCAGCTTGCACCGACAAGTCTCCTTTCGATGGCAGTTTGGATACCTCGATTACGTGCTATAGTGACTGTTCCAGCAGCGAAACACCCCTATTCAAACGAGAATTCGGAGCCTTCATTTTGAAATCGCCGTCCAGATTACGTGTTCACGCAGGTGTACTGCTGCTCTGTGGACTACTGATGTTCCTGACGTACCATCTTGGTTTTGCTGCTCGGTACAGTTTGGACGAATTTGGCTCACGCCCACGACAAACCATTGGAATGTTGTCAGAATTTTCCAACGAGGGCGCCTACGTGTATATAGGCAGCATGATCGCCCTCTTTACGTTGTTCGCGCTCGGTTATGAGTTTGGTGTCAAGCCATCGATACCGTTCACCGCCCGCCAGCGGCGTGGGATGCTGGTATTGATTGTTTCAGGCGGGGCAGCATTCAGCCTCGTGCTGCTACAGATGTATCCGGTCGATGCAGCGGACATCTATGATTACATCATGCGCGGACGCATGTCGGCTGTATACGGGTTGAATCCATTAGAAGATGTCCCACACCAAGTCCCGAACGATCCGTTCTATCGGTTCGCCGCGTGGAAGACAGTACCCTCGGCGTATGGTCCCGTGTGGGAACAACTGGCGCATCTCACAAGTGCCGTCACCGCTGTTCGCAGCCCCACCGAACAGGTGATCGCCTACAAACTGCTGGCAGTCGGTGGTTACGCCATAACAGCAATATTCATCGGCTTGACATTGCAGCAGATCGCTCCACGCCGCCTGTTGGCTGGAATGTATCTATTCGCATGGAATCCACTGGTAATCTATATGACTGCCGGCACTGGACATAATGATGCCGTGATGACCGCGTGTATCGCGGCTGCGCTGTACTGCCTCAGTCGTCGATGGTATCTCTCAGCGACCCTGAGTGCCGTGCTGGGTGCGCTGGTCAAGTTTATTCCCGTATTGCTGCTCCCGGTGATCGCCTTGATGGCGCTGCGTCAGCTTGGCGTGCGCCGTTGGCTACGCTATGTCATCATTTCGGGCTTACTTGGGGGCGTGCTGACCACAGCGTTTTATGCGCCATATTGGCACGGTCTGGAGACGCTGCGTACAGAACGTCGGGCAGTGATGTATACGGGATCGGTGGCAGCGGTTGCCCGCGAGTGGTTGATGCCTTTGCTCGATGGCGTGACCGATTTGACAACGCGCCCTTCCGAAACGCCCATCACAACAGCCCTAATTGCCAATGGCACACTGGTCGTTTTTGGACTGTATTCTTTGACTCAGCTCCTCGTCCTTTGGCATCAGCGCGATATCATGACCGCGATCCGCATCATCGGGCGTATTCTATTGGCGTATCTACTCATCGCGTCGATCTGGTTTCACGCTTGGTATGTCATCTGGTTGGTGGCACCCATAGCGCTGCTAGAAGACACCCCGCTGCGGCGGCTCACGCTGGTCTTCAGCTATCTTGTGACGTGGCAGTCATTCACATACAACTATCTGATTATTCAGACGCGCGCGGGGTTGTGGCTGCCTTGGCTCGATCTGGTCCCGGTGGCGATTTACATGGGCTACGTATGGGCGTATCTCATACGCTATGCAATTCAGGTGCGGGCGGTACAGCGGCAATCCGACCCGCAACTGCGGCAGGATGGCGCACGGCTGTTGGAAGCGCGTACCGAAATCGGTGCTACACTGAGCGACCTGAGCGATGAACTGAACATCCCTTACGATCACCTTGTGCAATACGAACGTGGGACGCGCCCGATGCGGCTTGATCATGCGCGGGCGTTGGCTCAACGCCTCGGTATTCCGCCTGTGGTGCTTTTGGGGGCGAACAAAGCGTAACGGAGGGTAACGCCCAAAATGAAATACGTTGCGAGGAGTGTTCCACGAACAGTTCCGCTCACTTTCGACTGACCTGACCAGCGCTTGCGATAATGCACGGGGACTTCCATGATCCGTACCTGAAATCGTGCGGCTTTGACGATCATTTCGGTTGGATAGCCGAAAGTCATTTCGCGCATCTCCAGCGCCGACAGCGTAGAGCGGCGAATAGCCCGGTACGGTCCCAAGTCCGTGATTTGCAGCCTATACAGAAGGCGCATTAACAGGGCGACCAAGCGGTTGCCAAAGCGCTGATGCGGAGGCATCGCCCCTGCCTCGATGTGCTGCATGCGCGTCCCCATGACCATATCGGCGCGGTCGTCGAGGATCGGCTGAAGCAGCAGCGGCATTTCTGCCGGGTCAAAGCTGCCATCACCATCCATGAACACCACAATATCGGCGGTCGCGGCGGATGCACCCGCCGTACACGCATAGCCATATCCACGCCGAGGTTCAGAAATGACACGCGCACCGGCATCTGCTGCCTCGGCTGCGGTGGTGTCCGTCGAGCCATTATCGACGACAATGACGGTCACCTGAATCCCATGACTCGCCAAATCTGGGATTTCCCCAATTAGGCGGCGAATATTGCCCGCTTCGTTGAGCGCTGGGATAACAACCGCGACATCCATTATAGGTTCAATTCCGCTGCGTGGACGGTCAGAAACTCGCGGCTAGAAGAAGCAACCGCGCCGGGGAGGGTGTCCAATTCAGATGCCAGTCGTTTGAGGTCTGCGGCATAGTCGATGTCATAACATTGGGGCAGCAAAGCCACACTGAGCGAGGCTTGTTTGGCTTGCGCGAGGGTATCCGCCGTGACCTGATCGGTACTCATGGTCACGTTGAGGAACAAGGGCGGCGCGGGCTGCTTTAATCCGATCAGATAATAGCCCCCGTCATCACAGGGTCCGAGCGCAATGTCGGCGCTTGCCAATGCGTCAAATGCCATGATCAAGTTGTTGGCGGGGAGTGTGGGGCTGTCGCTGTCCATGATGACTGCCTGATCATAACCGTTGGTCAAACAGTGGGTGGTCGCGTGGTTCAACCGTTCAGACAGGTTATCGCCCTGCTGCAATAACAGTTCAAAATCGGGAGCGAGGGTGCGAAAATAGGCTTCGCTCCCCTCAGGCAGATACGTAATGATCGGCGTGAACGCGATGCCTGCGCGGGCGGAACGGATAATGTCCAGCGTATCGCGCAGAAAACATTCATATACGGTTGCCGCCTGTTCGCCGGTGAGCGGCGGTGTGAGGCGGGTCTTGGTTTGCCCCGGCATAGGCTGCTTGGCGACGACCAGCAGGGCGCGCCGGGTAGCATCAGTTTTCAGGAGCGGCATCGCTATTTGTCCTTTGCCGAGATGCGGTGACATACTCCCCACGCCTAAAGACGGGGGCTTTACGGAGTTTTTCTGGTAAAAGTTTGAACACGGTGATTCAGCCACACGCGCCGGACACCAATACTGCCCGCTAATGCCAACAGCGCGTACACTGGAATAAACTCAAGAGATAGCGCCCACGCTTGTTCTATTCCGTTGATGAAAAATGTGTAGGATAGGGCTATTGTCCCTGTGAAGACCCATCCTGCCAACCCCAAATTAAAGCGCAGTGGGCGCAGTTGCAACGTCAGTGCGATCAAGGGCAGCAGCCAGAGGATATACCAAGAGAACAAGTTGTGGTTGATCAACAAATAAACGCCGATTGGCAACGCGCACCGCAGGATCGCGCTGCGTGCAGTGCGGGCAGGAAAGACGAGAAATACGATGCTTAACAGGGCAATGAGCAGCGGCACCCCATAATTACCCAAAGTCCACCAGCCAATGCGATGCGCTGGCGACCAGTTGGTGAACAAGCGCATGAGCGGCGAGATGTTGAAGAATTCTCGACCATAGGTGGATAAAAATCCGAGCGTGTTGACACCCGGTACAATGTAAAGCGCGTAGCCCGCTGCAACCGTGATGGCAAGCGTGACGGGCAGCGCCAACCGCAAACGCCGTCTGCCCAATGAGTCATACACGCTCCATAGGCATGGCGCGAGAATCGCGGGATACAGTTTGACCAGCACCCCCAAGCCCAATAACACCCCGATCCCTGCTTCATAACGCCAATCCACCCGATCCGCCGGCGTGCGCGCTCGGATCAGAAACGCCCCGACGATTAATGGGAGATACAACGCATCGACGTGCGCGGAATGGGCGATCTCAAAGATCAGGAGCGGATTCCACAGGAAGATCAGGACACGCTCAGGCGGTTGATCGAGGGCGCGTAGCAGCCGTAATAAGAGCCAACCTGCCAGCAGTGTCGCGCTGATCATCACCAGCTTGATGCCAAGGATGCTGTCCGGGAAGAGCCGCCATGTCGCGGCGAAGATCACCTGCGCTCCGGGCGGATAAATTGTCACCGCGTTAAGACGATTCATGTGTCCCCATATGTCGTCATCGCGCAGATCGAACAGTTGGGGGGCGTTGGCGGCGTAGCGATACGGGTTGATGCCTGCCGCTTGCACCCGCCCATCCCACACGTAGCGATACATATCGTCAGAGAGGGTTGGGCGGGATGGGATCAAGGTGGCATTGAACAGCGCGGCGAACAAGAAAATGATCGGGATCGACGGGGTGCGCCGCCGTGCCAGCACGATATAACATGCCAGCACGTAGAGCGCGAACAAGCCGAAGAAGATCGGGAAGAACGGTTCCATTCGGCGCGGGCGGAAGTCACCATGCGCCAGTACCGCAAGGTAGAGCGGCAGCGCCAGCAGCCCGACCAGCACCAGAGAATGTGCCCTTAACCAGCGCAGCACATTATTGTCCTGTGAAGAATAATCCCACCCGCCCTAAGGGGCTGCCGTTCGCCGCCATCTTTTTCAACCGTGGAATCAGGAGCGTATCAATGCCGAAGAAACGACCGGGTGCCATCGCAATCACGAACAGCGACAGGAAAACCATCGTCAGGTAGCTCCATTCCCATTCATAGGGACTGGGGATGCCCGCAAGTCCTACCGCCAGTTGAGCGGAAACGGCGAGCGCGATCAAACCCCCTAAACGGCTGAACAAGCCTAAGCCGACAAGGATCACGATTGAAGACTCCGCCAAAAAGATCAAATAGCCCATGATGTTTATATTGGGGATGATAATATTATCCACAATTGCGCCGTTGATCTGGCGTAGTAGAGACAGATCCAGATAAATATCTGATCCACCCGTATTATCAATGTTCGCCTCAAAGACGCGCCAGGGGCGGTTCGCGCCGGACGCATAGAACGACTGAATGCCGAGCCAATCGCATAAACCTGTAGTGCGCGTCAGGCGAACGCGCCCGGCGTCAATCGTGCCTGTCGTGAATGAAAAATCCGCTGGACACCCGAAGGTCGGCGGCACTTTCCACCATAACTGGGTGAAGAACAAATACGCCAACCCTAACCGAATCACCACCAAGAACGCCTTTTGCAACGCGCTTAAGGGGATGGTAGAAGTTCGTGCCATCGTCTTTCCTACGGTCGATTCCGTGCCGTGATTCGCTGCTTGTTCAATCATGCTAATCCTCTCGTGCCAGTGGTAGAGGGTGCTTCTAATCAATGTGTTAAGTGCTGGTGGTGGTGTGGAGCAGTGCCGCATGAAGAACAGCAATGACCGTCATACTGTCGCGGATTTCACTGGCTTTGACCATACGCAGCACGTCGCCGAAGTGAAACGTCGCAACCTCAAAGAACTCGGTGTCATCAGGCGGCAGCTTGTTCTGGATGAGATCGCGCCCAATATACAGGTGGGCGGTTTCGTCGCAGACGCTCTTGGAGGTATAGTAGATGCTGATCGGCATCAGCCGACCCGCATAATATCCTGCTTCCTCACCTAACTCGCGCTGGGCGGCGGCTTCCGGCGTTTCACCCGGCTTGATCCCTCCCGTTGGCATTTCCCATCGGAAATCTTCCTGTTGTACGTAGCGATACTGCCGTACCAGCACTACATGATGGTCATCAACGAACGGCAGCACCCCCACACATTGCCCGAAGGTGCAGACCCCATACACTGTGGTACGTCCATCGGGCATTTCCGCGATGTCCTCGCGCAGCCGCATCCACTTATTGGTGTAGACTTCGCGGCTGCTCAGGGTTTTCCACGACTTGGGGGGCATCGGGCGCGATTTCCTTTCGTGGTGTCGGTCTTAGTATGAGATGCTGCCTGCACCCAGCGACAGGAATTCGACCACTTTGGCGCCACCAGCAAACACCGCGCCAGCAATCAGCGTATCCTCGGTGACTTTACGGACATTCGCACAGGGTGGGCAAACCCAGATCATGCCGCCACCGGCGACAAAGGTTGCGATGAGATCTTTCATCGGTTTGAAACCTTCAGACTGGAGGTCGTCGGCGAAGCCCTGCTTCGCCAGAAGCACGCCTTCTACAGAAAGGAAGATCGCCGTCTCTTGACCACCAGCAAGACCGGCGTTGGCGACAACGAACGCTACTGCGGCTTTGTCGATGTTGTCTTTGCCTGAAACGAGATTTACAAGCAGCTTTCCCATCAGTGGTCACCTTTTCTGAATATAAAAATGCGAAGGTTCAGACGAATTTTCTGATATCACTTGATGCACCAGCAGGTTATGAGTCATCCGGCACCATGCAGGAATGTCTTCAAGCGCACCCCGATCATAACCAACAACATGCAGGATGCGTCCTGAATCTAGCGTCCTCATCTGCTGAACGATCATCAAAACGAGATCGCCGCACATGGTGCGTCCCGCATCGAGCGTGACATCGGCAAAGTAGGGGTGTTCGTCGGCGCTAGTCATCGGTCATCTACCAAATCACGACGCTAACCTCGATACGGCGGATACCAACTGCGCCAGCGATTCCCTGGGTGACGCACTCGCCCATTTCCGATATTGACGGTGCTTCGACATAGGCGATCAGATTGAACTGCCCTGTAGTCGCATGAACAGACTTGACCACTGTATGATCCAACTTCATGTCTGCTAGTTCTTCAACCAAGTCTTGCAACCGGGACGGTTCAGCATCAATTAACAAATAGGCGTAAATCACGTTTGCTTTTTATCCTTGAGAGTCATCTAAAATACAGTTAGCCGCATGTGAAGCGCAGGGGCGAAACCGAGCCTGTGCGCGCCATTTCATCCATCAATGTACAAGCAGTGTCATAGGCGGGTTTCAACGGCAGGAAGTGCTTGGCGACCTGCATATCGGCATCGGTTGAGAGCGGATGCCAGAACACGCCGTCGATATTCACCGTCAATTCTGGTGAAAGGTTGTTCATCCCCAATTCCAACCCCTCTTTGGAATAACCGCGTTTTGCCAGCGGGCGAATGAAGTGATGTTCTTCGGGGATACCGAGCGAATCTCGGAAGGCGCGCAGCTCGTCAAGATGATCCGTATTAGCGGGTGTCTCAGTCGTGCTGAGGCGAACGCGGAAGCCGTGTGCCTGTAATGCTTGGATGCCCTCAACCGTTTTTTCCCACGTGCCTTTGCCGCGATAAGCGTCGTGGTCTTCAGCACGTCCACCATCTAGGCTGACCTGAAGTTCCAATTGTTCGTTGGAGATCGCTTTTAGCTTCTCTAATCGTTTGTTTTGGAAAAGCATCGCATTGGTCAGTACGGTTGTTTGCACCCGTGCTGAGGAGTATGCCAACATAGCGTAAATATCGTTCAACAAGAAGGGTTCGCCCCCCGTGAAAAAAATGTGTCGAAAGCCCAAGCTCAGCGCTTCGTCCACCAGTTTTTTGACGTTCTCTAAACCCAGTGAGCGGCGCGGCGCGTTCGGGCTGGACTTCGCCACACAGTACGAGCAGCGCAAGTTGCAATCATAATTGGTGTAAATCCACAGTTTCCATTGGAAGGCAGTGGCATCATAGGTGTTCGGTAGTTTAATAGGCATGGGATCAATCATGTTAAGCATAGCTACGTTCCTTTATAAACTCCAATGGACACCACAGCCTGCACATGCCTCGTGCGGTTGATCACTCAGCAGACGAGTTCGCCACGCTTGATACCGGTCATCGTTCCAGATTTGCTCAAACGGTTGTTCAAACAGATTTCCTAACTTCAGACTGGCATAATCTTGGGTGGCGAATGGGGAAATACAGCACGGTAGCGCATTGCCATTCGCGGTGATATAAGCCGTCGTCCATGGGCGCATACACGCTTTCCAAGGTTGACGATCACGCTCCTTGCTGGCTTCGAGACTAGCGTGCGGATTTGTCGCGCCGGAAGCCTTGAACAGGATCCCTAATTCGCGTGCCAGCGTCTCGCACTCGGTCACCAGTTGGTCCACCCGTTCATCGAAGTGATCGAATAAGCCATGTCCCGCATCCAGCATACCGGGGGCAGTGTCCGCCTCGTAATAATAAACCATCCGTTGGAGATAGACTTCTGGCACACCCATCTTAGCGGCAAGCCGCAGCAAGGCGGGCAGTTCCTCGACATTCTCTTTAACGCCTGTCATCCAGATGGAAGCACGGGGCGTTGCAGCGCCGAGTTCGGTCTGAATACGCATGAATTCGGTCAAGTTGCTGACGATTTTGTGCAGCAGTGGGGCTCCCCTGATCAGTGCATAGGTTTTGGGATCGGCACCATCGATTGAGCAGCGCATCTCGTCAAGACCGCTGGCAATCAACTGGCGTGACCACTCGGCATTGAGCAGGGTCGCATTGGTGTTGAACAACACATACACGCCGCGCGCTTTCAAGTGGGCGATCATGCGCGGCAGGTCTTTGTTGATTAACGGCTCACCAATGCCGTGCAGGACGGCACGCTGCATTTTAGGGAACTGATCGGCAATCTTAAGGAAGTTATCCCAGCTTAGGGTTTGAGGTTCTTCATAAGTAACAAACGTGCGGGGGCAGGTTTCACACAGTAAATTACAGGAATTGGTCACTTCTATGAAGACGTTGTGCGGGTGTTCGTCGGCAAACGCAGCACGCGTTGCCGAGTCGACTGCACGATAGGCGGCGGGCAGATAATCCGCCTTTGACTCGGTTGGGTAATTGGGGATACCGGCAGCAAATGCTACATTTGGCGTTCGGTTCGAATCAGTCATTCTGATCGCTCAAGAATATGTTGACTTTGTGTCCATCACCAAGTATTGATGTCAAAGGTTAAGGATTCCTTACGTGAGCGAAGTAAGTAGGTGAAAACTTGACTACTACGCCAATGTCACATTACACGAACGTTCTAAAAAACACGACAACCGTAGGGACGCGCAACGGCGCGTCCGCTATATTATTCTTCAAACCGGACACCCCGTTGGGTGTCCCTACGGGGCGAATCATCGAACGGGTTTCTAATGTGACATTGGCGTAGTACTTAATTTTGACGTTTATCAGAAGTTCACTGTGTTGTTGCGGTCTATATACACTTGATGATAGTATCGCCAAGTTCTCATCGAGAGTCAAATTGTTGTCAATGCGCTGTGAGGTATTATTGACACCTGAATGCCGAACGTTCATTCCCTGATCGTGGGTTGACTATGTATGTCACATGAACTACTCGTTTAAAGGACTCTAATATGAATATAACAACAAGGACGAGATGGGTACGTATCGGGTCTTTGGCAGGAGTACTGGCGGCGCTGGTGAGCCTTGGGGTGTCCACCCTTGTAGCAGACGTGAGTTTACCCACCGTTATACCTGGCATCATCTGGTATTTCGCGGTAGCAGCACTTTCGGGCGCGGTCTATGGTTGGCTCGTGTCAAAAGCCGATCACCTGCTTAGCTTGCTGGAAAATGTGGTGTTCGGCATCGTCTACGCAGTCCTTGTGTGGGTCGTGTTTGGACTGGTAATTATCCCTGTGTTGGCAGGACAGGGTTTCCAGTGGGAACCGATGACGATTTCGGCTCAGATTCCCCTGCTGATGTTGTTTCTGCTTCAAGGTGTCTGTTTATCCCTAACGATGCAATCCTTTGCGGCGGTTGGCATTTTACGACAACCAGCGCTACACATTCCTATTGAATCGGATGAACTAGGGATAACGCAGCGAGTCGTTATTTTGGGTGGGGGCTTCGCTGGTGCGACCGCGGCACAACACCTTGAAAAACTATTTGGGGAGGATCAGCGGGTTCAGATTACGCTGGTCAGCCGTACCAATCATCTCCTGTTTACGCCGATGTTGGCGGAAGTAACTGCGGGTGGGGTCGAGGCACAACATATCAGCCCGCCGCTGCGTGCGTTTTTTAGACGGGTTCATGTGATCCAAGGTGAGCCCGTCCAAATAGACCCGACCGAAAAGGTAGTGACTGTGCGTTCCGGTGCGCTAGAGATGCAGCAGTACCAGTACGATCAGCTAGTGTTGGCGCTGGGGGCAGTCCCCAATTTCTACGGTAATGCCAATTTGGAACGCCACGCTTTCACGTTTAAGTCGTTATCGGACGCTATTCGCATTCGCAATCACGTGATTGACATCCTTGAACGTGCCGATACCGAACCCGACCCAATCCGGCGGCAAACACTGCTCACCTTTGTGGTCGTCGGAGCAGGCTTCGCCGGGGCAGAATTAGTCGGTGGCTTAAATGATTTCGTGAGGGGGTCTTCATGGTATTATAAGAAAATTAGCAACGACGAAATAAAAATGCTATTGGTACACCCCGGTGAAGTAATCCTCCCAGAATTGAGCGCAGATCTCGCTCGCTACGCCGAAAAAAAGATGATTGCAAGGGGTGTGAGCATACTGGGTGGTGTTCGAGCAACCGATGCCAGCGCCACCAGCATCACCCTCGGTGCTGAGAAAATCGCAACTTCCACCTTGATTTGGACGGCGGGCAGTGTGCCTAGCCCCCTGCTGCGTGTCTGCGGGTTTGAGACTGACAAGCGCGGCGCCGTCGTAACCGATGAGTATCTGCTGGTCAAAGGGTATCGTGACATTTGGGCAGTGGGCGATTGCGCCGCAATTCCCGACCTCATTACAGGTAAGAACGCACCGCCAACGGCTCAATATGCACTACGTGAAGCAAAGACCGTCGCTTACAACGTACACGCCGCGCTCAACAAGGGGAGCTTCAAAGCCTTTCGCCATCGTACTCAAGGGGCGCTGGCGGTAGTAGGGCACCAAACCGCCTGTGCCGAAGTCTTCGGATTCAAGTTTTCAGGATTGTTCGCTTGGTTGTTGTGGCGTGGAATATACTTGTTGAAGCTGCCTACGTTGGAAAAGAAGCTGCGTGTCTTGCTCGACTGGATGATTGACGTGTTCTTCCCACGGGACATTGCCTATGCTCCGCAGCTCGATGAAGTTGTCGAACGGACGCCTGTAACTGGAGACTAACAATATGACTGTCGAGATTATCCGTACCCATGAAACAAGGCTAATCCTTGCGCCCCGGCTAGTGCGCGCTGGATCGGGTATCCTTGCAGGGCTTCTCGCGGGACTGATATACGGGGCACTGTTGAGCAGTCAGCATATGTCCCCGATGATGAGTCCAACCGATCTTCCGGGGGATAGCCTCACTCACCTCCTGCTGAGCATGCTCCTCGGCTTATCCTTTGGATTGATGCTGGATTCACAGGCACTAACCAGCGGCACAAGCCTCATTTGGGGAGCGGCATTTGGAGTCGTCTGGTGGTTGGTTGGTCCATTAACCCTGTTTCCACTTCTGCATGGCACACGCCCTGATTGGAGCGTGGTATCGGCACAGCACGCGTTCCCACTGTTGATCGGTCTGGCAGTCGTATTTGGCGCTTGCATGGGCTTGTGTTATTGGGTGATCAGCGTGCTGATCGCCCGTCGAAGCGGTGGTTGGCGCGAAGGTGTCGTTCGGCAGGAGATTGGAACGGGAGCAATCAGCGGTGGGCTGGCAGGTTTAATAGGCGGTTGGGTCTTTGGTCAATGGATGGGAGAGGCGAATTTCTATCCATTAATCGCTGGGCTGGTGAATTCGATTGATCCCACCACCGGGCGCTGGTTGCATCTAGGTTTTAGCGTCGTGATCGGTATGAGTTACGGTGTCCTGTTCCGGGGTGAGACGCGAAGTCCCGGTTCGAGCATCGCGTGGGGCATGGTCTACGGGCTCGTTTGGTGGGTAGTGGGTATGCTGACATTTCTTCCAGTGCTGCTGGGGAATGGGGTGCAGTGGTCGTTAACTGCGGCACAAGCGGCGTTTCCAGCGCTGATCGGGCATTTGATGTTTGGCATTACACTGGGATTTACACAATCGGTTCTGAGTCAAATCTGGCGAACCTTATTTGTGGAGTCCGACCCGTTGTTGAGGCAACCAGAGGGACCCGGAACCCGTGGTCTTCGAGGGCTTGCGTTAGGAGCAGCGGCGAGCGTGGGCGGCGGATTGGTCTTCACGATTGTCATGCTGGCGACGAACGCGCTCCCTACCATCGCTAGAATAACGGGAATGTCCAGCATCCTTGAGGGTTTCATTGTCCACATGGGGATTAGCACCCTCATTGGCGCTGCCTATGGTCTCCTGTTTCGTCAGGAGTCCGCCACCCCGCATCAAGCCGTAGGATGGGGTCTGGTCTACGGATTCATTTGGTGGCTGCTTGGACCCCTGACCCTGTTACCGCTGCTGCTAGGTTCAACAATTCAGTGGTCAGTTGCGTCGACGGCTCAGGCGTTTCCGTCGTTGGTCGGTCACTTTCTATACGGCGTAGTCCTCGCTGTCGGTTTACAAATCTTGCTGGCGCGTTACTCACCCAACCGCAAGCCGAGGACTACCGCTTCTTTAACGGATGCAAGCCAAGTCTATGCCTTGTGGCTAGTGGTTACACTGTTGACTCTCATGATCGTACTCATTATTGCCTCGCCGCCCTTGCGCTAAGCCGATATACGAGAAGTGCTGGCGGTCGGTCGAAATTTCGAGTGCCTATTGAGATATAGTGACTCCCTTGAATTTGACACAGGGCTAAATACCTTATCCTGTGTCTGCCATTTGGGGGTCAATCCAATCCCGAACAGGTTATAGATTGGGGATGACCTCTACCCAAATGCCAAACACACCGATAATCACAAGCAGAACACCCGATATTTGCGTTAGCAAGCGGTGATGTTGTGTCAACCAACCGGTAAACTGGCGTTGAAAGCGCATCGCCGCGAAGGGCAGCAGCACGAGCGGCCAGCCGAAGCCCAAACCAAAAAACAAAAAATAGAGCAAACCATCCGTCAACTGAAGAATGTTCCCTGCCCCCAACACAAAAGCACTGGTGATGAGTGGTCCGGTACAGGGTAATGTCATCGGTCCAAGGAGCAAGCCATAGACATAAGCAGTTGCATAGGGATTTCTTAGCACAGGCACTTGTAATGTCGTCATGCGACTGAAAGGATTGCGACCAGCGATCATGAGGAGACCGAGCAGAATCACGCCCCCATAAATCACAGGAAGTAGGACAGATAGTACCGACCCAAACGATGCCTGAAGCAGGTACAAGACGAATCCTACTAGCAGCATCATACTTAAGATACCTGCGAGGACGATGATCCCGAGCCAACTGGCGGCACGCCGAGTCTGAGCGTTTGATGCATTCCCAGCTAGGAAAGCGACCAATCCCGGATAAAGTGGCAGCATACACGCATTCGTCAAGATAGCCGTGTTACCCAATAGAAACGCTTCGAGATATTGACTCACCGGGACTAACCCCCACTGGCTGCCGTCAACTGCTCGACAATCTGCGAACTAGACTCAATGCCGGTTGCCAAACCAGTTGTTGTGCTATCTGGACGGATGATGAAGTGCGGGGTCGAAGGCGGATTGGTGATAGTGCGCCCGAAGGTTGCCGTCAACTCGCCTAACATCTGCGGGGTCAACACCGCGAATAACCAATCAAAGCCGTTGTCGTCAGCATACTGAGCTAAGTCGTTTGCCGTAATATTGGTTTCTACGCTGAGCGCGATAAAAACAAACTGATCGGTATCCATTTGTGCATACACGCTGCTCAGATTACTTAACTGCTGACGGCAGTTGGCACACCAGGTTGCCATAGGTTCAACAAAGACCGTTTTGCCTGCGAAGTCGGCAAAAGTGAAAGTTTCGCCGGTACGAGCATTGGTCAGTGGTAGTGTTTGCCAAGTTGGAAGATTGATGGTGTCCGCCTGTGCCGCATTTGCCCGCTGCTCGACGGTTGGTATAGGAGTTTCTGTACTGATGCCGCTAATCTCTGAGGGGACGATTGTCGGCTGTACTGTATCTACCGAAGTAGTAGCCACCGATATTGGGGTTTCAATACTCGCCTCCTGCAAGGCTGTTGGGACAGCGTTTGAAGCGCAAGCGGTTAACAATAGGGTCAGAAATGTAACAAGGCTTAACACTTTCATTCGGGTTGTTTCTCCTAGTTTTATCTGTCAGTATAAGGCAGCATTGGAAAGATCAGTGAACCGCCTGAAGCCTGTCCAGTTCAGCCAAAATTGCAGCAGGTTCTAGCCGCAGCATATAGCTCGGATTAACTGAAGCCAGAGTTACCTCGCCAGAGTGACCAACAACAAAGGTTCCAGTCATCGGTAATTCCCATGACTCATCTCCATTATATTGAAGCAGGTTCGCAGAATAGGGACGTACTGCTTCCGGCACTATAAACACCAGCCCATAACGCCGGGCAACCGCATTCCCGACATCACTCAAGACCGGGTAGGTGAGTTCCCTACTTTGGGCAGTCAGGATCGAGTAATCGGGAATTTGAGGAGAGATGGCAACCAACACTGCGCCAGCGGCTTGAATCTGGGGCAGGATACGTTCGTAGGCGCGCAGTGTGAAATTACAAAACGGGCACCAATCACCCCGGTAGAAAGTGATCACCACCGGTCCGGATTGCAGTAGTGTTGAAAGGCTTACTATAGTGCCATCAACATTCGGTAGTAAAAAGTCGGGTGCTTGCGCGCCCATTTGTAGGCTGACTTTTACGGCTTCACTCTGAACAAGCTGCTCCAGCATTTTTTCACGGGCCGCTGTGGCTTCAGGATTGGTCGGACCTTTGCTGGCGCGTTCGGCGCGAAATGCGTCAATCTGTTCCTGTAAAGTTGCATCGATTTGAGGTTGAACTGCCATTTGCAAGATTACTCCTTGTAGGATGTCCCTACTATTTCTACCCTGCCTGTATGACGTGAAGCCATTGAAATCCCTTTACGTGACAATGCAGGGAACAGGTAGCCTGCCTTATTCCCTGCATCGAGCGACAGATGAGCAGCTTAAGCGGGTGTCTGGAAGGTACTACGTGCCTTGATCGGAACCGGGCAGTTGACAACGAACGGCGGCATCGCTTGATCCATATCCGGAACGCCGTTGAAAACCTGAAGGGTGCCCGCGCTTTGCAGTTCTCGGATTTCGGCGCTGGTCGTCACCAAACGCGCCTGTGACTCATCTGCCCAGACAGCGGTGTAATGCGCCCAGAACGGACTCCAGATCGGGCTGCCCGCTGCGTTGTCGAAGATCGCGGGCTGGAAGCCCATTACGCCGCTGCCGGGGATGCCGTTGCCCCACACCCAGATTTCGTCGGTCGCGCCGACGTTGAGCAGCGCCTGTGTGGGCGCAGATGCGGCGATGCTCATCATGGGAGCCATCGGCACGGCAGAGGTATCGGTCACGATGTAGCGGCTGCCCGGATAGCACTGGTGCAGTTTGAACGTCACTTCCATATTGTCCGAGTCCACGGGCGACACCAGCGGACCCGTGCCGAGGTAGGTCACTTTTTCAGTGTCTTCCGCCAATTCACCGCCCGCCCACTTGACGACCGGGAAGTTCACGACCAATGGCAGGGCTTCAATCGTCACGTCGCCCGCCGCTTCGGCTTCACGGATGGCTTCGGCAGAGTTCAGAACCGTCGGCGTGCCATTGAAGGTCACGCGGTGAACATGCCACGCCGGGCTGTAGGCTTCCTCATTGGGGACATGGCTGACCACCGGGTACTGGTCGGCAGCGCCGTTTTCGAACGTGTAGAGCTGCGAGGTCGCGCCTTCGGCAGACAGAGCGGCGTTCAGCAGCGGCACATGGACGAGACGGTTCTCACTGGCGAAGGTCGCATCCGAGGTATCGGTGCGGATATAGTACACGTTCTCGCCGTTGTGCCACGCCTGATGCAGGCGGAACGTCACCCAACCGAATGAGCCTTCCCATACACGGCTGGTCAGCGAGAAGCCCAGCACATCCCCGTTCAGCAGTTCGACATCTGGCGGTGTTTGCAGGCTGCCCGCCCGCAGCGTGCCAAAGGCTGCTCGTTCGGCTGCCACGCGGAACGGTAGCCCCGCATTTGCCAGCATGAGCGCTGCGCCGCCTGCGCCGATCCCCTGCAAGAAACCACGACGTGAAAACCCTTTTTGAGTCATCTGTATTGTCTCCTCAATCAATGTACGCTCGTCCTACACGTCTACAATAGCCGAGTTCACCGCGTCGAAATCAAAGCGAATACCTGAGACTTGCCGAAGATTTGCCGAAGATGTCCATTTCACCTCAGTGCAGCGTCATCAGGTAGGCAATCAAGTCGTCGATTTCGTCCTCAGAATAGACATCCGCCCAGTTGCGCGGCATCAGTCCATCCGGGAAATTGGGTACGACGAACGCACCGGGATTGACTATCGACGTGTGCAAATAGTCGTAGACGCTCATCCCCGGCACACGCGACTCGGTGCGTGCGCTCACGTTGAGCAAGCCGGGTCCAATGAGCTGATCTTCCCGATCCACATAGTGGCAGGTCGCACACGCAAAACCGGCTGCCAGTTGGAACGTATTGAACAAGACCTGTCCATTGGCGGGATCACCGCCAGCGGCGCTCGGTTCGACTGGCGCTTCGGTTGGCGGGGGTGGTGTCGCCGTCAGGGTTGCCACTTGTTCCGGCGTCATGGTTGATGTCATCGGTGTCCTTGAAGCAGAAGCTGGTGCCGCAACAGCTTCTGCTTTTTGGTTGGTCTGTAGCGAAAGGGGGGGCATATTGGCTAAGATCAAACCCCCAATGACGATAAAGTTGATGATCAGGATGAACGAGACGAGATTCGCGTTCAGTGGTTTAGCGCCATGAGAATGCTGCTGCTCTGTCATATCGTCTTCCTATTCCAACGTGATGGTCTACTGTGTGTTATGGACTCACCTTACGTAGGATGTCAGTTTGACCCCTCCCCGCTCGCTGCGCTTGCTCCCCTC
>Ga0163147_10003660_pt1 | contig 20286 bp, 21 predicted proteins | sample OliLakLV19MP6G1_FD_148597 | JGI IMG/M metagenome (GOLD analysis project Ga0163147, IMG submission 148597) | Freshwater microbial mat bacterial communities from Lake Vanda, McMurdo Dry Valleys, Antarctica- Oligotrophic Lake LV.19.MP6.G1 | ecosystem: Environmental > Aquatic > Freshwater > Lake >...
ACGCTGTCGCCCACGATGCGGGCTGTGATGAAGGAAGCCTCGGGCCCCTCGCGGAAATTGGCGAGGCCGCGCATGCGCTCGTTCTCGTTCTCCAGCCGCCGGGCGGCGGTCTGCCAGGCCAGCAGCCGGGCATTCTCCTCGCGCAGGCGGGCGTTCTCCTCGCGCAAGCTTGCGAATTCCTGGAGGTCGGCGATGGTCCGGTTGGCGGCGGCGACGGGCCGGGCGATGGCTTCCAGCACGGGGCTGGCGAGGTCGAGGGCCAGCACGCGGGCATGCTCGACCAGGACGGTGTCGGCCTTGCCGACCAGCATGGCGCCGAACGAGGCGATTACGAGCAGGCCGAGTGCAAAGCGCTGCACCACTGTGCGCACCTGGCTCGCGACTACCTCGAAGTCGTCCCGGATCGCCATGCTTGGCTATTCTACTCCAAGTCCCCCGACTTCTCCGCCCCAGCTTTGCTGGGGAGGTGTCGGCGTCTTACGCCGACGGAGGGGTCGAGAGCAGGGCTTAGGTTCCTGACCCCTCCGTCGCCGTATAACGGCGACACCTCCCCTTCGCGGATTCCGCGACGGGGAGGAAAGGCGCTTTAGTACATCGACGACAGGACGCCGCGCAGTCGGCCGATGTTTTCCACGGCATGGCCGGTGCCGAGGGCCACGCACAGCAGCGGGTCCTCGGCCACCGAGACCGGCAGGCCGGTGGCCTGGCGCAGCACGGTGTCCATGTTCGACAGCATGGCGCCGCCGCCGGTCAGCACGATTCCCTTGTCGACGATGTCGGCGGCCAGTTCCGGCGCGGTGTTCTCCAGCGCCACCTTGACGGCCTCGACGATGGCGCTCACCGGCTCCTGCAGGCTCTCGGCGATCTGCCGCTCGGTGATGACCAGTTCCTTCGGCACGCCGTTCATCAGGTCGCGGCCCTTGATCTCCATGGTCCGGCCCTCGCCGTCTTCCGGCGGGCAGGCCGAGGCGATGGCCTTCTTGATGCGTTCGGCCGAGCTCTCGCCGACCAGAAGGTTATGGTTGCGGCGAATGTAGGCGATGATCGCCTCGTCCATCTTGTCGCCGCCGACGCGCCCCGATAGACGATGCCGCCCAGCGACAGCACGGCCACTTCCGTCGTGCCACCGCCGATATCGACCACCATCGAGCCGGTGGGCTCGGTGACCGGCAGGCCCGCGCCGATCGCGGCGGCCATCGGCTCCTCGATCAGCCAGACCTTGCGGGCGCCGGCGCTCTCGGCCGACTCCTGGATGGCGCGGCGCTCGACGGCGGTGGAGCCGGAAGGCACGCAGACCACGATCTGGGGATGGGCGAAGGAGCGCCTGTTGTGCACCTTCGAGATGAAGTGCTTGATCATCGCCTCGGCGACTTCGAAGTCGGCGATGACGCCGTCGCGCAGCGGGCGGATCGCCTGAATGTTGCCGGGCGTGCGGCCCAGCATCATCTTGGCCTCTTCGCCGACGGCGAGGACCTGTCGCTTGCCGCTCTGCGTGGTCAAGGCCACGACAGACGGTTCGTTAAGAACGATGCCCCGACCCTTCACATAGACCAGCGTATTGGCCGTGCCGAGGTCGATGCCCATGTCCGCCGAAAATAGCCCGATGACACGCGACAGCATTGAGTTAAGTCTCTGTGATTAAAGCAAAAAGTGTCCGGATTGGCGTCCGCTCAAAGCCCGACACCAGGGTGCGGTCGGTTTAGACCGCCCGGGAGGGTCTCGCAAGGCGATTCAACGGGTTGCCTAGGTGTTCTAGTGCTTCGCGGCGGCACGCTCGATCGCCTCGCTCACCAGGCGCTCGGCATCGGCCGGTCCTTCCCAGCGCAGCCCCCTCACCCATTTGCCTTTCTCCAGGTCCTTGTAGTGCTGGAAGAAGTGGGCGATCTGCTCGCACAGCACGCCCGGCAGGTCCTTGTAGGTCTTGATGCCGGTGTAGAAGGGATGGAGCTTGTCGATCGGCACGGCCAGGATCTTCTCGTCGAGGCCAGCCTCGTCCTCCATCAGCAGTACGCCCACTGGACGGCAGCGGATGATGGCGCCCGGCACGACCGGGACCTGGCTGACCACCAGCACGTCGCAGGGATCGCCGTCGGCCGACAGCGTATGCGGGATGAAGCCGTAGTTGCCGGGATAGAACATCGCCGTGTGCAGGAAGCGGTCCACGAAAAGAGCGCCCGACTCCTTGTCGAGTTCGTACTTCACCGGCACCCCGCCCAGCGGGATCTCGATCAGGGCGTTGAGGTCTTTCGGCGGATGCCGGCCGACCGAAATCTTGGAGATGTCCATGTCCCCCTCACGCGCGCTCGAGGTTGCGTTCCTGCCGCTCCAGCCAGGCGACCACGTCGGCCCGGCTGCCGGTCTCGATATGGGCCCATTGCGGCGACTTCATGCTCTCGCCGCCGGCATCGCGCCAGTATTCCTTGACCACCACCAATGTCCACGCCGGCTTCGCCGCCCTGGTGCCGGTGGTCACCTCGATGGTGAAGCCATGGCTGGCGCCGGCATAGCTGTGGCGCTCACGCCGCCAATCGACGCCATCGATGCTCCAGCTCGTCTTCGGCATACGTGTCGTGCCGGCCTCGAGCAGCCGGTCGACGATGCGGAAGAACGACGCGTCGCCGATCTTGCGCAACTCAGAGCCCCATCAGCTTGGCGATGGTGTTGCGATGGATGTCGTTGGTGCCGCCGCCGATCGAACCCACGCGCACGTCGCGGAACAGGCGCTGGATGTCGTGCGCCATCGTGTAGCCGGCGCCGCCCATGATCTCCATGGCGAGATGCGCGCATTTGAACTCACCGTCGGTGCCCTGGATCTTGGCGATCGCCGTTTCCTCGACCGGATTAAGCCCGGCATCGAGCATGTCGGCCAGGCGATAGGTCAGCGCCTGCGTGGTCTTGAGCATGATCCGCATGTCGGCGAACTTGTGCTGGATCGCCTGGAACTTGGAGATCGGCTGGCCGAACTGCACGCGCTCCACGGCGTAGGCCTTCGCATACTCGATCGCGAAATGCATGTTGCCGCAGGCTTGCGCGGCCAGGCACAGGCGCTCGAGGTTGAGGCCCTTCATCAAACCGGACCAGCCGCGGTTCTCCTCGCCGATCACATGGTCGGCCGGCACGCACACGCCGTCGAGGAAGATCTCGTTGGCATGCGTGGTCCGCCGGCCGAGCGTCTCCAGCGGCTGCATGGTGAGGCCCGCCGCCCGTGCATCGACCCAGAAGAGCGTCACGCCCTTGTGCTTGGCTTCGCTGTCGGTCTTGGCCACCACCATCAGATAATCGGCGACGTGGGCGGCGCTGATGTAGAGCTTCTGGCCGGTGAGCCGGTAGCCGTTGCCGTCGCGCACGGCGCGCGTCTTGATGCCAGAGGCATCGGAGCCGGTGTCGGGCTCGCTTAGTGCAAAGGCGGATTTGAGCTTCCCGGCGCAGATCTCCGGCAGGTAGCGCTGCCGCAGGTGCTCGCCGGCGGTGAGCTGCAGGTGCATGCCGCCATAGACGACCGTCGGCAGATAGAGCGAGGAGGCGCCGCTGTAATGCCGGGCCAGCGCCTCGACCAGCACGACCAGATCCTTGCGGCTGCCGCCCATGCCGCCATAGGCGGGATCGTAGGGCAGTGCCATGTACCCGGCCTCGGCCAGCGCCCTGAACGCGGCGTGCGGGAATTCGCTGGCGGCATCGAGCCGTCGGATTTCTTCCGCCGGCAACACGCGCGCCAGAAGCGCGGCGACGTTCTGGCGGATCAGGAGTTGTTCGTCGGTGAGGCCGAAATCGTCGAGGTTCAATCGAACACCACGACGCCGCGCGCCACTTCACCCGCCATCATGCGCTTAAAACCGTCGTTGATCTCGTCGAGCTTATAAGTGCGGCTGATCAGCCCGTCGATGTTGAGCCGCTTTTCCATGTAGTGGTCGACCAGGATCGGGAAGTCGAGGTTGGGCCGCACCGAACCATAGAAAGTGCCGCTCATCGTCTTCTCGCCGAACACCATCATCATGGGCGAGTATTGCGCCCGCACCGTTGCCGCCGAAATGCCGACGGCAACCGCATGGCCGCCCGGCGCCAAAGCGTCGAAGGCGAGCGCCTGGGTCTTGTCGACGCTGACGGCATCGAAGGAATAGTCGACGCCGAGGCCGCCCGCGATCTGCTTCACTTTCTTTGCCGGATCGTTGTCGGTGGCGGTGTTGATCGTGTGGGTGGCGCCGAACGTCTTCGCCATCTCGAGCTTGTTGTCGAGGATGTCGGCGGCAATGATAATGCCGGCGCCTGACAGCATGGCGCCCTGGATGGCGTTGCGATCACCAGCACGGTGGAGCCCGCCTCGACCTTGGCGTGGCGCGTGACGGCGCCGACGCCGGTGGCCACGCAGCAGCCGACCAGGGCCGCCTGCGGCCACGGCATGTCCTTGCGGATCGGCACGACCATCTCTTCCGGCACGACCACTTCCTCGGCGAAGGTGCCGATGCGGGCCATCTGATTGATGCCCTGGCCCTTGTGCTTGATCCGGAGCGTGCCGTCATAGAGCGAGCCCGGCGGCACCGCGGCGCGGCCGATGCAGAGCACGGTGCGGCCCTGGGTGCAGTAGCGGCAGCGCCCGCAATGCGGACGGAAGGAGAAGATGACATGGTCGCCCGGCTTCACCGTGGTGACGCCAGGACCGCATTCCAGGATCTCGCCCGCCGCCTCGTGACCCGGCACGATCGGCATCGGCGAGGGCCAATCGCCATTCATAATGTGCCAGTCGCTCTGGCAGACGCCCGACGCCTTCATCTTGACGCGCACTTCGAGCGCTTTGGGCGGGTCGAGCTCGCACTCGACGATCTGCAGCGGCTCGTTCGGCTTGAACAGGACGGCGGCTTTCATGATTTTTCCTCCCAAATCGCCGACCGACTATAGCAGCCGCTTGACCACCTGCGGGAAGCACGTTCAACTCGACGAAATGCCGAACGGCAGATCTCCTAGGGAGGGGAACGAGATGAGCAAGATCAATCGCCGCACGATTCTGGGCGGCACGTCGGCGCTCGCAGCGGGCGTGCTGCATGCCCCCTCAGTCTTCGCCCAGACGAAAGGACCCCACGCCGGAACCACGATCAACGCGTCATGCTTCCAGACGACCTACTTCGAATATCTCAAGAATTACTTTCCCGAGTTCGAGGCGAAGACCGGCATCAAGGTGAATTTCACCATGCAGGCCTTCCCGGTCTATAACCAGCGCACCGACCTCGAGCTTTCGACCAAGGGGTCCGCTCTCGACGTATGCAACGTCACCTTCATCTATTCAGGGCGCTGGATCGGTGCCGGTTGGATGACCAACCTCGACACTTTCACCAAGGATTCGAAGATGACTCCGGCCGACTGGGACCCGGAGGATTTCGCCGGCGGCCCCCAATCGGCGATGAAGAATGCCAAGGGCGAGACCTTCGGTTTCACTTGGGAGGCGGGCGCCATGATTCTGGGCGCCGCGCGCTTCGATCTGATCGACAAGGCCGGACTCGGGCTGCCCAAGACCTTCGATGATCTGATCAAGGTATGCGACGCGGTCCACAACAAGGACGGCGTGGCCGCCTTCACTGCCGACAAGCTGCACCACTGGAACTGGATTCCCTATCTGATGGGCGCGGGTGGCAACGTCTTCAAGGCGCCGCCGGAAAACCTGACGCCGACGCTCGACACGCCACAGGCCGCGGCGTCGGCCGAGTGGTACGCCAATCTCCTGATGAAGTATGGTCCGGATGGTATCCTGTCATACTCCGACGACCAGGCGATGCGCTCGCAGATGTCGGGCCGCGCCAACATCCGCACCCAAGCCATCACCTGGATGGTGCCGCTTGCCAAGCATGCCGAAAGCACGGTGCAGAAGACCGTCCGCTACGGCTTCATGCCTGAAGGCCCGAAGGGGAATTTTCCCGGCTCGAACAGCCATGGGCTGGGCATCCCTGTCGGCTCGAAGAAGAAAGAGGCGGCGTGGGAATTCATCAAGTGGGCGCTGTCGAAGGAAACCATCGCCATGGTCGTCAAGAACCATGGCTACCCCAGCGTTTGCCGGCTCTCGATCATCAAGAGTCCGCAATTTAGGGAGGTCCTGACCTTGAATGGGCAGGACGTGGCCTCCCTGTTTCTTGATGTGCTCCAACTTGGCGGAAAGACCGGCTACATGAAGTACCGCACCGTTCCGGTCTACCCGCAGGTCGGCGACAAGATCAACAAGGCGATCGAGCGCATCGCCACCAAGCAGCAGGCCGCGCCCGCGGCGATGAAGCAGGCGCAGACCGAGGCGATCCAGGATCTGCAGAAAGCCGGGATCAAGGTTGATCTCTGAGCGACTCGCCGGCACCGCGGCGGGGTTCGCTCGCCAGCAGCACCGCTTCTTCGCGTATTGCGTCGCGCCGTCGCTGGCGGTGCTGGCAGTCATCACGCTTTTGCCGTCGCTCTACCTGCTCGCCACCAGTTTCACCCAGCTCAGCCTGACGCGCCCCGAGACGCTGTGGGACTTCTCCCAGCCGCTCGAAAGCTACCGTCAGCTCCTGGCCGATTCGCGGCTGCACAATTCGGTGTGGGTGCAGGTCAAGCTGTCGTTCTGGACCGTGCTGCTGCAGCTCCTGATCGGGCTTGGCCTGGCCCTTCTGCTCAACATGAAGTCACGCCTGCTCGAGGCGCTGCGGACCGTATTCCTGATCCCGATGGTGTTGCCGCCGATCGTCGTGGCGATCATCTGGAAGGTCATCTACACGCCCGACATCAGCCCCATGCACGGGATCTTTCGCGCCATCGGCTGGAACGTGCCGGCGCTGATTACCGATCCTAATTGGGCGCTGACCTCGATCATCATCGCCGACACCTGGGAATGGTTCCCCTTCACCATGCTGATGGTACTGGCGGCGCTACAGATGATACCGCAAGAACTTCTGGACGCCGCCAAGGTCGACGGCGCCTCGCCCTGGCAGGTCACCCGACACGTCACGCTGCCTTTCATCACCGGCATCCTGCTGGTCGCCGGGCTCTTTCGCCTCATCGACTCGATCAAGGCCTTCCCGCTGATCTTCATCCTGACCGACGGCGGGCCGGGCAACCTGACGGAGGTGACCAACTACTACTCCTACCTGCAGGCGTTCAATTTCTCGTATCTAGGATTCTCGAGCGCGATCACCGTTGCCTTGCTTGCCGCGTCCATCGTGCTGAGCTGGGTGATCGTGCGCGCCGTCGGATGGGGTGTCCGTGTCGACTAGGGCCCAGCGCCGCGACCGGCTGTTGCTGCACGTCCTGGTCGTCGTGCTGGCGCTCCTGGCGCTCAGCCCGTTCCTGTGGCTGCTGTTGATGTCGTTCAAGACCAACGCCGAGATCTTCCACTTTCCGCCGCGACTGCTGTTCGACGCCACGCTCGCCAACTACGCCGCCCTTTGGACCTCGGAGTTCCGCAATTCCTTCATCAACAGCCTGGTGGTAAGCGTCGTCTCGACCGCCCTGTCGTTGCTGATCGGCGTGCCGGCGGCCTACGCGCTGTCGCGGTGGAACGCGCGCGGCAGTGGAGCGATCACGCTCTGGATCCTGGCCAGCCGAATGGCCCCGCCGATCGCCTTCACCATCCCCTACTTCCTGGTCTACCGGCACCTCGAACTGCTCGATACGCTGACTGGCCTGATCATCATTTACCTCACCTTCAACCTGTCGCTGGTGATCTGGATGATGCGCCCGTTCTACGACCAGCTGCCGCGCTCGCTCGAAGAGGCGGCCTGGATCGACGGCGCCACGATGTGGCAGGGCTTCACCCGGATCATCCTACCCTTGTCCGGTCCCGGCCTGGCGGCGACCGCCATCCTCTGCTTCCTGTTCGCCTGGAACGACTTCTTCTTCGCCCTGATCCTGACACGCACCGAAGCGATGACCGCACCGGTCGCGGTGGTCAACTTCATGAACTACGAAGGCTGGGAATGGGGCCGCATCGCCGCGGGCGGCACCATGATCATGCTGCCGGTGCTGGTCTTCTCGTTCGTCGTGCGAAAGTACCTCGTGCACGGCCTCACCGGTGGCGCGCTAAAAGGATAGTCGTCATGACCAAGGTACTTCTGATCACCGGTGGCGCGAGCGGCATCGGCGCCGAGACCGCCCGCCGCGCCGGCGCGCGCGGCTACAAGGTCGCGATCAACTACCGGAGCCGCGACAGCCAGGCCAGGGCGGTCGTGGCCGACATCGAGGCCAAGGGCGGTCGGGCCATCGCCCTGCCCGGCGACATGGCGCGCGAAGCCGACATCGTGCGGTTGTTCGAGGAGACCGAACGCGCGCTGGGCCCGATCACGCATCTGGTCAACAGCGCCGGCATCAGCGCCCGCGCCCGCGTCGACGAATACGACGCCGCAATGCTGGCCAACCTGCTCGCCACCAATGTCACGGGGCTGATGCTGTGCTGCCGGGAAGCGGCACGGCGCATGTCGACCCGGCACGGCGGCAAGGGCGGCGCAATCGTCAATGTCTCGTCGATGGCGGCGACGCTGGGCGGACGCCCGGGCTCGTCGGCCTATGCCGCCAGCAAGGGCGCGGTCGATGCCTTCACCAAGGGCTTTGCCCGCGAGGTGGCGGCCGAGGGCATCCGGGTCAACTCGATGCGGCCCGGCATGGTGCTGACCGAAATGACCGAGGCCAGGCTGAAGGAGCAGGCCTTCCGCAGCCACATCGAAACCTCGATCCCGATGCGGCGTGTCGGCCAGTCGCACGAAATCGCCGACGCGATCCTGTGGCTGCTGTCGGACGAAGCCTCCTTCATCACCGGCGCCATGCTCGACGCGGCTGGCGGCGGGTACACAATCTAGGCGCGTTCACGCGCGCCGGCGGGCGGCAGCACATTCATATGCACGTGAGCCCGCACCGTGCGGAGCAAACAAGAAAAGAGGCGCCGGGTTTCGGCGCCTCGCTTTTTTCTGAATCGTGCGAGCTCCCGCGCTTGACTACAAGCGCTGCCGCCCGCCGGTGTCCAAGCCGCGCCTAGTTGCGCGTCTTGTCCACCAAGGCCTTTTCCTTGATCCACGGCATCATGTCGCGGAGCTTGGCACCGATCTCCTCGATCGGATGCTCGGCCATCTTCTTGCGCATGGCCTTGAACGAGGCCTGGTTGACCTTGTTCTCGAGCATCCAGTCGCGCGCGAAGCGGCCCGACTGGATGTCGGCCAGCACGCGCTTCATCTCGGCCTTGGTTTCGTCGGTGACGATGCGCGGGCCCGAGCGGTACTCGCCGTACTCGGCGGTATTGGAGATCGAGTAGTTCATGTTGGCGATGCCGCCCTCGTAGATGAGGTCGACGATCAGCTTCACCTCGTGCAGACACTCGAAGTAGGCCATCTCCGGCGCGTAGCCCGCCTCGACCAGTGTCTCGAAGCCAGCCTTGATCAGCTCGACCAGACCGCCGCACAGCACGACCTGCTCGCCGAACAGATCGGTCTCGCACTCTTCCTTGAACGACGTCTCGATGGTGCCGGCACGGCCGCCACCGATCGCCGAGGAGTAGCTGAGGCCGATCTCGAGCGCGTTGCCCGAGGAGTTCTGCGCAACCGCCACGAGGCAGGGCACGCCACCGCCGCGCACGTACTCCGAGCGCACGGTGTGGCCGGGGCCCTTGGGCGCGATCATGAACACGTCGATGTCGGTGCGCGGCGTGATCAGGTTGAAATGGACGTTGAGCCCGTGCGCGAAGGCGAGTGCGGCACCCGGCTTCATGTTGGGGCCGAGATCGGCGTTGTAGATGTCGGACTGCAGTTCATCCGGCGCCAGCACCATGATGATGTCGGCCCACTTGGCGCCATCGGCCGGGTTCATCACCGTGAAGCCGCTGCCCTCGGCCTTCTTGATCGTGGGCGAACCGGGCTTCAGTGCAATGCGTACGTCCTTCACGCCCGAATCGCGGAGGTTCATGGCGTGGGCATGGCCCTGGCTGCCGTATCCCACGACCAGGACCTTCTTGCCCTTGATCAGGTTCACGTCGGCGTCACGATCGTAATAGACACGCATTGGGGCCATTCCTCCTGGCAGTGTTTGCTCTGTCATGCGACGGGGCTTACTAGACAACCAGACCCGCAAAGGCCAGCCTCGAATCCCATGTCCAAGCCCATGTCTGCTCTGCGTATTTCTCTCGTCCTGCTCCTCGCCACCCCCCTCCTGGGCGGCTGCGGCGACCGCTATTCGACCCTGCCGGTGCCCGGCGTCCCGGCAGCGGAGATGCCGGTGCTCGACCAGTCGATCACCAGCTCCAGCCCCGAGCAGGCTCAAAGGGGCATGGGCAACCACACCTGGTTCTGGACCCGCGGCGGTGGCCCGGCGCAGATCCACTATTCTACAGCTGACGGGAGGGATTTCGTCTGGCTGGTGGGCGAACGGCGGATCCTGGCCGGCCAGTGGCGTGTGGAGAGCAACACCAGCGCCAACGGCCAGGTGATGACCCAGATCTGCCTGCGCTACCCCGGCGTGCGCCGCCAGGACCTGAGCGACAGCTGGCTCTGCCGGCCGGCGGGCACGATGTTCATGGAGATGCAGGAGCGCGAGGCGGGCGATCCGTTGCGCTTCTCAGGCCGCACCCAGGCGAAGTTCGTGCTGGCCACGACTCCGGCCAGCCTGGCCGAGGTCGAGGGCCGCGTTGCCGCGACGCCCGAAAACACCGGCTACTAGACCTCGGTCGCCAGCAACCGCACGCCGAGCAGGCCGAGCACGCCGCCCATCAGCCGGTCGAGCCAAAGTTTGGTCCGTCGGTAGAAGGCGCGGGCGGCGCCGCCCGAGAACAGAAGCGCCAGCAGCGCGAACCAGGTGAACTCGTTAATGGCAACGATCGCCAGCACCGTCGCATCCATCCAGGCGGGCGGCTGGGCGGGCAGCAGCGAGATGAAGATGCTGCCCATGAAGACCATGACCTTGGGATTGCTGAGCTGCAGCAGCAGCGCCTTCAGGAAGCCCTGCCAGGCGCCCGCGCGCACCATCGACGCATCGGCCTCGGGCAGCGGCGCGCCGGCATGGCGGATCAGCATGTAGGCGAGATAGAGCAGGTAGAGCGCGCCGGCGATGCGGAACGCCACGTAGAGCCAGTCGAAGCGCGCGAACAGCACTTGCAGGCCGTAAAGTGCCGCCGCTGCCCATACCAGCGCGCCCAGCATCATGGCGAAAGCGGCCAGCAGGCCGGCGCGGCGGCCGGACACGGCGGCGGTCTGGATGACGAGCACCGTCGACGGCCCGGGGCTGGCGACGGCCAGCAGATGCACCACCGCGAGGCCGGCCAGCGCGATGGCGTAGTCCATTACAGCGGCTCGCCGCCGCGCGACATGGCGACAATGCCGGTGCGGCCGACATCGACCACGCCCAGATCGCCCATCAGGCCGATGAAGGTCTGGACCTTGTCGGAATTGCCGGTGACCTCGAAGACGAACGAATCGGTCTTGGCGTCGATCACCTTGGCGCGGAACACATCGGCCAGGCGCAACGCCTCGTCCCGTTTCTCGCCGGTGCCCTTGACCTTGACCAGCGCCAGCTCGCGCTCGATGTGCGGGCCTTCGACCGTGAGGTCGCGCACGCGATAGACCGGCACCAGGCGGTCGAGCTGCGCCTTGATCTGCTCGATGATCATCGGCGTGCCCTTGGTGACGATGGTGATGCGAGACAGGCTCTGCTTGGCGTCGGTCTCGGCCACGGTCAGGCTCTCGATGTTGTAGCCGCGGCCGGAGAAGAGACCGACCACGCGCGCGAGAATGCCGGGCTCGTTGGCGACGAGGACGGAAATGGTGTGGCTTTGAATCTCCGCGGGCGCGCTCACACCAGCACCATGCCTTCTTCCGACACCTTGCCGGCCTTGTCGTCGGGGCCGAGCAGCATCTCGTTGTGCGCGGCACCCGAGGGGATCATCGGGAAGCAGTTCTCCTTCTCGTCGACCAGCACGTCGACGACCACCGGCCGCTTGATCTTGATCATCTCCTGGATCACGCCGTCGAGCTTGTCGGGCTCATGGCAGCGCAGGCCGACCGCACCAAAGGCATCGGCGAGCTTCACGAAGTCGGGCAGCGATTCGGAATAGCTCTCCGAATAGCGGCCGCCGTGCAGCAGCTCCTGCCACTGACGCACCATGCCCATGTAGTGGTTGTTGAGAATGAAGATCTTCACCGGCAGGTTATATTGCGCGACCGTCGAGAGTTCCTGGATGTTCATCAGGATCGAGGCCTCGCCCGCCACGTCGATGACCAGCGCCTCGGGATGGGCGATCTGCACGCCCATAGCAGCCGGGAAGCCATAGCCCATGGTGCCGAGCCCGCCGGAGGTCATCCAGCGGTTGGGCTGCTCGAACTTCAGGAACTGGGCCGCCCACATCTGGTGCTGGCCCACCTCGGTGGTGATGTAGTGGTCCTTGTCCTTGATATGGTGATAGAGGCGCTCGAGCGCGTACTGCGGCTTGATCGTCTTCTTGTCGACCTTGTAGGCGAGGCAGTTTCGCGCGCGCCATGTCTCGATCTCGGCCCACCACGCCTTCAGCGCTTTCTGGTCGGTCTTGGGCTGCTTGGCCTTCCAGAGCCTGATCATCTCCTCGAGCACGAGGGTGGCGTCACCCACGATGGGAAGATCGACGCGCACGTTCTTGTTGATCGAGGAGGGATCGATGTCGACGTGGATCTTCTTGGAACCCGGCGAGAACTTGGCGATGTTGCCGGTGATGCGGTCGTCGAAGCGCGCGCCGATGTTGATCATGACGTCGCAGCCGTGCATCGCGAGGTTGGCCTCGTAGGTGCCGTGCATGCCCAGCATGCCAAGGAACTGCTTGTCGGAGGCCGGGAACGAGCCCAGCCCCATCAGCGTGTTGGTGATGGGATAGCCCGTCATGTGGACAAACTGCGCCAGCAGCTTGGAAGCCTTCGGCCCTGAATTGATGATGCCGCCGCCGGCATAGAAGACCGGCCGCTTGGCGTGCGCGATCATCTCGACCGCCTGCGCCACCTTCTTGGGATCGGGCTTGGTCTGCGGGCGATAGCTCTTGTGCTCCACGGCCACCTTGGGCGGGGCGACATAGTCGTGCTTGTTCATCAGCACGTCCTTGGGCAGGTCGACCACGACCGGCCCGGGACGGCCCGAGCGCGCGACGTAGAAGGCCTCGTGGACGATGCGGGCGAGGTCGCCCACCGCCTTGACCAGGTAATTATGCTTGGTGCAGGGCCGCGTAATGCCGGTCGTGTCGGCTTCCTGGAAGGCGTCGTTGCCGATCAGGTGCGTCGGCACCTGGCCGGTGAGGCAGACCACGGGAATGGAATCCATGAGGGCATCGGTGAGGCCAGTGACGGCATTGGTGGCGCCGGGGCCGGAGGTCACCAGCACCACGCCGACCTTGCCGGTTGAGCGGGCATAGCCCTCGGCGGCATGGACGGCCGCCTGCTCGTGGCGCACCAGGATGTGGCGCAGCCGGTTCTGCTTGAACAGGGAATCGTAGATCGGCAGCACGGCGCCGCCGGGATAGCCGAAGACGACCTCGACATCCTCGTCGATCAGGGCTTTCACCAACAGATCGGCGCCGGTCGTGGCGGACTCCTCGGGCTTCATCACACGCTCTCCTCTGACAAATGCGCCGCAAAACGGGTTTTGCGGCGGCGCGGAACATAGAGGGCAGGTTCCGGAGGGTCAACCCAAAAACGAACGAAACGTAAAGTTTCAGACCTCCGTTTTGGTCAAATATTGCGCGGCCAGCGCCAAGGTTTCGGCAGATTGAGGGTCGACCACAAGATCTGGTGTCATCTGATGCCGGAACCACGTCATCTGGCGTTTGGCATATTGCCTTATGTGGTCGATGGCGATCTGGCGCGCCTTTTCGAGCGGCAGCTCGCCCTGGAAATGGCGGAAGAGCTCAGGCGCGCCGTGCGCCTTCAGGCCGGGCCAGCGCGGATCGGACGAGCGATCGAACACCTGGCGCACTTCAGCCAGTACGCCCTCTCCCAGCATGATGTCGAAGCGGCTCTCGATCCGGCCACGCAGCCAGCCGCGTTCGGGCACCAGCAGGATCGTGGCGAAGCGCCATGGTGCCGGCGCGCCGGGATCGGCCTGCCAGTCGCTCAGCGGCCGGCCGGTCGCGACCGCCACTTCCCAGGCGCGGACATGGCGCTGGCGATCGCCGGACTTCAGCCTGAGGACGATGGCCGGGTCTTTTTCAGCGAGGCGCGCGCGGAAAGCGTCAGGCCCGAGCGCCTGCCAGTCGGCATTGGCCTGCTCGCGGACTTCCGGGGCCGCGTCGGGAATGGTGGCGATGCCCTGCATCAGGGTCCGCAGATAGAGGCCTGAGCCGCCGCACAGGATCGGCGTGCGGCCCGCGGCCAGGCAGCGCGCGATCTCGGCCGACGCGAGCGTGCGCCAGCGCGCCGCCGACAGGGTCTCGCTGAGCGGCAGCACGCCATAGAGGACGTGCGGCACGCGCGCGCGCTCCGGAGCGGTCGGCTGGGCGGTCAGGATCGGAAAGGCATCGTAGGTCTGCATGGCATCGGCGTTGATCACCGTGCCGGCCCCTTTGCCTTGGCACTGCTCGGCCAGTGCAAGCGCCAGCGCCGACTTGCCGCTCGCGGTCGGTCCGGTGACGACGATGACGCGCCCTTCAGCCATGGCGGGCGAAAAGACACCGCTTGGCCGCCGATTGCAAATCGGCCATTAGAACGGCCGTGAATAACGTCTTCGTCCTCATCGCCAATCCCGCCCAGCCGATCCTCGATGCCGCCGCCGTGCAGAATGCGCGCGAACAGCTGGAGGCCGCGGGCGCCGCGGTGGGTCCCGTCGACTGGCTGGCGCCGGGCATCGCCTGCGACCTGCCGTTCGAGCCCACCGAAGGCACGACCCCGACCGTGAGCCTGCCCGGCGTCGACGCCGTGGCGCTTTCCGCCGAAGGCCGCCGCAAGCGGCTTCTGGTCGCCGACATGGAATCGACCATCATCGAGAACGAGATGCTGGACGAGCTGGCCGAATTCCTGGGCCTGCGCGAGCGGATCGCCGGCATCACCGCGCGCGCCATGAACGGTGAGATCGACTTCGCCGGTGCGCTGATCGAACGGGTGGGACTGCTGAAGGGCCTGCCGGTGGCCAGGCTCGACGAGGCGGCCGAGCAGATTCGCCCCATGGCGGGTGCCGCGACGCTGATCGCCACCACGCACAAGTTCGGCGGCTACTGCGCCCTGGTCTCGGGCGGCTTCACCTATTTCACCCGCCTGGTGCATGAGCGCATGGGCTTCGACTTCGACGCGGCCAACACACTCGACCATGACGGCCGCACGCTGACCGGCACGGTGCAGCGGCCGATCCTCGGCAAGGAAGCCAAGCTCGCCACGCTCGAGCGGCTGTGCGCCCAGCGCGGCCTCGAAATTGCCCAGTCGCTGGCCGTCGGCGACGGCGCCAACGACCTGCCGATGCTGCAGGCCGCGGGCCTCGGCGTCGCCTTCCGCGCCAAGCCCACGGTCGCGGCCCAGGTCGCGGCGCGCATCGACAACGGCGATCTCACCGCGCTGCTCTATTTGCAGGGCTATCGCCGGCGCGACTTCGTCGAGAGGAAAGACTCATGACCGAAGCCACCCAGATCGTGCTCGCCAAGCGTCCGGCGGGCGACGTCACCGCCGATTGCTTCCGCCAGGAACAGGTCACCCTGCCGGCGCTGGCCGACGGCCAGCGCCGGCAGCGCTCCCGCTTCCTGTCCCTCGACCCCTACATGCGCCCGCGCATGACCGAGCTGCGCTCCTACACGCCGCCCTTCGAGCTCGACAAGCCGCTGACCGGCGGCTCGGTGGGCGAGGTGGTCGAGTCGAAGAACCCGCGCTTCGCGAAGGGCGACACGGTGATGGGCATGCTGAACTGGGCGAGCCACACGCTCCACGACGGCAAGGGCCTGCGCAAGATCGATCCCGTAGTCGCGCCGCTTTCCGCCCATCTCGGCGTGCTGGGCATGCCCGCCTTCACCGCCTGGTACGGCATCACCCAAATCTGCAAACCGAAGGCGGGCGAGACGGCGTTCGTCTCGGCCGCGACCGGCGCCGTCGGCCAGGTGGCGGGCCAGCTCGCCAAGCTCGCCGGCGCCCGCGTCGTGGGCTGCGCCGGCGACGAGGAGAAATGCCAGTGGGCGGTGCGCGAGGCGGGCTACGACGCCTGCTTCAACCACAAGACCGAGCGCGACTATGGCGCGGTGCTCGACAAGCTCTGCCCGCAGGGCATCGATTCGGATTTCGAGAATGTCGGTGGCAAGATCTTCCACGCCGTGTTCGCCCGGCTCAACAATTTCGGCCGCCTCGCCTTCTGCGGCGCCATCTCCGAATACCAGGACGCCGATCCGATCGCCGGCCCGCCCAAGATGTTCACCATCGTGCAGCGCCGCCTCACCATCCAGGGCTTCATCGTCTCCGACCATGCCGCCCTCATGGGCGACTTTGTGGCCGAGGTCGGCGGTCTCCTGAAAGCAGGCAAGCTCAAGAGCCGCGAGACCGTGGTCGACGGCCTGGCCAAAGCCCCGCAGGCCTTCATGGGCCTGCTCAAGGGCGACAACTTCGGGAAGCTGGTGGTGAAAGTGGCATAGCGCCGAGGCGCTATGCCAGGTCCTTACTTCGTCAGTCTGAGTGCCGCGAAGCGCGGGTCGCCCTGGCGCTCGACGAACAGCAGCACCGACTTCTTCTTCTGCTGCTGCAGCTTGGCCACGATGTCGGTGATCTCGGCCGGCGTGGTGACCGGCTTCTGGTCGACCTCGAGGATGACGTCGCCCGGCTGGAGCTGCTTCTCGGCCGCCGGGCTGTTGGGCGCCACCTTGGTGACGATCACGCCCTTCACTTGGTCGGACAGGCCGTAGCGTTCGCGCAGCTGGTCGCTCACCTTCTGTAAGGTGAGACCGAGTTGCTCGATGGTCGAGGTCACGGGCTGGTCGGCCTCAGCCGGCTTCTTGGGCGTGCCCGTGGCCGAGGCAGTCTGCTTGTCCGCCTCTTCCTGCTCGCCGATACGGAGCTTCAGCGGCACTTCCTTGCCCTGGCGCCAGACCACGAGATCGATCGTGCTGCCGACCCGGGCGTTGGCGACCAGCCGCGGGAAGCGGCGCAGGTCGAGCACGTCCTGGCCCGAGAAGCTCACGATGATGTCGTTGCGCTTGAGGCCGGCCTTGGCCGCCGGGCCATCGGCCGCGACATTGGCCACCAGCACGCCGCGGGCGCGATCGAGGCCAAAGCTGTCGGCAATGTCGTCGGTGACGCTCTGGTAGCTGACGCCGATCCAGCCGCGCTTGACCCGGCCGAACTCGCGCAGCTGGTCGGCGACCTGCTTGACGAGGTTGGAGGGGATCGAGAAGGCAAGGCCGGCGTTGGTGCCGCTGGGCGAGTAGATCGCGGTATTGACGCCGATCACCTCGCCGTCGGTGTTGAACAGCGGACCGCCAGAGTTGCCCTTGTTGATGGCGGCGTCGGTCTGCAGGTAGTCGTCGAGCGAATCGTTCAGCGACCGGCCGCGCGCCGAGATGATGCCGGCGGTCACCGAATGGCCCATGCCGAACGGGTTGCCGATCGCGATCACCCAGTCGCCGACCCGCGACTTGTCGGAATCGCCCCACTTCACCGCCGGCAGCGGCTTCTTGTTGGGCGGCTCGACCTTGAGCAGGGCGACGTCGATGCGGCTGTCGGAGCCGATCAGCTTGGCCTTGAGCTGGGTGTCGTCACGGAAGACGACGGTGATGTCCTCGGCGCCCTGAATGACGTGGTTGTTGGTGATGATGTAGCCTTCGCCGTCGATCACGAAGCCGGAGCCGAGCGACGTGCCGCGGCGCTTCTGCTCCTCGCCGCCGCGCTTGTCGAAGAACTCCTTGAACAGCTCCTCGAACGGCGAGCCGGGCGGCAGCTGCGGCATGTCGCGGAGCCTTGGCCCCTGCTGCGGCACATTCTGGGTGGTGGTGATGTTGACGACGGTCGGCATCAATTTGTCGACCAGATCGGCGAAGCTTTCGGTTGGCTCGCGCGACCAGGCAGGTGTCGCCACCGCCAGACCAAAAGCCGTTACTGCCGCGAGCGCGGCACCCTTCGAGAAGCTACGAGAAAAGCTATGAAAATCAGAGAGAATCACGTCCGACCTCCAGCGGCGCTCAGGGCCATACGGTCGGAACGGGCCGGCGCCGCGCGTTCGAGTCATCCCTACATGAGGGTGGATTGTGGCGCAATTGAAGAGGCTGTGATGTTGCCGATTGTTTCAGTATTTCAAGGCTTTTGCCCAAAAAGAACCGGCGGCGTTGCAGGACTGCAACAGCCGCCGGTCGGTACGATTTTTGCCACGCCCCGCAGGGCGTTTCGCAGCCGCTACTTCTTGGGCATTGCCGGCCCGGCCGGGTCGTTGAAGTAGCGGAAGAAGTCGGTGTCGGGGCTCAGGATCATGGTCGAACCGCCCGATCCGAAGGAGTTCTTGTAAGCCTCCATGCGGCGGTAGAAACCGTAGAAATCCTTGTCCTTGTTGAACGCCTCGGCATAGATCCTGGTCGCCTCGGCGTCGGCCCCGCCCATCGTGACCTGGGCGGTCAGACCGGCGTCGGCCTTGAACACCGCGACTTCGCGGTCGGCCGTGGCGGTGATGCGGGCCTTCTCCTCGTCGCCCTCGGCGCGGAGCTGGCCGGCCTCGCGCTCGCGGTCGGTCTTCATGCGGTTGAAGACCGACTGGGAGTTGGCCTGCGGCAGGTCGGCCCGCTTGATGCGGACATCGACCACCTCGACGCCCAGTTCCTTGGTCTTGGCGTTCACCCGCTTGGTGATGTCGTCCATCAGGGTGGCGCGCTGGTCGGTCAGCACCGCATGCAGCGGCACCGAGCTCAGCACGCCCCGGATTTCCGAGTTGATCAGCGAATCGAGCAGACCCCGCAGGGCCGGCTCGCCGCCCGGGACGGTCGTGGCGAACAGCTTGGCCGCCACGATCTTGAAGCGGGCATAGGCGTCGACCACCAGGCGCTTCTGGTCGCCGGCGATGATCTCGAACTCCTCGGCTTCGTAGTCGAGCAGTCGGGCGTCGATCCGCTGGATGTCCTGGATCAAGGGCACCTTGGCGTAGAGCCCCGGCACGGTCTTGGGCTCGCCGACGATGGCACCGAACTGGCGCACCAGGACCTGCTTGGTCGGGTCGACGGTGTAGAGGGTCTGCGTGACCAGGAAGCCGACGACGGCCAGCAGGACGATGATGATGATCGAACGGTTGCTCATCGCGTGGCTCCCTGCGGCGCGGCGCCCTGCGCGGGCTGGGTCTGTCGGGCAGGCTGGGTGACGCCTTGCGTCTGGTTCGACCTGAGTTCCGGCAACGGCAGGTAGGGCAGCACGCCGCCCGCTCCCGTGCTGTTCTTGTCGACCAGCACCTTGTTCACGTTGCGCAGCACCTCTTCCATCGTGTCGAGGTAGAGACGCTCGGTCGTGATGTCCTTGGCCTTGGCGTATTGTTCATAGACTTGGCTGAAGCGCTGTGCGTCGCCGCTGGCGCGGGCCACGATCTGGGCCTTGTAGGCTTCCGACCGCTGGATGATCGACTCCGCCTCACCCTTGGCCCTGGGAAGGACCTGGTTACGATAGGTGTTGGCCTCGTTGATGCTCTTCTCCTTGTCGGCGCGCGCCGCCTGGACGTCGCGGAACGCCGCGATGACCTCCTGCGGCGGGTCGACCCGCAGCAGCTGGATCTGGGAGATGCGAACGCCCAGCCCGTATTCGTCGAGCATGCGCTGCAGCAGGTCCTTGGTGTCCTGCTCGATACGGCTGCGGCCCTCGGTCTGGGCATATTGCAGGTTCGACTTGCCGATGATCTCGCGCATCGCCGCCTCGGCGCCGTCGCGGACGTTCTGCTCGGGATTGCGCACATCGAAGGCGTACTTGAACACGTCCTTGATCTGCCACAGCACGGCGTACTCGATGTCGACGATGTTCTCGTCGCCGGTCAGCATCAGGTTCTCGGTCGAGGTCGGACGCGGGCCGCGGGTATAGGGCGTCGCCGGCGTCTGGCTGCCGCGGGCGCCCAACACGACGCGGCGCTGGTTCTGCACGTCGACCACTTCCACCCGGCCGATCGGGCTCGGCCAATTGTAGTGCAGGCCGGGTTCGACCGGCTTGAGATAGGGCGCGCCGAAGACGAGCTGGATCGCCTGCTGGTTGGGCTGGACCCGGAAGAAACCGGTGGCGAGCCAGATCACCACAGCCGCCAGCACGATCAGCACGACGCCCTTGTAGGAACCGAAGCCTCCCGGGATGAGGTTCTTCAGCCGTTCCTGCCCCTTGCGAATCACGTCTTCCATGTCGGGTGGCCGGCGCCCGCCGAACGGGCCGCCGC
>Ga0163147_10003664_pt1 | contig 20277 bp, 14 predicted proteins | sample OliLakLV19MP6G1_FD_148597 | JGI IMG/M metagenome (GOLD analysis project Ga0163147, IMG submission 148597) | Freshwater microbial mat bacterial communities from Lake Vanda, McMurdo Dry Valleys, Antarctica- Oligotrophic Lake LV.19.MP6.G1 | ecosystem: Environmental > Aquatic > Freshwater > Lake >...
GTCTGAACACCCGCAGCACGAACCGCCTTTCCCTTCACTCCGATCTTCTTCATTGAGCACCTCGTTGGATAAGAATACGTTCTTATCCGGGTGTCCGAGAAATCGGGGTAACATCAATCACGTCAACGGCGACGTATGGCGCGAAGGTGATACCGCTGCCCTGGTGGGAGAGGAACACGGCCGGGAAATCGAAGCGGACAGATTCGCGACACGCATCCTGTTTTTGCTCGGCGCTACTTTGGACGAATGTGTCGGAGCGTTTTCTGCTTTTCCGATCGTCGCTGAGGTAGACCAACCCAACGCCTATCAGCGCGAACAAGCAGTTAGGCAGGAGTACGTGGCTCAACAGGCGAAGCGTACTGCAAGATGCAGTGCTGATGAGCAGCTCTTCCAGGGCAAATGTGTTGCAACCTGCTTGGGCGATCGACTGACTGACGGAAAATGCGCGCCAGTTTGTAAAGCTGATGAGCTGCTCGAAGGTGGCATGTGCCGACCCAAGTGCAAGCTAGGCGAGCGCTGGAGCGGCCAGCTTTGCGAAAGCGCGTGCGAATCCGGGCAGCGATGGGATGGATCCACCTGCCAGTCGGTTTGCGGAAGCGGTGAGCGCTGGAGCGGATCGCGCTGCGAGTCGAGGTGTAACGAAGACCAACGTTGGGATGGCAGCGCCTGCGTCGATCGTTGCGACGCGGATGAGCGTTGGACGGGATCAAGGTGCGAATCTCGCTGCGAAGACGATGAGCGCTGGACAGGGTCCAACTGCCGCGCTCGTTGCGAAGACGATAAGGAGTGGAACGGAAGCCGTTGCGTGTCGCGCTGCGAAAGTGGAGAGACTTGGAACGGGTACCAATGCGAGCGGGATGGCTATCCGTCGGGTCATATTATCGTGCCATGTGGCTGTTATGGTTTTGCGAATCAAGGCGCGACACGCGCATCGCAAGTTTGCGCGTCTCGCGTCGAGGTGGTGGTCATGTGCCAGGCCTTCTGTTCCATGGGGGGTTACCAATGGGGCTTTGTCTGTCAGTGAAATCGCAGCGGATGCGGCTGCAGCGATGGCAGGCGAGCGAGCCGGTTAGCGGGCGTCTCAAGGAGGACTGCCGGATTCGTCGAGAAACACCGGATTGCCGTGATCTCAATTGAGCCGGGTCAATAGAAGTTCAGGCGACAACTAGTCTGACGTAGGGGGGATGACCACCGGAACTCCGGGAATCTGCCCACGTCCGCGTGTCCCAGCCTTCTGAAGGTCGTCGATTCGGCAGACGGCCGCAGGCAGGGTGATGGGCCGTCGGGCTCTTCGTCGATCACCGCGTCATTCGCTTTAAAGAAGTGGGCAACCAAGTCGGCGTTGCCGTGCGCTTCCTCGTGCAGCGTCTTGAGCCAGTCGACATCGCCCGCGCGGTTGCCGTTGAGCAGGGTGTTCTTGCCAGCAAAGGGCGGGTTACCGACGATCAAATCGGGCGCGCTGCTGCGCTGCCCCGGCTGGTGAATTGCTGAGCAGAGGTTGTCCCGGAGCCAGTCGATCAGCAATCGGGTGCGAGCGTCGGGAAGGCCGCGATGAAAGCGTCTCAGCGCACAGGACTCCAAGCTCGCGCTGCCGAATGCACTTCAAGCTGTCGTCGAGACAGCCTCCGTACTGTGGACCACCGCTTTGGCACAAGCGCGGGAAGCGGCTCGCGGGGAGATGGCGAACGCAAGGTCCGAACTTGCGAAGCAGCGCGCAGCGCCTTTGGGTAGCAGCTGAAACCACATCGCAGAGGGGCGAAGGCCTGGGCATTGCTGCCAGCTCAAATTGAACGGCGTCAACAGTTCAGAGATGGAATTCAACGAACAAGAACCAGCACAGGCGGAGTCCAGAAAGTGCGCATAATGTATATTATGTAAAGTAGGCCCGTCTCTACACCAACGATATCTCGACAATCGCCGACAGCTGGGATCACTGTTTTTGTGAGGTAAGGCCACCCAGGATAATGCCGTCTTTCGCGGAAATTGTTTTGAGCACGATCGAGTCGCCGAAAATACCTGCCGCTCGCGGTGGCGTGAGGCAGCTTCGCAGAGAACATGGCGTTGAGATCGACCACCACACCACCCGCGCAACGGCCATTTCCCGAGGTTCGAATCAGTTAAAGACCTCGGTCGAGACGACCCTCTGGGTCAGCACGTCGCCGCAGCTCGCCGCGAAGAAAATTGCGCTGAGCAGAAACGCTGCTCAGAGCAAAAAAGCAAGCATCGAAGACATGGGGGTCTTCTTTGTATTCCTGATGACATTGCGCGCAACGCTCACCGGAGTCGGCAATCGGCATCGCTATTGGTGCTATTCACACAAATACCCACGCAGCGGACAGAACTTGTGTGAAATGGGAGGGTCAATCCAGATGAGCCTGCAATGTGCTTTGACTGACATTGAGCCCACGCGCCCGCGGCCTACTTATCTGAAAGCCAGCGTCGACCCAATCGTTGCACGCGACTACCGAGCCGAATTCAAACTCTCGCCATTCATCTGCGGAATGTCGCGCGCAAAGTTTTTCCATTCGATTTCGTCGACGGTACCGTTTCCGTCGTTGTCCAGCGTTTTGATGCTCAGAGATTTCGCACCCGACTGCGCCAATTCTTCCAGCGAAACGCGGCTGTCTCGATTGATATCGACGCACGAGAACGTAATGCACTCTTTGCTCGTTTGTGGCATAGGTTCAGGCGCATCGATGCTGCCGCCATGTGCCGTCCCATCGGTTGGGTCGAATTCATTCGGATCGAGATCAGTTGGATCTAGAGAAGGGACTACCGGAACGGGCAATCTGGGTTTTCCCAAGTCAACGTTCTCGGAGTCCACCGGGTTAATGGGTTTCGGGGCTGCTGGATCTGGGCGCGCAGGTTTCTCTGGGTTCAGCGGCGCCGGCTGCAATGGATTGATTGGACGCGGCGTCGGTGTTGCCGGGTTTGCGGGTGTCGGTTGCACCGATTCACCTTGGGCATCTGCTGGCGAGTGCAGCGCAAATGCGAACAAACAGAACGCCAAAATGGTGGCCAGCAATTGACTAAATGACTTCACCTGCATTCTCCAATTTATGGCTGCGATTTTGCGACCTGTTGGAGAGTGTGATTGCGCCCGATCACCGCGTCAGTTCGGTGGCACACATGGCCACGAGGTGCGCGAAAGCAGCACGGTTTCACTGGTACACGCGGTTGCATTTGGAAACGCTGCTCAGCTCCGAATGGCTACCCATCCCGGGCTGACGTACCGATGAGCGGCAGCTGCTGCGGTTCGCGTTGCTCACCACATCCTATATCGGACCTAGGATGTGGTGAACGAAGTGAACCGCATCGATCGCAGCGTCAAGGAGATGCGAGGTTCGTTGGTCACCTCATCCTAGTTCGGCTGCGGCGATTGCTCGAAAAAGAAACGCAGCATCTCGGCCGTTGCATCTGGTCCGGATGCATCAGTGTACGAACCAGCGGCCTGACCACCGGACCATGTGTGCCCTGCCCCGTGCACCAGCCAGTGCTCGGCGAGCACTTTGCCCGCTTCGCCGACGTATGTGGAGCGAGTGTACGCCCGGTCGTGCGCGCCAAAACCATGCTGCACGTGCGTGGTGGCGTGCGGTTCCCCAACATCGTTCGCAGCTGTGTTGTGCAGCACCGATGCAATCAACTGCTCGCCATTGAGTGGATGCACGGTCTGGTCCCGGTCACCATGAAAAATAATCGCAGGAACAAACGCAGAGGGCTGAGAAGCCCGCACCGATGCCGCGCCAAAGCGACCAGCCCGCACCCCAGCGCCACCGCGCGACGTCCCGCTCTTCATTACCTTCATGGCCCCAGCAACGTCGCTCGCTGCGCCGCGAGGCAAGCCCGAGTGGACGCCCACTGCGGCATACATTTCCGGATAAGTGGTCGCAACAATCATTGCCATGGCACCACCTGCTGACATGCCGGCAACGTATATGCGGCGACTGTCGATGTTGTGCTGATCGATGATTGCTTCAGTGAGGCTGGCAATAAACGCCGGCTCCCCGCTGCCGCGCTGCTGATGGGTTTGCTTGTACCAACTCCAGCAAAGTGATGGATTGGCCCGCTGCGACTGCGCCGGATAAAGCACGTAAAAACCCTGCTCGCGCGCGCGCAGGTTCATCGCGGTTCCGGCGGCAAAGTCATCAGGGTTTTGCGTACAGCCGTGCAGCATCACCACCAGCGGCAGCTTTTGACCACCGCTATCAGGCGGCGTGTAAAGTTTGTAACGTAGAGTTTGCGATGAGCGACTGTGCGTGCCCTCGATAAACGCTTCAACGATCGGTGGTTTGGTGGGGTTGCGCGGCTCGGCGTCGAACGCGCTGATTCCATCCAGCAGAAACCGTCTTGGGACCGACGGCTCAAGTACTGCTGTGGCGACAATGGGTGCGGTGTCTGGTTTGGCCTCGCCTGCATCCCTGCTCCCGTTGATTGCGCGCTGGATCGCTGCAGTAGCTGCGTTGAGCTCGCCTGCTTTAGTAAGGATCAAGGCCTCAAGCATTTGATCGGGACGGATGTGGTTCATTGGGTTGTCCGGTAGCTTTCATTGTTGCAGCAGTTGTTACATGCGGCAGTTGATGATGCAGCATTTGATGGATGTCGGAGCTAAACGATCTGAAAGCATGACGTCATGTCACACAGAACCATTGAACGCAGTTTCCGCGCATGAAACTGAATCACCAGTGTATGCACACTGCCCCCCTGTGCGGTTCAATTGGTCTAACTTTTAACAGGTTGAAATTTGCGCTCACGGTCCGTGTCAATTCCAGCTGATGGCTTCAGTGCGATCCCCGCATGGTGATTGCCGCACAGCATCGCGTCGGTGCGCTACTACAACGCGGAGCAGTCATCCGACAGCAATAGAGCGCCTGGCCGAACTCGACGTGGAGTACGGCCAGTTGTTCAGCACGCAGGATTGGCGCAGGCCGAAGGATCAAAAAAAGCGCGGGTTGAGCGTCGGAATTCAATCGATGGGGAATCCTGAAGCGCTGATCGACTCGCGCCGGAGAGTGAACGTGCGACGCGTGCAGTAGAGATCTCTGCTGCGCGTATGTATCCCGTGTTTCATCGACGATTGCAACGTTTGACGCTTAGGGCGCAGAAGCCTGCGCCCATGCTCAAATCGCTGCTACATTCTTGGGAGAAACGCAGTTGGGGAAGAATCGCACTTAGGGAAGAATCACGTCGGAGTCAATTCCGTTTCGCGATTGGGGTGGCGATGGCGCGAAAGCAACGCGATAAATTCCTTGGCCAGATTTTTGGAGCCGTCAGCGCGCATCATCACGCCGTCGATTTCGTCTTCTGGCGAAGCGAGTCCGGCCTCTTGCAGCACGCGCTGCGCATCGCCAATGGCGAGAATGGTTTTGCCATGGCGAAACTGATCGGTAACGAATTCGGCAACGCGACCATCCCGGCACAGGCTCTCCGCGAAGTCGCCGCCATTGGGCAGAATGACCGCGTCGAACAATACCGATGGCTCGCTTTCCAAAGAGGCCTCGGCTTCAATTACTCCGCCGGCAGAAGTATTGAACGGACCGATGCGTCGACCTAGTAGCCGGGGGACCGCCTGTGCCTGCTTCAACGCTGTCACCAGGCCATCGACCAGATCGGCGTCTACGCCATGCCCGACCAGGATCGCGACCTTGCGTGTTTGCACGCCGTCAACTCCTGGGCGCGCTGCAAGCGAGAGCGCAGGCGAAAGTTCTATCTCTGCATTGTGCGGGCGCGCCAATGCACGTGGCATCGGATCCGGCATTTGCATGCCGAGGCCACATGCAACGGCGCTGGCCAGACTCTTCGACACGTTCATCAGCATGGAAACCACCCGCTCCCGAATCGCCGGGACGCTGAGCTTGCTCAGTTCGAAGCGAAACGCAGCGATGATGTGCGATTTCTCAAAATCGGTTTGACTGTTGTAGAACAGTGTCGCCTGGTTGAAATGCTCAGCAAATTTTTCGGGCTTACCGCGTACTTCATCGACATCATGCGGTTCCGGGAACGAGACATAGCCCGCGCCCCCTGCCTGGAACGGACAACCGCCGCCGAGTGAATTGGGTTCGTACGACACGCGACCGCGATGAATAGTCTGCCGGTGCATACCATCGCGTTGATTGTTGTGCACCGCCGCCAGGGGCGCATTGATCGGCAGTTCGTGAAAGTTCGGTCCGCCCAGTCGCGAGATCTGCGTGTCGATGTAGGAATGGATTCGACCGGCCAACAGCGGATCGTTGCTGAAGTCGATGCCGGGCACGACATGAGCGGTGCAAAAAGCAACCTGTTCGGTCTCGGCGAAAAAATTGTCTGGATTGCGATTGAGCACCATCCGGCCGATCGGTTGGACCGGAATCAATTCCTCAGGCACTAATTTTGTCGCATCCAGCACATCGAAGCTAAACGCTTCGGCCTGCGCTTCGCTGAAGACCTGCACACCCAATTCCCACTCGGGATAGGCGCCCGATTCGATCGCATCCCACAGATCGCGACGGTGGAAATCCGGGTCGGCACCCGAGGTTTTTACCGCTTCATCCCAGACTTGGGAATGCGTCCCGAGTTTTGGATTCCAATGGAATTTTACAAAAACCGAATCGCCGGATGCGTTTACAAATCGAAAGGTATGCACACCAAAGCCCTGCATCATTCGGTAGCTTCTGGGTATGCCGCGGTCGGACATGACCCACATCAGCATATGGGTGGATTCAGGCATCAGCGACACGAAATCCCAGAAGGTGTCGTGGGCTGATCCTGCCTGCGGCATACCGTGATGCGGCTCAGGCTTGACCGCGTGTATCAGGTCGGGGAACTTCATTGCATCCTGTATGAAGAACACCGGAATGTTGTTCCCAACCAAGTCCCAGTTGCCTTCATCAGTGTAAAACTTCACTGCAAAGCCACGCGCGTCACGCGCGGTGTCTTTGGATCCGCGCTCGCCGGCAACGGTTGAAAAGCGAACGAACACTGGTGTGATCTTTCCTGCTTCCGAGAAAACGGCAGCTCGCGTCAACGCTGCAAGCGGCGCATAGCACTCAAAGAACCCGTGCGCACCCGAACCACGTGCATGGACAATGCGTTCGGGTATGCGCTCGTGATCGAAGTGCGTGATTTTCTCGCGAAGGATGAAATCCTTGAGCAACGCCGGTCCGCGCAAGCCGGCCTTGAGCGAGCTTTGATTGTCGGCGATGGGCACGCCCTGATTTGTAGTCAGGCGTTCACCCGAGGCATCAGCACGAACGCGATCAAGCGCGCCGATGGTGTTGTTTGAACCTGCAGGCGCACCAGCTCCGACCTTTCCGGAGTGATTCAACTCGGACAATGTGCTGGCACCCACCAGGGCAGAAGCAGGTTCTACCTGCATTCCTTTACTCGGATTACGCGCGTTATCGTGCTCATACTCTGAGCTTTTGTTGTGGTTGTAATCGACTGCAGCGGCAGTTGAGTTGGTGTCGTCGGCTTGCTGCATGATAAGCAGAGCAGCAGGTTCACCATCAATCTTTTTCTCGGACCGGGACTTGGTTTTGCTCTTGCTCGTCATCTTCACTCTCCAACACGGTCATCAATCCAGGGAAGGTCTGAATAAGTCACCACTTCGTCTTCGCCACACTGCTCATTGCTTGCCAAACCCCAAAAACACCTGCGGTATTTCGCCCCCTGGCTCAGGGGGCTGTCGCGGCTCCGGACTTGTTCACAGGCTCCCTAGAACTCGAAAGCTCGGAAACGGTTTGGGCGGCCGCAGCCGCCCAAACCTCATTTCATTTCAACAATTGATCAGACGAGTTCATTTGCCGTCGCGATCGGAGTCGCCGGGGATGGCGGTTTCCACGCGATCCCATGCCGCGCGGCTGGCACGCTTGGCTTCCAACCAGGTCAACGAGGATGCACCGCGGGTCGCGTTGTACTCGCGCTCCAGCTCGACTTGCACATCATCGAAACGTTTGCCGCGATTGCGGCCATAGGCCTCATAACCACTGCGATATGCCGGAGCGTAATCGTCGTACGTGCGCGACTTGTCATAGTAGGGTTCGTTGCGGAACTGTTCGCGCCAGTAGGCGTCTTCCGCGGTCGGATTGATTGACTCGGCAACGCCCTTTCCGGCCAGTCCGCCTACGATCGCACCGACTGTCGCACCGACGACCGCACCCACCGGTCCAGCCACCATGCCGGCTGCGGCGCCTGCGACGCCACCCGAGGCTGCACCAACGCCAGTACCCACTGGATGGGAGCCGGGCGCACCGGAGATCGGATCAAGATTGTCATCAAGCTTCTTACTCGTGTAATTCATGGCATACACCTCTTTATTGGGGGAAGCCTCGCCTGAGCGAGACGAATGAGTATGCGCAATAGACGTGCCAGCGAATTCGATGCGCTCAACCGATTCTCCAAAAAAAGTCATGCGAGACCATGAGGGTCGCTTGTCCTGCCTTCCGTGGTGGGCTTTGCGGCCAGAGTGTTGCCGTGAATGCGCGGGCAGCGCGATGAATTTGCCGCTCGTATTCAGTCCCTGCGTTGCGCAAGTGTTCGTGCAATGTGAGCGGGTTGGCTTTGAATTCTGCACGATTCAGAACGATGCTTTGAGTTCGACTTCGAGGATCAAGACTTGAGCAGTGCTCGAGTCCGCTAGTTCCAAAAAATGCCAGCAGCAACCCCATGACGCCCAGAACGACTGTCGCCACGGTGAGCACGCGCATACTGTCGTTGATGACCAACGCCGTGCGACTGCTGAACAGGTCGAAGCTCCCGACGACCAAATCGCGCGCGCTGTCCACGTTGTCTGTCGCGCGCTCGAAACGAGCATCGAGCGCTAGAAAATGACTGTTCACGGCGTCGTCTTCCTGTGGCCGGAAATCGGGCCGTGCCAAGCCGGCGAACACTGCCCGATGCGGCGCCAGCATTTGGCGTAGCCGGGACGCGGCTTGACGAAGCACTCGCAGCTCGTCCAGACAATTACGCGGGCGCTGAGACAGAATTGTGAGCTCCAGTTTTTCCATGACCACTTCAAACTGCGCGACCGCGTCGAAATAGGTGGACAACAGCCAGTCGAGCAATGAAGCAGTGAAGCTCGCCGCGCTGAGACGTCCCAACTCTGTTTCGCCTGATTCCCTGGCACGAAGTTCATGGATGAACGCAATTGGCTTTTTATGCAGCGTCAACACCACGTTTCGACCGGCGACGATGCTCAAAGCGCTACCGCTGAACTGCGCGAGCTTTATGTCGTCGACGGCGACTACGCGAAGCCAGAAACTCTCACCGCAGTTATGTAATGCCGGCGTTAAATCTTTTGCAGTCCATTTTTGGACAAGCCCCTGCGGCAAGGGAAGTCGCTCTACCAGTCGCTCGACCCATTGCTCGGGCGCGTCCTCCACATCAATCCACAACAATTGCTCGTCGGATGGAGTCAATGACGTTAGCGTGTCAAGATCGTCAACGATACGAGCTTCGCCTCGCGAATCGAATAAAATTCCGTGCAGCTGAGAAGTCGGGCGATCTTGCCGCGGCTCATTGGTGGGCTCATCAGCGGTTGGCTCATCAGTATCCGAACTTTTTTCGGCAGCGCGCGTTTCATCAGCCTGACTTTCCAGGGAGAGCGCCCTGAGTCCGCTGATCGCACGTTCTGCAGTCACGGCGCCGCCGCGAAGTTGGCGCCAGCGTTGTCTGCACAGCTGCACTGGTGGTCCATTGTCGGTCCCCGCTCCCTTTTAGAAGACGTACATGTCTAGAAAACGTACATGTCTAGATAACGTACGTGTCTAGAAAACGTACGTGTCTAGAAAACGTACGTGTCTAGAAAACGTACGTGTCTAGAAAACGTACGTGTCTAGAAAACGTACGTGTCTAGAAAACGTACGTGCGAAATTGCCTGCGCAATGGCCATCGGCATACATCCGCAGGTAAGGCCAGCCAGCAAACACTGTGCCAGGACAAGGCGCTCCATCGTTCAGGCGAATTCAACTGCCGCGCAATTCTGGGTTGAAGGCCGCACACTCCCCGATCACAAAAGCCATGCCCTGACCCGGCCGGCGTCGCCACCATGAGTGCGTATGCATTTTGCCGATCCAGGCATGGCCAATAAGCAAGACTCGATTGTTCTCAGTGCCATGCAGAACGCACGAGCAATCTGGTGAATTGCAAGGTGACCGCGCCAGGTATTGACGCTGTGGTTCTTGATGCACGAGGTTCACGATACGCGTTTGCGCGCCGCAACTGGCCATGGCGGCGGCGACATCCCTAGTCCCGAGCAAAGATTTGCGCGGCGCTGGAGACGCTGATAGCCGTCATCAACGAGTGTGCGAAAAAGTGCGATGTTCAGTTGCGTCTATTGGCACGGCTCGTGCGGTGAACCTGTCCCATCCCACGTCCGGAGCCAGCGATGACAGAGCCCCAAGCCACACTCAATGAACTTATCGAAGCGTTGAACGACGGTAGCGCACTGTTCGCGCAAGCCACCGAGAATAGCCTCGACGCACGCCATATTTCGCTGTTTCAGCGCATCGGTCGACTCAAGCAGATCATAGCAGCGGACCTGAAGGCAGAGGTGGCGTTGAATGGTGGCGATCCGAGCAGTGACGGTTCGTGGCTTGGCAGTGTTCGTCAAGGCTACGTTGAACTGACGGCCAAGCTGGTCAAAAATCCGCAGCTCGGTTATATCGATGCACTTGAAGCACAGGAAGACCGCATACTCAGTGCATTTCGTGCCGCTGCCAGCGACGTGCACAAAACTCGAGTACGTGCACTGGCCGAGACTTATCTTCCAGAGATCCAGCAGATGCACGACAGCTTGCGTGCGCTGCAAGTACGCGCACGCAGCGATAAAGAGTCACTCGTCGTCGAATCATGAACTCCGAGCAGCAACTGTAAAGTGTGGCTGCGACTTTTTTAAACATCGCGTACAGAGCAAATTACCGATCAACTTTAGAATGAGAAGAGGGCTAGACAATGGCAAGGAAACAATACGAACCGTCCCAGCTCCACGAACTGCTGTATCAGGCGCTGGAGACAGAACTGGGCGGCATCCAGATTTACCAAGCGGCTATCGCCTGCGCAGTGAACGAGGACCTGCGCAAAGAGTGGCAGGATTACCTGGATGAAACCAAGACCCACAAGAGGGTGCTCTTGGATGTATTCGCTGAATTCAAACTGGACCCCGCCGAGATGACTCCGGGAAGGCGCGCGGTGGCGCATATCGGTTCTGCTTTGGTCAACGCCATTCGCATTGCCAAAGAATCTGCCGCGCCAGAAGCAGCACAACTTGTCGCCGCTGAGTGCGTGGTACTGGCAGAGACCAAGGATCACATGAATTGGGAACTGATCGGGCACCTTGCGACACATGGCCGAGGCCCGCACACGGCGATACTCAAGAAAGCGCACGATCTAGTCGAGCAGGAAGAGGATCATCACCTCTATCACACCAAGGGCTGGACCCGGGAACTGTGGATCGATTCGTTCGGAATGCCGGCGTTGCTGCCTCCACCGGAGGAAGTTAAAAAGGTCGAGACTGCCATTGGTGCGGCGCGCGCCGAACAGGCGCGAGACACGATGCTAAGTAGCGCAAGTTGATCGTTTGCGTCGCCAGTTTGCGCTGAGGATGAGTCCATTTCGTTAGTCGCAAGTTGGATGGTCGCAAGCAAAGGGCCGGGCGGCCGTGTCGGATTCCAGCCGGCACTGCCCGCCCGGCATGCGTTTTCCATTCTTGCAACCAGCGCAATGCAGTGAGTCGGCTGCCACGCTCCTCGAACTATCACTGACCGCTGACTTCTGACCACGTCGGCTGTGCAGCTTCCGTTGCTGCGTGTTTTCGACTCGATCCGGATCGGTGGCTGAGCGCGGTTTCATAGTAAGCCGCGAGTCCAGATCGGCAACGGGCGGATTAGCAACGTGCGCAGAACCCATCTGGTTGTTCTGGGTTGCCTGGACAGATGTTCCTGTTTATAACTGCCACTGGTGCTGGCCGTTCGCTCACGACCGCAAGCGGACACTATTTCCTGGTTGGTCGAATCTGATCGCCATCCATGCGCGGTTACAATGGCCAGAGATCAACACTCGGAACGATCAATGACCTTGGCACTATTTTCAATTCTCGGCGGATTGGTCCTGCTCGCGTTTGGGGCCGACTGCCTTGTTCGCGGCAGCAGCAGCATTGCTTTGCGCATGGGCGTCACACCGCTGGTGATCGGCCTGACGATCGTCGCGTTAGGCACCGGCAGCCCGGAGATGATTGTCAGCCTGCAGGCGGCGATGAGCGGGAATAGCGATTTGGCCCTGGGAAACATCGTAGGGTCGAACATCTGCAACATCGCGCTCATCCTGGGCATCGCCAGCCTCGCGCGACCTCTGCACGTTCGCTCAGCACTCCTGCAGCGGGAGGTGCCGGTCATGATCCTGGTTACTGTGCTGCTGGGCGTGCTCCTGTTCGACGGCACCCTCGGCCGCTTGGATGGTATCGTCTTGGCCGCGGGTGCGGTCGTTTACACGGTCGCGACCTATCGCGCAGCCCGTCGTGATCGTGATGCGGAGGTCGCGGCGGAGTTTGCGCGAGAACTTCCTAAACCCCAGTCGAGCTTTACCCGATCCGCGATGCTGGTGGCGGGTGGCTTCGTGGGACTGCTGGTCGGTGCGAATGTACTTGTCTCAGGAGCGGTGGTGATTGCGCAAGGCTTCGGAATGAGCCAGGTGGTCATTGGCCTTACGGTCATCGCCATCGGTACGAGCCTGCCAGAACTAGCCACCTCGGTCATCGCTTCACTGCGCAACGACGCCGACGTCGCCTTCGGCAATGTCCTTGGGTCGAACATCCTCAACATCCTGCTGATTCTGGGTGTGGTCGCGATAATTCGGCCAATTTCTGCGGCTGGTCTGCGGCCGCTCGATCTGTGGGTCCTAATCGGAAGTGCAGTGGCTATCTACCCGCTCATGTGGCGCGGCCGAATACTCAATCGATGGGAAGGGGCGATGTTGCTGGGCGGCTATGTCGCTTATGTCGTTTTTGCTCTCACCGATAGTGCTGGGCGATGATCGACCTGCTCGCTCAGGCCGTCATTCTCTTGGCGGGGCTCTTTCTTGCCTATCTCGGTGTGTCTTCACTGGCCGCCCCTGTACGCGCCAGTCGGTTCTTGTTGGGGTTCGCCGCTTCGCCCCTACTCCATTGGCTGGAGTTGGCACTGCGTTGCATCGTGGGGATTGCCTTCCTGCTGCATGCGCCTGAAATGCGATATTCGCCGGTGTTCAAGGGACTGGGGTGGGTTCTCCTGCTTACCACGGCGGCACTCATGCTGGTTCCGTGGCACTTGCACCGGCGCTTCACCCAGAAGGCGGTTCCACAAGCGCTTCGCTTTCTGCCGCTGATAGGTGTGGCTTCATTGTTGCTCGGTGGCTTCGTCCTGTTCGCGCTGTTCGGTAGCCGTATCTGAATACGGGTTCAAGCCGGCCGCTGGGTGTTCATTGATCTTCAATAGCCCCAACTGTCCAATGGCGATTCCTGATTCGCGCGGATCCTCGACTGAGAAAATTGCTTGCTTGCTTGCTTGACGCAGCGCCGGCTCTGCGCAAGGGCTGTACAGCACCATCGCACGCAGCAGGCTTGGCAACAGTTCGGAAGCGCGAAGCAGCAATTGAATCGATACGCTCGATGCTCAATTGCACCTCACCTATGAGCACGACTTCCATCTATCCAGCGGTGGCATCTTGACACCGCGAATCAGCACCCACTACGGAACCGAAAGCTGGATCAGCCCCTTCAATCTGGGCGACGGCGACAAGCAGGGCAGATAAAACCGCACTGACTTGACGCTGCGCTCTTGGCGCCGAGCACCAATTGGTGGGCCGACCTGTACATCGACAATGTCAGTGACGGCAAGGTACGTACCAGTGCCGGACGCACCGCAGTGGGTGCGGGAAACTTTATCTACACGTCGCAATATCTGTCATCGCGCACCTTCGGTCTGAACATCGGCGTCTGGTTCCGATGGCCCGATGATGATGATGACCGTTGATTCGATCTTCCTGTTTCAAAGCGGCAAGCGCCTTTGGTTTACGGTTCAACGGTGTGGTCACGCCGTCGAACCGTTTTTTGGCACCATTGTGGCCCAACGCGCGCATCGAAACAGCAGCAACTTCGGTAGCGTCGACGGCGATTTGCGCCGCCGCACGATCGCCATAGTGCACGCTACCCGTCGCTGGAATCGACGCCTGTGGCCAGGGCCAATTCCTCGTTTGATCGGAATGGCTACTATCAGTTGCTGGCTTCGAGCCACTGCGTTCATCGCAGGCACTTCAAAAATACACGCACGTCCGCAGTGATTCCAACACTCAAGGGCGAGCTTGGATAGCTGCCCGTCGCGCGTACACGCGCTCAGCGGTTTGGCGAATTCGCCCCACTTTTTTGTTCGGCATCGATGACCGGATCGCCGATCCATTCTGCGCGCACCGGATCAAACAGGCGCCGTTGTTGCACCTTCAAGAGTGCGTGTGCATTCGCCGATGCAGTGCTCGCCACGAGCGGATCTGGCGTAGACGACATCGTTGCAAGATCACTCATCAACTGCCAATAGAGCGGTTGCAGCGCAGCACTGCGCCGTTCCGCCATCAACACTTCTGTGAGTGCCATGAGCTGCTCGGCGCGGGTCCATTGTTGACGCTTGAGCGCCACTGCGGCAAGGTCCAGCCTGAGCTCGGCGAGGGAAAGCGAACCATCTCCCAGTGCATCACGCCGGCCCTGCTCGACCGACGCGAGTTTCGCATCGGAGATGCCGGCGCACCAACCCGACGCAGCGCTTCGTGGCGCCGAGCACCCATTTGTCAGCAGGGCCTGCACGTCGACAAGGTCAGTGGTGAGCTTGTCAGTCAATCGCAGCGAAAAGTATCACTGCGCGATCATCGGCGTCCGTTGCAGCGCCAGCAAGGGCACGATACGTGGGTCATGCGGACTGAGGCGCTGGAGCGCTTCAATGCTGCGGTTGAGTCGCGCTACAGCGGTCGCCCGGGCTGGCGCATCAGCGCCTAACGCCAATCCATCCTGGGCAAGCTCGGCGTCGACGCGCGCCAGTCCCAGTTCGCCCCACCACCCCATCTTGCGTTGCATCGCCTCGGCGCTACGGTGTTGCAGCAGCGCAGTTGTCAAGTCTCCGCGGCGGCGCCGGCGTACAACAACAACTCGGCGCATTCGCCGCTGTTGTGGGCGCTATCGTCGAGCAAATGCGCGAGCGCGTCCGCGAGCTCGGCATCACCCTGCTCAACATCACCCTGCTCAACATCACTCTGCTCAACATCACTCTGCTCAACATCACTCTGCTCAACATCACTCTGCTCAACATCACTCTGCTCAACATCACTCTGCTCAACATCACTCTGCTCAACATCACTCTGCTCAACATCACCCTGCTCGACATCACTCTGCTCGACATCACTCTGCTCGACATCACTCTGCTCAACATCACTCTGCTCAACATCACCCTGCTCGACATCACTCTGCTCGACATCACTCTGCTCGACATCACCCTGCTCGACATCACCCTGCTCGACATCACCCTGCTCGACATCACCGATAGCTGCGCGGGCAACGCCCAACATGCCAAGCGCGTACCAGCGCTGTCTGTTTTTGTCATAGCCGCTTTCCACCATGATCCGATCAGCCTCGATAAAAGTCGTCAACGCAGCCCGGGCATCACCAGTGGCAAGTTCAACACGTCCGCGCAAGACCAGTGTCAGGCCCAAGCTAAAGCTCACCGGACCAGCCGGGCGCATTTGGGCAATGGCCCCGACAAGCCGCTGTCGGGCGCCCGAGTAGTTGCTGGCGAGGAAATCGAGCTGCGCCAAGATGCGTTCGGGGCTTACAGTCCCAGGCACGCCACCAGGCGACTTGTCTGCGGCCCCCAGTGATGCCTCCACCCGTTTGATGATTGTCCGCGCCTCATCAAAACGCCCCAGTTGCATCAGGGTTACGCTACGTCCGTACTCGATGAAGGCAAGGCGTGGATGCTCGGCGCCAAGACGCTGATGCAGGAGTTCTATTCCGAGGGAATAGGCGGCGTCCGCTTCCTGTAACCGGCCCAGACTGTTTAGCCCGGTGCCTAGATTGTTGTAGTCCATCGCCAGATTGATCACTTGATCGCCGGGCAAGGACTGCCGCAAAGGGATAATCTGTTGATACAGGCGCAGTGATGCACCGGCATCTCCGCGTGCGCTGGCGAGTTTGCCCATGCTGGTGTAAGCAGCTATCAGCATGGGCGCGTGCGCAGGAGTCGCGGCCAGATGTTCAACCGATTCATCGAGATGAAGCGCCGCATCATCCATGTGTCCGGTCTCGATTTCCGCACTCGCCAGCACCTGTGCCGATGCTGCAAACGCTGCGGGCTCATCATCGCGATTGGTGGCGCGGATGTCGTAAGCCTCGCGCGCCGCAGTCAATGCCGCCGCCGACATGCCGCGGTGTCGAAGTGCGATGCTCAGTTGATTAAGCACGTTGGCGCGCACCTGGGGCTCGTCACGCAACTGCGTGTGCGCCGCGGTCACGGCGCGCACAAGCACCTCGCTCAACGTCGAATCACCTTGATTGGCGCTACTGAATTGATCACCAAGATCCAGCGTCGCCAGCAAGAAATCGTTGGCGACATCGGCCCTATGCGCCTGCAGTTGGGCGCGGCGCGCGGCCTGTAGGCTGAATCCGGTTGCGGCGATCAATGACAGCATGACCACGACGGTAGCTGCCGCCATCGTACGATGGCGTCGAACGAATTTGCGCAGTCGATAAGTCGCGCCGCCACCGCCGCTGATCGGCAGCCCGTCCAGCACCGCTTGCACATCCGCAGCCAATTCGATCGCGCCGCGATAGCGGTTGCGTGGTTCCTTTTCCATGGCGTGCTGCACCACCCGGTCCAGATCGCGATCCAGTTGCAGCGCCGGTGGTGAGCCGCCGGTAGTGCGCGATCGATCGAGTGCTTCGGCCAAACGCTGCGGTGCATCGTTCAATACCGCCTTGACCAGCGATCCGCCGTCTTGAAGCGGGTAAGGTGAGACATCGGTGAGCAGGCGAAACAGCAGCACACCTAGCGCATAGACATCGGTTGTCGTCGCCACCGATTCGCGCAGCACCTGTTCGGGCGCAGCGTAGTCAAGGGAAAACAGATCATCGTGGGTTTGGGTGAGTGCGCTGACTTCATCGAGCAATTTGGCGACGCCAAAATCCAGCAACTTGACCTGGCCGTCTGGGGTTACCAGCACGTTGCTGGGCTTGAGATCCCGGTGCACCACCAACTGTTGATGCGCACTGGCGACGGCATGGCACACCTCAATGAACAATTTGAGGCGCGCCTCGACATTGAAGCGGCGGCTGCGGCAGTAGGATTGCAACTGCTCACCATCCACCCACTCCAACACCAGACAGGTACCGATCTCGGGCAGCGTAAACGCCTCGATGAACTTCGCGATACGTGGATCGTCGAGGCGACGCAAGGCGCGTTGTTCATTTTCGGAAAAGCGGGCGTAGTCGCTTTGTGTCAAGCCCGAGCGCAATACTTTGAGCGCCACCAGCTGCTCACTATCGAGGCAGCGCGCCTCATACACCTCGCCCATGCCGCCGCGTCCGAGTAAGCCCTCAACGCGATAACGCCCAACGATGTCGCCTGCGCTACAACGCAGCGCAGATGCGTGGTCAGCCGCGCGTGTCGAAGGATGGGGCGCCAGCAAGCGTGCGTCCCCGGCCCGCAGTGGTGCCAGCAGTTGCTCCAGATGCTGTCGATCCGTCGCATCCAGAGGCAACACCCCGAGCGCGGCCTCACGATCACGCTCCTCCATCACGCTCAGATCGGCAAGGTGATCTTTCAGCCGCGCCCAACGCGGGGCATCCATTGGCGGCGGGCGGGCATCGGTCATGAACGTCTACTCAAACGGCACGACCCGCAGTGTGGGCGCGCTGGCCAGTGGCGTCCAGTAGCAAGCGCCGATGTCCATGGGCGATACGAAACCGCGTTCTCTGCAGTGTCTACCACCGCGACCGTAACGGCTTCCCTGGAAACCGGCGACGCGCTGGTGATCAGCTCGCCAACCCACGGAATCCATTTTGCCATGAACACGTCTAAAAACTATTCACCCCAGTGGACCACGCGCTGCGCCGCCACCCTGCTGCTGTGCATGCTCGGCATGTCATCGGCGCAGGCATTGACCTTCTGCGTGAACAGCGTGCCCCTGCTCAAGGTGGCATTGTCGCAGACGCAGTTTTTCACTGCGGCGCCAGTAAACATCCAGATCGTTCAGGGTACTTACCTGATGGATGCGGATATGGTCTATACGTTCGCGCCACCCACCACCATCGAAGGTGGCTACACCGCAAACTGCGCGGCGCGCGTGGTCAATCCGGCCAATACCGTTATCAATATCGGGCTCGGGCACATTGTGGATCTCCGGCAGCCCAGTTCTTCTCCGGAGGCTCAGCTCAACATCGATGGTTTGACATTGATCAACTCTGATCAATACGTCTACTTCGAGGCGGGCGCACTCGGAGCCTTCTCCAATGACGAAGGCAGCGTGAATCTGAGCCGGATGCGCATGACTCAGATAAACGGCGAAAACGCCGCAATCGACGTCAGGTCCTATAACGGTTTAATAAGTCTCGAAAACGTGCAGTTTGATCACATCAGCAACCCTTCTACCTGCATGATCGGCATCCACAGCAATGGTGCGGCCGGCGTTGTCATCAATCACATGTCCGCCGACTTGGCGATCGGCAACGACATCTGCATGCCCGACGATCACTCACATGCGGTGATGCAGGTCTACAACAGCATTCTCTGGAGCTCGACGGGCGGAAATCCCATATTCCGCGGCCTGGGCGACAGCACTAGCGAGACGGCATTCGTCAACGACATTTTCAAAGGTCACGCAATGTCCGGCACTGTCACCGTACAAAACCAGATCAATGCCGACCCCGGCTGGATCAATCCCGCCGGTGGTAACTACCGTTTGCAGACCGCGCCGCTCTCCGCCGCGGTCAACAGTGGCACCACCGTCACTTTCGGCGGTGAGCCGGCCACCGATATCGAGGGCAACCCTCGCGTGGTCGGCAGCGCGCCTGATCGCGGCGCTTACGAGTCGAGTTTCAACAACCAAAGCGTGCTGACCGTCACCAATACGCTGGACAGCGGCGTCGGCTCCCTGCGCCAGGCGATGATCGAGGCAAACAGTACGCCCGTAGTGGCCAAGTCGATTCAGTTCGATATCCGTGGCGCTGGCCAAGTACCGATCTGCCCGGCGGTGATTGCCTTGAATACGGTACTGCCTGCGGTTGCCTCGACCATGACAATCGATGGCTACACCCAGCTGCTGTCCACCAAGAACACCAGTGCGAACGCGTTCAATGCCAATCTCTGCATCTTCCTCAAGCCGGCCTCGGGCTCGCTGGCTGCCGGGTTTCGTGTGTCCAGTGCCGCCGGCGCTGGCACCTGCGCCCCCGGATCTCTCGACGCCGATGGCGACAACGGCACCTTCGTCTGGTCGGACTCTCGGGCCGACGCATTCGTGTCAACCGGACCCGACCAGTTCCTGGTGCGCGCAGATGCTGGCGTGATGTTCAATGCCAACACCCTGGCGTCTTCCGGCGTCGACCTCGTGGTCGGTGCTGCGCACAGCACCGGCGACGCCGACACCGAACTCGACCTGGTCAGTCGCAGCGGCAAGATCGCTTTTCTGAAACTGTCCGACAGTACCGGTCACCTGACAATCGGTACCGTTGGCAGCGGGCATTTCATCCAGACTAACGATCGTTTTGGCGTGATCAGAACCCCGTCCGCCAATGCTCTGGAAGTGGAAGGCGCTGCATCCAAGACAACCGCCGGTTCCTGGTTGGCCAATTCCGATCGCCGCATCAAGACCGCCATCGAGCCGATCGATGACGCGCTGGCGACGATCAATCGACTGGCACCGGTGACCTTCCGCTACAGCGATGCCTACCGTCGTGACCACGCGTCCATTGGCGGCGAGCGCTACTTCAACGTCATTGCGCAGGATTTTCGTGAAGTGTTTCCCGATGCAGTGCATGGCTCCGGCGAGTTTCTGCCAGGCATGGCGAAAACAAAGTCCAACGAGATTCTGCAAGTTGACACGTATCCGGCGCTGATCACCGCTATCGCTGCGCTGCAGGAACTCGATGCCAAGGATAGCCTGCTTGATGAGCGGTATCCGTCCGCTACGCCCCATCTATTGCAGAAATTCCCGATGCGGTGAGATGCGCATCGACGAGTTGATCGGAGTGTGCGATGCGAGCGGAGGGAAGTGGATCGGTGATTTGGATGTTGCGGT
>Ga0163147_10003665_pt1 | contig 20277 bp, 13 predicted proteins | sample OliLakLV19MP6G1_FD_148597 | JGI IMG/M metagenome (GOLD analysis project Ga0163147, IMG submission 148597) | Freshwater microbial mat bacterial communities from Lake Vanda, McMurdo Dry Valleys, Antarctica- Oligotrophic Lake LV.19.MP6.G1 | ecosystem: Environmental > Aquatic > Freshwater > Lake >...
GGATGCGGTACCGTCATTTCCGAACCTTGGGGCTCTTTGTCGGATCCGGTGTCATCGAGGCGGGTTGCAAGACCATCGCCGGGAGCAGGCTCAAGCAGTCCGGCATGCAATGGACCGTCCGCGGCGCCAACGCCATCATCGCCCTCCGCTGTTGCGCCGTGAGCGGTCGCTGGGAGCAGTACTGGGAGCGTCGGGCCGCTTGACCCTACCCACATTCATGTCGCACACCCGGGGCTGAGCGCATCCTCCGAGCCGGTGACGAAACGAGGCTCGGGCTGGTCGAGAGAACGGACGAAGATGCCGCTCTTCGCCTTGCGGGTGACTCGAAAGGCGAGGGTTGAGCCGTCCGGACTGATGGCGATCGCGGAGTTCCGCTGGATCATGTCGTCGCCGGTGGGCAGCAAAAGGCCCACCCGGACAATTGGAGGAACGGGGGTTGCGGCGCGGCCGGCCAGAAAGGCGCCTCCAACCATGCCCAGGGCCGCGACGGCCAGGACCGGACTCCATCGACGGCCGAAGGTTGGCCGGGAATCAGCGGCCACCGGGGCGAAGGGCAGCGGGGAACTGAGGTCGGCCGGCGAGCGGAGGGCGAAGCGGGCTTCGCCGATGTCGCGGAGCCGTTCGCGGGGGTCGCGAGCGAGGCAGCGCTTGAGGAGCAGGGTCAAGGCGGGGGGAGTGTGCGCCGGCAGGGTGGGCCAGGGAACCTCTTCCCTCAAAACGGCGGCGAGAGTGTCACTCACGGTCTCGCCCTTGAACAGCCGTTCGCCCGTGAGCATCTCGAAAAGCACCACGCCGAACGACCAGATGTCGGCGCGCTTGTCCACGGCCTTGCCGCGGGCCTGCTCCGGGCTCATGTACGCGGCAGTGCCCATGATCATCCCGGCCTCAGTCATGTTCCGCGACATCGTGGGCGAGTGGGAGACCTGGGGTGCGGAGGCGGAGGCGGAGGAGGACGGGTCGCCTTCGAGTGCCTTGGCCAGTCCGAAATCGAGGATCTTCACCTTGCCGTCGGGAGTCACCTTGATGTTGGCGGGCTTGAGATCGCGGTGAATGATTCCGCGTTCATGGGCTTCTTCAAGACCTTCGGCGATCTGACGGGCGAGGGTATGGCCTCATCGAGCGGAATCGCCCCGCGCTTGAGACGTTCGGCGAGATCCTCGCCCTCGGCGAGTTCCATGGCGAGGAAGTACGCGGTGTGTCCGCCCTCGAGAGTGGCGGCCTCGAACCCGTAGACGTGGGCGATATTGGGGTGATTGAGGGAGGCCAGAACCTGAGCTTCCCGCTTGAAGCGGGCCAGACGTTCGGGTTCGTTCGCGAGGGCCAGGGGCAAAACCTTGATCGCGACGTCGCGATGGAGCGACGCGTCACGCCCTCGATACACCTCGCCCATCCCGCACGCGCCGATGGCGCCGGTGATTTCGTAGGGCCCAAGCCGGCTGCCCGCGGTCAATGTCATGAGTGCGCGGAGTCTAGTCCCGTGCTTTGAGGGCTGGGCGCGATCATGTCGTTTTGCTGAACCAGGCCAGGCGCCGGGATTTCGGAAATAGGATTGCGTTCCCTTCTGGAGACCTCCATGACCAAAACACCCCTTGCTCTCCTCGCCGCACTCTGCGCCACCGCGGCCCTGGCTCAGGCTCCCTCGCCGTCCGCGTCCCCGGCGAAGAAGGCTCCTGCCGCAAAGGCCGCGAGCGCCTCTGCGTCCCCGACTCCCGCGGCCTCGCCCGAGGTTCCGAAAAAGCCCGCCCTCACGAGCGAGACCTTCGCCGGCGTGAAGGCCCGGCTGATCGGCACCGCCATGACTTCCGGGCGAGTGATGACCCTCGCGGTTCATCCCGGCAATCCCGGCATCATCTATATAGGCAGCGCTTCGGGCGGGGTGTGGAAGACCACGAACGGCGGAGCGACCTGGCAACCCATCTTCGATCGGGAGGGCTCGTTCTCGATCGGCTGGCTGACCCTCGACCCCAAGAACCCGAGTGTGGTGTGGGTGGGCACGGGCGAACGCAACTCGCAGCGCTCGGTCGCCTACGGCGATGGCGTCTACAAATCAGAGGACGCCGGCAAGTCGTGGAAGAACGTCGGCCTCAAGAACTCCGAGCACATCGGGCGCATCGTCGTGAATCCGGACAACCCCGACATCGTCTATGTCGCGGCGCAGGGCCCGCTGTGGACGGCCGGCGGCGATCGCGGGCTCTACAAGACGAGTGACGGCGGGAAGACCTGGGAGCAGGTGCTGAAGATCTCAGAGAACACCGGGGTCAGCGACGTGGTCCTCGATCCGCGCAATCCCGACATCGTCATTGCCTCGGCCTATCAGCGCCGCCGCACCTTCTTCACCCTCATCAACGGCGGGCCGGAGAGCGCCATCCATCGCAGCACGGACGGCGGCAAGACCTGGTCGAAGGTGAACACCGGTCTACCTAGTGAAGAACTGGGCCGTATTGGGCTCGCGGTCTCCCCGATTGGGCCCTACTACGTCTACGCGAACGTCGAGGCCGCCACGCGGAAGGGCGGCATCTATCGTAGCTCCGACCACGGCGTCACCTGGGAGAAGCGGAGCGACTACAACCAGGGTTCGATGTACTACGGCGATGTCTTCGCCGATCCCGTGAACCCCGAGCGCATCTACATCCCGGATGTGTTTCCCCAGGTTTCGGACGACGGGGGCAAAACCCTGCGTCCCTTCGCGCAGCGGAACATCCATGTCGATCACCACATCCTCTGGGTCGATCCTTCAAACCCTCAGCACATGCTGATCGGCAACGATGGCGGCCTGTATCGCAGCCTGGACGCGGGGACCACGTGGGTGTTCTTCGAGAACCTTCCCCTGACCCAGTTCTACGACATCGATGTCGACGATGCGCAGCCCTTCTACAACGTCTACGGCGGCACTCAGGACAACTATTCGCTCGGCGGCCCCTCGCGCACCCGCTCCGACCACGGCATCATGAACGAAGACTGGTTCGTGACGAACGGCGGCGACGGCTTCGTGTCCCACGTCGATCCGACGGATCCCAACATCGTCTACGCCGAACTGCAGCACGGGGTCATCGTCCGTTTCGACAAGCGCACCGGCGAGCGCCAGGGCATTCAGCCGAGAGAAGAGAAGGGGGAGGCTCCCGCGCGTTGGAACTGGGATGCGCCCTTCATCATCTCGCCACATTCGCACACCCGCCTCTACATGGGCGCGCAGCGCCTGTATCGCACCGACGACCGCGGCAACACCTGGAAGGCGATCTCCGGGGATCTCACGCGACAGGTCGATCGCAACAAGATCCCCATCATGGGGAAGGTCTGGGGACCGGACGCGGTGGCGAAGAACACGTCGACCGCGCTCTACGGGAACCTTGCGGCCATCGCGGAGTCGCCGAAGAAAGAGGGCCTGCTCTATGTCGGCGCCGACGACGGCCTGGTTCAGGTGAGCGAAGACGCCGGAGCGACGTGGAGGAAGATCGAGTCGTTCCCTGGTGTGCCGAAGGACGCCTACGTCGCGCGGATCCGCGCCTCCCAGCACGACGCGAACACCGCCTACATCGCGTTCGAGAATCACCAGAACGGCGACTTCGCGCCTTATCTCTTCAAGACCACCGACGCCGGACGCACCTGGGCGTCGATCACCGGCGACCTGCCCAAGCGAGGTTCGACCTACGCGATCGCCGAGGACCACGTTGACCCGAACCTCCTGTTCGCGGGCACCGAGTTCGCCGCGTACTTCTCGAAGGACGGCGGGGCGAAGTGGATGAAGATCGCCGGGCTCCCGACCATTGCGGTTCGCGAGATCGCCATCCAGAAGCGGCACAACGACGTTGTTCTCGGCACCTTCGGCCGCGGCATCTACGTCCTTGACGATTACAGCCCCCTGCGCTCGACGACCCTCGAGATGACGCAAAAGCCTGCGAACCTGCTCGGCGCGCGCGACGCCATGCTCTACGTGCCCACACAGAAGTACGGCGGCCGCGGCAAGTCGTTCCAGGGCGAGATGCTCTACATGGCCGAGAACCCGCCTTATGGCGCGGTCATCACCTACCACCTCAAGGAGGCGCTCAAGACCCTCAAGCAGAAGCGTGTCGACGCCGAAAAGGCCGCGGAGAAAGCGGGGAAGGCCATCGACTATCCCTCGTTCGACGCGATGCGCGCCGAGGCCGATGAGGAAGCGCCGACGATCCTGCTGACCATCGCGGATGAATCGGGCGCTCCTATCCGCACGATCACCGGCCCCGCCACCGCCGGTTTTGGGCGCGTGGCCTGGGATCTCCGGCTGCCCCTGCACACTTTGCCGCGTACGCCCCGGCCGGGCGATGACGAGGATGACTTCTTCGGCAACCAGAGCGGTCCGTACGCGATTCCCGGCAACTACACGGTGACCATGGCTCAGCGCGTGGGTGGGGTGGTCACGCCGCTCGGCGGTCCGGTCACCTTCAAGGTGTTCGCCGATCCCGTGAGTCCGTTGACCCTCGCCGATCACAAGGCGCGGGGCGAGTTCCAGGCGACCTACCAGTCGCTGCGTCGCTCGGTCGCGGGCGCTCTCGAGGTGGCGAATGCCACGAACACCCGCCTCGATCAGCTGAAGCGCGCCCTCGATGGCGCTCCGGCTGCACCCCGGGCGTTGCACGATTCGGTGCGCGCAGCCCAGAAGCGATTGGGCGCCATCCTGATCGCACTGCGTGGAGACACCGCGATCGCGCAGCGCAGCGAAGGTACGCCGGAGTCGATCAGCTCGCGGGTGAACTTCATCGGCTTCGAGCAGTCGCGCACGCTGGCGCCTGCGACGGGCACGCATCGCGCTCAGGTGGAGATCGCGAAGTCGCTGTTCGCCGAGGAACTCGCGAAGCTTCGCACCCTCGTCGAAACGGACCTCCCCGCGCTGGAGCGAGACGCCGAGGCGGCGGGAGCGCCGTGGACGACCGGCCGCATCCCAACCTTCCGCGTACCGTAGGCGAGATCCCGCCTGACCGCGCGCCGCAGTTTCAACGCGCCGTCACCGCGACGTGGCAATCGAGATGCGGCCGAGGAAGCGACCCCCTTGTTTCGAGAGATCGATTCGAAATGCGTCGTCCAAGACGGTGAACCGCCGAGCCGGCGACCTCGCACCGATTAACATCCCTCCGTGAGCCTGGCTCAGAGAACGAAGACGGGCGAGGTCACTCGCCCTCGTCCGGACACCGGGACCATGCGTATTGCCCGGCCGAACTACCTGCTTCCGGGCACCGAGTCGGTGCGCGCCGAGATGCCGGCCTGGCGGCGTCTCCTCGGCTTCCTGAAGGATTCGTGGGGCGGGCGGCTCATGCTCGTCGCGATCCTCTGCGGTGTGGTCGAGCGGGCCACCGGGTTCGCCATTCCGCTGCCGTGGAAAACCGCGCTGGTGGTTCTTCTCATCATCCACGGTCGGAAGGCCGCGATTCGCGTGGTGCGCGCCTTGTTCTACAGGGTTCGCGCGAAGTTGATGATGGCCTACGTGCTCACCGCCCTGGTGCCGCTCGTGCTGGGGATCCTCTTCACCATCACCTCGTGGCTGATTCTCTTCCTCGCCTTCTCGACCCGCCTCGTGACGAACGAGTTCGACCGGCGCGAGGCGACCCTGGCCGCGGTCGCTTCCACCGCGCTGAGCGTCGCCGGCTCGGGCACCGCCTCCAAGGCCGATCTCGACGCGGCGTTCTCGACCGCCTTGACCCAGCACGCCTCGCCGGCCTGGACCGTGGTCGCGAACAAAACGGTTCTCGCGAGCCGCGGTGAGGCGCCGAGCGCGGTGCCCGCGTGGATCGAGGGCGACCGCTTCGCCGGCCTGGTGCGCGAGGGTGAGAAGAAGGTGCTCCGCGCGGTCGCTCGCAAAGGCACCTCTTTCGCGATTGTGGAGACGCCTTACGACCCGTCTCTTTTCGCCGCCCTCGAGAACGAGTCGGGGATCGTGGTGAACCTCAATGCCCCCCGCCAGGGCGCCAGTGGCCGTGGCCTGCGGGTCGGGGCGAGCCGCCAGTCCTCGGGATCGAACAACTTCGTCGCCACTCACGACCAGTTCGACTGGGAAACCGGCGCGCGTTCCTCGGTGCTGATCCCATTCAGCGTGAATCCGCCGAGGCTCTACGACTCCCTCACTCCGGGCAAGGAGCGCATCTCCCAGATCCTCCTCATCGCTCTCATCGCGGTGGCGGTGCTCTTCGCCTTTGTCTACCTCGTGGCCCTGATGTTCGGCACCGCGCTCGTCCGCTCCATCACCGGTTCCGTTCATGCCCTCTCCATCGGGACGATGAAACTTCAGCGCGGCGACTTCTCGCATCGGATCATCGTTCGTAGCAAGGACCAGCTCGGCGACCTCGCGCAATCGTTCAACTCGATGTCGCAGGGCATCGAAGACCTGCTCGAGCAGCAGGGCGAGAAGGAGCGAATGGAGGAGGACCTGCGGGTCGCCCGAAACATCCAGATGAGCCTGCTGCCCCAGGAGTATGTCGAGGTCGAGGGCCTGAAGATCGCGGCGGTCTGCCTGCCCGCAAACGAGATGGGCGGGGACTACTACGACCTCCTGCCCCTCGCGAATCATCGCCTCGGCGTTCTCATCGCCGACGTCTCGGGCAAGGGCACTTCGGCCGCGTTGTACATGGCTGAACTCAAGGGCCTCATTCTTTCGCTCTCGCGGAACCACGATTCGCCGAAGGCGCTTTTGACCGAGCTCAACGAAATCCTCGCGCCGAACCTCGACCGGCGATCGTTCGTGACCATGACCTACGCGATCATCGATTCTAAGAAGCGGACGCTGCGAGTGGCCCGCGCCGGCCACAACCCTCTCATCCACTTCGATGGCCGCACCGACCAGACGCGTCTGCTTTCACCGCCCGGCCTGGCCCTCGGTTTCGACGCGGGCGACACGTTCAAAGCGGTCATTCAGGAACTCGAGATTCCCCTCGTTCACGGCGACACGTTCCTTTTCTTCACCGATGGTATTTCCGAAGCCATGAACGGGGCTTCGGAACTATTCGGCGAGGGCCGCCTCGCCGCGATCCTGAAGGAGGCGAACGCCCTATCGAGTGACGACTTGAAGGAGCGCATCCTCCATGAAGTCCGGGTGTTCGCGGCGGGCGAGAGTCCCCACGATGACATGACGATGGTCATCGTCAAGGTCGTCTAGGAGCCCGATCATGTTCAGTCTCATCCTGGGAGCCGCGATGGCCATGCAGACCGCCGATACGATCTTCGTGAACGGGCGCGTGTACGTGCAGAAGGGCCGGTTCGAAACCGCCCTGGCGGTATCCGGGGAGCACGTCATCGCCGCTGGAGACGACGCCCAGATTCGCGCGCTTTCGACCAAGGGAACCCGCGTGGTCGACCTCAAGGGCCGGCTCGTGACCCCCGGCTTCAATGATGCGCACGTCCACTTCATCGACGGCGGCTTTGGTCTCCTGTCCGTGGACCTGCGCGACGCCTTGGACGAAGCCGATTTCGCGGGACGCATCGGGCGGCACGCGGCGGGTCTTCCCAGGGGAACCTGGATCCAAAACGGCAACTGGGATCACGAGCGCTGGAAGAGCCAGGCTCTGCCCACGAAGCAGCTCATCGACGAAGTCACGAAGGACAATCCCGTCGCCGTGAATCGGCTCGACGGGCACATGATCCTCGCGAACTCGGCGGCCCTGCGAGCGGCCGGGATCGACCGGAACACGAAGGACCCGTTCGGGGGAACCATCGTGCGCGACGCCTCGGGCGAACCGACCGGCATCCTCAAGGACAACGCCCAGGATCTCCTCTATAAGGTGTTGCCCGATCCGACACGCGAGATGAACGTCCGCGCGGCAAAGGCGGCCCTCGCCCACGCGGCATCACTCGGCGTGACCAGCGTCCAGGACAACTCCTCCATAGACGCGCTTCCCACCTACCAGCAGATCCGGGCGGAAGGCGGCCTCACCGCGCGGCTCAATGTCTGGCGGCCGGCCAGTGCGATGAAGTCTCTGATCGCCGCGGGCATTCGCTCGGGCCTTGGCGATGACTGGATCCGCATCGGCGCGATCAAGATCCTCTCCGATGGTTCGATGGGGGCCGGGACCGCGGCGTTCTTCGAGCCCTACACCGACGAGCCCACGACCAGCGGCCTCCTGCTCTATCCGGTCGAAGAGCTGAACCGCATGATCGACGAAGCGGACGCGGCCGGTTTTCAGCTGGCCGTCCACGCCATCGGTGACCGGGCGAACGCCCTGGTTCTGGACGCCTTCGAGCAGACCGCGAAGGCCCGAGCGCGCAATGATCGTCGCTTCCGGGTCGAGCACTCGCAGGTAGTTCGGCGCGCTGACCTCGCGCGTTACGCGGCCCTCCGTGTGGTTGCCTCGATCCAGCCCTCCCATTGCATCGACGACATGCGGTGGGCCCCGAAACGCATCGGCGCCCTTCGCTGCAAGATCGCCTACAACTTCAAGTCGTTCCTCGAGGCCGGCATCCCGGTCGCCTTCGGCACCGACTGGTTCGTCGAGCCGCTCGATCCGAGGATCGGCCTGTACGCCGCGGTCACGCGCGAGACACTCGACGGCGGTCCTTCGGGCGGTTTCCTACCGGAAGAGCGCATCCCCCTCGATGACGCGATCGATCTCTACACGCGGGGTTCCGCCTATGCGGAGTTCGCGGATAGCCGCAAGGGCACGCTTCACCCGGGCATGCTGGCCGACCTCGTCATATTCGCGGACGATCTCTTCAAGATCGATCCGAAGAAGATCCTCACGACGCCGGTGGATCTCACGATGGTGGGAGGGCGCTTGGTTTTCGAGCGCACTCCGCCCCCCACCCCGTGAGCCTCGACGAACGAACGCGCGCAGTTGTCGAAGCGGCTATGGGCTATGTCTTCAAGGACACGGCCCTTGTCGAGCAGGCGCTCACCCATCGCAGCCTGCTCGCGGAGCACAAAGCAACGGCGTCGAACGAGCCCCTGGAGTTCCTGGGCGACGCGGTTCTCGGTTTCGCCATCGCGGAGATGCTGCACCGGCGCGACCCCAACGGCGCCGAGGGCGACAAGACCCGGATCCGCGCGCGCCTCGTCTCCACACCCACGCTGGTCGCGATCGCGAAGTCCTTCGATGTCGGATCCCTCATCCGGATGAGCGCGGGCGACGACAAGAACGGCGGCCGCCTGAATGAGAGAGCTCAGGAGGACGCGGTCGAGGCGCTCATCGCCGCGGTCTACCTCGATGGCGGGCTCGAAGCCGTCCGTGGCGTCGTTGGTCGCCTGTTCGAACCGCGCCTTGCCGAGGGCTCCCTCGCGTCCAAGGACGCCAAGACCGAGCTGCAGGAGCACCTTCAGAAGCGCGGCGACCGGTTGCCGACCTACGAGGTGGAGCGCTACGAGGATGTGGAGCATCGACAGCGATGGCGGGGCTCGTGCCTCGTAGCGGGCGAAGTCCTCGGTTGCGGAGAGGGCGCCTCCCGCAAGAAGGCGGAACTTATGGCCGCCGAAGAGGCCCTTGAGGTGCTGAAGGCACGGACCGTCACAGACTGATCGCTTCCAAGCGTACGCGTACTCATAAACGTAATTGGCCGCGATGTGGCCCACCGAAGCCTCTCATCCCAAATCCTCGCGTGGCCCCGCAGCATGACGGCCGAGTTCGAGTACGTCTCGCGCCCCCCACGCTGCACGAGGCGCCGGCCGTAGATCCCGCGCCTGGAGAGTGTCTGTCTCGGCGGTTGCTACATCTCGGGCGTGAGGATGCGGGACTCCACGTGTTGACGCGAAGCGCCGTCCTTTCGGGTGAGGACGCTTGGGCTGTTCCTCATTTGATTGGAGTCCCGCCGTAAATCTCACGCCCGAGAACGCAACCGCCGAGCCCGCCACTCCCGGCGCGGTACGTGTCACGAGCAGGACTGGCTGACTTGACTAAAATATGACCTATTCACGCTCATATAAAATGCATTGACACGCACCAAGTATCCCGCTATATTCCTCCCGTCGAACAGGAGACATCACCAACCATGGGCAAAGTAATAGGCATCGATCTGGGCACGACCAACTCGTGCGTTTCCGTCCTCGAAGGCGACGCGCCAGTCGTCATCGCGAACTCGGAAGGCGGACGCACCACGCCGTCGATCGTCGCGTTCACCAAGGACGGGGAGCGTCTCGTCGGCCAGGTGGCCAAGCGCCAGGCGGTTACCAACGCCGAAGCCACCATCTACTCGGTGAAGCGCTTCATGGGCCGTCGTTTCAGCGAGATCACCGACGAAGCGAAGCTCGTCCCGTACAAGGTGGTCGAGCAGGACGGTCTGGCTCGCGTCGACATCCGCGGCAAGGTTTACTCGCCGCCCGAGATATCCGCGATGATCCTGCAGAAGCTGAAGCAGGCCGCCGAAGATCATCTTGGAACCACGGTCTCGCAGGCCGTCATCACGGTTCCCGCCTACTTCAACGATGCCCAGCGCCAGGCCACCAAGGATGCGGGCAAGATCGCCGGTCTCGAGGTTCTCCGTATCGTCAACGAGCCCACCGCCGCGGCCCTCGCGTATGGCCTCGACAAGAAGAAGGACGAGACCATCGCGGTTTACGACTTCGGCGGCGGCACCTTCGACATCTCCATCCTCGAAGTGGGTGAGGGTGTCGTCGAGGTCAAGGCCACCAACGGCGACAGCCACCTGGGCGGCGACAACGTCGACCAGAAGATCATGGAATGGATCATTGCCGAGTTCAAGAAAGAGGCGGGCATTGACCTTTCCAAGGACAAGATGGCGCTTCAGCGCCTGAAAGAAGAGTCCGAGAAGGCCAAGATCACGCTTTCGAGTGCTATCGAGACCGACATCAACCTGCCCTTCATCACCGCCGACGCCTCCGGCCCCAAGCACCTCTCGCTCAAGCTCACCCGCGCCAAGATGGAACAGCTCGTCTCCGACCTCATCGACCGTTCGATGGGCCCGGTGAAGCAGTGCATGGCCGACGCCGGCCTCGATCCCTCCAAGATCGACGAAGTCGTGCTCGTGGGCGGCATGACCCGCATGCCCCTGATCCAGCAGCGCGTCAAGGACTATTTCGGCAAGGAGCCCCACAAAGGCGTGAACCCCGACGAGGTCGTGGCCATCGGCGCCGCGGTCCAGGCGGGCGTTCTCTCCGGCGATGTGAAGGACCTCCTCCTTCTCGATGTCACCCCGCTGTCTCTCGGCATTGAGACGCTGGGCGGCGTCATGACCAAGCTGATCGAGCGAAACACCACGATCCCCGCGAAGAAATCCGAAACCTTCTCCACCGCGGCCGACTCGCAGACCTCGGTTGACGTGCACGTTCTCCAGGGCGAGCGCGACTTCGCCAAGGACAACCGCACCCTCGGGAACTTCTCGCTGGTCGGCCTGCCGCCCGCACCCCGTGGCGTGCCCAAGATCGAAGTCACCTTCGACATCGACGCCAACGGCATCGTCAACGTCACCGCGAAAGACATGGCCACCGGCAAGACCCAGCAGATCACCATCACTTCGTCCTCCGGCCTCGCCAAGGATGAGGTCGAGCGGATGGTCAACGAGGCCAAGTCAAACGCCGAAGCCGACAAGAAGAAGAGGGAAGTCATCGACCTGCGCAACCAGATCGACGGGCTCGCCTACAACATCGAGAAGCTTCTGAAGGACAACAAGGACAAGATCTCCGAAGGCGACGCCAAACCGGTGGAAGAGGAGATCACCAGGGCGCGGAAGACCGCGGCCGACTCCGAGGACACCGGGGCGCTCAAGGCCGCCCTGTCCGACCTCGAGAAGGTCTCCCACAAGCTGGCCGAGGATCTCTACAAGAAGACCCAGGGCGCGGGCACTCCGGGCGGTCCCGATGCGGGCGGTCCGTCGAATCAGGCGGACGGCGGTTCCGGCGCGGGCGCTCCCAAGGGCGACGTGGTCGACGCCGAGTACGAAGTGAAGCCCGGTCCCGACGCCAAGTCCTGATCATTTTCCGTTTCAATCAACAAAACCGACCGACATTCCGTCAGGTCACTTTCTAAGGAGAAAACAAGGGATGGCGAAGAAGATCAACGTCAAGCCCCTTCACGATCGCGTTCTCGTAAAGCGTGTCGACGAAGTGGGTGAACAGAAGGTGGGAGGGATCATCATCCCCGACTCCGCCAAGGAAAAGCCGCTTCAGGCCGATGTCGTTGCCGTCGGCCCCGGCGAATACGACGACTCCGGCAAGCGCAAGGCGCTTGACGTCAAGGTCGGCGACAAGGTCCTGATCGGCAAGTGGTCCGGCACCGAAGTCAAGATCGATGGTGACGAGTATTTGATCCTTAAAGAGAACGAGATCCTCGGGATCGTCGGCTAAGAGATAAAGAGGAATTAAAAGAAACTATGGCAAAGCAAATTGTTTACCACGACGACGCCCGCTCGGCGATCCTCCGTGGCGTGAATGCCCTGGCCGACGCGGTCAAGGTCACCCTCGGTCCCAAGGGCCGGAATGTCATCATCGACAAGAAGTTCGGTTCGCCGACGATCACCAAGGACGGCGTCACCGTCGCCAAGGAGATCGACCTCAAGGATCCGATCGAGAACCTCGGGGCCCGCATGGTCCGTGAAGTCGCGAGCAAGACCTCCGATGTGGCCGGCGACGGAACCACCACCGCGACGGTTCTGGCTCAGGCCATCTACCGCGAGGGCATCAAGAGTGTCACCGCGGGGATGAACCCCATGGAGCTGAAGCACGGAATCGACAAGGCCGTCGAAGTGGTCGTCGAGGAAGTGAAGAAGCTGTCCAAGCCCGTCAAGGGCACGATGATCGCGCAGGTCGGCACCATCTCCGCCAACAGCGACGAGACCATCGGCAAGATCATCGCGGAAGCGATGGAGAAGGTCGGCAAGGACGGCGTCATCACGGTTGAAGAGTCGCGCTCGATGGAGACCTCGCTCGAGGTCGTCGAGGGCATGCGCTTCGATCGCGGTTACCTCTCCCCCTACTTCGTGACCGATTCCGAGCGCATGGAAGCGGTTTGCGAGGACGCGTACATCCTCTCCTTCGAGAAGAAGATCTCGAGCATGAAGGATCTCCTCCCGATTCTCGAGAAGGTGGCCCAGCAGGGCAAGCCCCTCGTGATCATCGCGGAAGAGGTTGAAGGCGAAGCTCTCGCGACCCTGGTGGTCAACAAGCTCCGCGGCACCCTCAAGGTGGCGGCAGTGAAAGCTCCGGGTTATGGCGATCGTCGCAAGGCCATGCTCGAAGACATCTCCTGTCTCACTGGCGGCAAGGCCATCACCGAGGACCTCGGCATCAAGCTCGAGAACCTCAAGCTCGAAGACCTCGGCCGCGCCAAGAAGATCGTGATCGACAAAGAGAACACCACGATCATCGAAGGTGCGGGCAAGGCGAAGGACATCGAAGCCCGGGTGAAGCAGATCCGCACCCAGGTCGAAGAGACCACCTCCGACTACGACCGCGAGAAGCTCCAGGAACGCCTGGCCAAGCTCGTGGGCGGCGTCGCGGTGATCCGCGTCGGCTCGGCCACCGAGACCGAGATGAAGGAAAAGAAGGCCCGCGTCGAAGACGCGATGCACGCGACCAAGGCAGCGGTCGAAGAAGGCATCGTTCCCGGCGGCGGCGTCGCTCTGCTCCGCGCCATCCCGGCCCTCGATAAGTTGATCGACGGCAAGACGCTTTCCGAGGACCAGAAGGCGGGTGCGGCGATCATCCGTCGCGCGGTCGAAGAGCCCATGCGCTGGATTGCCACCAACGCGGGCAAGGAAGGCAGCATCGTCGTGGCCAAGGTTCGCGAGATGAAGACGGATGAGGGCTACAACGCCCGCACCGACAAGTACGAGAACCTCACCGAAGCGGGCGTCATCGATCCCGCCAAGGTGGTCCGTTTCGCCATCCAGAACGCGAGCTCCATCGCGGGTCTTCTCCTCACCACCGAAGCGGTGGTGGCCGAGATCCCCGAGAAGAAGTCCGCCAGTGCTGGCGGTCCGGGCGGCGGCCCCGGCAGCATGGGGATGGACGACTATTGATGTGAACCGTAGGGGCGGGGCATGCCCCGCCCGTCGTACCCCGGTGTAGGGGCGTGGTCGTGGTCGCCCGTGTACCCCACGGGCGGGCCATGGCCCGCCCCTACATTTTTCATCCCTTGTTTGACCGTTCCAGACGGTGATTCCGACTTATTCAAGGCCTGCTACGTAGAATCATCTGAGCCCATTTCCCTTGGGGTAAAGGCCCTTTGGGCGTAACTTCTTTGAAGGAACAGTTTCAACTCCGAACCGATAGCCAGAGAAAGACATAAAGACGATGACATCCAGGTCCCGGGCAGTGGCGACGTTTTTCGCCGTGGCGATGGCCACAACGCTCCTCGCTGCGTTCTTCCAGTCCCAGGTCCGGCGGCCGCAGACCGCGGAGGCCCGTGCCCTCGAAGCCGCCCCCATGGCGACTCCGGCCCCTGGAACGCCCCTCACCCTCGACACCTTCCGCAACATCGTTAAGGCCAGGAACGCGGGAGTTGTGAACATCACCGTCTCCAGCAAGCCCAGGGCGCAGCGGGGCAGCCGACAGCTCCCGTTTCCCTTCTTTCAAGACGACGATCCCCTCGGCCCCAGCCAGCCGAACCAGCGTTCCGGCGGCTCCGGCTTCATCATCGACGCCGACGGCACGATCCTGACCAACCGCCACGTGGTGGACGAGGCGGACCAGATCAACGTCACCCTCGAGAACGGCAAGCGTTACGACGCGAAGGTCCTCGGCAAAGACGCGCGGACCGACATTGCGGTCATCAAGATTGAACCCAAGGAGTCCCTGACCGTTCTCGAGCTCGGCGATTCCGAAGCTGCCGAAGTGGGTGACTGGGTCATGGCCATCGGCAGCCCGTTCGGCCTCGGCAACAGCCTGAGTGTCGGCGTGGTTTCCGGAAAGGGCGGCTCGCGCAACATCAGCCTCGGTCAGCCGAACACCGGCATCGACATGCTCCAAACCGACGCCGCGATCAATCCCGGCAACTCGGGCGGACCCCTCCTCAACACTCAGGGTCGCGTGATCGGTATCAACACTTTGATCATCACCCAGGGCGTCGCCCAGAACGCCGGCGTTGGCTTCTCCGTGCCCATCAACACCGTGAAGGCCATCCTTCCCCAGCTCAGGTCGAAGGGCAAGGTCATCCGCGGCTGGCTGGGCGTTTCGATACAGAGCGCGTCTGAGGATGTGGCTCTCACTTTCGGTCGTAGCTCGGCCCAGGGCGTCGTGGTCGGCGACGTGACCAAAGGAAGCCCGGCCGACAAAGCGGGCATAGCGCTTGAGGACTACATTTACGAGGTCGACGGCCGTCCGGTCACCAACAACACCTCGCTGACCAACTACATCGCGGGCCTGCCTCCGGGCACCACCGTGACCCTCAAGCTGATCCGCTCGGGTGCGGAGAAGTCCGTGCGCATCACCCTCGGCACATTTCCCGAGGGCGATACTCCGGCGGCCGCAAACCAGGGCGATGATGACGCCGCATCCGAAGAGCAGGCCGCCACGAACCTTGGCCTCGAGTTGCAGACTCTCTCCGCCACTCTGCGCGAGCGTATGGACCTGCCCGACGGCGTTCGCGGAGTGGTCGTGCGTTCCGTCGAAGCGGGGGGGGCCGCCGAAATCGCGGGTCTCGCCCGTGGCGACGTGATCGTGATGGTGTCGGGAGAAGAGGTTTCGTCGGTGAAGGAGTTCAACGTCACCATCCGCAAGGCCGCTTCCGCCAAGGTCGCGCGCCTCCGGGTTCGTCGCGGGGACGGAGTCATTGTCATGGGTTTGCGGCTCGATCGCTAGGGCTCGCTCAAACCGTTGGCGCACCAAGCCGCACCGCCGCATCACTGACCGATCAAGAAGGGAGTTGCCGAATGTCCGATCCAATAGAAAACCAGCCGCCCGACTTCGAGTCCGGAGGTTTCTCTCAGTCCTCCCTGTCGGATCTCCCGTCCGAGATCGCCATCCTTCCGCTTCGCGACACCGTCCTCTTCCCGGAGGCCGTGCTGCCCCTCGCGGTCGCGCGTGACGCGTCGGTAACCCTCGTCAACGACGCGGTGCGCCAGCAGCGCACCATCGGCGTGCTCACCCAGAAGGAAGCGGGGGTCGACGATCCCGTCGAGGCCGACCTCTTCGCCATCGGTACCCTGACCCACATCCACAAGATGTTCAAGTTCCCGGACGGAACGCTTCGTCTCGTCGTCCAGGGTGTCGGCCGCTTCAAGGTCCTCGAGATCACCCAGTATCGGCCCTACATCAAGGCGCGCATAGAAGTGTTGAGGGACATCGACACCGCCGACAAGCAGGTCGAGGTGAAGGCCCTCGCTCAGGCCGCTCTCTCGATGTTCCAGAAGGCGGTCGATCTCACCCCGAACCTGCCCGATGAACTCAAGAACATGGCGGCTCGCACCACCAACCCGAGCCACCTCGCCGACTTCATCGCGTCGTCCCTGCCCTCGCTCACCAGCGCCCAGCGCCAGGAGCTGCTCGAAGTCCTCTCCGTCCACGAGCGTCTCGAGCGCGTCAATCGCCTGCTCGCCAAGGACCTCGAAGTCCTGGAAGTCGGCTCGAAGATCCAGAACCAGGTGAAGACCGAGCTCCAGAAGAACCAGCGCGAGTACTACCTGCGTGAGCAGATGAAGGCCATCCAGAAGGAACTGGGCGACGGCGACGATCAGCAGCGCGAGATCTCCGAGCTACGCGAGAAGATCGAGAAGGCGGAGATGAGCGAGGAGGCGAAGAAGGAAGCGCTTCGCGAACTCGATCGCCTCACCCGCATGCCCCAGGCCGCGGCCGAGTACACGGTCACCCGCACGTACATCGACTGGCTGGTGAGCCTGCCGTGGAACAAGCGCACCGAAGTGGAGCTCGACATCCAGAAGGCCAAGGATGTCCTCGACGCCGATCACTACGGCCTTGAGAAGGTCAAAGACCGCATCCTCGAGTACCTTGCGGTCAAGAAGATGAAGCCCGACGTCAAGGGTCCGATTCTGTGCTTCGTCGGGCCTCCCGGCGTGGGCAAGACGTCACTTGGAAAATCGATCGCGTCGGCCATGGGACGTAAGTTCCACCGAATGTCCTTCGGTGGCATGCGCGACGAGGCGGAGATCCGCGGTCATCGCCGCACTTACATCGGCGCCTTGCCCGGGCAGATCATCCAGGGCCTGCGCCGGTGCGAGAGCAAGAATCCGGTGTTCATGCTCGATGAAGTGGACAAGCTCGGCCACGACTTCCGCGGCGACCCCGCGTCGGCCCTGCTCGAGGTTCTCGATCCGGAGCAGAACAACAGCTTCAAGGATCACTACCTTGATGTGGCGTTCGATCTCTCGGAGATCGTGTTCATCACCACCGCGAACGTGCTGGATACCATCCCGCCCGCCCTGCGCGACCGCATGGAAGTGATTCGTCTCGCCGGCTACACCGAGGAAGAGAAGCACCAGATCGTTCGCCGGCACATCATTCCGAAACAGCTCGAGAACCATGGGCTCACCGTCGAGCAGATCGCCTTCGGCGACGACTCGATCACCAAGCTGATCCGCGAGTACACCCGGGAGGCCGGCCTGCGCAACGTCGAGCGGGAGACCGCGAGCATCATCCGCAAGGTGGCGAGGAAGCGCGCGGAAGGCGCCACCGAGATCATCGCGATCACCCCGGAGAAGGTCGAGGAGTTTCTCGGCGCGCCGTTCTTCGAGAAGGGCGAGATTGAGGAGAGGGCGCTCATCCCCGGCGTGGCCCTGGGTCTGTCCTGGACGCCGTCGGGCGGCGACGTGCTCTTCATCGAGGCCTCGCAGATGTGGGGCGAGAAGGGCCTCACCATCACCGGTCAGCTCGGCGATGTGATGAAAGAGAGCGCTACGGCCGCGTTGTCGTGGGTGCGTTCGAACGCCCGCCGGCTCGGCATCGAAGACTCGTTCTTCGAGCGGGTGGACATTCACCTGCATGTGCCCGAGGGAGCGATTCCGAAGGACGGCCCGTCGGCCGGGATCACCTTGGTCACCGCCATCGTTTCGTTGCTCCTCGGACGTCCGGTGAAGCGCGGCCTGGCCATGACCGGCGAGATCACTCTGTCCGGTCGGATCCTGCCGGTGGGCGGCATCAAGGAAAAGGTTCTGGCCGCGCATCGCCTGGGCATGAAGGAAATCCTCCTGCCCAAGCGGAACGAGAAGCAGGTGAAGGAAGAGCTGCCGGAGAACGTGCGCAAAGACCTCACGTTCCATCTGGTGGGCTCGATCGAAGACGCGCTTCAGATCACCATCGGCCCGCGCGACCCCATCGACAAGCCCATCGTCCCGATAGCCTTCATCCCCCAAGCCGCGAATTGACTCGGCCGGTCTAGCAGTCCGTGGTGAAAGTCGACCGCGAACGAAAGCGAGAGATTTTTCGTCAGATCAAGGCGTCAGACCGCAGGAATACCGGGAGTATTGGTTCGGTGGGGTTCGAAAGGCGGCGGATCTCCGAGTCCGCTCGAGGTTGCGAAGACGGCAGAGGCCTCGATGTCGAGTGAGGGCTGGCGAGCCCGGATATCGATTGATGAATACCGGAGCGTGCTCGCTTCAGAACTTGAAGTCTTTGACGTGGACGCAGCGGCCGATTTTCGCGAACGCGTTGATCATTCGCTCGTCGGCGGTGACGACGTCAGCATCCTCGCGCTGTGCGAGGGCAACGAAGAGAGCGTCGTAGAAGGCCCCTCCGGTCAGCATGGTGAGATGAAGGGCCTCATCGACGAGCTCCGCAGCGGGAACCAGGTCGATAGGTACTCGACGAAAGGCGTTCAGGACGGTGCGCACCTCCCCCCGTGGGAGGACGCCAGCGCGAACAGCCTTGTGAAGCGTGTGGCAGAACTCCGGCAGGAGAATGTCCGGAGAAAGCAGCCTTACGCTGCCCTGTCTTGCGTCCTGGGCGAGTTGAAGCGACTCGACGGTATGGTCCTCGGACGCGTACCACTTGACGGCGACACTGGTATCGAGGACGAGTTGCAAGGACTAGCGGGAGTCGCGCAGTTCCCGGATAGAGGAACTGATGTCGACTTTGCCGTGGGCGGCCTCCATCTCTCTGCGGATCCGATTGAAGACATCGAGGGGCGAGGTGTCGTCCCGGACGCGGGGCTTCAAGGATTCCACGAATGCTGCGACTTTCTTCTGTTCCGCGGCGGGCAAGGCCTTGATTGTTTCGGCGAGTTCGATGGCGCTCATTGGATTCTCTCGGACGATGGTGATGCTACTACGCGAATCCCTCTCGGAAGGAACACGGCCTCCTCCGGTCAGATTGTTATCGAAGTCCCCACCCCAAACGCCTCCCATGTCGCGGACGGACCGCAGGGGAGGGGCTCGTGTCACGTGGACGGCGCGCCTTGCGGGGACGGAATGCGGCGCGAAGTTCGTCTCACGGCCGAGGTGGAGCGGATGCCTTCGTCGCCTTCGGCTCCTTCAGGCCTCGGCTCGCTCGGGGATAACCTGGCCATGACCGGCGAGATCACTCTGTCCGGGCGGATCCTGTCGGTGGGCGGCATCAAGGAAAAGGTTCTGGCCGCGCATCGCCTGGGCATGAAGGAAATCCTCCTGCCCAAGCGGAACGAGAAGCAGGTGAAACGTGCGCAAAGACCTCACGTTCCATCTGGTGGGCTCGATCGAAGACGCGCTTCAGATCACCATCGGCCCGCGCGACCCCATCGACAAGCCCATCGTCCCGATAGCCTTCATCCCGCAAGCCGCGAATTGACTCGGCCGGGCTAGCGAGAGCCGGGCCGAGGGTAGTCGCACCTGTGCCCCGGCCGGTGCTCGACGCGGAGGTCTGACTCAGGCCCGGTCGATTTCTGATCGCTCGGTCGCGGTCAGGTCGGACATGAGTTCCGGCGGGCTTTCCATCAGCGACACGGCATCCGCCAGATCTTGGATCCGTTTCGAGCGTCGACGGCCGGGGTCGCGAGCCGCGCGTAGTTTGGCCCTCACCAGGTCGAGCGGGGCGCCAACGCGAAGGAGAGTGCCGTCGATCGTCGAAGTCCCGGAGCGTTCAATGGCCTCCCGGAACCCCGGATCGTCTGAGAACTGGACCGGAGTGCCTCCGGGTCCCTCCCAGTTCACCGAGTGGGCGAACCCTCCGGTCTTCACAAACCCTGCTGCACGCAACTCAGCTTCCGGCAAGGCCGCTACATCGTGAACTGCGAGATCGATATCCAGAGGGGTGCGGGGCTCCGCCTGGTGAATCTGCAACGCAACGCGGCCGATAACGGCGTAGGGAGTTCCGGTCGCGGCCCTGTGTGCCAACATGGCTGAGACACCGCCCGTCGTTCTAATTAAGCAGCAAGACAGGGCGTAGAAAGACATGTTCGTCCATGGAATCCCCATCATCTGTCCCCGTTTCTGCGGGGTCGCCGGTTG
>Ga0163147_10003671_pt1 | contig 20258 bp, 14 predicted proteins | sample OliLakLV19MP6G1_FD_148597 | JGI IMG/M metagenome (GOLD analysis project Ga0163147, IMG submission 148597) | Freshwater microbial mat bacterial communities from Lake Vanda, McMurdo Dry Valleys, Antarctica- Oligotrophic Lake LV.19.MP6.G1 | ecosystem: Environmental > Aquatic > Freshwater > Lake >...
CACTTGAAGCGTCCCTCCCAGAAGCGCCCGCTGCAGCGATCTTCCTGATTGGCCAACCGCGCGATCGGCTCGCTGAGACAGCGCATAAACCACGACAGATCGCCCAACCGCCGCCGCAGCTCGGTCAGGCGTTCTGAGTTCCCCAGCATCGAATCGGCCTTGCGACGGCAGCCCTCGACGTCGACCTCACCCTCGGTACGCGCCGGAAACAGCCGCACCCAACGGTCAGCAACCTGGTCATCGGACCACACGCCAACATTTACCGGATCGGCATGCATCACCACGTGCACGTGATTGCTCATCACCGCGTAAGCCAGCACGGAAATGGAGAACACATCGGCCAGCTCGATCAGCCGATCCTCCAGCCACTGCTTGCGGTGATCGAAGTTGCGGCCCGAGTACGCATCGTCGCCGCACAGAAACGCCCGCCGCACGCAGCGCGAGACACAGTGAAAGGTGCCTGCAACGTCGGGAACAACCAAGAGTTGGCGCGGATAGCCCATGGACAGAGCGTGACGCGACAGGGCGTTGTCGGCTATCGGCAGAAGGCGGTCTGGCGTGTAGGATTCTTCCTCGTCTGAAGGCGGTCTGGCGTGTAGGACTCCTCCTCGTCTTGGGTGTCCACGTTCGCGTCCACGTTCGCGCCCGTTCGCGCCCATTGGGTGTCCACGTTCGCGCCACGTTCGCGCCCACGTTCGCGCCGTCCACGTTCGTGCCGTTGCCAGCGACGTTCTGGCATTCAGCAAAAACGACTTTCGCAAGGCCGAACTAAACATTTGCCAGGCCATGACCGGCAACAAGCTTCGTATGAGCGTGACTGGCGAGCTCGCCGCCGTGGTCGAGCGCGTCAAAGCCCGTAAGCAGACGTACACCATTTGCAACACCGCTTTGGTCGTCAACGAACACGGCAGCCCGGTGAGCCTCGCGATGTTGCAACGCCGTTGGGTCGAGGCCCGCAAGGCCGCCGGCTTCTCGGCCGCCTTGCAGTTCCGCGAACTACGCGCGAAGGCCGGCACGGATCAGACTGATAGTTCCGGCGACGTCCGTCTGGCACAACAGCAGCTCGGCCACAGCTCCGTGGTGATGACCAAACACTGCGTGCGAGCTAGACGCGGATCAAAGGTCACGCCGACCCGGTGAAATCAAGGCAGCAACTTCTTTCTCATTCGCCTAGGCTGGCACACCCTCGTTCCCCCAAGTGCTGGCGCAGGATGGGGAACGGAGGAGCTTCACTCGACGGCACAATGACTTCGGCCGCTGAGCGACTTAAGTGCGCTCGCACGTAGGTGATGTCTGGCGCCAACGCAATCAGGCGAGCTTCGTCTTCTTCGCTTCATCAATGGTCAAGCACAACGCGCTTGATGCGGTCGCCACAGGGAAAATAAGACGAGTCGCTGAATATCCGCCACTCTTTTTCATACTTCCAGTGGCACCCTGGTATCGAGGGCAGTACAGGCGCTTGCTCTGGAGCAGATCGCCGACATGGTCCCACTTGGCGAGCGACTTGAATTTGTAGAGCAGCACGCCTCTCTCCCCCAGATCAGACCGCAACAGGAACCAACTCGTTGCCGACCATCCACAAAGAATTGCGGAGCAAGTAGGGAATTGCGGAACCGAACTGGCACCGGAGTCGAGCCTCGACGGTGCCTGAAAACTAGGAATATGGCGGAGAAGGAGGGATTCGAACCCTCGTCACGGTGAAACCGTGAACCGGATTTCGAATCCGGCGCATTCGACCACTCTGCCACCTCTCCGCGGTGCTTCCCAGGTCGGGTGGGAAGGGCGCGGAGCATACACGCTCCGCGCACTTCATCACAAGGGAATATCCAACGTCCGGCGATCAGGGGCCGCTACGGGCGCCTGCTTTTGGCTGAAAGAAGAAGTCGCCACTTTCGTGGCCGGCAAACTGGATTGGCGAATACTGAGGCACTTGGCTGATCGGTGCGTTGACTGCCGCCAGCGCCAGCGACGAGCTGATTTCCCGGTACAAGCGCTGCGCTTCCAGCAAGCGGTTGTTGTCTTCCAGCGCATTCAAGAAGGCGCGCGCAAAGTACGAGTGCTTGCCGCTACCCGAATCGGGCACCGGTTGCACGCCACCGGACGTCAACGCCGTTCGTGCGCGGCTGGCCGCCGATTTTTTTACCCAAGCACCCCATTTCTCGGCAGTTAATCCAGTGGGATCAACGGTCGCCACTGACGCCTGGGTCATCGCACCGGAGTAACAGGAGTCGGCGACCACCAACACTTGCTTGGCCTTCATGGTTTCCAGAATCGAGCTGATGGCGCTGTTGGAAATCCACGTGCTGGCCACGCCTGCCTGACCATCGACCGGAATCCAATAGCCCTGCTTGCCGTCTTCGCTGAGCTCGCCATGGCCAGCGTAATAGACCAGCAAATTATCGTTGGGACCTAACGACTCGCGTGCGTCGTTGAGCGCGGACAGGATTTCAAAGCGTGTGGCATTGAGCAACAAATTGGTCTCAAAGCCATAGCGATCGCGCAGCATCGCCGCCACCGCAGTCGCATCGGTCACAGCGCTTTGCAGGGCGGCATAACTATTGTTCTGATAGGTGTTATTGCCGACCACGATCGCGTGGTATTTGCCGAGATCGACACCGGCTGGCAGGGTCAAACCGGCGACACCGGTCGAGGATGCGGCTCCTACGGTTCCACCGCCATCGGTCTGCGGCACCATCGTGAATTCAAGCTGGCCCGAGCCACCACGCTTGTCGACCGCAGCAATCTGCACGACTGAGCCACCGGCCTGCACATCGATACTGGCGCGGAACAACCCGTTTTCACCCAGCACCACGGGTGTGCCATTGACAGTCAGCGTCTCGACCGCCTGCGGGTTGGTGACCTTGCCCGTCAGCGATTGCCTACCCGGCGCTTGCCGCAACAACGCCGCTGGCATGCTGCCGCGGGTCACTGTAAGTGGCGGATCAATCAGTTCAAGCGTAGGCGCGGAAGCCAGCAATCCGCCCGTCGCCGATGCCTCCCGCTCCATCAAGACAATCTGTGCTTGCTGCAAGCGAATTTCCGACTCACGTTGCGATAGCTGATTCTCGAGCAATCGCATCAACTGCCAATCTTCCTGCTTGCGACCGGCTGCTTGGGTCTCCAGCTCCGCAATTCGCGTCTCGTAGGTTTGTTTCTCGGCGTCCAGCAACGATTGGTTGGATGCCAACTGCGCCTGCATGCCCAATGCACGCTCGCGCGCTTGCTCAAGCGAGGCGGCCAACTCGCCGGCTTGCTTTTCGATCTGCGCCAACGCTTCTGGCGAGCCGCCACTGCTTTGCACGCTGGCTTGCCTGGTCTTCAACTCAGCGAGTTGCTGCTGCACGGCGCTCTCACGTTTGGCCGCCGATTCGCGTTCAGCGGTCAACTCCGCCGTCAATCGCGCCACTTCACTCTCGCGCTCGGCGAGTGAGTTGCGTTGCTGATCGACCGCCGAAAAATCGGCACCGGTGGCTTGGCGGGCAGCCGTCAGTTTGGCCCGGGTTTCTTGCAACTGCTGCTGTGCGCCTTGCAAGGCTTGCTTGCGCTCGTTGACCTGGGTCTGCAAATCACGCACTTGAGTGCGCAGGCCTTCGGCTTCGCGCTCGCGTTCCTCCACTGTCTGTTTGAGCGCGCCAATCTCGGTGTCCTTGGCCTGCAATTGCACCTTTACGGTGGATGCAAACAGCAAGTCGTCACCGCTGATTCCGGACGCCTCCCGGTACAGGTTCAGCGCTTTGGTCTGATCCTTGTCGACACCCAAGCCTTGCTCGTACAAATAGCCGAGATTGGTCTTGGCGCGATTGAAACCCTGCGTCGCCGACTTCTTGAACCACAACGCCGCCAACTCATAGTCCGGCGCGATGCCCAAGCCCTTCAGGTAAATCTCGCCGACATAGTTCTGCGCTTCGGCGCTGCCTGCAGTGGCTTGGTCCATCCATACCTGCAAAGCCGTTTGATAGTTGGCTCTATCCATGGCGACATATTCGCCGCCGCGGATCTCACAATCGGATTGCGTGGTGCGAATCGGTCGTCGCGCGCTCATGAACGTCGCAGCGGCGCCCAACTTGCGAACCTGTCCGGGCAAAAGGCAATCGACGATCAACAAGTCTTCCGCATTACGCACCTTTGGCTTGGCAGCCAGCGCCTCCGGTGACGGCATCGCCGATGCGACCATGACCACCGCCGCGACTGCGATTGAAAGCATGGCGCGCGCCGGCTTCCGAGCCGATTGCTGTTGGATGTTGCTCATGTCTGCACCCTCCTCAGGGAGCGCTGTTCAAGCGAGTGCCCGGAGTATACTGCGGCCCACTCGACAATCTTGTTCAGCTGGGGGATTCCATGGGTATGCGAATGCGCGCCGCGACGGCGATGTGTGCAGTGGCACCGGCTCGGAAGCGCTTTGGCGTGTCGAGGCTGTTGGCTGGGCTTGCGCTTTTAGCATCCGCATTCGCAGTCAATGCGCAGTCGGTCAACTTCACCGCGCCCGGGGCGGTCATCAATGCCATCGTCGGCGACTCCATTTCCGCGCAGTTGCGAACCCTCAACGCGGGGGGCGCACCGACCGGCAGTGGTGTTCTTACTTGGCAACTTAACTCGTGTTCTGCCGTCCAATTTGCGACCACTCCGCCATTTACCGCCGACGCCTCCGGCTTTACGACGGCAGCGTTGACCGCTCAGAGTCCGGGCGTCTGTACTCTGCAGGCGCAATGGGACCCGGATTTCACTGGTCCGACGTTGCCAATTGCTGCCTCGCCGCCTCTGCAGATCAACGTGTCGCCCGTATTTACCAATCCGGCGGAACTCAAGTTCACTGCACCGGGTTTCTTTGAGTCCGTGGTTGTTGGCCAGACCATCGGCGCCGAAGTCGAGTCGCGGGTGATGACCATCCTGACTGGTGGCGGTTCGCTGATATTTGAGATCGATGCATCCTGCCCACACGCCGTGCTAGTGCCGCCGGTTCCCAACACCGCATTGGCGGGTGGATTTACCAGCGCAACGGTAAGGGGCATCAGCCCCGGTTCCTGCCAAGTCAGGGCGCGTTGGAATCATGACAACGACGCGATGACGCCCGACGCCGTCGCTTCGCCGACCTTGACCATGCAGGTCAATACGGGGCCACTGGTCATCACTTCCGTTGCTGGACCGGCCAGCGTCATCCCGGTCACCGCCGATCCGACCTTTGCAGTCAGAGTCATGCGCGATGGCTTGCCCTTTGCCGCGAATTTGGAATATCGCATCACCGAGGGAGCGCTTAATCCGAGGGTTTTTGGTGGTGCCTGCAACCCCGCGTTTACAACTGACGTCAATGGCAACGGCCGGTTCGTGTTTTCCGAGCAGGCCCTGACCACATCCGCAAGCAACTATGTCGTGGTGGTTTCGGCTTACGACCCAAACAACTGTCGCAGTGGTGACCGTGCAGCAGCACCCTCGGGCAACCTGCCGCCGCCGCAAGTGCAATACACGTTCAGGGGCGAGCCCGTCGAAGTGGTTTTCAACACGCCTCCCAGCGAGATTCGAATCAATCAGCTCGCCACCTTTAATGTCTTGTTGCGTACTACACCCTCTGGCATTCCAGTGGCTGGATTTCCACTCAACTGGTCATTCACCGGCGCGGCCACGCCAGCCAACTCAGGCATCACCCCGGTCACCAACGCAAGCGGCCAAGCTTCGTTTACGTTCACGCCAACGACGCTCGGCTTTCGCTCGGTAAACATCGGCAACAGTTCAATCAACGTTTCCAGTTCGGCCTCAGTCGCCGTGTTCAACCTCATCCTGAGCATCGAAACCGCACCGCCAAGCGTAACCTTTACCGACGAAATTGGCGCGCCGATCAGGGTGCAAGCATCCAAGGAATTTGGTTCGCCAAAATTGCGCGATCAAACACCATCGCCGCCACTTGGCTTTGGCGCGATTCCCTTGGGCAATGTGCCGGTGACATTTACCATCAGCACCAGCAACGGCCTGTTCACTGCCAACAACAGCACTACCTTTGTTGCATCCACGGCGTCCACTAGTTCGCCCGCTGCCGCGCCTGACGGCCCGGTCGCTGGCCCCGGTCAGGTATTGAGCTCGCCGGTACGGATCGGGCGCACTGCCAGCCCCGTGCAGGTGGTCGTTTCTTCGCCCGGCTTTTCGCCGCTAACCACCAGCTACGCCGTCACGCCCTCAACCTACCTGCTGCAAGCGGTATCACCGACCTCGGTAGCGATTGCCTCCGATCAGACGACGCAGCTGGTTGCGCAACTACTTCGGGGCTCATTCAGTACGCCCGCGCCGCTCGGCGCCGGTGAGACGGTCACTTGGAGCATTACCGCGCCGGCCAATGGGGCCACCATCAGTTCGCCGGTACCAACAGATGGTTCAAGCAATGCGACTTCGACCTTCGCACCGCAGACCGCCGGCATCTATCAAGTGGTCGGACAGTTCGATTCCGGAATTGCTGGAGTTAACCCAAGCACGGTCAGCTATACGATCAACGTCGGCGGACCCACCATCGTGCGCACGTTGGTCCCCTTCGATGGCGATATGACCCGCGGCAGCCCAGGCTTCAGCTTCCCGATCAGCGTGCGTTATCTTGAGAACGGCCAGCCGGCCTCACCGATGACACCCGAGACAGTGGTGTGGTCGGTCAGCTCCGGCGACGCAACCGTGTCACCAGCAACCTCACCGGTGGGCTCAACCACAGCCATTGCGACCAGCAACGTGACGTTCGGTAGCACGCCGGGGCCCGTTGTCATCTCCGCGCAGCTGGGGAGCACACCCAACGTAACCACATTTTTCTATCTGGAGATTGAAGAAAGCCTTTCACTGGATGTGGTGGCGCCAGCAAGTCGTCAATTCGACCTGTTGCCGGGCGACCCATTCGAGATTGAGCTATCGCTGCGCACGTCCCGACAGGTGCCGCTTGCCGGCGAAGTGATTTTTGTTGCAGGCGATCTTGTGGACCTCCCATCCGAGCTGTTGACCGATGCCGATGGCTCGGTGACCCTGAGTGGCAGCGCACCGCTCGAAGTTGGACGCTACACCATCGAGTTCACTTATGAGGGGAGCGGTGCCGTTGGCAAGCAGAAGGTCACCGGTACACCACCACTGACCGAGCGCGTCACCATCAATGTGATCGAAGGGGGAGTTGGCACGGCGCGGTTAATCCCGTCGGAGGGCAGTGGCCAAAGAGGCCTGATCGGCAGACCGGCGATTCCGCTCAAAGCTTTCTACACAGTGAACGACGTACCGATCGGCGGCGCTGCGGTGCAGTGGACGGTCAGTGGCGGCGGCTCGCCGGCGACTCAAACAACGGTCACCGATTCAGCGGGCTTTGCGACCTTCAACTATACCTTTGGACCAACACCCGGCCCGGTGGTGATTACCGCACGCACCGGTGAAGTCAGCGCGCAATTCACCCTGACCGCCGAGCTTGCCCAGTTTGTGGTGGTTTCTGGAAGTGGTCAACGCGGTGCAATTCAAACCACCGCAGACCAGCCGTTGGTTGTCTCGTTGAGGGACCCTGCGGGCGCGGCGCTGGCGAATCAAGTGATTCAGTGGTCGATTACGGGCGGAAGCGCGGCACTGGTCGGCGGCAATAGTGGGGGCAACAGCACCCAAGTCACCACCGACAGTGCTGGTCGCGCGCAAGTGGGTTTGCGTTTCGGTTCGACGCCTGGACCGATATCGGTGCAAGCCACCAGCAGTCTGGCCGGCGCGCCGATACTGTTTACCGCACAAGCCGAGCTTCCTGGATTGCGAATCGTCAGCGGCAACAACCAGAGCGGTGAGCCAGGCCGCGCGCTCAGTCAAGACTTGGTGGTAACGATTGCGCCGACCCAAACCAAAGCCTTGGGTGGCGTCGCCATTGCTTGGGAAGTGCTCGCCGGAGGCGGCACCATTGCAAGTGCCAGCAGCGTCACAGACGCCAATGGACAGGCTCGCAATCAGCTGACTTTGGGGGCGGCGGCTGGCACCAATCAGGTGCGTGCAAGCATCGCCGGCGGTCCCAGCGTTACCTTCTCGGCGACTGGCATCATCACCGCAGTTGAACTGTCCAAGGTGTCCGGCGACAACCAAACCGAATTGCCCACCAACCTCGATTCCGCACCCTTGGTGGTGCGGGTGAGGCGCGCCGGTGGCGGAGCGCTGGTGGCCAACACGACCATTGTCTGGACCGGGAGCAACGCCGGCTTCGCGCAAGCTAACAGCACCACGCTTGCCAACCAGGCCACCAGCGTGACCAACGCCCAAGGTGAGGCGCAGATCGTCACTCGCGTCATCGCCAGTGGCCCCGCTACAGTCAGCGCACGCCTGCAAAACAGCGTCGCAGATCCACTTGTGTTTTCGCTGGTGGGCGCAATTGCCAACACACAAGCGCTCAACGACAACGAAATGCGGGTGGCCGAAGTACTTGACTCGGCGTGTATCGCTTTGGCGGGGTTGAGCACACGCACGGCCGAGCAAGAGGACCTGTTGCTGCGCTGCCGGGAGCTGCAGCGCAATTCGGGTCCGAACCCAGACGATGTCTCCGAAGCATTGGAAACCCTTGACCCGGATGTCGCACTCGCGATGACTGGCGCCGGTTTGGAAGTCGTGACCACGCAGATGAGCAATGTCAACGGTTACCTGATCGAGGCTCGCAACAATCCCGGCGGTCGCGGTCAGTTCCGGCTTGCAGTCGCCACGCCTGACGGCGCATTGCCGCTGTCGTTCTTGCCGTCCAACCTGCTCGCCGCCAACGCCGCACAAGCGGCAGAAGAAGAGTCCGCCGAGGGACAAGACCTGGGGCCGGATTTCGGACGCTGGGGCTTCTTTGCCAGCGGCACAATCGGGCGCGGCGACTACCGCGATGGTGAGCGAACACCTGACTACGACTACAGCTCGGGCAACCTCACGGCGGGTGTCGATTACCGCCTGAGCGACTCTGTCATCCTTGGCGCAGGCTTGGGCTTTTCGCGAAACAATACCGATCTGCGGAATGACGGCGGCAGCCTCGACACCACTGGTTTCAATTTGATCGGCTACGCGAGCTGGTACAACCAGAGCCAGTGGTTTGTGGATGGCGTGCTCACGCTTGGTCGCAACGACTACGACCTGCTACGCAATCTGCGCTACACGATTCCGGCGGTGGGCAGCGGGATCACGACCATCAACCAGGTCGCCTCCTCCAACACCAAGGGCGACCAGCTCGGTGCGTCGCTTGCAGTGGGCCGCGATTGGCAGAAGGGTCCGTGGAGCATCAACTCCTACCTGCGTGCCAACTACTTGAGCACCGATTACGACGCTTATCAGGAACGCATGATTGCGAACTTGCCGGGCGCTGGACTTGCTCTCGCGGTGGACGCTCGCAAACTGACCAACACGAGCACAACGCTCGGCGGCAAGGCAACCTACGTGCTCAGCCGCGACTGGGGCATTTTGATGCCGCATGGTCAGCTGGAGTGGGAGCGCAGCTATGAGGATGATGCAACGCAACTGGTGACTCGCTTCTTGGCCGACCCCACTGGAACAACGTTCGTCCAATTTGGCGATGAGATCGACGACAACTTCTTCAACGTCGGCGTGGGTGTCTCTGCCTTGTGGCCCGGCGGTCGATCAGCCTTCCTCGCCTACGAGCGACTACTCGGTTCTTCGCGGCTATCCCAAGACACCTTGTCGCTCGGTGTGCGGGTCGAGTTTTAGGCTCATGAATCAAGTTGTCACCAAAGGTGACACTCGCGGGTGGAACAGACCGCGTATTCGCACTCCTCTTGCTTGCGGCAGCTTTCCTTGCCACGGCATGATGGAGACCGGTCTCGACGAGAGGGCGTTGAGGATGAGCAACTTGGGTAATCTGATGCAACAGTCACACGATTGGCGAGCCGCACACCGACTTGTTCAGAGGGAAAGGATGTCCCTATGATCGAGTTCGGGCACTTGAGTCACGTTGGGCTGCGTCGCGAGCACAACGAAGATACCTATTACGGTGACGCCGAACTCGGCTTGTGGCTGGTTGCCGACGGCATGGGCGGACACGAGTTCGGAGAAGTTGCCAGCGCGTTGGCGCGGGAGACGATCGTCCGCGAGGTGCAAGCGGGAAAATCGCTGTCCGATGCCATTCGCGCCGCCGACGAAGAAATCATTGGCCACTCCCGCAGCCGCGCCGAAGCCCTGCCAATGGGCACTACGATTGCGGCCGTAAAAGCATCGGGTGACCGCTTTGAGATGTCCTGGGTCGGAGACTCAAGGGTTTATCTTTGGAACGGCTCATTGCGGCAGATCTCACAAGATCACTCTTACGTTCAGGAACTGATAGACCAAGGTGCAATCACGGCCGAACAGGCCCGCACCCATCCGCACCGCAATGTTGTTACTCAGGCGCTGGGCGTCACTGACCCTCATAGCCTTCGGGTAGACACAGTCGCCGGAGAACTGAAACAAGGTATGCAGCTTTTACTCTGCAGTGACGGCCTCACTGAAGAAGTCGACGACGAGGCGATTGCAAAACTTCTGGGCCGCAAGGAGCTCAGTGCGCAGGAGTGCGTCGACCAACTGATTATGGCCGCACTCGATGGCGGCGGCTCAGACAACGTTACCGTGGTTCTGGTCAGGCAACGTTAGTAGGCAGGTACAGGCTTGGGCAAGCGGTCGATGGCGGACGGCTACCTCGCTCTGCCATCGCGATATGCGGTCCGCTAGTCGCTAGTTTAACGTTGCGTTCTTGATTGAATGTATGTCATTGGCGGTATGGCATGCTCAACGGTCAGCGGCGCGAGCCCAATTTGCTGTCCCCAAGCGCGCAAAGCTAGCGCCGGAGCCAAGGCTTTCAGTGCCCCGCTGGCATCGACTGACTTGCTACCGCTTGTCAAAAGAGGTGAGCAAGACACGCCGAACTCTCGCATCGCGCGGTCAAAGCTCGCGCGATGCCCTGCGCTGCTCGCCGGACTCGGGCCGGAGCGACCGAGCGAAGCGAAGGCGCGGCAGCGAAGCGACCAAGCTCGCAAGTCCATGTGCTCGCCATTCGCGCTGTTCTTCCGAGTTCGGCTCGGTTGCTCGGCGCGAGCCGAATGGGCACCCGAGAGCGAAGGGCAAAGGCAGCAGCGCAAGACCCAAATCTTCACTGCTCAAGTTCGAGACATAGCGCAATGCCACACTAGCCACTCGCATTAGCCGCCAAGCGCCTCGCGATCCGCGCGATCCCGCAAGGTCTTGAGCGACTCGCTGTTCGGCTCAGCCTTGAGACCATCCGTGGCCAGCGTCCGGCAGTTGGTCCACAGCGCGCGCTCACACATCATTTGCGCTGATCGTTCGTAAAACCCGGCGATTTCCGCCAGCCCTGCAAGCGCACGCGCGTTGTCAGGCTCCGTCTCCAACACCTTCCGGTAGAGGTCAACTGCGGACTCACCGGGCGGATAGATCAGCTTGCGACCGGGCTCCTTGTTGATTCCGAACTCGCGATTGGCATCCGCCTGCACCAAAAGCGACTCCACATCGGAAAGGTCAACGGGGCTGGGAACCACCGCCTCGGGCGGCAAGGTGGTCAAGTCGACCGGTGCAACCCCCGCTGGCTGCGCGACCGGCAGAGCTGCATCGGGTCGTAGTAGCCAGACCACCAATATCAACGAAATTAAGCCAGCAGCCGCTGCGGCCGCTGCGGGCAAAGCCCACTTCGGCAAGGTCACGCCTTCCGACGCTACCTTTGAAGTGCGAGTAGTGGTTCCAGTTCGTCGCACGGGCCGTTTTTTTGCCGGTGCGGCGCTCTTGAGGGCTTGCGCCTCCGGTGCGGCGGCCAACAGCTGTTCTACCGCTGCAACAAACGCGTCCCCTGTGGGAAAACGATTGTTGGCGATCTTTGCCATCAGCCCGTCCAACAGTGGCTGCAGCCACGCGTGTTCTGGCGGGAGTATCGGCACTGGCTGGGTGACGTGCATCAAGGCCACGGTAAACGGATCACTTGCACGGTACGGCGGCTCACCCGTCAACATCTCGAAAAACATGACGCCCAGACTATATAGGTCGGATCTCCCATCGACCTGTTCGGCACGGGCTTGCTCGGGACTCATATAGTCCGGAGTGCCAATTGAAGCCCCGGCCATGGTGGCACCAGACTTGGCGTCCATCGCTTTGGCGATACCGAAGTCAGCCAGCACTGCGGTGCCATCCGCTTTGAAAAGCACGTTGCCCGGCTTCACATCCCGGTGTACGAAGCCCATGTTGTGAGCGAACTGCAGGCCACGCGCGACATCACAGACGATGTCCAAAGCGTCTGCTACCAGCAGGCCATCATCGACCTTCTCGCGAAGGGTGCCACCGGGAATGTATTCGGCGGCAAGGTAATAGACGGTACCGTGGGAACCAATGTCGAACACCGTCACCAAGTTCGGGTGCGCAAGCTTGGCCGTGATCCGACCTTCTTTAAGGAAGCGATCAGTAAACTCGGCATTCGCTGCCAACGCTGGGGCCATGACCTTCAGCGCAACTTCGCGATCCAGAGACTCCTGGACTGCAAGGAAAACGGACGCCATACCGCCCTCGCCAATCGGGCGAAGGATCCGGTAACCGGGGATACGGATATCGACCGACTTGAGAAGGATAGTTGAAGACACTAGATGAGCTGCTGTCGGGTGATGGCCCGATTATCCACCAAGCGTGGCGCGCCGCCTATGTCAACTCCTGTGATCGGGATCACCCCGATCACGAGGAGCGTCATTGACTCTGTCCTACTAATTGGCGGCGCGGCGCAATTCGCGCAGAGCAGCAACAAAGTTGCCCATCGCATAGGCGTTTTCATTCTCGACCACTGCAAACAGCGCGTCGATCCGTCCTTGCAACGCTTTGCTCTTCGCTTCGTCAACAGCGTTCAATGTCTCGAACGCAGTAATCACGCTCGAGGCAGCCATCGCCGCTTGCTCCGCCGCAGCATAGTCGCGGTATTCGCCACGATCAGCATCGCTCAGCAAGCTATCCAAAATCGGCGCCAGACTGCCCGGCCCGAAATCGGCTTGGGCGATCTGCGGCAGCAGACTACGAATATCGGCGGCGAGCGCACGGGCTGCTGCGGCAGTCGCATCACGGTTTTCGGTCGTCGCCCGATGCAATGCTCGCGTACGTTCCTGCACCCGCGCTGCGGCACTCTTGTCGACCGCAGCCAAGACGTGACGGAACATGACTAGGTTGGCGTCATTCAAGCGAACAACGCCTGGTCCAAGTCCCGTGCCCGGGCGAGCGGCCCATTTGTCGCTGTCCATGCGCTTATGGCATGCATGGCAGTCAAACAGCACCAATTCGGGGAAAATTCCTGTCCAACCGTGCCGCGGATCAAGCAGCGTATCGAGCAAGTTGACGGCAGCAACACCTTGGCCGATTCCCCAATCGCGAACACCGTTGAACTCACCTTTGCGCTGGATGTAATCGTCATCAATTTCGTAATGGGTGACTTCAGGCAACCAGGTGAATGTGTCCAACTCAAAGCCCAAGCGCGGATGACCCGCACCCATGATGCGGTGAGTGATCATTCGATCCGGCGTACCCATATGGCAGGACAGGCAGAGTTCGGCGCGCTTCACCGGGTCCGATGTCGGATACAGGCCATTGGCGACATTTTCAGAATGCGGCGTGCTCTTGCCGGTGTGGGCTGTCAGCCAACGCTCGGAGCCCCCATGGCAGGCTTCGCAGCCGACTCCATCGCTCATCTGGAAGCGTTCACCGCGTCCGCCCTCAGGCACGTTGTCGGCGTGGCAATCCAAGCAGACCTTGGCTTCACGGGCATCGCCCAAACCGAGCTTTCGTGCGATCGATTGGCCTTCCGCCGTCGCCAACGCCTGATAGGCCTTGGTCGAGTGCGGGTCGTACTCCTGCCATCTAGCAAATTCGCTTTGCCAGACATTCGAATCTTTGTACGGCTGTGAGGCACCGTGGCAGACACTGCTACTACAGGTCGCGACGCCCATGTGCTTGTCTGCGTGGATCGTCGCAACAACCGACGCTTGCACAGTCGATGCGGCCAGTAAGCCCAGCAGAAGTGAATACATACCGTGTCTCATCCCCAACTCCTCCCCAAGAGTGTTTCGGACCCGAGAGTCGGGTCGATTATGCCACTACTGCTTCACCGCTGTGTGGCAGAACTTCCGTTTTTTCCCAAAGACAAACACCCATGGCACTCATCGTGCGAATGCGCTGAGTATGCAGCAGCAACTCCGCGGCATTTGCGAAGCGCACTAGAACAGTAGGTTGACCCGACTTCAACTCGATGGCCTGTGGCTGCGCGACCGCAGATTGTGTTGCCACCGGTTCAAAACCCAAATCGCTCTGACCCGCCGTGAGCTGTAAATACACATCGACCAGGAGTTGTGCATCGAGCAAGGCGCCATGCAGAGTTCGATGGGCACTTTCGACCTGCAAGCGCTTGCACAGCGCATCGAGACTGTTGCGTTGACCCGGATAGCGCTCGCGCGCCAAAGCCAAAGAATCAACCACCCCACACATCGATTGCATGGACGGATAGAGGCCTTCCAGCCGCGCCAACTCGCCATTGAGAAAACCGATGTCGAAGGTGGCGTTGTGGATGATCAACTCTGCGCCACGAACGAACTCGACGAACTCATCCGCGACATCGGCGAAGAGAGCCTTGTCGGCCAGGAATTCATCATTCAACCCGGTGACTTCCTGCGCCCCGCGATCCATCGGTCGCTGCGGGTTGAGATAGCGCTGAAACGTGCGCCCGGTTGGGCGCCGCTCAACCAATTCCACACAACCGATTTCCACCACCCGGTGGCCTTTTTCAACCGCCAGACCGGTGGTCTCCGTATCCAACACTACTTGTCTCATTTGAATTCGGTCCCGCGACTTGCTCGCTGCGCGTTTTCGGCTGCGCGCCGAGCCAATCGGTCTACACGCTCGTTGTCAACGTGACCTGCGTGTCCACGCACCCATACCCACTTCACTCGATGAGGCCGCTGGGCCGACTGCAGTCTTCGCCAAAGATCTTGGTTCTTTACCACCGCACCCGCCGCGGTCTTCCAGCCCCGCCGGGCCCAACCGTCCACCCATTCGGTAATGCCTTTTTGCACGTACTGCGAATCGGTATGAAGCCGCACGCAACAACTAGATTTCAGCGCCTCCAGAGCGGCGATCGCAGCCATCAGCTCCATTCGATTATTGGTGGTATCCGGCTCACCCCCGCAGATCTCACGCTCCACGTCGTTGCATCGCAAGAGCGCGCCCCAGCCGCCCGGCCCGGGGTTACCAATGCACGCCCCGTCGGTATGAACTTCAACTTCTTTCATGCCTGCACTTGCAGGTTCAGCCTGCGTGAGCATGGGAGCCTATTTTCGCTGCAGCCTTGCGTGGCCCGATGGCGGTCATGCCCATCCGGCGCTTGCGCGCAACCACCAAGGTAGACGGCCTTAGCGGGTCAGGAATCCACCTTGATTCCACAACACTCGCGTCAGCGGCTGGCGGCTCGATCTGACGTGGCCACAACGGTCCGAGGCCCAGCTCCTGCTCAGTTGAGAGTCCGGCATCAACCAGCATGGAGTGCATCCGTCGCTCAGCTAGCGGACGTGGTACGCGGCGCCCCCAGCTCATTCGCCACAAACTCGTTGTCGACAATCGGATCACAAACAGCACTCCCTCTGGCATGAGCACCCTTGCGCATTCAGTCACCAGCGCCGCGGGATCAGAAGCCACATCGGTTGCATACAACAGGTAGGCCAGCGAAAGCGTCTCACTTTCAAAAGGCAGCGAGTCTTCACGACAGCACAGGTCACCGGCCAAACCGTTACTCGTGTGATACAGACTCACAGTGGATTGCAGCATGTTGCCGGACAATAAGGGAGACGCCTCTGCACACGGCCGCAGGAACAATCCGCGAACCCCAATATGCGACGTCAGCAGCGGCGTGACTCGACGTTGAGCATCTCGGACCAAGCTGAGTCCCAACGCGGAATTGAACCAAGTGCGACAGACGTCGGGTTGACGTAATGAGAGTAAGGCCGGCATCTTGCCGGTCATTGTGCCGCAGCCTGCGGCGAGCGTCAGCCAAAATCGAAGGCTTGTTGAACTCAACCGATGATCACATTGCGTGCCCTGCCCGTCTTGGAAGACAACTATATCTGGGTGCTGGGACGAGACGATGGCTCTGCGATCATCGTCGACCCCGGCGAGGCCGCTCCAGTACTGGCTGAAATGAAGAACGGGCTGCGACCTGTCGCAATCCTGGTGACTCATCATCATCCCGATCATATTGGTGGAATATCTGCAATTCTGGCGGCTTGCCCCGTGCCTGTTTACGCGCCTCTGGACACCCGCATTCCTATTGCAGACCACCGCGTAAGCGATGGCGACGAGATAGCAATCGCGTCAATGGACTTGCGCATTCGTGTTATCGGCGTGCCCGGGCACACGAGTAGTCACGTCGCCTACTACGACGGCGAGCGGCTGTTTTGTGGGGATACGCTGTTCAGCCTGGGCTGCGGTCGACTATTCGAGGGGACGCCTGCGCAAATGCTCGCCGCGCTTGATCAGTTCTGCGTCCTGCCCCAAACAACCATCGTGTGTTGCACACATGAGTACACCGCGGCCAACGCCCGATTTGCCAGCGTCGTTGATCCTCAGAACGAATCGCTGCGCGAGCGTGTCGAGGAGGTCGCTGCTTTACGCCATGAAGGGCTCCCCAGCTTGCCAACGACGATCGCCATCGAGTGCGCCTGCAATCCCTTCATGCGCATCGACTCGGCGTCCGTTCGGGAAGCAGTCGCCGTGCACACCGGGGGAGACAGCGATGATCGCGTAGCTCGCTTCGCAGCCCTGAGGCGCTGGAAGGATGGCTTCACTGTTAATGCATCGTCGGGCACATGAAACACTTCTGCCAAGACTGTCTGGTTACACTCCCCAGCCTAATGTTTGCGTTGGTCCTGAGCGGATGCAGCGGGTTGGCAAGCCGGCCGAACTCGTCTTACTCGACTCCCTCCATCGAGATCAGTGCAGACATTTCGACCTCTACCCTTTCTCTACCAAGTTCGGTTGATATCACCGCTGCAAGCATCACTCCAACCCCGGCGCTGAATCCCACCATCGAAGGTGGTGCGCCAACCGCCCCGAATGTGTTGCGACGATTGCGCGCTCAACTCGTCGACGATGGCAATTGCAGAACAGTCGCAATCGAGCGTGAAGTTCGTGGCCTGGCGCGCCGGCCAGACGCGTTGAAGTTGAAAATCGAGCGGGCGCTGCCATTGCTTGAATACGTATTGGCGGCTGTCGAGCAGCGCAACCTGCCCGGCCAGTTCGCGCTGGTGCCTTGGGCAGAAAGCGGCTTCCGTGCTGATCCAGGCAACCGCGGTTCGGTGCAGGGCCTCTGGCAATTTACCGAGTCCACAGGTCGGGCCCACGGCCTGCGAATAGACCGTCGATACGACGGCCGCCGCGCTGCGATCGACTCAACACTTGCAGCGGTCGAACACCTTGAGGCACTCCAGCAAGAATTCTCCGATTGGCGCCTCGCGCTATTGGCCTACAACGCTGGTGCCTTCCGCGTCGCTCGTGCCATTCGCAATCATCCGCTGAATGCGGCTGGGCTACCCGCCACATTGGCACCGCATAGCTATGTGTACCTGCAGAAGATTTCAGCACTTGCGTGCATCCTTGGCGATGCGCAACGCCATGGGTTGGATACGGCCACATTGACCTTCGAGCCCTTGGTCGAGGTACCACGTCCGTTAGGCATCAACAGCGCCAGGGAACTTGCGCGTACAAGTGCGCTGACACTTGCCGAGCTCTTGAACTACAACGCCGCGTTTGCCGACGGCAGTATTCCCAGCAACGCCCCGCCAACCCTATTGCTGCCCGAGCGAGCGGCCCGCGCAGTAGCAAGCATCGAGGCAAACTCCTCCGACCTCGACGAAGTTCACTTGGATATTCAAGTCACCGCCAGTCCTGCGAACACTGATCAGGCAACTGACCACCTGGTCACCCGCGGCGACAATCTGTGGCGAATCGCCAGGCTCTACCGCTTGAAACTGCGTGACCTGCTGCGCATCAATAACCTTTCGCCACGCAGCGTAATTCGACCGGGTCAGCGTATTCGAATTGTTCCGGATTGAGCGCTGCAAGTGCGTCATCACCAGTCAGTTGTGAGCCTGCATGACAACCTCTGCAGCAAGCGAAGCAGGACGACCTGCGCGGCTGACGGGTAAACTGCTGAATTCAATCGAGACTGGAAAGCACTATGGGTTTCTTAAGCGGCAAGCGAGCGCTCATCATTGGCATCGCCAGCCAACGCTCCATCGCCAGCGGAATTGCTGAAGCCATGTACCGTGAAGGTGCCGAGTTGGCGTTTACCTATCAGAGCGAGAAGCTCAGATCACGCGTGGAGGCCGCAGCACTCGCTTGCGGATCCGACATCGTGCTGCCGCTTGACGTGGCCGAAGACAGCCAGATCGAAGCCGTGTTCGCGGCGCTCGCAGAGCGCTGGAACGGATTTGACGTGTTGGTTCACTCGGTCGGGTACGCCCCGCGCGAAGCAATCGAGGGTGAATTCTTGGATGGTCTGACGCGAGAAAATTTCGCGATTGCTCACGACATTTCGAGCTACAGCTTGGCTGCACTTGCCAAGGCTGCACGCCCGCAAATGCGGGGACGCAACGGCTCCATACTGACCCTGAGCTACCTGGGAGCTGAGCGCGCGTTGGCAAACTACAACGTGATGGGTTTGGCGAAGGCTAGTCTTGAGGCTTGCGTCCGGTACCTGGCACTCAACCTGGGTCCGGAAGGAACGCGGGTCAATGCGATTTCAGCAGGCCCCATCAAGACATTGGCTGCGGCAGGTATCGCCAACTTCCGCAAGATGCTGGGCCACGTGGAGGCAAATGCACCGCTTCGACGCAGCGTATCGATTGAAGACGTCGGCAATGTGGCGGCGTTTCTATGCTCGGATTTAGCCGCTGGCATTACCGGCGAGGTAACTCATGTCGATGCCGGGTACAGCATCCTCGGCATGACTGGCATCGACTAGGTCTGCGGCTATTTATTTGGCATTTTGCGCAGCCTGCTCCCGAACTCGGGAGCAGACCGCAGCGACGTCGGCATCGCTGACTACATCCGCTCTGGTGCGAGCTCCACCACGATTTGCTTGCGCAAAGCTGTGATGTAGGCTTGTGACTCGGCCCCACCAAATGCTTGTGCCAGCTGGTCGCGTAGGGCAGCCCGCTGCTCACCTTCGGTATCGCCAGGTTTGCCGGGGCGGACTGCAATCACTTGCAGCAGCGCGTGGCGATCGCCACCGAGCGTGACTTGCGAACTCGCGACGGCGTCCTTGCCCGGATGCTGCAGCGTAAAGGCGACCGTGCTGATCGCGGCGTCGACCGCAACCCCGGTGCGACCAAGATCCATTGCTTCTTGCACCTCAAGCGAAAGCTCGGTGGCGATAGCCGCCAGCGTTTCGCCCGCCTCCAATCGATCAAACAGGGTCTGTGCTCGCTCATTAGCTTGCTTGGCGCGCATTTCTTGGCGAAGCTCGGCTTCAACCTGGGCGCGAATATCAGCCAGCGGAATCGGCACGGCGGGTTGGTGGTCCACCACTTTCAGCGCGAGATAGCGGTTGTCGCCAATGTCGACCGGTTCACTGACATTACGTTCGCTCAGCACCGTCGGCGAAAACGCCGTCTCGATCACCTTGGGATTCGAACTGATGGGGTCCGCACCACCCAAACGACTGAAAGGACCAATCTTTTGGACTTCCAAACCGAGACCTTTGGCGGCCATTTGAAGCGAGGTGGGGTCGCGGTAAATCGCATCCACCATTTCTCCGCTCAGATCGCTGAAGCGGCGCTCACGCTCGGTTTCAAGAAACTCGCGCTGCAACTCATCGCGCACATCGGCGAACTGCTTGCTCTTCTCTGCGCGACGTTCGCGCAACAGGATGACATGCCACCCGTCTGCAGACTTGATGGGTTCGCTGATCGCATTGACTTCGAGCGAAAAAAGGGCCGTTTCAAACGCTGGGTCGGTCAACCCACGCTCCAGCCAGCCCAAGTCCCCACCCGCTGATTTTGAGCCTGCGTCTTCCGAGTTCTCGCGGGCTAACGCAGCGAAGTCGACATTGTCAGCACGCGCCTCCACAACCAGCGCTTGTGCTCTTTCTTGAGCCAGTCGCTGGGAGTCCGCGTCGGCGCCTACCGCCGTCTTGATCAGAATGTGCGACGCAAGGCGCTGCTCCGGCTCGACAAAGCGGCTTTTCGCTTCATCGTAGCGCTGCTGCAATGTGGCGTCATCGGCAACCGTCGGCACTTCCAGCTTGG
>Ga0163147_10003674_pt1 | contig 20253 bp, 15 predicted proteins | sample OliLakLV19MP6G1_FD_148597 | JGI IMG/M metagenome (GOLD analysis project Ga0163147, IMG submission 148597) | Freshwater microbial mat bacterial communities from Lake Vanda, McMurdo Dry Valleys, Antarctica- Oligotrophic Lake LV.19.MP6.G1 | ecosystem: Environmental > Aquatic > Freshwater > Lake >...
GGCTATCTTGAACATCGTCGTAAATCTCCGATTGGGATTCAAGTCCTCTGGCGAGGTTGGTCGAATTTACGCGACCTGTGCCAGGGTTGGCTCCTAGCTAAAAATCATACTTAACGGGAAAAGTAAGCCGATATGACACCTCTATTTCACAACAGCTTGTCAAACATTGATGTACTTCTTTGTAGCTACTAAATCCTTCTGCTTGGAGCAATTCCTTTGATAATCTCTATACAGTTTCAGGATTCATTATTCTTGGTCTTCCCGAACGTGGTTTCTGAAATAATAATTATTCTATTCCCCCCGCTCGATAGCTAGACAACCATCTTTGTATTGTGGTACGATGTTTTCCTAACCGCACAGCAGCCGACAATACGGTTTCTACAGTTTGGGTCTTGAGCCAATACAGAACTTGCAGTTTTTGGTGGCGAGTCGCATCTTTACTCTTTCCGCAGAACCCCCTCGACTCTAGTGTGTCACGTCCGGTTCTGAAGTAGAGGTAGGTGTAGAAATGCCCCTATCGACTCTAACAGCTAGCAGAAATTTTGCCGCTAACCGTCCCTGGGTGCAATTAATCGAATTAGAAGATGATCATTCTTTGGGAACTTTCCTAGCGGAAATGTGGGAAGCGATTCAAAAGTTTTGCCAATTCAAAAATTAAAATTTGACCAACTTGCAAGTCTTAATAATCAAATGACTGAACTAGATCGATCGACTCGCACCTTAGCCGTTGACATTGGCGGAAGTGGCATCAAAGTTATGGTATTGGACAATGAAGGCGAGCCCCAAACGGAACGCAGCCGTTTAGAAACGCCTCAACCACCGAAACCGGAACCCGTACTAGAGGCGATCGCCTCTTTAGCCAGCGGACAAGGCGAATTTGACCGAGTATCCCTGGGTTTTCCCGGCGTTGTGCGTCGCGGAATCATCAAAACCGCAGTTAATTTAGATCCGTCTTGGATAGATTTTGACTTACAAACTACTCTCAAAGATCGCTTGGGAAAACCTGTGCGAGTGGCTAACGATGCCGATATTCAAGGATTGGGAGCAATTGCTGGGACGGGGGTAGAATTAGTAATTACCCTCGGCACCGGCTTCGGTTCTTCCTTATTTGTCGATGGTATCTTGGTGCCAAATCTAGAATTAGGACATCACCAGTTTCGCAAAGGGGAAACTTACGAACAGCAATTAGGGCGATCGGCATTAGATGCAGTCGGTTCCAAAAGATGGAATCGCCGTCTAGAAAAAGCGCTCACCTCCGTGCAAAATCTCTTTAACTGCGATCGCATTTACATCGGCGGTGGCAATACTAAAAAGATTGCTTTTGAGTTACCGCCACAGGTTAAAATAGTACCAAATGTGAGCGGTTTATTGGGCGGGATTGCTTTGTGGCGCGATTGAATAAACTTTGTGGCAAAAATGCCCATCAATATCAAAGAAACCGGATTTTTTGCTCGGATTAAAGGCAATAATCCAGTCTTTCGGTAAAAAACCCGGTTTCTGAATCCACCACTGTTGATTTGGTTTTGGGCTTGTGCGGTAGCGGAGCCCTCGAAAAGGATCGCCGTTGAAAAAGTTATTCACCCATCGGATCGCGGTAGCGTTTGGGTTCATCCTTGCGAAACAGATTCGCTAAACCGAGGATGCCCAACAAACCCAAAGCGCCCCAATGATTGTTGTCGTTTTTGCTTTCTTGAAAGGGAGTTCTGTCTAGAACAACTCCATTAGAATCAGTATTGTTCTGTGCCGGAGCTGACTGCGTTTGAGCTGAGGCAGGCATAGCTGAAGGGAGAATAGCCAAACTCAAAGCTATGAGGGTAGCGGCGGCATTTTTAGAGATATCGGAAGGCTTGACTTTCATACTCGGTTTCCACATATTAGCAGTTACTTTCTCAAAATAATCAATTTGGCGCGCCCCCGGCATCAATCGATCGACAGAAACTCAATCCCCCCTCTCCTCTTGCTTTCGAGATAGAAAAGGCTCTATCCTAAGTGGACAGGCTTGCCAACAGATTGTCTAAATCAAAAGTTTAAAATCATACCATGCTTTCCTTTATCCGAAAAGACTTAGCCGAACTTACCGCATACACTCCCCATCCGGGCGGCGCGTCAGGAGAATCAGCGCACTCGGAAAGTGTACTCGATCGCCTAGACACCAACGAATGCCCCTACGACTTACCAGAAGAATTAAAACAAAAGCTAGCTTGGACTTACCAGCAGTTAATTGAGACAAATCGTTATCCCGACGGAGGCCACGCAGCACTCAAACAGGAGATCGCCCAATACGTCAATGAATCCCTAAATGTCCCCCCCCTTAACAAGGGGGGGCTAGGGGGGGTTAAACTGCCCAAAACCGCCATTACAGCAGACAATATTTCTGTGGGCAACGGTTCCGACGAACTAATTAGATCCATCTTAATAGCTACTTGTTTAGGTGGGCAAGGCTCTATTTTGGTAGCAAATCCCACCTTTTCGATGTATGGAATAATCGCCCAAACCCTCGGCATTCCCGTTGTGAGTGTTGCGCGAAAAGAAGATAATTTTGCGATCGATCTAGAAGCAGCAAAAAGAGCGATCGCCCAAAATCAAAATCCCCCCGTGCGCGCCGTCTTTGTCGTTCATCCCAATTCTCCCACAGCCAATGCTTTGACAGCAGATGAAATAGAATGGTTGTCAAATTTACCCGAAGAGATATTAGTAGTAATTGACGAAGCCTATTTTGAATTCAGCCAAAATACTTTAGCAGACAGATTGCACCATCACCCGAATTGGATAATTTTACGCACATTTTCCAAAGCATTTCGACTAGCCTCAATGAGAGTCGGATATGCGATCGCCCATCCCGAACTCACAGCCACCTTAGAAAAAATTCGCCTCCCCTACAACCTTCCCAGTTTCTCGCAAACCGCCGCCGAATTTGCCCTAGCGCAACGGCAGTTATTGCTAGCAGTAATTCCCGAAATCATCGCCGAAAGAGCCAAATTAATTGCAGCGCTAACTCAGCATCAAAAATTGCAAGTTTGGCCAAGTGCGGCGAACTTCGTTTATCTGCGGGTAAAATCGGCTGAGGGCGAATCGGCAGAAAAGGCACACCAACAAATCATGCAGCAGCTAAAAGCTCAAGGTACTTTAATTCGCCACACAGGCGGAGGTTTGCGAATTACCGTGGGCACTCCCGACGAAAATCAGCGAACTTGCGATCGAATTGGAGAAATTTTTGACAACTCATAATATTCGGTATCCAGTTTCTGCTTAACACAAAAGGCTCTCCTGGGTTTATGGTGTATACGGTATCAAGCAAAACTTTTTGTGATTCTATGATGCCCTAGGAGTAAGGATATGCGGTTTGCTTATCACCACAAAATCAGGAGAGCCACACAAAAATAACTTTGGAGAAGATATATATGCTTAAAGGAAAGGTTTTACGGGTTGCTCGTCCAACTGATTGCCTCGATCAAGTTGTTCATTTCTACACAGAGGGTTTAGGGCTGCAAATCCTCGATAGTTTTGAAAACCATGAAGGTTTTGACGGAGTAATGGTTGGGATGCCAGGAGAAAGCCACCACTTTGAATTCATCCATCAACGGGGACATATTGTAGGTGGCGCTCCAACTCAAGACAATATTATCGTCTTTTACCTTCCTAACCAACAAGAATGGCAGCAGGCTGTTGAGCGAATGAAAGCAATTGGATTTGAGCCTGTAAACTCCTACAATCCCTACTGGGACAAAGATGGAGTGACCTTTGAAGACCCAGATGGCTATCGAGTCGTTTTGCAGAATGCCGAGTGGATCTTGTAGCAGCGCGATCGCCGCATAAGGTATCTACACCAATTTATAACTCATCATTTTCTTTTCGTGCCGCGCGAATGGTTTGAGGAAATACGCCTACTAAAAGTGCCAAAGCTCGATCGGGAATTTGTGCCACTGTTTCCCCATCAAAATATTGTTCAAACTGAGTTAAAATCATTTGTGCCCGTTCCAAAGCTACAGGCTTTGCCGTTAACTGTTCCGTTAACCGCACCCAATGCCGCCGAATTTCAAAAGCTTTCTGTTTTTCTTCGGGAGATTGAGGACAAACCAAACAAAAATCCCCCACCGGAATCGCCCGCACAGAGTCAACATCAAAAGCACCGCCAACCGCAGCCCCCGGCCCTGCAAACTCTGCGTGAAAGCGTTTAATCAAAATTAGACCGTTTCGGCGACGGCTATCTACCATCAACAGCTTGCCGCTGTTGATTTCTGCGAGAATGTCAGAGTGGTTGGTGTACTCAGTCAAATCTGTGCCAAGGTTTCGATGTCGCAAGTCCGAGTGTGCACCAAGGCCGGCGCGGACAATACCGCTAGAATTAAAATCAGAGCTGGATGAAATCTCAAATCTGCGATACTCCAGCGATCGATCGAGATTATTCATTTAAACTTATAAATTAATACTGTCACAAGGTGGTAGCTTGAGCGCGATCGAATATCAAATGCAGGTAGAACAAACAGTAGACACCCTGAAAGCGGATCTCCCGACGCTTTTTGAGAAAGACATCTCCTACGACATCTACACAAAAGCCATCTATTTTCAAGATCCCGTCAACAAATTTAAAGGAAAAATCAACTATCGCATTATCTTTTGGACTTTGCGATTTCACGGCCAGCTATTTTTTAGCGAGATTTTCTTCGACCTCCACGACGTAAGCCAGACAGCCCCTGATACTATTGTGGCAAATTGGACTGTGCGCGGGACACTGCGCGTACCCTGGAAAGCTCAGATTTTCTTTAATGGCTATTCTACCTACAAAATGGATGAGGACGGCTTGATTTACCAACATATCGACACTTGGGACAGAAATCCCGGAGAAATTTTAAAGCAGTTTTTCCGTAAGGGCAGCGTTGTCTTCAAATAGTAGCAGGGGACTGCACATAAACCGTAGGATTTTCCATCGTAAACACAATACCGTGGACTGAAAGGGATTTAGCAATTTCAGCACTTGCTAACTCTAGTAGGCGTTTACGCACCTCGATCGCATTATCCTGAGATCCTAAAATTGCCAAACTCACCCTTAATCTTTTTCCAGATCCATCGGCGAGAGCAATATTTGTGCTGTTAGGATCGATTCCTGATAGGAAAGCAATTTTTTCCATGATAGCTTGCTGCACTAGGGCATATTCTCGTTCTCCTAAAGCACTTGCAAAGTCCATATACAGTAACACTATAATTTTTTTGGCAAGAGTAACGTTTTCAATTTCTACACTGACTAAGATAGAATTGGGCATCACAATAATTGTACCCGTACCGAGAGAACGAATTTTTGTCGATCGCAAGCCAATACTTTCTACTTTGCCCAACTCTCCAGCGGGTAGACGGATATAGTCACCAGTAACAAAAGGACGATCTAAATACAATACTAAAGTAGCAATGAGTTGTTCTAGAATTTTTTGGGCTGCAAAGGCGACGGCTAAACCAACTAACCCCAAACTAGCAACCAAACCAATCAAGTCAAAGTTTACGCTGCGGGCAAATGTCACCAGTGCTACAATAAAGATAAAGACATTCAACACGCTCTCAAATACTAAAATTGCATCATCGCTACTGGGATTAAATTTCCCCCCAAACTTCAATCCATAGGTACGCAGGTAGCGGCTAGTAAGTTTTGTGGATAACCAATACAGACATCCAACTACAACTAGATTTGCGATCGGTTTGAGCAGCCCATACACAACTGGTACTAATGTTTCGAGTAAGTTCAGAGACCAACTGATACAAATACAGAGGACTGAAAATTGCACAAGGCGATCGCTCGGTTGAACAATTTCCAGATAAATATTTTCTGCTGATTGGATATCTAGCTTTTTGATGGCAAATCTCAGTAAGGCTGGAGCGTATTGACTAAATACAAAAGACCCTCCTAATGCTCCCAAAAATATTAGCCACTGGGGCTGAGAAAATGGGGAAAAAATCTGATAGCGAATACTTCGCAATACCGGGAACCACTCCGCACTCACTAGGGCGATCGCTAACCAGGCAAAACCAAAAACAACCTTGGTAAAAATACCAGTTTCCCACTTAGCTATTTTGGCGACAATTATCAATAAAAACCGCAATATTATAATAATTCCTATGCCAATTAAAATCCACAAACTTCGCTGCAAAATGTATTGTGAAGTTCGTTCTTTTTTAGCCTTAGCGACCGCCTTTTCTAGAATATTTTCCCATTCCTTAGCTTGTTGAGACAAAGAAAAGTTTGGTAAAACATCGTTGGCTGTAACTGTCAACAAATAATTCTTGTTTAAGGAAATTGAGGTAGCGCTTGAATTAGGGTCATTACGCACATCGAAATTTATGACTTTCTCATTAGCGATCGCATCAGCCAGCAAATCATTGGCAAATTGGGTACGATCTAATGCTGAAAACCGATCGACAGGTTGCAAATAAAATAGCGGAATGCCATCAACTACTATAGGAGAACGAGGGCCGTCAGCACTTAAAGCAAAACTCATCGGAAAAGTCGCCAGAAACAAAGCGATCGCAAATAAGAATATCTGCTTCATTGGTCGCTTAAATAGGAATTGGAGCATCCACATAAATCGTTGGTTGGTTAATGGTGAAAGAAATATTATGTTTTTGGAGTTGTTTGGTGATTTGTTGGGTAGCCAGATCCAGCAATTGCCGTCTCAATTCCATAGATAATTCATTAGAACCCAAAATGAAAAAAGAAATTTGGGCTTGGTTGTTACTGAAGGAAACCTCTGTGTTGCGCCAGTCTAAACCAAAAATGTCCATAGTGCTTTCCATGATGGTTTTGCGGATTAGTGCTTGCTCGTCGGCAGATACCTGTTCGGGAAACTCTAGCATCATTACAGACATGACTTTCTTTGCGCCTGTAAAGTTCTCGATGGTAGCTTGAGTCAGGGAATTATTAGGAATAACCGTGAGAGTGCCTTTACCAGATGTGCGAATTTTTGTGGATCTTAAACCAATACTTTCTACTCGTCCAAAAGTACCTTGTTTTCCCATAGGCCCATCGGATAAGCCAATATAGTCCCCAACTTGAAAAGGGCGATCGAGAGTTAATACAATTCCTCCTAAAAATTGTTCTAAAGTCTTCTGAGCAGCAAAGGCAATAGCAATACCTCCAACCCCTAAGCTAGCCAGTATGGCCACAACATTGATATTATGGCTAATGCAAAAAACTAAAATCACCGCTACACCGATCGCAAAGTCTCCCAGATAGCGAATTAAAAAGATAGACTCGCCTCTTACTTTAGGGTTTGACTCAAAGGTTGCGCCTAAAATTGTGGTATTAAAAACGTCTCGAAATAAACTTGACACTAGCCAACCGCCACAGAAAGTGATGCCCGCACTCAGACAAAACTCTATCAAATTTAGCCATTTAGTTTGAGGAATTAAAACTAACATGACTTCCATCGCCGACAGAGTTAATAAGGTTGAAATTATATTCCGAGAGGCAAGCAACACACGAATATAATTCTTTGTCAATAAGTTGGGAGCCAGCCAAGTCAAGACTAATTTTAAGGTTGGGAACGCTACCATTCCCGCTAATCCCCCAATCCCTCCGGCTATAAAAATCAGGGTAATTTGTATAAGGCGCTCGCCATTATCTAAAGGCAATTGTGCGAGCATAAATAGCGCATTAATTGTTTTTGTCATGGTCAAACCAACTGTAGTAGAAGAAATAGTTGACAGTTGACATTTGTCATTAGTGCGAGCTTAGGATCGAAAACTTAATAACTTAAGCACCTCCTACAGTTTTCTTTCCTGTAAGTTGCGAAATAATAAGGAGGCAGAGCCTCCGGATCTGCATTACCAGGCACAGCCTGGTAACGAGCAATCGCTTAAGTTATTAAATTTTCATTCCTTAAAAACTCGCGAACCTAGTCATTAGTCATTAGTCATTAGTCATTAGGAAGAAGGAAGAAGAAAGAAGGAATAATTTAGCTTAAGTTATTTAGGGGCGACTGAGTTATTTTCCGACTTTAGTAAAGTGTTTCGTAAGGTTGCCTCTAGTTGCGGTGATAAAGCCAAAGGGATGCTCCCAGAGCGGACGTGCAGATCTCGTTGAGGAAACGGAATTTCGATTTCACGCTCTCGAAACAGTTCTTCAATACGGAAAAATAAATCACTTTTGACGCGATACTGTGCCATTGGTTCAGCAATCCACACCCGGAGTTCAAAATTAAAGGAACTCTCACCAAAACCCAAGAAAAAAACAATCGGTTCTGGAGTATTCAATACATCAGAATGCCCCTTCGGAGCTTTGAGCAGTGCCGCCTTAACTTGACTAATATCACAGCCGTAGGCAACACCAACCGGAATTCTAATCCGCGAAACAGCATTCTCGTAGTTCCAGTTAGTTACCTCATCCTCTAAAAAACGGGAATTGGGCAAAATAATGGAAACTTGATCGAGGTTGCGAAGCACTGTACTGCGAGCGCCAATACGGACAACAGTGCCTTCAATGTTACCTACACTCACAAAATCGCCTACCCGAATCGGACGTTCAAAGAGCAAAATTAGACCGCTACCAAAGTTTTTAGCGATGTCCTGCAACCCAAAACCGATACCAACTCCCAACGCACTAAAGATTATTGTTAGAGAACTCAAATCGATTCCCCATACTTGCACCAAAACGATCGTTCCCAGAACAATCAGCAAGTATTTGGCAATCACAGCAACAGCTTCTTGACTGCCTCGACTGATGCGGGTGACTTGCAAAATTCGCAGTTTAAAGAAATTTGAAATAGTACCGCTCAGGGCGACCCATCCTAGGATGAGAGCAGCTAAAAACAGCAGATCTGTGACTGAGTAATTGTTGCGCCCTACAGAGAGCGATCGAGAAATGAAACTGGTTATTAAACCGCTGGTCAGAGTGTAACTCCAACTCCGACTTATTGGAAACAAATTGGTAATGTAAAGGACGGTGGCAATCCAAAGCCCAGTCCTAGCTGCAACCAAAGTCAAGATAAATAATAAGTTCAAAGATTTGGGGGAGTCAGCAACCGCAGCTTCTGCTGTTGATGGCTCTACAAATCGCTGGATAATTGCTTGTTTTGCCGATCGCCACAGCCATCCCAATCCTTTGTGAATGGCGATCGCCAGCACTACAGTCGCCGTTGTCAGCAGCAGCATATTTTTGATAAATCCGGCGCTTTTTTCTTCTTGAGCTTGCTGCAAAGCTTGACGGAGTTGTTGAGCCCAAAGATTAGCTTGTTCGGTAAGCGTGCGAGTTTCTTGCAGATCGGATTGAGTCACTGTCAGCAAGTATTTGCCATTAACCAGAATGGTGGGGTATTGATTGCGAACTTCTGTTGTGACTTCAACTGTTTCTTGAGATTGCTCAATTTGTTTGAGTCGCAAATTGAGCAAATCGGCCCGTTCGGCGGCTGTTAGTGAGTCAGCATCGCTGACGCTAAAAAGCGGACGACCATCTACCACAATAGATGTCGCCGTCCGAGCGGCTTGAACGGGCCCGGCCAGCAAAATTAAGGTCAGCGCCAGGGCTGTGATGATTCCCAGTATTTGGTAACGAACAGATGAAAATTGCCGACGATTTAACATATTTTACCGATTTCAATGCACTCCTCATATTCCGCGATCGTTACGCATCTAATAGACCTCACCGCAAAGCAAGTTTTTGAACAAGCAGGATGCCCGTTCTACAAGAATCATTGGAGAAGTCTAAAGGAATTGCAAACTCGATATTAATGACAAAGCCCAATAAGTGCAACCATCAGAAGGATTAACGGCGCGGCAGTGCTTGAGGAATACGCAGCCAGCGCACTTTGGTACTTAATACTCAGATTCTGTTTGCATTATAACGGCTTGAACTGATTCAGTTACCCGTTCAGTTCCCTTAACACTGTTAGACAATGCTGGAAAGGACTGAAGTCCTCACTACGAACCTGATTGATGCGGACTGAAGTCCTCACTACGAACCTGATTGATGCGGACTGAAGTATTAGTTTTAATCTATTCCGGGGCGGCATTTGGGAAGTATCCAAGATAGAGAAAAAACATCGCACTCTCTAATTACTCCGACATATTCTCAACTCCCAAAAAGAGAGACAGTTCTTGATTTAAGCGACCCGATCGCACAAACTCAGCATAGGTGTCAGCTTCGATCGCCAGCAACTCCGCTCGAATTTGCTCAGCAATAAACGTGCTTAGATCGGGATATTCATCTTGAAGCCGATCGACCTCCGCCTCAATCCTCATGAGTTCCCCCTTAACCAGCGATTCTTGATACTCATAAAACTCCCGATCGACCCCCGGCTGTTCCTCCATCTCACCCAACCGTTGCAACACCCTACCCAAAGCCGCCCGACGGGCGATCGCCTCCAAATACTCCCCGCGCATCGGCCCATCCCCCAGCAGATCCAGTTTTTTCAGAACAGGCTGAATAGTCAATCCCTGCACCAGTAAAGTAAACAGCACCGTCCCAAAAACCGTTGCAATCACCACATCTCGTCCCGGCAGGCTTTCAGGCACGCTTAAAGCCAAGGCCACCGACACCGCACCCCGTAGTCCTCCCCACCACAGCACCGTTTGATCGGGCAGGGGAATGGCGGATGCGGCAAAACGGTTGCTGAGACTCCCCAGTCCGTAAATGGCGATCGCCCGCGTTACAATCACCGCCACAATCGTCACCGCGATCGCATCCAAATTTTCGCCCAAACTCCCAAACCGAATCTGATCGCCAATCAGCAAAAACACAATCGAATTCACAAAAAAAGCTAAAAATTCCCAAAACTCAGTCACAATAATCCGAGTGCGAGGATTCATCCCAATGCGAGAACCAAAATTGCCCAAAATTAGCCCCGTCGTTACCACCCCAATCACCCCCGATCCGCCCAAATCCTCCGCAATCAAATAAGTACCGTAGGCCGAAACCAACGTCAGAGACTGCTCCACCAGAGGCAAATCGAACCGCTGCGTCAGATAAGAAATCGCAAACCCGATCAGCCCGCCAACCCCCAGCCCAATCCCCACCACCGTTATCAACTCCAGCAAAATCGGCCCTGGCGATAAATTAGCAGTTCCCTGAGCAAAAGCAGCCAGAAATCCAAACGCCACAACCGCCATTCCGTCATTAAACAAACTTTCGCCTTCCATCAAAGTGCTGAGACGCTTCTCAACCCCCAACTCTCGAAACAAAGCCGTTACCGAAACCGGATCGGTAGCTGAAAGGGTAGCCCCAATCATCAGCGCAGTTCCCAAAGAAAGACCGGCAAATTGATTCAAACCAATTGCCACACCCGCAATGGAAATCAGCACACCGAAAACAGCATAAAGACAAATAGGAATTAAATCCTGTTTCAAACTCGACCACTTCAAATTCCAAGCAGCTTCAAACAGCAGCGGTGGCAGGAAAATCAACAGAATCAACTCAGGCGAAAGATTCACCAATCGCACATCGACCAAAGCCAGCCCAGCTCCCACAATTACTAGCAGCAGCGTATAGGGAATTCGGCGCAACCAACTAATAATTTGTGGCAGAGTTGCCACACTCAAAGAAACTGAAAGCACCAGCAAAAATTGCTTCAGATTGTCTTCGATCGCCACTTCTTGTAGACTCGTTTCTATCATTTTAAAAATTTCCTATTTGTAATTATCGGATTGCATAAACGACGGCTCTCGGATTGGTTCGTAGTGCGGACTTCAGTCCGCGACAAGAGAGCGGACTGAAGTCCGCACTACGAACCTTGCTTATTGCAGTAAATTGACCGGACACGATATGACAGGCAAAAAAACAGATACCTGCTTTTAGGATACCAGCGTTAAAAACAGTCAGGGTGTCAATTCTCCTTCGACTGCATCCTGCTGAACAGAAGGTGAGGAATTTTGGGGCGGTTTTTTGAGAACTGTTTTCAACTGAACAATTGGTTGAGTTGCAGTTTCAGTTTCAGTTTTAGTAATATAGCGATCGGGCTCAATTTGCCATTTTGTTTGCAAATAATTGCGAACCGCCACAGATCGCCCGATCGCCGGCGCTCCAACTTCAGAGGGCGCTTCACCGGAACTCATTTCAATCTGCAATGTAGGATTTTGCTGCACAGTCTTACCCAGTCGATCGAGCAATTGAACTTGATTTGCCGCAATTTGAGCTTGATTTAACGCAAAAGTCACCGTTGCAGCCACCGGCACAATCCGATTGAAATTGACCTGCGCTGTAGGGTAATTTAATTGACTGCGGATATCCTCCACCAGCAGCGCTTGTCCGTCGCGATCAAGATCCCGGGGACTAAAGTAAGTAATCTGAATCCTTAACGGCGTCAGCGGGCTAGTAATCGCCTGATAACTCATCAATTGAGCCGGCAGAGGCAAAATTAGGGAATCGAGGGCAGACTCCACAGCGTTCAAAAAACTCGATTGCAATTCCGCAACCGTCGGAGGAGGCTCCGGCTTGATTGTTGTTTCAGAAACCTTTGTTGCTAACAGCTCGCTAGAAGCTATAGGAATTTGAATCAGATTCAGAGAAATTGACTCCAACGGCCTCCCGAGCTTCGCTGACAGCAATTGCTTGTATTGCTCTCGTTCCGCTTCCGTGTAAACCTTGCTAGTAACCACCTGAAGTTGAGCAACCAATTTACTCTTTTGTTCTCGAAACGAAAGTTGACTGATGTACGATCGCACTTTGCCATCAGCAAAGTTACCAAAGTTTTTTTGCCAGATTTCTGTAGCGTTATTACGCAGTTGATTTTCTTGCTGCTTGCGAGAAATTTCTTCGCTAAGTTGATTGTAAGATTGATACAGAGGAATCGAAGTCAATGAAATAGTCATCAAAATCAGCAGCAGGCGACTTGGCAAACTACCGATGCGCTTCAATCGTTCCGACGCCGGAATTCGATCGACTAAAGACTGCATCCAAATACTTTCTCCATTGCTTTCCCGCCACAAACGCACTCGCTCGCGCACCGGAAAGCTATCAATGTGCAGAAGCAAAAACACCACCATCGCCATAAACGTAATAGCGACTAAATTCGTAAAAAACAGCAGTCCTCCCCCCTGCGCCACCGCCAACCCGCTCCCAGGACTCACACTCACCGCCGTCGCAATACCATAACCCACAACACAAAGCGGCGGCATCAGCGCCACTGCGATCGAAACCCCCGGAATAGACGTAACAACCCCCTTAGCCTCCTTGCAAATAGCCACCGCCCCCACAGCCCCAGAAAACAGCGCAATAACTAAATCCAGCAAATTTGGCTGAGTTCTCGCCAGAATTTCGTCGGTCATTTCCTGAAATGGCAAAATCAATACCAACACAACCGCAAAGGAAATAGCTAGCCCGCAGCTCAAAATTAAATTAAAAAGAGCCCGCAGCGCCAAAATCGCATCCCCAGCAGCCAAAGCCAGCCCGTTTGCCAAAATACTCCCCATTAAAGGTGAAATCAGCATCGCGCCAATGATGACGGCCGGACTATTCAACACCAGTCCCAGGGTTGCGATTCCAGCAGAAAATAAAACTTGAATCCAATAGCTGGCATCTGTCAGCGTTACGGATTGAGCAATGTCCAAATAGACTTGTTCTTTGCGAAGGGTGCTCACCCCTAAATTCTGAGCAAACCAGCGTCTCAACCGAGGGAACGCCACTAATATCTTTAGGCGCTGCATTACATATCCCTGAGAAAGAACTGGTAGTTTTTCAGCGCTTAGGACGGCTGATGCCTGTCTTTGTGACAGACGGGTGGCCAGAAACCGGGTTTTTTTACACAAATATTTCATTTTAAGTCGTATATTAGGTCAAAAACCCGGTTTCTTTGGTCTGGATGCGTAAGTCCTGCGATCTATAAGTGCCGTGATTATTGCCCAACTGCTAACCCGATTAATTCGTGAATCACTAATTAGCAGTACCGATAATTAAACCCGATCGCGCCGGCAGACTCAACGCTAACTTCCGAGTTTCCCCCTCACCTTTCCAAACAAACTCACCCTTCCCAAACAGCAATTTATCGTGAGAAAATTTCAAACTTGGAGTCTCAAAACTCACCTTTGCCTCTTGAGTTGCCACATTGACAGCCACAATTATTTCCTCATCCCCCAAAATTCGGGCAAAAACGTAAACCGTGCCTTCAGCAAACAGAATTTGGTAAGTCCCAGTGCGGAGGGCGGCGTATTTGTGGCGCAAAGCTATCAACTGTTTGTGATCATCTAAAACATCAAGTTCCCAGTGAGCTTCTAAGGGAAAACTGCGCCGAGAATCAGGATCTAGAGCACCGGGTAAACCAACTTCATCACCGTAATAAATGCTGGGAGCTCCGGGATAAGTTAACAGCAGCAAAGTCGCAATTTCGACACTAGCTCGATCGTCTCCAGCAATTGACAGCAACCTCGCAGTATCGTGACTGGCCAACAAATTTAGTTGAGTTAGCTGTATTTCCCACGGATATAATTCCAAAACTTCCTGAATCTTCTCCCCGTACTGCTTGGCAAACAGCGCCGGATAGGGATAATAAGAGCGACCTTCTAATTGGTTCATATCTACCCGATCGCCCGCAGCAAAAGCAATAGTCGGTGCCGCAAACAGATAATTCATCACGCCGTCAAATTGACTGCCATCGAGCCATTCTCTCGCATCTTCCCAGACTTCGCCGACAATATAAGCTTCGGGATTAACAGCTTTCACTCGATCGCGAAATTCCTGCCAAAATCCCTCTGTTTTAATTTCAAAAGGAACGTCCAGCCGCCAGCCGTCAATGCCGAATTTAATCCAATATTCGGCGATTTCCATGATGTATTCTCGCACTTCTGGATTGTCGTGATTGAACACGGGCAGCGCTCGATTGCCGTCCCAACCGAGATAATTAGCTGGAAAATTGCCGTCATAGGCGGATAGCGGCCAGCCTTCTATTTTAAACCAATCTAGCCAAGGAGAATGGGGGCCGTTTTCGAGGATGTCGTGGAAGAAGAAAAAGCCGCGGCTGGCGTGGTTGAATACGCCGTCTAAGACAACTTTGATGTCGCGAGCGTGGGCGGCGTCTAGCAGCTCTTTAAACGCTGGATTGCCGCCCAACATCGGATCGACTTGATAGTAGTCGTGGGTGTGGTAGCGGTGATTGCTGGCAGACTGAAATATGGGGGTGAAATAAATTGCGTTTATGCCTAAGTCTTGCAAGTAGTCTAGCTGTTCCATCACGCCCCACAAGTCGCCGCCTTTGTAGCCTTGCAGGGTGGGAATTTCGTGCCATTCTTCCCACATGAAGTTTTGCAGCAGGCGTTTGCGAGGCTGTTTGCTTTTGGCGAAGCGATCGGGGAATATTTGGTAGAATACCGCGTGTTTAACCCAGTCCGGCGTTTGAATTTGCATACACTTTTTCTAGCTTTTACGGCTTACGCTACAGTAGCAGAGGTTTCTAGGGGATCTAACTTTTGGTAGAGAATAGACATTTTATCCCATTTTATCGATCGACAAATTGTAAAATTTTACACAAATTGGCAGTCAATCTAAGATTGAAAACTGACTCTACCTCGAAATTTATCGTCCCGACGGGTGGCGCTTCCTGAGTGCTGTGGAGTCGAACAAACTCAGACAACAGCAACGCCCGAAAAAAGAACCGGCTCAAATTCAAGCATAACCAGAGCGCACCTTGGGCCCATACAGAGGGTCAGCGGGCGTGGCGGTGCGATCGACCTGCATTGAAAAAGAACCACAGCGCCATGAACCTCGATCGAGAAATTGTGAAAACGGGGAATTTAGCCAAAAAACTTGTTATTAACAGCCAAAACCCCGAACCTTATTCTTTCCTTAAACTGCCTTTATTTATTGAAGGGTATTTTAACTCACCACTCAAAACTTTTTTAAATATCCATTATGGATTGAGGGGTATTTTAACTCACAACTCAAAACTCCTAACTCCAGCCCCGGAAACACTCCAACTCTCCTAAACCGGATTTTTTAACTCTTATTGAGGGTTTGAAGAAGTATTTGGATTAAACAACCCGGTTTGTGGGTAAGCGACTCAACTCATAACTCAAAACTCAAAACTTCCTTGCTCCCCCCCCCTTGTCAAGAAGCCCTCACCATCCGACACTGTACTTGGAGAGTTAATCGACCCTAGGGAGAAAGTTCCTTGAAAAAAGTCTTAGCCATCATCCTCGGTGGCGGTGTAGGCACCCGCCTTTACCCCCTAACCAAACTGCGAGCCAAACCCGCAGTTCCCCTCGCAGGCAAATATCGCCTCATCGATATTCCTGTCAGCAACTGCATCAACTCGGAAATACTCAAAATCTACGTCCTCACCCAATTCAACTCGGCATCCCTGAACCGTCACATCGCTCGCACCTACCAGTTTTCCGGCTTCACCGAAGGATTTGCCGAGGTGCTCGCCGCCCAGCAAACTCAGGAAAACCCCAACTGGTTTCAAGGGACAGCCGACGCAGTTCGCCAATATCTCTGGCTACTAGAAGAGTGGGACGTTGACGAATACTTGATTCTTTCGGGCGATCACCTCTACCGCATGGACTACCAGAAGTTTGTGCACAGACACCGCGAAACCAACGCCGATATCACCCTCTCGGTTTTGCCAATGGACGAGAAGCGGGCCTCAGATTTTGGTTTGATGAAAATCGACGACACTGGCCGCATTATTTCTTTCAGCGAAAAGCCAAAAGGCGATGCGCTCAAACAAATGCAGGTGGATACTACTAAACTGGGACTGACCGCGCAGCAGGCTCAGGAAAGTCCTTACATTGCTTCGATGGGGATTTACGTCTTCAAAAAAGAAGTTTTGATTAAACTCTTGAAAGAATCTCCTAACCAAACTGATTTTGGTAAAGAGATTATTCCGAATTCTGCAAAAGACCACAATGTTCAAGCTTATTTGTTTGACGATTACTGGGAAGATATCGGAACCATTGAGGCTTTTTATGATGCTAACTTGGCTCTGACAAAACAGCCTAAGCCTCCTTTCAGTTTCTACGATGAAAAAGCGCCGATTTACACTCGCCCGCGTTTCTTGCCGCCGACTAAGCTTTTAGATACTCACGTTACTGAATCGATTATTGCTGAAGGCTGCATTCTCAAACAGTGCCGCATCGATCATTCTGTGTTGGGAGTTCGATCGCGCATTGAAGCTGGATGTACGATTCAAGATACCCTGGTTATGGGTGCTGACTTCTACGAACCAGACGCTGAAAGGCATTCAAATTTGGATCACGGCGGCGTCGCCCTCGGTATCGGTGCAGATACTACAATTCGCCGCGCGATTGTGGATAAAAATGCCCGCATCGGCCGCAATGTTCAAATAATTAATAAAGACCGAGTGGAAGAAGCCAACCGCGAAAACCAAGGTTTTTATATCCGCAGCGGCATTGTCGTAGTCCTGAAAAATGCCACGATTCCTGATGGAACTATCATTTAGTTATTAGTCATTAGTCATTAGTTGTCAGTCATTAGTTTTTTAAGTTAAAATCTGTTACCTGCCGGAAAGTGACTGATGATAAATAACTAAATTAGTGACAGATAACCAATGGCCGATGACTGATGACTGATGACGAAATTCCTTCTTTTTTTTGTTGATTATTAATTCCCACCGCTGATGCAAGGTTGTCGAAATACTTGGCTTTATTAAAAGGCTCGCGCATTATTAATAAGCGACAGTCTCTGTTACTGTCTGCCGTGATACAGATATGTCCGCTCGCCTGCGTCTGGCGAATAGCTTCTGATTCTTGTATTTGCGCTGGTAGCACGACTGACAAATGCGCTGCCCGTTTCTGAGTACAACACAACTCTCGGAACTATCTTTCCAATCGTCGCAGCAGCCGCAAGGCCAACTTAGCAAATAATTCATAATGTTAGCACCCTGGTAGCGTTAAAAGCTTATCGCTCTACTATCCTATCTTAATGTTTTATAAGAGTGTGTGATGTAGCTAACAGACAGGGGAGAAATTATGTTATATTACTTGGATTTAAATCTCTTCAGAGGTTGTAAAAATAAAATTCTATAGCAGGGGTGTGGGGTTAATAAAAAATATCTAGAAATTTTGTGGAAGAACGGCGCAATTTAGGGTATTATATAGTCACAATTTAGACACCAGATTGGATCTAACTTGCTGATGAAAACCTGCTAAGATTTCGATTGGGTGATCAAGCTCATATCGAGAAGTTCGATCGCACCGCGCCCCGGAAAAAAAGACCAAAAAAAGATCGATCGTCCGCGCCAGTCAACCATCCTAGCCTCGCGCCCGCAACAGCAGCAGCTTTCCCCGCCTCACCTCAATCGGGCTGCCACCTCCCGAAAGCCCTAAGCCTCATAACTCCCCAAAAGTTTTCGCCGCAGGAGTTTCACCGTCTCAAAGCTCACTATAGCAACGGCCTATAGGGTAAGGACGTTCCTTAATTGATGAAAGCATTGTTTTTACTGTCGAATGCCAAAAGCATTTCTAGAGGCGGCTGCTCCAGCTCCCTTCAGCACGAGAGAGCCGAATGCTATAAAATCTTAAACAGCAGCGGAGTGCGGAAATTGCGATCGAACGCCAAGCAACAACCGAACTCGATTGAGTCCAAACCTTTGATAACCTATAATTTGAATGAGATGCCGCAGGCACTTCGGCTCCTGGCATTATACTAATGCGCCATCCTGCGGCTAATTTGGGATTTATTCTTTCTAACAACTAACAACTAACAAATAACAACTAATAAAGAGGGGATTGCTTAATGGCTGCAACAGATTTTAAAGACTATTACGCTATTTTGGGACTCAACAAAACTGCCAGTTCTGACGAAATTAAAAAAACTTTCCGCAAACTAGCCCGCAAATATCACCCGGACATGAACCCCGGCAACAAAGAAGCCGAAGCTCGTTTTAAAGAAGTCAACGAAGCTTACGAAGTGCTCTCAGACCCTGAAAAACGCAAAAAATACGACCAATACGGTCAATACTGGAAGCAAGCTGCCACAACTCCAGGCGGATGGCCAGGCGGGGGCAGTACGAATGTAGACTTTGGCGGGGTTGACTTCAGCGAGTACGGCAGTTTTGACGAATTTATCAATGCCTTGCTAGGCCGCGCAGGTAGTAGTCCGGGTAATGCCCGCAACGCCAAGTGGAATTACAGCAACTACCGCAGCACCGGCGGCGGGCCCACAGGTTTTGGCGGATTTGAAGATTTCGCGGGGTACGAAAACCGCAGCGCAGGGGGCACTCGCGACACCGAGGTGACAATTTCCCTGACTCTGGGGGAAGCATTTCGGGGAACTTCCAAGCGAGTCGCCACGGGCGAAGTTTCGATTCCTGCGGGAGTGAAAACCGGCAGCAAAATTCGGGTAAAAGGCAAAGGTCAAGTTGACCCGTACACCAAGCAGCAGGGAGATTTGTACTTAAAGTTAGAAGTTTTGCCTCACGCTTTTTTCCAGTTTGAGGGAGAGAATTTGGTCTGCGAAGTGCCGATAACTCCCGACGAAGCGGTGTTGGGAGCTTCAATTGAAGTGCCGGCGCCTGAAGGTATGATCACTGTGAAATTTCCAGCCGGGATTCGTTCGGGTCAGTCTTTGCGGTTGCGGGGCAAAGGATGGCCGAAACCCAAGAAAAACGAGCGGACTGATTTGTTGGTAAAAATTGCGATCGTGCCGCCGAAAGAAATTAGCACTGTAGAACGCGAATGCTATGAAAAAATCAAAGCCAATCGCACTTTTAATCCCAGGAGCAATTTAAACCAAGCGCTAATTTGAAAAAACTTGCATTGCCTGTCTCAAACAAAATTAGGAAGAGGAGCGAATCATCCCTTGGGTTTAGGCGGGTTTACAAATATCCTGGCTCTGAACTCATCGATATTGGTGAACCCGCCTCGGAGCGGATTTAGCTTAATCAACCTATTCATAGTTGAGCATTCCACTTTCTCAAGACTCTTCGCTAGTTTTTAGCTGACTGGGTTGGCGACCTTGCTTGATGTTGATGCTAATGTTTTTAGCTCCTTTCTTTTCCAAGTCTGTGATGTAGGCGTTAGTGTTATTAGAAGCTAGGACTTACGCATTGACAAAATGACAAAATAGTGTATTGATAAATATGGGTGTCTACTTTCTAGGTATCGGACAATGAGAAAAATGACTAAACCCTCGACAGCACAATGCAATATAGACATCTACACCTCTTTTTTGCTGTCAGAGCCCTCATTTGGGAGGGTGTAGCAGATGATCAGAGATATTGACAGATGTTTCACATTCTGGGTATCAATCGATTTTTGTTGAGAGAGAGATACGAACCCAAAGATTTATTCAACACAATCGAGAAAAACATAAATCTGGAAGGAGGA
>Ga0163147_10003695_pt1 | contig 20155 bp, 22 predicted proteins | sample OliLakLV19MP6G1_FD_148597 | JGI IMG/M metagenome (GOLD analysis project Ga0163147, IMG submission 148597) | Freshwater microbial mat bacterial communities from Lake Vanda, McMurdo Dry Valleys, Antarctica- Oligotrophic Lake LV.19.MP6.G1 | ecosystem: Environmental > Aquatic > Freshwater > Lake >...
CACGCCCAGCGTGCTGCCGATGGTGGCAAGGTTCTCGTTGCGGCCCTTGAAGTAGAACGACGAGGTGCGCCCGGCAACCTTGAGATCATCGACCTTCGCCAGCGCGTTCAGGATCTCCTCGGCCACGCCGTCGGAGAAGTACTCTTGATCCTTGCTTTGGCTGAGATCGGCAAAAGCCAGCACGGCGATGGACTTGGATTCGACTGGCGCCTGTGCGGGTTGAGCGGCAGGCGTGGCGGCGCTAGCGTCTGTCGATGCAGGCGTGACGAGCTGCGGCGCGCTACTGGCAAGACGCGAAGGCGCCAGCACAAACTTGTCGACCGCGAAATAGCCCAAGGCCAAGGCCATGACCACCAGCAGCATCCGATCCATCCGCCGCGCGGTTTGTGGTGCGATGGACTTCGTGACTTCGACGTCGCTGTCGCGCTTCAGGCCGTCTGGCGTCAGCTCAAACACCCAGGAAAACACCATCGCGGCAAGGAACCCAATCGCCAGCAGCCCAACCAGCGCCTTCATCACCCAGCCGGGTGCTTCGAATACTGGCAGCAAGGTCGCGGCAACTTGCGTGACCAGCCACGCGCCGACCAGATATAGCCCGGCCATGCGGATGACGTTGCGGCGGCGCAACTCGGTAAGCAATTTCATGGCGTCATGACGCGAATCTGTTGAATGGCGATGGGCAGGTGCAGCTTGGACCACACGTGATCCGCCGTAAGAGCAGGAATATTGCGCCGTAGCGCCAGCGTAAGGCAGGCCCGATCACCCAGCGACAGACCGAACTTTTGCGTATGCAGCGAAAGGCCAGCGGCAAGCGCTGCATCTTCGCTCCCAAAAGGCACGATCTCGATGCCAGAGCTGACTAACTGCTGGTGCACCAACTCCGGGTTGTGGCCGTCGCGCACAAAGCGGGAAATCACCTCGGCTAAGTTGACACTCGACAGGCAGCACGCATCAATGTGCTCGGCCACCGCCTCAAAGCCGGATTCAGTGAACAAATAGGCCAGCAGCGCAGAGGCATCGAGCGCGATCATCGTTGCTTGGTGACGTGGTACTCAGCCAATTCCGCCGAAGCGCGCTCGCTTAGCAAGGCGTCGACAACACCGCCGGGCTTTTTCTGGCCGTACAGCGAGGCAACCCACTCGGGAAGGGAGGCCGCGCTGGTGGCGGTGGCGGGCTCCAAGCTAGCCTGCAGCAGGATCAGTCGAACCTGTGCTTCCATGCTCGTTCCAGCCCGCGCGGCGCGCAAACGCAAGCGATCGCGCACGCTGTCGGGCACATTTCTGACGGTCAATACGGCCATGTCGCTTCACTCTTTGTCATGCCAGCAGTCGCGACGGAGCTTAACACTGAAAGCAATGACGTCAAAAGGCGCAGTCATCCTATCGGCGTGATCTCTTCGGCCGAAATTTCAGGGGAGTTCATGGATGATGATTAAAATCTGATCTGACTAGCTTGGCGCGAACGCGGCGCTATCGATCGGAGCACGCCGGGCCATTACCAGAGCGTCGCCACACCAAATGCGCCCAAGGCGGGATCATTGGTGATGAGACTGGCGTTTTCGAGCATCGCCTGAGACGCGAGCATGCGATCAAAAGGATCGCGATGTTCAACCTCGAAACGACCGGCCAGCAACGCATGGCGATGGGTTATTGGCAAGCGCACAAATCGATCGGCGTCCATCAGTTCGTCGAAGTTCGACAGCAGTCGTTCTACGCCCGCCAGTTTGCCAATCCGCGCTTTGGTCGCGATTTCCCAGGCGCTGGCGGCGCTGACCAGCACTTCGTTCGCACTGAGCGCAATAACTCTGCGCGCTTCAGCAGAAAGCCTCTGGTCATTCGCGCACTACCACAACAGCGCGTGCGTATCGAGCAGCAGCCTCATTCGCCGTTCCAAGCGGCAAGCTCAACGTCCGGCAGCGCGTCAAAGAATCCAGAATCATCAATTTCCGGCACGCGCCCTGGCCTGCGGCTGTCGTCTTCCTGAGCCAGCGGCATCAACCGCGCGTAGGGTTTTCCGGCTTTGGCCAGAATGATTTCCTTGCCTAGGTGCGCTTCCTCAAGCAGCTTGGAAAAGTTCGTTTTCGCCTGGTGTACGTTGATCATCATGTGGACGTTCCGGGGAGCCGTGTGGAAGTGGACTTAGTCCATGGGTCACGTCCGCTTCATAGGGTAGTTCAAGTCGGCCGCTGCGTCCGCGGAACTGCTTGCTGGTGCGCCCAGCTTGGTCTGAAAGCAGCCCAACCAGCGCCTTCAGCATGTCGAGAATGAATTCAATAAACACTGCTGAGTCAGCATTTTGCGTGCTTTGCTGGATGGCGTCGTAATGGGCCTGCTGGTGCTAGTAAACCAGGCTCTCCACCGGTATTTGCGCAAAGGCGTTTGCCACCTGCTCAAGATCAGGCTTTGCCAAAGGCGCCCCATCCTGCCGTTGCCGTCGGCGAACGGATGAATAAACTCGAATTCGTAATGAAAGACTGCGCTGACAATCAGCGGAAGCTCACGCGTCGACCGAAGCCAGGCCAACAAGTCCCGCATCAGGGTCGGCACCCGGCTCGCAGGCGGCGCCATATGAATGACCTGCTTGCCCGCCATCACCCCAGCCCCGCCGTCACGATAATGCCCCGGCGCATCCAGCAAGCCGGTCATCAGTACCTCATGTGCCGACAGCAAATCGGTTTCGCTGTCGGCACACCACGGCGGCGTGCTTGTTTGATCAAGTCCGGCTTGACCAGAGCCTGTTTGATCCGGCCCGGCGATTGGCAGCAGGCGGTCATAGGCCTTGATTGCGTTGCGCACCTCCTGAATTTGGCGCGGCGGGGCAATCACCCGCTTGCCGTCCAAAATCGCGGTGATTTGCGCCACATCCAGCGTGTTGCCTTCAATGGCCAGCGAACCTTAAATGGTTTGAATGCGATTAATTCGCCGCAACTTCAGCGCGTTGGCATCGAGTTCGCGCGCCAAACGCCCCAGCGCCTCACAGATGTCGGCAACGCGGTGCAGGATCGCCGAAGTCAGGGTGTACGGCGGCGCGAAAGGCTTGCTCATGGAGTGGGCGTGGGCCCGGCGGCTATCTTGACCATGTAAGCGCGATACGACGCCGACTCGCCATACAGGCGGTCGTAATAGGGCTTGAACACCCGAAGTTCTGCATCGGGTAGAACACTCGCTTCGCCGGCGAACGGCGCCAGCAGCTGCCACGCGGCCTCCTGATCACCCAACGCGCGCGCTGCGGCAGAAAGCGCGCGCGCAACCGCGGCACGCCGGTCGATGGACTGCGGCGGGCTTGCCATGGCCTGATCGCGCCATCGCATAGCCGTCGCGCGTTCGCCCGCAATCGCTGCGATCTGGGCAGCACGGGCGTACCAGATCGCGGCACCGATATCGGCGCGCGGCTGCTCGACATCGGTGCTGTCGCGCACCACCGCAAACGCCTCGCGCGCCAGCAGGTCGGCTTCGGATGCCCGACCCGCCAGCCTGAGCAACTCAGCACGCATCGAATCTATCCACGCCGCGTTGCGCGGCTCTGCCGCCTGCCCCTCAGCCTTCAACAACGCCAGCGCAGCGTCGATATCACCTCGCACGAAGTGCCCCACGGGCAGCCTTCGGCGGTCCTCGGCAAAAATCGCCACACCCGCTCGCTTGCCAAAGTCGAGATAGGCGTCGAGGTCCTGATTGCGCAAGAGCTTGATCCGCGCCAACAATGCAACGGTGCTCAGGTCTTCTGGAAACTTCTGCTTGCTGCGCTCGGCAAAGGCCAGTGCCTCGTCGTAGCGCCGGGTGTACTCCAGCGCTAAATAGACCTCACCGTGGGCCAAGGGCGACTCGGGATCGGCGGCGAGGGCGGCGCGTGCCGCGCGCAGAAACTCCTCGTAGCGGCCAAGTCGCTTGAGGCTGACGCTGATGCCACGGCTCACCATTGGGTGATTGGACAAGCGCGCCTGCATGGCCTGAAACGCAGTCAGCGCGCGGTCATAGTCGCGCTCGATGGTGTAGTGGATCAGCGCCTGCGCCAGCTGCGCCTCGGGGCGCTCAGGCCAGCGCTGGGTGATCTCGTCCGTCAGCTGCCGCGCCTTGGCCGCGAAGCTGCCGTCCGGGTCAGCGACCAACCAGGGCATGCGGCCGTAAGCTTCGACCAGCAAAAGCTTCGCCGCGAGAAAGTCCGGATCAAGCTGCAGCGCTGGCTCCAGCAGCGTGATCAGCGTCCGAAAGTCGCTCTCGCCACGCCAGCTGCGGCTGGTATCCAGCGCCCGCAGGTACAGCGCATAGGCCTCCTGATTCTGCGTCGGGCGCTCCTTCAAGCTCGCCTGCAGCTCGCCGCTCAAGCTCAGCTTGAGCTGATCGGCAATGGCGAGTGCGATCTCGCTTTGGATGGCGAACACATCGTCGAGCTTGCGGTCGTAGTTCTCGGCCCAGATATGCGCGTCGGTGGCGGCTTCAATCAGCTGCACGGTGACGCGGATCTGATCCCCGGCCTTGCGCACGCTGCCCTCCAGCACATGGCTGACGCCCAGGCGCCTGCCGATGGCGCTGACTTCGAGGTCTTCTTTCGCGATGCTCTCCATCGAGGTGCGCGAGATGATGCGCAGCTCGCTCATGCGCGAGAGTTTGGTCAGCACTTCCTCAAAAATGCCGCCGGCAAAGAATGCGTTGTCGGGATCGGGGCTCAGGTTGTCGAAGGGCAGCACCGCGATGCCGGGCACGATAGGTTTGGCGAGCGGGTCGGTAGCGGTAGCGGATAACGTCGTCGGCGCTGCGCCGCCGCTCGCGGCTTCGCTTGCCGCCGCCGCAGGTTCAGCAACTCGCCCTGGTGCCAGCAAGAACTTGTCGACCGCGAAATACCCCAGCGCCAGTAAAGAGATCAGCAACAACCCGCGATCCATCCGCCGCGCCGTCTTCGGCGCAATGGATTGCTCCTTCGGCACCTCGTCATCACGCTTCAAACCCTCCGGCGTCAACTCAAAAATCCAGGCGACGATCAGCGCCGGAATAAACCCAATAGCCAGCAGGATGACAACGCTGCGGGCGATCCATTCGGGCGCGCCAAACATCGGCAGCACGGTGCCGACCACTTGCGTCACCAACCACGCCCCGACCAGATACAGCCCGGCCATGCGGATGACGTTGCGGCGCTTGAGTTCAGCGAAGAAGCTCACCGCTTTTTCCCGCCGCGTTTGCTTAAGGAAGCTTGGGATTGCAGCGATTGGTCTTCCAAGCTCAGCCCGCCGTCAGAAGGTTGCGCCACGAAAGCCCCGGAAGGGCCGAGAAGTCGCGATCGAGCGTGACCCATTCGCAGCCGTGTTCGATCGCCAGTGCGGCATGGAAAGCGTCGGGAATGCGATTGCCGGTGGCATGCGAGCGCTCGCAGAGTTGCGCAAAGATTCGCCAGTGTCCCGTGCCGGCACGCAGTGGCGCGACGCGCGGATGCGACTGCAGCGCGCGCGCGTAAGCCAAGGCCTCGGGCAGGGGTGTGGGCGGCAGGAACACCTTCGGGTGGGTCAGCACGCGCAGCACGCCGCTCAACACCAGCTCAGAAAGCGCCAGCATTTCCTCGGCAGCAAGCGCATCTTCGAGCCAGTCCCGGCAGCGCCGGTGATGCGGAGCGTCGGTACGGAAGGCGCTGACGAGGACGTTAACGTCCGGCGTCTGCATCCATCACCTCAAGCAGAGCAGCGCCGTCGTTGAGATCCACCCCAGGTTGCAGGCCGCTGCCGGAGTACGTTGGCAATTCGACCGCCGCGCGCCCGGAGCCAGCGCGTGCGTGCAGGCGCTCGCGCAGGGCCTCTTCCACCAAGGCCTTGAAGGTGAGCCCGCGGCGAGCGGCGAGACTCTTGGCCTCGGCCATAAGTCGGTCGTTAATGTCGAGAGTTGTGCGCATGCACTCGAGCATATTCAGCGATGCATAAATGTGCAAGGCTGACCCAAGTCGTTCATTCGCATTCGAAATCATCGGTTCCCAGCGGCTTGCATTGGGGTGGGAATCCCTCCGCCTGCCAATAGGCCAGCAATCCGCCATCGATCACGCTGGCCTTGAAGGCCGCTGATTGCCGATAGTCGGCGAAGATCGGCAGCCAGACCACGGCGATACTCTCAAGAAAAACATCCATAAGTGATTGATTTGTGATGGTTCGATGTCAGCCTGGCGGAGGGGCTGGGATGAATTGCCAGCCGAGCTGTTGGGCGCGTTTTGCGAGCTGGCGGACGGCGCGTTCGCGGTAGCGTTGTTCGAAGTCGTCCTGTCCGCGGTCGCTGTACTCCTCGCCCTTGGTCAGCATGGCGTAGATCAGGCGGGCGAGTTTGTGGGCTGTCGCGGTGATGGTTTTGGGCTTTTCCATGCGTGAGCACAGGCGTCGTAAGTAGGCACCCAACGCCGACTGGCTGGTGCGCAGTGCGGCGGCGGCCAAGCGTAGCGCTTGGGCAGCGCGGTTGGCGACGCGACGGGTCTTGCCGCTCATGACTTTGCCGCTCATGACTTTGCCGCTCATGACCTTGCCGCTCATGACTTTGCCGCCGGTGATGCGGGTGCCCGAGCAGAGTCCGAGCCAGGAGGCAACGTGCTTGTCGCTGGGGAATTTGCTCATGTCGGCGCCGACTTCGGAGATCACCGCCAGTGCGGTGGTGACCTGGATGCCGTCGATGCGGGTGAGGTCGACGCCGCACATCCGGTACAGCATTGCGCGTAGATCGTAGGAGGGCGCATTGCGTGGCTTCGACCGCCGCTTGCCTTTGGCCGGTTCGCCTTCATGCGCCTGCAGGCACTGCAGCTGGGCTTCGATTTGCGCGTCGCATTCGGCGATTTGGGTCGCGCCGAAGTCAAACGCGGCGACAGCCTGCTAACTCGATGCCAATAGCCGTCCAGTTCTGCCCTTTCAGGTTTTGCGCGAGGCGACGCAGGATCATCGAGCGCTCCCTTGCGCAAATGTCGGCAACGACGCGTTCGGCCAGCGCACGCAGGTCTTTCATCAGCTTCAGATGACGATTGGTGTAGAGCCAGTAGTTTTTCGCTGCTGCCAGCAGCGCCGGATCATTCTGGAATGCATTCGCGATCTGCGCTGCTGACATGGCGTCCACCGGCGACAAGCCAGCTTGCTGCTGGGCGTCGATCAGTTTGACGCGGTTGATCTCCATTGCTGCTTCGAAGGTGAGCACCTTATCCACATGGCTGTAGTACGCCTGGATGGCACGAACCAGCGTGTCATCACGAATGATGCCGATACCGCCGGAATTGATGATGGTGTCGTAGGCGAGTCTGTTTCCGTCGAGCGTTGTCAGAATGAACATGGCAATGCCGATGGTGTTGGCATCATCGGCTGCGTAGGGCGGCGACGGCTCGATCTCGATACGGCCGCGTGCCGAGTCGAAACCGGAAGGGAGCGACACGCCCGCCGCCTGCTCAATCAGATATCCCATCGCGGACATGCGCAGCGTCGACACCCGATTGATCTCGTCCATGTCGGCGATGTCGCTACGAATGTCCTTGGCCAGGCTGGCCAAGTACACAGCCTCGCGCGCGAGATCCGCGCGCTCCTCATTCCAGTTCGCCACTTGGATGCCGAGAAACACGCCGACTACCAGCAGCACGAACTCGATAGTGATCGCCGTCCAGTTCTGCTCTTTCAGGTTTTGCGTGAGGCGGCGGAGGATCATGCGTTTGCTCCTGATGCGGGCGGCACGGCCATGCAGATGACGTTGCGGCGTTGGAGTTCGGCAAGCAGATTCATCGACTCACGGGCGGATTCATCGGACTCCTTGCCTTGGGCCTAACCTGCCATGTTGGAGGACGCCGGGCGTTACGCGTTATCGGCGTCTCGGCCGGCATGCAACCGCCTGCTCGATCAACGCATCGAGTTGATCACCCACATCGAATGGCGCTGCCACCGCACGAATGGCAGCGAGATCGGCCTCCGGGTTGCGTGCCAGCAGCTGGACGATATCGGCGACCTACCTTCATTGCTGCTGGTTGGAAGACTCAGCAACCGTTACCGTGACCTGCATGCTCTCATCCGCTCCGCCCTCGCGGCAGCCACGAATGGGCGCGGCCTCGCGGGCATCGCGGCCACAGGCGACGCGTACATAGCCATCGCCGGGACAGCAGCGGTTGGCAGGATCAAAGCCCACCCAGCCGAGCCCGGCCACATCCACTTCGCACCAGGCATGACTGGCTGGCTCTGCGCGCTCACCTGACAACCACAGGTAACCACTGATGTAACGCGCCGCAAAGCCAATCGCACGCGAAGCGGCAATCATCACGTGGGCGTGGTCCTGACAGACTCCCGCGCCCAGTTGCAAGGCGTGCGCTGCCGGAGTTTGCGAATCCGTGTATTCAGGCGAAAACTCGATCCGGTCGCGCACTTCCGTCATCAAGGCATGCAAGGTGACCAGCGCATCGTCATTGCGCACCGAGCGCGCCAAGCGTGTGATCGCCCTGTCGGCCGTGGTCAACATCGTGCCGCCGCGGTAGAAAGATGCTGGCAGTGCTTCGCGGGTGCCGCGCACGATGCCGCTTTCGTCTGCCACCTCAACGCGGCCACTCACTTGCACGGTCAATTCTGACAAAGGTCCGTCGACGGCATGCACCGCCATCTGATTGCCGAAGCCATCCAGCGATTTCGGCTCGATCCGGCGTCCACCGACCTCAACCTGCCAGTCGAGCAGCTGTTGATGAGCGCATGCTGCCGGCCACAACCGCAGCGCCTGCATTACTCGCCGCACCGGCTGTGGATACCGGTACTCGGTGCGATGGACGATATCGAGGAGCATGCTCAAATCGATCAGCTAATACATCAGCAAAGTCATCAGCCAAGTCATCAGCAAAGACGTCAGCAAAGTCATCAGCTAAAACAGATGCGCGCGGGCGATTTCGCGGCCTAGCACGTCATTGCGCTCGACCACATCGCTCAGGAACTCATGCAGACCGCCGCTCATGATGGTGTCGATGTGGGCGTAGCGAAGTTGCACGTGCAGCTGGTTGGCCAAACGCTTGGCTTCAGCGCTGCGGTTGGCGTCCTGACCCTTGATCTGGTCCAGATGGCTGGCGAGGTGCTCATAGCAATAACGCAATGAGCGCGGAAACTCCGGCCGCAAAATCAACAATTCGGCCACATGCCTAGGTTCGACCACGCCCTTGAACAACACCCGATACGCGCGCCGCGCGGCGACCACACGCAGGATCGCCAGCCACTGGTAGTGATCGATCACACCGCCGACGTCGTTCACGCTGGGCAACTGCACGTGGTACTTCACGTCGAGCAGGCGGGCGGTGTTGTCGGCGCGCTCCAAAAACTGGCCGAGGCGGGTGAAATGAAAGCCGTCCATGCGCAGCATGGTGCCGGCGTAGATGCCTTGAAACAGGCCGGCCCGCTCTTTCACCCAATCAAGAAATCGAATCAGGTCATCACTGCTGCGCGCGGCGTGGCGGCGCATCGACAACTCCAACCACGTACCGTTGATGGCTTCCCACATCTCGGTGGTCAAGGCGGTGCGCACGGCGCGCGCATTGCGTCGCGCGGTCTCGATGCAACTGACGATCGACGACGGGTTCTCTGGATCAAAAGCCAGATAATCGATGGCCGCTGCCTCACTGAAGGCATGCGTTTCGCTAAAGGCCTCCTCAACGCCAGCGGCTACCAGCGCCGAACGCCACTCGCTGCCGAGTTCGGCATCCGGACGCACCGCACTCATATGGCCGGCGACCTGCACCAGTCGCGCGACATAATCGGCGCGCTCAACATAACGCGAGAGCCAGTAAAGGCTGGCGGCGATGCGGACTAGCATCAGGACTCCAACACCCAGGTGTCCTTGGTGCCACCGCCCTGCGACGAGTTCACCACCAGCGAACCCTCGCGCAGCGCCACCCGGCTCAAGCCCCCCGCAACCACCCGAATACGATCCCCGCTGAGCACGAATGGGCGCAGATCCACATGGCGCGGAGCGATGCCGGCATCGACGAATACCGGGACGGTGGACAAGGCCAAGGTCGGCTGGGCGATGTAGTCCTGCGGGCGTGCACGCAACACGGCGGCGAACTCCTCACGCTCGCGCTGACTGGCATGCGGGCCGACCAACATGCCGTAGCCGCCCGAGCCGTGCACCGCTTTCACCACCAGCTGATCGAGATTCGCCAGCACATGCGACAGCTCTTTCGGCTGCTTGCAATCAAAGGTAGGCACGTTGGCCAGCAGCGGCTCCTCGCCTAAATAGAAGCGAATCATCGCGGGCACGTGAATGTAAACCGCCTTGTCATCGGCGATACCGGCGCCAATGGCATTGGTCAGAGTCAGATTGCCGGCGCGGCAGGCCGAATGCAGGCCGGGGGTACCGAGCATCGAGTCGGGTCGAAACACCAGCGGATCGAGATAATCGTCGTCGATGCGCCGGTAGATCACATCCACCCGCACCAGGCCTTCGGTATTGCGCATGTAGCAAATACCATCGCGTACCAACAGGTCTTGGCCTTCGACCAGATCAATGCCCATCTCATCGGCAAGAAATGCGTGCTCGTAGTAGGCGCTGTTGTTGATGCCTGGCGTCAGCAACACCACGGTCGGCTCGCCCTCGCAATTGGCAGGTGCTACCGAGCGCAAGGTCTGCAGCAGTTCGTCTGGATAGTGGGCCACCGGGGCGACCCGCGAACGCCGCAGCAAATCAGGAAACAGCCGCAGCATCACTTCGCGATTTTCCAGCATGTAGGACACGCCCGATGGCGTGCGGCAGTTGTCCTCCAGCACGAAGTAGTCGTCGGGGCCGGTGCGCACCAGATCGATGCCAGCGATGTGCGAATACACACGATGCGGCAGATCCAACCCAAGCATTTCGTGGCGAAACTGGGCGTTTTGCAGGATCAGGTCGGCTGGCACCAAGCCGGCGCGCAAGATTTCGCGGTCGTGATAGACGTCATGGATAAATGCGTTCAGCGCTCGCACGCGCTGTTCCAGGCCGACCCGCAAGCGCTGCCATTCGGCTTGGGCCAGCACCCGCGGAATCAGGTCGAACGGAATCAGTCGCTCGGGGTCACCGCCCTCGCTGTACACCGCAAAGGTGATGCCAATCCTTCGAAACAGAACTTCCGCTTCCGCGCGTTTGAGCGCCAATTGCTGCGGCGGCAGTTCACGCAACCACGCGTCCACCAGCGCGTACGGGGCGCGAATCTCGCCGTCTTGTCCCATCTCGTCGAAACACTTGCTCACGCAACGCTGACCTGAAGTGACTGCGCTTGGAGGCTGACCCGGTTTGGTGCAGCGGTCAAGCCTTGCCACGCACATGGCCGGTGCAGACAAGTGCTTGCGTGGTGCACGGGCAGGCATTGGGCTCTGTAGGTTGATGTCCGATTCCAGCTAGCACAGCCGTCAAGTCGCTCTACGATAGGGATATGCAAATACCAATGCTTGATCGAAACATTGCTGATCGAATCAGCGCTTTCTCACGCGCTCGCCTCGCGCGCGATGCCCGCTTCGATGGTCTGTTCTATATCGCTGTGCGCAGCACCGGCATCTATTGCCGGCCCATCTGCCCCGCACCCACGGCGCAGGAGCGCAATGTCAGCTACTTTGAGCATGCCGCCGCCGCTGCTGCGGCAGGCTATCGGCCGTGCTTGCGCTGTCGACCCGAGCTGGCACCTGGCCTTGCGCCCTGCGATGCCGGCGAGCGCAGCTTCGAGCTGGCTTGCCTACGGATTCGCGATGGCGCGTTGAGCCACGGTACGCTGGCTGAACTGGCGGCACAGATGGGGCTCAGCGAACGCCAGCTGCGGCGATTGTTTGTGCAGCGGCTGGGTGTTGCCCCGCTTGCCGTGCACGCCACCCAGCGCCTGCTGCTCGCCAAGCAATTGCTGACCGAAACTCAATTGCCGATCACCGACATCGCCTATGCCAGCGGATACCGCAGCCTGCGCCGCTTCAACGATGCGTTCGGCGCCGGTTGCGGCATGCCGCCGAGCCGTCTACGCAAAACTACCGCTCCGCCATCAGCAGAATCGCTGAACTTGAAGCTGGTCTATCGACCGCCCTTCGACTTCGACGCATTGCTGGCATTTCTGGCGGTGCGCGCAATCGCTGGCATCGAACATGTCGATGGGAAAAGCTATCGGAGAGTGATCGGACCGGCGACATCGCCGGGCTGGATTGGCGTCACCCACGACCCAGCGGCGAACGCATTGCGTCTGCGGGTTGAGACGCGCGAACTGAGTCAGCTGCCCGACTTGTTGCGTCGCGCCCGCCGCCTGTTTGATCTGGATGCCCAGCCCAGCGCGATCAATGACGTGCTCGCCAACCAACCGCGGCTGTCCGCATTGGTCGCAAGCTCGCCTGGCCGTCGGATTGCCGGTGCATTTGATGGTTTCGAGACCGCCGTCCGCGCTGTGCTTGGCCAACAGGTCAGCGTCGCCGCCGCGCGCACGCTGTGCAATCGACTGGTCGAACGCTTTGGCCAGCCAATCACGCTGATTGACGCGCCGCTGGCCCGCCTGTTTCCCACGCCAGCAAGTCTGGCAACGGCCGATGTGCGTTCGATTGGCTTGCCGGTCAGCCGCGCACGCACACTGTCCAGCCTCGCCAACGCGGTGGCGACCGGCGCCATCGACCTCGAACGCACCCAGCCTATGGCCGCGTTCGTGAAGTCGCTATGCGAACTTCCTGGCATTGGCCCATGGACCGCGCAATACATCGCGATGCGTTGCTTGCATCATCCCGACGCATTTCCGGCCGGCGATCTGGTCATCAGAAAGCAGCTGGGGGGGGGCACGCCGATCAGCATCGCCGAGGCGGAAGCGCAGTCGCAACCGTGGCGACCGTGGCGTGCCTACGCCGTGATCCATCTATGGGCGGACGCGAGCATCGCCGCCACGACTTCGGCGAACTCGACCAGCACGCAAACCGCCACGCATCCCAACCTGCGAGACCGCCCGTGACCAGCAAAACCAACCTGCCAAACGACTTGGCTTACGATCAGTTCGACACCCCGATTGGCCCGCTTACGATTGCAGCCGATTCCGATGGTCTCCGTTACGTGGTGTTCGCGCAGTCGCGTCATCGACCGTTGACCGGTCCGCAATGGCGGCGTGACGCCGAGTACCTGCGCGAGCCGCGGCAACAGTTGCTTGCCTACTTCGCCGGCGAACTCACCCAGTTCGACTTGCCTCTCGCGGCGTCTGGCACCGATTTCCAACACCGCGCATGGCAGGCCCTGCGGACTATTCCGTACGGCGAAACCCGCAGCTATTCAGACCAAGCCACAGCCATCGGATCACCACGCGCCGTCCGCGCAATTGGCTTGGCCAACGGCCGCAACCCACTGCCAATCATCGTCCCCTGCCACCGCGTAATCGGTCGCGATGGCAGTCTGACGGGGTTTGGTGGCGGGCTGGATTGCAAGCGGTGGTTGTTGGACTTCGAGGCAAAGCTGCGCGCAAGCAATGCAACTGAAGCGCGTTGCCGGGATTGAGGCGAAAGTGTCAGCAGTCGAAAGAGCAGGCCAAAACAAAGTCCCGGTTCAACAATCGGATCAGATCGCGGCTGCGCGCGATCTATCCTTAGACGTTAGCCAGCTGCGCCTCGGGAAAGCACACAGTCGTCTTGCATTTCAGAGCCAGCGCTGTACGGCCTCGGCTGTGTCAGTCGGTTTAGTGTTGAAGCACAGCCTGGCTTGCGGAGCGTGCGTGTGTACGACGTTTATCAATTTTTCAAACAGCAGGAAGTTTCCTGCGATCGTGCGTACGCCCGCCCCGATGAGCACGCAATCGAACCGCTTCTGTACCAGCTCGTCTCGAACAACTGCCTCAGCAGTTTCGCCAAAATCGGTCAAGCACATTCGCACGTCGTAGCCGCGGTCATTCAAGCTGTCTTCAGAGGCTTTGAGTCCGGCCAATACCTTCGCCGCATCCATGCCAGGGTAAGCCGCGTAGTCGGGGTCAGAGAAGTCGATGAGTGTTGGTTGCAAGCCAATCACCAGGACACTTTTCTTGTCTGTCATATCTTTCTCCAAGTAATCGGTGCTTGGCGTAAAGCAAGCACAGCTGTCAAACAGACGGCATTGGACAGCGCCTGCCAGCGCAATCCGGAGCGCTTCGTCAACGGCGCACCGCGCGCCAAAGCGCCGCCACACACCGTATCGATCAACCCGTTACCCGCATTGATCGTGACCCTGCCACACGCACTCGGCAGCAACGAAATAGACCACTCACCACCAGCCATCAGGGTGAACGAATGACGGCCAACTTGTGAACTGACTGTCTCAAAGGTGTTGACGCGTTCTGATGGTGCTTAGCCTGCGACCAAGGACCTCGAGACTAAGGCAGGCAGACCCGACGGTTTACGAAGCTGTAGAAAAACCATTGAGGGTGCCGAGATGGCTCTTCATAACGCGGATTCGATTTCGCCTCAGTTGCGCTTTTCGTTTTTTTTCAGAACGAATCTCGAACATTTCATATACATAGGAATAAACCCTCACAAATCCCTGGAAGGTAAAACTCCCAACACTTCTTCCACCGTCGTCAAACCCAAAGCGACTTTCTCCGCCGCTGCCAAACGCAAAGTCCGCATGCCGTGCGTCAGCGCATTGCGGGTGAAGTTGGCGAGGTCCATGTCGGGGCGGATCAGCGTTCGCAGGGCCGGTGTCACCACCATCAATTCATACAGACCGACGCGACCGCGAAAGCCGGTGCGTCGGCAATCCAGACAACCCACAGGCCCTTGCTCGGTCGGCGGGCGCGGCAGCTCCATGCCAATTTGCTGCAGGCTGTCCCACGCCTGTGCGGTAAGCGGCCGCGGCGCTTTGCAGCTCAGACACAAGGTTCTTGCCAAGCGTTGCGCGAGCACGCCGTTCAAGGTGCTGGCAATCAAATAATGCGGCACACCCAGATCGAGCAGTCGGGTGATGGCGGATGGCGCGTCATTGGTGTGCAAAGTCGACAGCACCAGATGGCCGGTCAACGCGGCTTGCACCGCCATTTGCGCGGTGTCCAGATCGCGCACCTCACCAATCATGATGATGTCAGGGTCTTGCCGAAGCAGGGTTCGCACACCGCTGGCGAAGTCCAAACCAATCTGACTGTGCACTTGCATCTGATTGAATTCGGGCGCGATCAGCTCGATCGGATCCTCGACCGTGCAGACATTGACCTCGTTGGTCGCCAGCCGCTTCAAGGTCGAATAAAGCGTGGTGGTCTTGCCGGAACCGGTGGGCCCGGTGACCAGCACGATGCCGTTCGGCCGCTGCACCAGCTCGCCCCAGATATCGGCTTCGTGATGACTGAATCCCAGCGCCTCCAATGGTTTCAACGCTGTCTCAGGATCAAAGATACGCAGCACGCATTTTTCGCCAAATGCCGTCGGCATGGTCGACAAGCGCATTTCCACTTCGCGACCGCCCGGCGATCGGGTCTTGATACGGCCATCCTGTGGGCGCCGTCTTTCGGCTAGATCCAAGCGGCCGAGCACTTTGATTCGACTCACCACCGCGACCATCACCGAGGTGGGCATTTCAAACACCTGCTGCAGGATGCCATCGATGCGAAAGCGCACTTTGCCGAGGTCTCGGCGCGGCTCCAAATGGATATCGGAGGCACGCTGATCGAAGGCATAGGTCAACAGCCAATCGACAATGTGTACAACGTGGCGATCATCCGCCCCGACTTCACCCGTCTGACCCAGCTCGACCAGCTGTTCGAAGCTGGGCAGACTGCTGGTGGCTTCGTTGCCGGCATCGCGCATGCCGCGCACCGAGCGCGACACACCATAAAACTCCAAGGTATAGCGGTGCAGGTCGAGCGGATTGACCATGACCACGCGCAACTCACGGCGCAGCACCGGCGCGAGGTCCGCCATCCAGTCCAGCGCCATCGGCTCGCTGGTCGCGAACACGATGCGATCCATGTCCATGGAGATCGGCAATATCCGATGTCGCCGCACGTAGGCTTGCGACACCAGCGCGGTCATCGCCTGCACATCGATTTTAGTCGGGTCAATGCGCACGTAAGGCAGACCGGCGACGCCTGCCAGCCACTCAGTCATCGGTTCCAGCGCCAACGGCTCGTTCATGCGACCGGCGCGATCCAGCTTCAAAGCGCCAATCACCATCAACGGATGCACTTCGGCATCGGCGGCGTTCTCCCGCGCTGCCGCACGTGCGCGCACCGCGACGCCAGGTTCCAGCCAGCCGTCTTCCACCAACAGGGTCAGCAGCCAATCCACGGTCAAGCGGCCCACTGGCAGTCGCGGCCGTTTGGCGCGCCGAAGTGGAGTAGCGACTGGCGTGACCCGCGGACCGCTGGCTGCGGCGCCGCCTTCGCTGGTGGTTGTCATGTCGTCATCCTAGCCTCGCTGCACTGGTGTCGAACCACATTTTCACCGGCCGCATGGTGTTGACCGCGAGCCCAGACTGCCGAGTCGTCTCAAAATGGCTTCGCCAGCACCAGATAAATCACCGCCACGGTCACCAATACGGGAAGTTCGTTGAACCAACGCAAGGATCGCGTCGATGGCAGCGTGCCGCCAGCCGCCGCGCGTTTGAGCATGCGACCGCTGACAATAAACAGGACGAACAGCAGTCCAACCAAGGCCAGCTTGGCGTGCAGCCAGCCTCCGAAAATGCGATAGCCGACCACAAGGACGATTCCCAGCAGAAGCGACAATGCAAACATCAGGTGGCCGAAGCGATACAGCCGTCGCCCCATCAAGACCAGTCGCGCTTGCACGGCCGATTCACCGCTTGCTTCCACCATATTGATCAGAATGCGTGGCAGATAGAACACGCAGGCCATCCACGCCATCACGAACAACAAATGAAAGGTCTTGATCCACAGGTACGCCACGGCCCGACTCCCATAAACTCTCTGCTCAAGCATGCCATCTTTCGCTTGGCCCACCGCAGCCACTTTGCAACAGGAACTCATCAATGACGATTGCCCACCGCGCGCTGCACCTCGCCGCCCGTCCAGACGGAGACCCCAAGGACAGCGATTTCGAGTTGCGCAGCGGTACGCTGCCGGCTGTGCAGGAGGGCGAGCTGCGCATTGCAACCAAGTTCATCTCGATTGATCCCGCCATGCGCGTGTGGATGAGCGAGGCCAAGAGCTACTGGCCGCCAGTGGGCTTGGGCGACGTGATGCGGGCGTCGGCCATCGGCGAGGTGATGGAGTCGAAGCACCCCAAGTTTCCCGTGGGCATGTGGGTGAACGGCATGTTGGGTGTGCAGGATGGATTGGTCTCGGATGGCAAGGGTTTGCGTGCGTTCAATCCCAAGCTGCTGCCCGACCCGGCCTGGGCAATGTCGATTTTTGGCGGCACTGGGCTCACCGCCTATTTCGGTTTGAAGGAAATTGGGCAACCCAAGGCAGGCGAAACACTGGTGGTGTCGGCCGCGTCGGGCGCCGTCGGCTCGGCGGTGGTGCAGATCGGCAAGGTGCTGGGCATGCGCGTCGTCGGTATCGCCGGCGGCGCAGAGAAATGCGCCTATGTCACCGGTGAACTCGGTGCCGATGCGGCCATCGACTACAAGAACGAAGACGTCGGCAAGGCACTCAAGCAGCATTGTCCCGACGGGATTGACGTCTACTTCGACAATGTCGGCGGCGAGATTCTTGACGCTGTGTTGAAGCGACTGCGGCTCAAAGCACGCATCGTGTTGTGCGGCGGAATCTCGCAATACAACGTGATCGGCGATGTGCGCGGGCCGGTCAACTATTTGTCACTGATCTCTGCCCGCGCGCGCATGGAGGGCTTTGTCATCATCGATTATCTGCATCGCAGCGACGAAGCCGTGGCCGAGCTTGGCGCGTGGACTCAAGCAGGCAAGATCAAGAGCAAACTCGATCTGATCGATGGCTTGGAGAACTTCCCAACCGCCTTGCGGCGGGTTTACAGCGGTGCCAATTTCGGCAAGCAACTGGTGCGTTTATGACCCAGTCCGCGCCGCGCTTTGATGGTAGCCGCAGCTACGTCGCTACCGCCGAGTTGAAGCTCGCCGTCAACGCGGCCATTACCTTGCAGCGACCGCTCTTGATCAAGGGCGAGCCTGGCACGGGCAAGACGATGTTGGCAGAGGAACTGGCGCTGGCGCTTGACGCGCCGCTGCTCACTTGGCACATCAAGTCAACGACCAAGGCCCAGCAAGGTCTGTATGAATACGACGCGGTAAGCCGCCTGCGCGACTCGCAACTCGGCGATCCGCGCGTGGCCGACATCAACCACTACATCCGTCGCGGCACGCTTTGGCATGCGTTTGCAAGTGAACAGCGCGCGGTGCTGTTGATCGATGAAATCGACAAGGCCGATATCGAGTTTCCCAACGACCTGTTGCGCGAGCTTGATCGGATGGAGTTCACCGTTTACGAGACCGGCGAAACGGTGCGCGCCGCGCAACGGCCGATCATCGTCATCACTTCCAACAACGAGAAAGACCTGCCAGACGCCTTTCTGCGCCGTTGCTTTTTCCACTACATCGCGTTTCCGGACAAAGACACGCTAAAGCGCATCGTTGACGTGCATTTTCCGGGCATCGCTGGCGCGCTGGCGACGCGCGCAATGGAGATATTTTTCGATGTGCGCGACGTGCCAGGCTTGAAGAAAAAGCCCAGCACCTCGGAATTGATCGACTGGTTGAAGCTGCTGCTGGCCGACCACATCAGCCCGGCGGCTTTGCTCGAACATGATCCCGCCAAAGCTATCCCACCGCTTTACGGTGCGCTGATCAAGAACGAACAGGATGTGCAGTTGTTGGAGCGACTGGCTTTTATGCATCGGCGGGCGAGTCGGGGTTGACGCCAAACGCCAGCCTAAATCGATCACGACTCGGCGTGTTCAGAGCCAACGTCGTTGCTTCGCTATTGCGCGTAATGCTCTACCGTGCCTGCTCCCTGCGCCTGTGGCTGAGCGCGAACAGGTGTAGTAGCCAGTGGCGAATTCTTTGCGTCAACCACTTTGAATTGGTCGGGACGGAGAGATTCGAACTCTCGACCCCTAGCACCCCATGCTAGTGCGCTACCAGACTGCGCTACGCCCCGACTAGGCGACCGCCGCGCGACATCAAGACCAGCTCGGCGGGCCAGCATTATGGGCTGATCGCAAGGATGCTGGCAATGAGCGGTGCAAAGCACGGCCTCATTCCAGCGCGCTACTCATTGCGCGTCAGGATCTGGGCTAACCACCACCAGGATCCAACCCACGGGATGAATGCGATTAAACGCAACAATTTCAGGGCGACCGAAGGTTTGCGTGGGCACGGCTCCCACATCATCGGCCGTAAACGCCGCGCGCAAGGCGGGGTCGCCGAAGGGCTTCAGCATCACTTCGCCATCGGCTTGGGCATCTACCTTGGGCAAGTGTTTTGACGCCAACACTCGGCCTTGCCCGTCGAGCAACGCCGAGCGATGACCTTGTTCGCTGGCATCGTCGTCAGGCAGCAAGTTGCGCACCATAAAATCGAGTGCCATATCCATCGACAGCGCGCCAATGAAATTGCCACCGGCGTCGCGCATCGGGCTGGTGAGCGGCAGCATGATGTTGCCGCCATCGTGATCAACAAACGGCGTGCCCCAATGTGCGTCCTTGCGCGGCTTGCTTTCCAGATACCAGCTACTTTTTCGCGGGTCGACGCTCTGGTCAATGGCGCGACCGGGATAGCGCATGAGCAACCCTTGTTCCAGCGCCATGCCGAGTTCCAGCATGCCATTGGCATATTGGCCACCACCGAGAATGCGGCGAGTCGCATCCAGCAGTTCGTTGCGGTAGCCGCGAAGGTGGTACAGACGCTCGGCCAAGCCGTTCAGCGATGCCTGCTCGACACCCGGCGCGGCACTCCAAACCGCCCATTGCATGCTGACCACCGCACCCAGTTCGACTTGCATGGCGAGATCCGGCGGGCGCCGCTCTGCCTGCAAATAGTCCTCGGCCCAATAGATCTGCGCGTTCTCTACCGGCACGCCGTGCTGTATCAGCTGGGTGGCAGCGGCGGCCAAAGACTCAAGTTCGTTTTGCAGCTGCAAGAGTTCCAACTGCAAGCGATCACCTTGTTGCACCGCATGTTCCATCAGCCCGCGCTGCAGCACTTCACGCGCCCGCGCGGTTTCGGCCTGTTGCTCGTGACGCCACATCATCGCCGTAAAGCCTATCGCTGCGGCGGCAAGCAAACCGAACACAGACAGCAACATGCCCTGCCGATGGCGACCG
>Ga0163147_10003708_pt1 | contig 20122 bp, 17 predicted proteins | sample OliLakLV19MP6G1_FD_148597 | JGI IMG/M metagenome (GOLD analysis project Ga0163147, IMG submission 148597) | Freshwater microbial mat bacterial communities from Lake Vanda, McMurdo Dry Valleys, Antarctica- Oligotrophic Lake LV.19.MP6.G1 | ecosystem: Environmental > Aquatic > Freshwater > Lake >...
CAATTTCACTACAGTCCCACTAACAGCGGCACGTGTGGCAAAAGTAACTTGTACCGACCCAGACGGAGGGAGTCATTCAGCTGAGACAACCATCAGTGTCATTCCTACTTTCCAAGAGATTTAATTACATGGAGGGGAAGAGAGGAGACACCAAAGCCGCGAGCGTAGCTCGCGGCTTTGGTGCTGTGCTAAGGGCTTCTATTTTTCAAGCTATTACTGTCGAATTCTCGTCTTGGGGTGATATAATATTTTTATGATGTCTTTGCGACCTTGGGCCTTTTGGCGGCGTTTACAATATAGTGTTGGCTTGTTTACTTTTCTCTCGCTACTCTTTACGAGTGTCTATTTTCTCTACTTCTTTGTTCCGAGCAACTGTTTTGATAATCTAAAAAATGGTGACGAGTTAGATGTCGACTGTGACGGAGGCTGTGTTCGTATCTGTGCCTTGAGTGTCACGCCGCCACAAGTACAGTGGGCGCAAAGTTTTCGGATAAACGAAGGTCAATATAATGCGGTAGCGTATGTAGAGAACAAAAATCCAGCAGCTGCAACGGAAAACTTAGTTTATACCTTCAAGCTCATTCGTAACGGGGAAGTGATAGCCGAACGATCGGGTACAACCATCCTGCCGCCTAACAGTGTCTACCCAATTTTTGAAGGTCGGATTATTACTAAAGATAATCTAGCGCCCACCGAGACGACAATTGAAATCGAGCCAGTAGCTCTCTGGCAGCCGGCCTCCCTTGGTCGTGGACAATTTAGAACGCTGGATATTGAACTTTTAAGTACTGATACACGTCCGCGCTTAAATGTTGATCTTGAAAACACTGAACTAACTGAAGCGCGAGATGTCGAGGTAGTAGCCACTATCTTCAATCGAGCAGGTGAACCATTGACCGCCTCCCAAACATTTATTGATGTAGTAGCACCACGTGGTCGACAAAATTTAGTTTTTACCTGGCCCAACTCCATCGCCAAGACCATTCGCAGTTGTGAGGTTCCGTCAGATATTATGATGGTACTAGATCGCTCTGGTTCAATGGCTGCCGATGGTGGTGATCCGCCAGAGCCGCTCATGAGTGCTAAGCAAGCCGCTAAATCTTTTGTACGTTTGGTTGATAGTAATAATTATATTGGTTATCTATCTTACGCCACTAATCCAACGGACCCTTTAGAACAAACGCTCACTCAAGATTTTACCCAAGTGGAGGCAGCGATAGATCGAACGGTGATGGGAAAAGACGGAGTGCAGTATACCAATATGGGTGCTGCCTTCAGTGCCGCCTTGGCCGAACTAACAAGTGCTCGACATCGTGATGATGCGCGTAAAGTGATTATTTTCCTCACTGATGGTGATGTGACTCGACCGGTAAATCCCGAGACTGGGCTGGCAGATCGTGACTACGCTGCGAACTTTGCCCGTCAGGCTGCCTTCGCAGCTAAAGTCTCCGAGGTGACAGTCTATACCATAGGTTTCGGTGAGTTTTTTAATGCCAATCCGACAGAAATCAGTCGCGACGTTGACCTGATTCGTGATCTAGCCTCTGATCCGGCTTTTTATTACACAGCTCCAACTATAGCTGAATTAGAGAAAGTTTATCAGGAAATCGCTGTGGCGCTCTGCGAAGAGGGTCCCACTAAGATTGAAGTGATTACTAAAACCAAGACAAATTTTGCACCCTTGCAGTAGAGCCTGTGTCAAAACCTCATTCCGGCTCTGCACTCCCCACTGACAGGCTACAAGCTTAGGTTTCGACCGACAAATATTTTAATATTTGTCGGTCTCCAAACAAACCCCCGCGCCGCTAGCTGAACGTTCGGCTCAAAAGTAGGTTTTGACATAGGCTCAAGTTTGTATATGCTGTAGTTATGCAACGGTTTCTTAGTGGATTATTTTCAGGATTTGATGCTACTTTGTTTTTGGCGTTACTAAGCCTAACTCTTCTTGGACTAGTGACCATGCATTCACCTGTCGGCGATAACCTCTATTTCAACCAACAAATAATTTGGATTATTGTTTCAATAATTGTTTTCTTCTTACTCCTGATTCCTGATTACCGCTTCCTTAGGTCTAGTAACGCTGCTTTCTATTCTTTTGTGGCTATTATTGTGCTCCTAATAGGAGTGGCGTTTTTTGGTGAGGACGTGATGGGAGCGAGACAGCGTTTTGACTTGGGTTTGTTCTCACTCCAAGTTTCTGATCCGGCTAAATTAGTTTTAATTATGGTGTTGGCTAAATATTTTGCCAAGCGCCATGAGCTCATTGGTGATTTTAAACACGTCATTGTCTCTGGATTATATACGTTGAGTATTTTCATGTTGGTGGCCCTGCAGCCCGACTTTGGTTCAGCGATGATTATTTTCTTTATTTGGTTTGGTTTAGTCTTAGTGGCTGGTATCCGCCTGACTCACGTCGCTCTAGTTTTCATGACTTGTACTGTCGCTTTTACAGCGTTATGGCACTTTGCTTTTTATGATTACCAAAAAGCGCGGATTGCCACTTTCTTGGACCCTCTCTCTGATATACGGGGTGCTGGCTACAATGCCTATCAGTCAACCGTAGCAGTTGGTAGCGGAGAATTATTTGGGAAGGGAGTGGGATATGGGACCCAATCCAAATTTCTGTTCTTGCCAGAGTATGAGACTGACTTTATTTTTGCAGCTTATGCCGAAGAGTGGGGTTTGATAGGTGTGATTATTCTCTTCCTCTTATTTGCAATAGTTATCTGGCGCCTATTACTTCATGCTTCTAAGGGTGCTAGTAATTTTGAAAAATTGTTTGCGACTGGCGTTGCTATCTATCTTCTCACTCACTTTTTTATTCATATCGGCATGAATATCGGTCTGTTGCCCGTGACTGGGACCACTATTCCTTTTCTGAGTTATGGCGGGTCACATCTCGTAGTGGAGTTCGCTTCAATCAGTATGGTTTTGGCCATGCGACGCTATACGCCGATTAAGTCAGACTTTTCAGATCAGTTGATCGCTGATTATAGGGTATAGAGAGCTTCGGTGGCACGGACCATTTTGTCTAGTGACCGAGCTAGCATCTTATCTTTCAGATTAGCAGCTAAGGTTTTTTGTAGTGTTTGATCATTAAGCATTTTGATTAACGTTTCTTTTAAAGCGTTTAGATCACCCTCAGGTACTAAGAGACCGGAGACTTCATGTTCAATGATTTCTGGAATCCCGCCAACGTTAGTGGCAATTACTGGCAGTCCGGCCAGGCCAGCTTCATGGACAACATAACCATACGCTTCAGATTTAGAGGGAAGGAGGAAAATGCAGAAAGCCTTCATTAGACGAGCGGCCTCACTGACATTGCCGAGTAAAAAGATTTTGTCAGTTAAGCCCTTTTCAATGATTAAATTTTCTAAGTGGGGTCTTTCTCTACCTTCGCCAATAATCAACAATCGCAATTGGGGATGGTCTTCGTGGATTAAGGCTAGACATTCAATTAGTAGAGTTTGGCGCTTGATGGGATGTAGCTCACCAATCGTACCTAGCCAAATTAGACCACTAGTTTGCGTGAGACTTTTATCAGGTACTAATTCTTGCAGCTTTTCCCTGGCTTCAGTGGTCTCGTACATAGCACCAATATTCCGACCGGGGTGGAGTACTTTAGTCCGACGCTCAACACCAGGCCAGGTGAGTTGCTTAAAGACGGCGTTCGAGACGGCAATTGTGCGATGCGATAACAGGATAGTGAACCAGTGTAAAAATTTTATAATAATTTTCTGCCACCACGGACGATCTTCATTAAAGGCCCAGCCATGAGCGGTAAAAATTACTTTTGGCACAAGAAGAAGTCGGCCAAGTAGGGTACCAACACCACCGGCTTTTGAGCTATTGACATGAAGCACATCGGGTTTTTCGGTCCGAATAATCCGCCATAGTTCTCGGGCAAATTCCCATTCGTTTCTGAGGGAGACATCACGTTTTAGAGAGTTAATCTTTATGACGCGTATGCCTGCGTCGTGAAGTCGTTGTCCAAGCTCACCTTCACCACCTAGAGCTACTACAGTTTCAAATACTTTTTTATCGAGATTAGTGGCCAGGTCGTAGACATATCTTTGGGCGCCGCCCCAGTTGCTTTTAGTAATGAGAAATAGGACTTTTTTGCTTTTTTGCGAGGCTGTCATCACTCTAGCATAGCGTACTTTTGCTAGCACCCCAAACCTTGTTAACCTTGCCATTTTCCAAGATTTAGGTACCATATTGATTAATTAGCTTATATGGGTGAAAGAGTGCGTGAACTAACAGTTTTGATTTTAGGTGATATCAGCGTCTTTATCCTCTCGCTTTGGGTCACGCTGCTGGTTCGTTATTTGTCTCTACCCAGTTGGGAAATGTTCTCGGATCATCTTGGTCCATTTCTAATTTTGTCCACCGTTTGGATTTTCATTTTTTACATTGCTGGTCTTTACGATAAGCATACAGTTTTCTTGAAATCACTTTTGTTTAGTCGAATTCTAAATGCTCAAGTAGCCAATGGACTGATTGCGACCATTATTTTCTTGATTGTTCCTTTTGGTATCGCTCCTAAGACCAATCTAGTCATTTACTTTTTACTTAGTGTCATCTTTATGACTTGGTGGCGTATGTCACTTTATAATCGAATAGAAACCAAAACAAAGCATCGAGCGTTACTCCTAGCTGATGGCCCAGAAGCGATTGAGTTGGTGGATGAGATCAATAATAACGATCGTTACAATTATTACTTTGTGCGCATTATAGATGAAAAAACCGCCGCTGGTACCGAAGATTTCCAAAATAAACTTTTAAGTCTGATTGAAAAAGAAAAAATTCAAATTATTGTGGCTAATCCAAATGGACAATATATTACCGCTGTCTTACCAAAGATTTTTGATTTAGCTTTCCTCCGGTTTAAATTTACTTTTTTGGATTTTTATAAAGTCTATGAAGACACTTTTGATCGGGTCCCACTATCGGCTTTGCGCTATGAATGGTTTATCACTCATGTCTCGCAATCGAAGAGCATTGTTTATGATTTTACTAAACGGGTAATTGATATTGGCGGCTCACTTATTTTAGGACTCATCTTAATAATGATGCTGCCGTTTATTTATTTAGCACTGCGTTTAGAAGGGAAGGGTGAATTGTTTATTTCTCAAGAAAGAATCGGACAATTTAATAAGCCGGTCACTGTCTATAAAATCCGCACCATGACCGAGAACCGTAGCGCTAGTGCCACCTGGACAGCCGAGGATGCTAAAGAAGGCAATGTAGTGACTAAAGTCGGAGCGGTTTTGCGGAAACTTAGCATTGATGAATTACCCCAAGTATGGACTATTCTTAAAGGGGAAATGTCACTCATCGGTCCACGCAATGACATCAAGGGATTAGGCGAAAGACTGGCCGCCGAAATTCCTTACTACAACATTCGTAATTTTGTGAAGCCAGGAGTTACTGGTTGGGCACAAACTCATCAATATTATAGTGGTAACAACATTAGTCCGCAGTCACTCGATGAGTCAAAAATCCGTTTGGCTTACGATCTTTATTATGTCAAAAATCGCTCACTGCTCATTGATGTTGATGTTGCTTTACGTACTTTCAAAACCCTTCTCTCGCGTTTTGGTGTAACTATTCGGTTGCCAAGATAGTTTGCTATACTAAGTTATATGAATTCAGATAAAAGGATTGTTTTTATTACTGGCGGCGCTGGTTATGTTGGTGAAATGCTGTGTGATCAGTATGCTAAACGTGAAGACGTTGATTTAATTGTGACTGTTGATAAAGAGCCACAATCTGATTATTCAAAAAATTTACCGAAAGTGGTTTATTTTCAAGCCAATTTAGCTGACGCTGATTGGCAGGAGAAAGTGGCTGCTTACGCGCCAGACACTATTGTGCATACTGCTTGGCAGATTCGCGCCATGTATGGCCAGGCCAAAGAGCAGTGGCGCTGGAATGTAGACGGAGCACAAAATGTTTTTGACTTTGCTTTTAGTCACCCTGCAGTGAAAAAGCTAATTTATTTCTCGACCGCTTCTTCTTATAGTGCCAGGGACGCTAATACTTTTGACCATTATTTCACCGAAGCTGAAGGGTTTAGACCAGACGATTACATTTACGCTCATGAAAAAATGGTGGTTGAAGAAAACTTACGCCGCACTCACGACAATGCCGTAGCGGCAATGTCTCATGCACCACAAGTGACAGTGCTGCGTCCTGCGGCTATTACTGGTCCGCGAGGACGTTATATGCGAATGCGTTTTGGTTTACAATCAGCCTTGCAAGGAAACCTGAAAGGTAGTTTTGTTTACCGGATCGTGACCGCGATGACCGCCTTTGTGCCAGCGACAAAGGGTTGGGTGCGACAGTTCATTCATGAAGATGATGTGACTGATATAGTGGCAAAGTGTGCCTTCGCTTCAACTGCTTGGCAGTATGAAGTTTTTAACATCACCCCAACAGGTGAACCAGTTTTAGCCAAGGACATGGCGGCAGCGGTCGGGAAGCAAATTTTACCAATTTACCCGTGGATGGCCAGAGCAGCGTTTTTCTTTTTCTGGCACGCCACCCAAGGTAAGGTACCGACTTGTCCTGGTAGTTGGCGTTTTTATTCATACCCAATTCTCATGAGTGGGCAAAAATTAAAGGCCATTTATCAGTGTCGTTATTCTGCTAAAGAAGCTTTTAGGTACACTGCCGGACGTTATGAAGAATTTGTCCCAGTCGAGAGGAAAGTAAAAGCCGAGGCCAATTAAGCTTATGAATCTGGTAGCTGGTAAAAAGATTGCTCAAGATATTTCTTTTGCCGTTGCCAAGAGTGTCGCTGAACTTGAAGCTACTTTGCGTTTGGTTGTCATTACCTGTGCTCCGAATTTTGAGACTAAAAAATACTTAACTCTGAAAAAAGAGAGGGCCCAGAATTTAGGAATCGACCTAGAGGTGGTGGAACTACCGGCAACCGCTAATACAGAAGACGTATTGAGAGCGATAGAGACAGTGGCCCACGCTTATGCCGGTATCATTGTCCAGTTACCGCTGCCGAAGTCTATTGATACAGCCAGCGTGATTGCGGCGATACCCGGAACACACGATGTTGATGCTTTTGGCTATGAGTCGGGTAAGGTTGATATTTTGCCTCCCGTAGTCGGAGCGATAGTCGAGATTTCTAAGCTTCACCAATTAGACTGGCAAGGAAAGAATGTGGTGGTATTTGGCTCAGGACGACTGGTTGGGTCTCCAGCCGCTTATTATGCCAAGCAGCATGGAGCGCTGGTCACTGTCATTACTGAAACGACCCCAGACGCTACTGCTGTAGCTAAGGCCGACATTATTATTTTGGGAGTTGGCAAACCCTGCTTGCTGACACCAGCTGCCGTTAAAGACGGGGTGGTAGTTTTCGATGCTGGGGCCTCTGAAGACGGGGGACTATTGGCTGGAGACGCTGACCCAGAAGTGGCCTTAAAAGCATCATTATTTACTCCAGTTCCTGGTGGGATAGGGCCGATAACAGTGGCTTTACTCTTTCGCAATCTGCTCGAACTGTCACAAAAAAGATAGAATTTTTCTTATCTTTATGCTATAACAACCAGCATATTTATCTTTAATTATGAAAAACGAATCTCAGAATACTTCTTCGAGCACTGATAATTTTCTCCGTTTATTTAAAACCGTGGCTATTTTAGGAGTGATCGTCTGGCTTGGTTTTTTTGTTTATGGTAACGCGACTAATCCCGATAGCAACAGTCCGTTTAAGCTCGGTCTAGATTTGGCTGGGGGGGCTCAATTAGTCTACGAGGCCGATATTTCCAAAATTGATCCCGCTGAAATACCAGCCCTAATGAATGTCCTTCGGAATGTGATTGAAGAGCGCATAAATATCTTCGGTGTTTCAGAGCCAGTAGTTTATCTAGAGAGCAGTAGTTTTGTGTCTGATAAAAGAAGTGAGCGCTTGGTGGTGGAGCTACCTGGTGTGACCAATATAGCTGACGCCGTAGCCGAAATCGGACGCACACCGCTTTTGGAATTTAAACTAATTGACCGAGCAGCAGCGGCAGCTCAGGAACAGGTGTTGGCCCTGCAAGCTAGTGCTACTGGAACTGGAGCTCAGATTAGCAATGTTCAGGTCGATGGAGAGTTGGTAGATACTATGAATCCTTACACCGACACTGGTCTAACTGGGCGTTATCTTGAAAGCGCTCGATTAGAGTTTACCAACGGACAAGGCGGCCAGCTTTCTAACGAACCGGTCGTTTCCATTACTTTTAATAAAGAAGGATCAGACCTGTTTGCCGAGATCACGAGAAGCAATGTGGGTGAGCAACTAGCTATTTTCTTAGATGGTGAAATGCTTTCAGCTCCGAGAATCAATGAAGCCATTACTGGCGGTACAGCGGTTATTTCTGGTGGTTTTAATCCACAAGAGGCACGCGCACTGGCGCAGAATCTTAGTTTTGGTGCCTTACCGGTACCAATTGAACTCGTTAGTACTCAGACTATTGGTGCTACTTTAGGTCAGGAGGTTTTAGATAAGGGAATAAAAGCGGCTGCTCTTGGTTTTGGCTTAGTCTTGATCTTTATGGTTTTTTGGTATCGCCTACCAGGTTTGATTGCCACCATCGCTCTGTTGGCTTATGTCGTCATTATCATGGCTTTATTCCAATTTATTCCAGTGGTTTTGACCGCCGCGGGCTTAGCTGGCTTTGTCCTCTCCTTGGGTATGGCTGTAGACGCCAACGTACTTGTGTTTGAAAGATTTAAAGAAGAGATCAGACTTGGTAAGGATAGTCGCCAAGCTATCAATACAGGCTTTAGTCGTGCTTGGGGAGCAATTCGTGATGGAAACATTACAAGTTTGCTTTCAGCGATTATTCTATTTTGGTTCGGTACTTCTGTGGTCAAAGGCTTCGCCTTGGTGTTTGGTATCGGTATTTTAGTCTCGATGTTTTCAGCTCTGGTGATTAGCCGCATGCTCTTACTGTCTTTACCATCTTTCACCAAAGAAAAAAATAAGGTTTTGAATTTCTTATTAGGTAGCGGTTTTCAAAAATAATTTATGTTTGTCATTTCTTACCGCAAAGTATTTCTGATTATTGCAACAATTTTAATGCTAGGCAGTATAGCGATTGTGGCGTTTGTAGGGTTGCGTCCCGGGATTGATTTTACTGGCGGTTCACTGATGCAAGTTTCATATACAGAAAACTTGCCGGTGAAGACAGAAGTAGAAGCTAAGGTGGCAGAACAGAGTCTTGGATCTTTTACTGTCCGTGAAACAAAAGATGATATTGGACAGGACGGATATTTAGTGCGCACAAAGAGTTTAACTGAGCCAGAAAGAAAATCATTAGAGACAACTCTTACAAGTTTTGGTACTGGTGCGGAGATTACTCGCTTTACTTCTATTGGACCAGTGATTGGCCAGGAACTTAAGGATAAGTCCGTTTGGGCTGTGACCGGGGTGATGCTGATTATTGTTCTCTACGTGGCTTTTGCTTTCGCTGGTATTGGTAAGCCAGTTGGTTCTTTTGCGTATGGGTTTATCACTATTTTGGTGTTGATTCACGATGTTTTAGTACCAATGGCGGTGATTAGTATTTTGGGTGTTGTAGCAGGCGTCGAAGTAGATGTGCTGTTCGTGATGGCTATCTTGGCAGTGCTCGGATATTCAGTGAATGACACAATCGTGATCTTTGACCGTGTGCGGGAGAATTTGATCCAAAATCGTAAAGAAAAAAAGATCAAAACAAACATTGCTGGTGTAGTACATGATGAAGTTACTTATACTTTGACAAAGCCCTTTGATGAGATTGTCGGTGAAGCAGTCCACTCGACTATGTCGCGTTCTATCAATACTTCATTCACCACTCTTCTAACATTAATAGCTCTCTACTTTATTGGTGGTAGTGTTACTCAGACTTTTGCTCTGGTTTTGATTGTTGGCGTATTGGCCGGTACTTATTCTTCTATTTGTATTGCCAGCCCACTTCTGATTGCTTATGCTAAGTGGAAGGAGAGTAAGACAGTTAGTAGTTAATATGTAGTGATATTTTTGTGCTTGGTTCTTCCAGCGATTTGCCCTAGGGCGGAACAAATCGGGACATAAATTCAATATAATCACTACGCTCATTATTTCATTTATGGTAATCGGTATTGCCGGGTCATTTGGCGCAGGCAAAGGGGAGACGGTTGAATATCTCAAAGCAGTTCACAAATTCACTCATTATTCTGCTAGTGGTTTTATTGTCAATGAAATAAAAAAGCGCGGGTTGGAAATTAACCGCGATAACATGGCAGTGGTAGCTAATGAGCTTAGAGCAACTCATAAACCTAGCTACATTATTGATTCACTTTACGCTCAGGCAGAAGCTCATCCTGGTGATGTTGTCATTGAGAGCTTACGGGCTGTCGCTGAAGTAAGGCGCATTAAAGAGCTTGGTGGTACGGTCCTCGGGGTGGATGCACTGCCAGAGCTCCGTTTTAAGCGGGCTATAGCTCGCAATAGCGCCAAAGACCACGTAACCTACGAAAAGTGGCATGAACAAGAAAAAGCCGAATCAAATCAAAGTGATCCGCACAAACAAAATATTTTTGGCGCTCTCAAGGAAGCAGACTTTGTCATTACCAACAATGGCTCCATCGTAAATCTGCATCAACAGGTAGAAATTTTTCTTAAGCAGATTTCCAAAAAATAACAAAAACCTTTCGGTTAACCGAAAGGTTTTTTTGTTTTAAACTGTGGGTTTTATTAAGGATGAATCAGAGTGCCGACAAAATGTTTACCGTCGAGGTAATTTTTTAAGCCATCCAATTTTTCACCATTGATTTGGGCTACTTCTAACTCTAGTCTTTCAGCTTCTTTTGCGGCCACTGGATCAAAAGGGGAAGATAGTCCTGGTCCCCACTCTTCAGGAATTAATTTTCGAAATTCGGACCAAGTGATATCTTCGATTTTTACAGCATCCGGATTAGTCTTTGGGTTATCAGTGTAGACGTAGTCAGTATTAGAGAGGTTGATGATTTTGTGGGCCTTCACGCGGTCAGCGATTTGGACTGCTCGTAAGTCAGTGGAAGCGCCTGGACGGTAGCCGGCCGCAATGACCAACTTGGCTTCATTGGGGAGATCCAGAACTTCATCAGGATTAGTAATCATGACGCGATAAGCCAGGTCACGGAAGACTGTGAGTAGTAGGTGGCCATTAAGGCGGGTAGCGTGTAGTCCTAGCCAATCTAAGTCCTCATTCTTGGTCTCATGGACAGCAGCAGCGGCGTCTTGGTAGCGTCTCGCGGTGCGGCCACCGCCAGCGATGATAATAAAACGACGGCCATTAGCCGTCTCCCTGACAATAAATTCTTTCAAGTTCTTCAAAAAACCAGTGTCTATCTGGTCGGGTACAATCAGCGATCCACCTACCGACATTACGATGGTTTCATGATTTAACATAGCTAAATCATTGTACGCAATTATTCAGCACTTTCCAATCTTTAATTTGTGATTTCAGCTTTCGCCAACACTTTATCGTTTCGTAAACCCCATGCATTTGATAGTTCGGGTAGACGATAACGGCGTGAGAGAGTAAATTGGTAAAAGCCGAAGATGGCGATGGTAATGACTTTTAACACCTTAAAGTTCACCCACTCCTCCGGTGATAGCTGAAAGCGAGCAATTTCATTGATCATACCCGCTGCTAGGAAAATTATAACCCAACGATTGGCTAAAATCCGCCAACCAAGATCACTCATAGCAAAAGTGGTCTCGAAGATTAACTTTAAGAAATTCTTTCCGAGCAATAGTCCGCTTAAGGTAGTGATGCCCATCAAGAAGTAGTAGAGAGAATCTGCAAAGATGAGGGCGTCTGGCGCTTGGTAGATGAGTGTGATGGCTCCAGAAATAATCACAAAAAAAGCCGAAATAATCGGTATGATAGGAAAACGCTTTTCAAATATCCAACCGAGTGTCAGGGCAAGAACAGTGAAGAAAACCAAGACAGCGGTAGCGGTGAAAAAAGAATAAATCTGGGCAGCTATAAAAAAGGCGACGATTGGAGCAAATTCGTTCGTCAGATGCAGGAGAGCTTTTATGTTCATGAGATAACACTCAATTATAACATGATGACTATATGTATGTGTTACCAAGCACGCGTCAGTTAAACACAAAGGCCAGGTCTTTGGAGGGCGTTTATAAAACCTTTAAACCCAACAAACGAAAGCCGGGCCCTTGTATCTTTCCAAAGGACGTGCCTAGGAAATGGTCATTAAATAAGGTTATTTTGTATCTCAATTTTACCTAGGGTACCCCTAGGAAAGCAAGTTTTTCCTAGGGGTACCCTAGGAAAGTGTTTCAAAATAAGCTTATTTTCAGAGCTGTCGGCCAAGAACGCCGCCCGGCCGCTAACCCTTGCTTTTTTGTCAATAGTATGGTAGGGTGCCTGGACGAAGGATTCCCAAAAAGGGCGCCATCCTAGACCTTTGACAATTAGAGCCCTAAGGAGGGTTCAAAAAATGAAAATTAAAAAAAGTGGAGTGATTGCCTTCATGGCGATCATGATTTCAACAATATTGTTTTCGTCGTCAGTGATGGCGACAGAGCAGATGGAGCGGTACTGGGTCAAGATGAATCCAGATCGATTCGAGTCGACCCCGGAGTCGGCGGTCGAACAATGTGGCCGGGCAGCTTCGCTGCCCGGCTCGAAAGTCACCACTGAACACTGCGCTACACTCAAGTCCAAGATGGATAAAGGTGAGTGTCGGGTTCAGATGGTGCCGGACGGCATCCGTTTCGATCTCATGTCGACCTACGAAAATGGTCGACCTGCGGTCGTTGGACCAATGACTAAGAAGCTTGGTCGCACAGACCAAGCTACAGTGTGTAATGTCGGTAACGGCATTACCGCTTACTTCTTTGTCGATGACCCAGCAGGCGTGAGCTGTGGCAACCTCGCCTTCGTGGTGGAAGCACCCGAAGTAATTGAGGTTCCACTCGTAACGGAACTACTGGATCAACAGCCACAAAAATGCCGGTGGGTGGAATCGAACCGCGAGGCTCACTCCATTCCCGGCCAGTTGTTTGTTCAGCAGCCGACGCTCCTCGTCGGCTGTAATGGTGGCGGTATTTTGGTCGGCGGCAACGTCTACCAAATGCCGTCATTATCGACGGTCAGCTCAACCTATACAAGGGTCTGTGACGGTCTGTGACTGACTTTGCCACAAAAAATTCTTAACCTCGCCCATTATCGCAAAAAGTCTGGGCAAACCAAGGAGATACACCATGAACATGAACATGAACTCTGTCTTCGCTTTGCTGATTCTCACGATTCTCACTAGCGACGCGTTCGCTAGTGGGAGGCAGGGTGACACTGTGACACAAACAAACGAAAACGGAACCATAGCGGTAACGTGTGTGCAGGTAAAAACAAAAGGTTGGCGTGGACAAGTGTTTTCGACGTGTGTCACAGCCGTCCGGGCGATCAACCCTGAGACGGGTGTGCGGGACGGAATTTGGGAACAGGCAGTGGCAACAAACATCCGAGCTAACGTCTCGGGGGACGTACTGTTGGCGCTGACTGGCACTGTGCCAGCAGCTGCTGTTAATGGGATATTCGCCGCCAAAGCCGCTGAAAGGCTGGGGTGTGGTGAAAGATGTAAAGGTACGACAATTACCGTCAGCTCAAGATCTGACGCTGAGGGCGGTAATTCAAGCGCTGAGGGTGGCAATGCCGTTAACTCCAACTCCAACTCCAACTCCAACACTGCGGAGGGTGGTGCTGCTGTTAACACCAACATCCCAGTCACGACGATTGGTGTTGAGAACAATTTGACCAACACCAACAGCCCAGTCACGACGATTGGTGTCGAAGTGGGTGTAGGGTTGGCCTGTAGTGGTATTTGTCCACTCTAGCTCGTTAATTAAACCCGCCCAGTCCAAAACAGGTCTGGGCAAAACAAGGAGATACACCATGAAAAGTTTTATTATTTGGGTGGTGCTCATATTGCTAATTATGAGCACTGTTGAGATAAGCGCAGCAGATGAAGGGGTTGGCCAACGGTCAACTCCGCTGCTACGAATTCTTCAAACGGAGCTGTCATCAGGGTCTAAAATACCGGACCAGTACTACGTTGGAGACGACCTCAAAGGCGCCTTCTTCGTCGTAATGGCGAAGCAGGCGGTGGAGCAGTTCGGGTATATTTTTCAAACCCAGGAAGATCTGGATAGTTTCGAGCAGCAGTTCTGGGCTCGTAACCCGGGACTTCGCCGGCAAAGCGAGGTGTTGGTGAAAATCACCACCGCGCAGGAAGTGGGAAAGGACCCGGGCATCTTTGTGCCGTCGATGCCGCTGCCGGCGAAGGTTCGGGGCGCTGCTAGTAGTCTAGAAGTGGTGGACGAGGTAGCTCGTTTCCGTGCCGATGCAACCAATCGCACCGCAGAAAGCGCGGTAGCGATCGCTGTAAAGACGTCTGCTGAAATGGAGGCGTTTGCAGCGCTACACGAGGGTAATACCCAGCGAGTGACAGCGCTGGAGAGGGAAGCAAACGAAACCGCTGCCGGCCTGACAAGCTTGCAGCAAAAGCTCGATGGCCAAGGAACGGCCATTGGCGACGTGAATGCTGTCCTCGATAAGTATGCGAGGGATCAGAACGCCGCACTGCGCCGCCAGGTGGCAAGGGTGGACACGCATCAACAAAGTTTGGACACCTTAACCAATCTCGCTGCGGCGCCGCCGAAACGAGATTGGTTCGCTCTCGGCCTGGTCGCGCTCGCGCTCGCGCTCCTTCTAGGTCTTTTGAGACGAAACTGGAAACGTGTGACGGACGTGAGTATGTCGTTGAAAGATACGAGTTATGCTGTTGCGACAGCAAATGCTATGGCAATGTCATACTCAAAGAACTCTGCTGCCGAGAGTTTGCGCTTGAACGAGCAAGTGAAGGAAGCACGGGAGGTGGCAGCAAAAGTAATGTCTCTTGCCGAGGGTGCACATGCGGCTATATCAAGGACTGAAACTGTTGCCAGAGACGCCCAGATCAATGCTGGTGTCGCTCGGTCAGTGGCTGATGAGGCCAGAGAGACTGCACTTGGTGCGGCGGAGAAGGTTTTCCAGTACAGCGAGAACCTATACTGGCCGGCGGACTTCTTTACACAGCTGGACCGCGTGAGCAGTGGCGCACAGCTGGTATACGAGTGCTTGGTAAAACGTCGTTCTGACAACGTTGAATTCACTGTTCATATCACCTGGGCTGACGACGAGAAAAGGTTCTTGATCAATGGGATTGATGACCAAGGAAATTCCGTCAGCGGACTAAGAATCCAGACGGTGGTGGGGAAGGCAGCAGAGCCCGACCGTTCGGGTCGGGTGCGTTTGAAGGGGGTTGAAATTCCTCACAAAGCGCCAGCAGTTGCAAAGCCCCTAAGGCAGTCAAGGAAGCGGTGAACTGATGTTGGTGGCAGCAGTCGACAATGGTGTCGACTGCTGCGATGAGTAGTTCTTCAGTGAGTAATTAATAGGTGCCTTAACTGGTCTTTATCAATTACCCACTACAATTGTAGTAAGTAGTTTCTGTTGACACCTCAGGCATGTAAATGACTGTGTTGGCGACATACGCTACGTTGGGTAAAGTTTCTCTGAATGACCGCTGGCGACACTTCTGGCACGAAAGTGACAGCTGTGGCGACATCGTTTGTTTAAATGAGAGACACGTTCTTTGGGCTCGTAGTTATTGAACTACGAATAAGGGACTCACCATCAGGTGGGTTTTTTTTGATGTTAAAAATTGAGAACGTGTGGGATAGGCAGGCCGTAGGCCCGCCTATCCCACAACTAAGAAAAGGTAACTAACCAATGATGACAAAGGATAAGAAACAAAGTGTACCCCTCTGCAACTCCCGGAGAGGCACCCTTTATTCCTAGTCCCCTAACATGGAACAATTGCTAGGGTTTATCGGCCCAAAGGTTGTAGCGGATACAGCAGTTGGTGGCATCCAAGTTTTCTTGCTGCGAGGGGATGGCACTCGCGCAGAGGAAGCTGTGATCGCCAACAGTAATGCTGAATAAGTAGAAAGGAGAAATAGGGAAGGGCGAGCGAAGCTCGCCCTTCCCCAAGCAAGCCGTTACCATTTTGGTAACGGCTTTATTATTATTTTACTCCAAAATACAGGATTAAAACTAAGGTTGAATGGAGCTAAAAAACAGATTGGTGACATTCAGACCCAAACCTTAGAATGTGTCCACTTAATTAGCTTGCAAATTTTTTATGTATCTGTATAATGCTCAGCACCTGTTCATCGTGAGGTAAAAAAGAAGTATTTTTAATGCTTCATTTGCTCGGTTACGGCCAAGCATTTTTACTTGCGAACGAGAACATTGTCGTTTGACAACTGAATAACATATCTAACAAAGCAACATTGTTAGATATGACGTACATATGTTTTAAATGAACAAATTTTTTGTCGTTTAGAAACATTATGAATCACAAATTTTAAGGCAAAAGTTTCTCAAGTTATGAGGTCCAGATTTTCTCAATTGAAGAAAAAATCAGGACACTAATTCACAATATACCCTTCGGGTATTTGTTCATTGAGCTTTCTTTTGTCTTATCCTTAGGTAAAATAGTTAGTTGAGCGCGGGAAGTAGTACAGTACCGCATAGTCTCACTAACGCAGATGCACATAGACTTCGGTCTATAGTGCCCTGTCTTAAATTAGAGTTTGATCCTAGCTCAGGATGAATGCTGGCGGCGTGGATGAGGCATGCAAGTCGAATGAATTTATATTCATGGCAGACGAGGTAGGAACACGTAGGTACGTACCCCAAAGTCAGGGATAACCCGGTGAAAGCCGGAGTAATACTTGATGGTCTCTTCGGAGTAAAGATTTATCGCTTTGGGAACGGCCTGCGGGCTATCAGCTTGTTGGTAAGGTAACGGCTTACCAAGGCTACGACGGCTAGGGGAGGTGAGAGCCTGACCCCCACCGATGGAACTGCGACACGGTCCATACTCCTACGGGAGGCTGCAGTCGAGAATCTTCCGCAATGGACGAAAGTCTGACGGAGCGACGCCGCGTGGTGGATGAAGTCCTTAGGGACGTAAACACCTTTTATGAGGGAGAAAGTTTATTGATGTTACCTCATGAATAAGGGGCTCCCAACTCTGTGCCAGCAGGAGCGGTAATACAGAGGCCCCAAGCATTATCCGGATTTACTGGGCGTAAAGGGTGCGTAGGCGGTTATATTAGTCGGGTGTAAAATCCTGAGGCTCAACCTCAGGCTCGCATTCGAAACGGTATAACTAGAAGAAGTCAGAGGCAAGCAGAACTCATGGTGTAGGGGTGAAATCCGTTGATATCATGGGGAATACCAAATGCGAAGGCAGCTTGCTGGGACTTTCTTGACGCTGAGGCACGAAAGCGTGGGTAGCGAATCGGATTAGATACCCGAGTAGTCCACGCCCTAAACGCTGTCTGTTGGCTATAGGGAGTATCGACCCTCTCTGTGGCGAAGCTAACGCGTTAAACAGACCGCCTGGGTAGTACGATCGCAAGATTAAAACTCAAAGGAATAGACGGGGGCTCGCACAAGCGGTGGATCATGTGGCTTAATTCGTCGCTAAGCGAAGAACCTTACCGAGGCTAGAAACTATACTGCACGCTCCTTGAAAGGGGAGAAGCCTTCGAGGGTGTATAGCAGGTGATGCATGGCCGTCGTCAGTTCGTGGCTTGAGCTGTTCCCTTAAGTGGGGAAACGAACGCAACCCTCGTTGTGTGTTATAAGTATCACACGAGACTGCTCCCTCACGGGAGAGGAAGGTGAGGATGACGCCAGGTCAGCATGTCCCTTGATGCCTCGGGCTGCACACGTGATACAATGGGCGGTACAACGGGACGCAATACAGCAATGTGGAGCAAATCCTAATAAAACCGTCCTCAGTTCGGATTGAGGGCTGCAACTCGCCCTCATGAAGCTGGAATCGCTAGTAATCGCGGATCAGCAACGCCGCGGTGAATACGTTCCCGAGCCTTGTACTCACAAATAAATGCGCCCGGCAGCGCATAATTCTAAGTGGTTAAAATCCACTCCTCTTATCTCGTCGATAAGAGCGTAGCTGAAAGATAGGTCCAACTCCGCGAGGAATGGACTGAAGGATCAGGAAGCAAAACGTAGCCTACAATAAAGAGCCATATCGACCTGTCATAAACGCGGTGAGGATAGGGAAGATGTCAAGAAAAGCTCGTAGGATGTGTAGAACAGAATTATACGTAACCCGGGGAGATCTCAAGTGTTAATGGAAACTTATGCACATGAGAAGTCAGCTGCGTCGTAGTACTATGCGTCAAGTCAGATATACTTGTCGTATGGGAAGGACAAAACCGACAGTTTCCGATGATTATGTGGTCGGATTGACCGATGGAGAAGGTTGTTTCCATGTAAATATGGGAATTTTTCCAGCTTATCGGTCAGGTATTCGGATACAAATGCATTTTCACTTGAAAATGCAGGAGAAAGATCGTCAATTGTTAGAGAAAGTACGCAATACTCTTAGTTGTGGAGCGGTGTATTTCCAAAAAGAAAAACGCCAAAACCATGCTCAATGCTATCGCTATACTGTCTCTTCACAACAAGATATCTTAAATAAAATCATTCCTTTCTTTGAGAAGAACACTTTACAAAGCACTACCAAACAAAAAAGCTTTAAAGCCTTTTGTAAAATAGCGCGACTTGTACAAAAAGGTGAACATCTTAAAAAGTCTGGAATTGATAAAATTCGTTTACTTAAATCAACCATGAATCAAAAGACTGTTGGACTCGCGTAGTGCGGGAAATCCGCTCGCTACGTGGGAACGTGAAATGTTCCAAAAATCACATTCGCCCGTCAAGTCAGGGGAGTCGGGAGTGCCCGAAGTCCCACCTCGAGTGGGCCGACGGTAAACTCGATAACAAGGACTAAGTCGTAACAAGGCACGGCTAGCGGAAGCTGGTCGTGGATTAATTCCAATTGGACACGTCGGATGTATGGGGTGACCTATACAAACACGGCTAATTGGTCGATGTTTTGTGCCTCAATTGAGCACAAAACGAGAGATAATACTCAATTCTCTGAAATGGTATTGGACTTTAGGGAAAGACCTAGACCAAAGGATAAGACAAAAGAGAGTCGGTTAAAAAAAATAACCACATCTACTTTTTCCAAAAATTTGTATACGTAACAAAGCACCGCCACTGGCGGCTTTTTGTGCGTTTGAAATCAATGGCGGGAAGTAAAAGAATTGATTCAGTAACAAAAGCCGCACTAGTCCTTAAGGACTAGTGCGGCTTTTGTTACTATACTAATGTAGAGTTGGACTTCCTCCGATTGATACCCTGTCTACCCCTGCTGTTTTCTTGTATTTGCTATCGAGTATTCGCTCAAGTAGTTGTCGTAGTGTGTTTTCTGGATTTAGTTTTTCTATTTCTGCTTTAATTTCGGCAATATCTTTTTCGTTAGTTTCTGCGGCCTCTTGAATCAGTCTTTGTTGCTCAAAGGCTGTTTCCCGTGCCTCTTCATCCGCCTCAATTTCACCCACTACCGCTAGATTAATATTAAAACCAGGGCCGTCTGCATCCTTCTGTAAAGCTTTTCCATAACCCTCGTGTAATGATTTCTTAAAATTTTCCATTCCCATACTTTATTCATTAATGCTTTTAATCAACTCATTTCTATTTTACCACAAATTACTTACATTCATCCGAACCTTTCATGAAGTCTGGACATGGTCTCTCAGTTTTATTTAGCCCTATTGAGTCGGAAAGTAGATTTACAATTCCAAAAAAGGTGATCAAAAAAACAAACGCAGCGACTCCGTAGATGGCCAGACTTTTAGCTTTTTCTTGCGCTTTTTCATCAGCGCCACCGAGAATGAAGTATCGAAAAGCATTGATAACAAAGAATAAAAAAGCTATACCAAGTAAGAAGGGGATAAGAGTTCCGGAAAAAAACGTCAGCAAATTCTTAAATAAATTTTGAAGTGAAGTACCTTGAGCGGAGGCAATGGCCGGCAAGAAGGTAATTAGAAACACAATTAAGGATTGATATTTATGCATATCTTCTAGTATAACTCACAAAATATGGCGATGAGAGAGAAATAGACAGTTGACTTTAAAAATATAGTGTGCTATTATAT
>Ga0163147_10003718_pt1 | contig 20077 bp, 23 predicted proteins | sample OliLakLV19MP6G1_FD_148597 | JGI IMG/M metagenome (GOLD analysis project Ga0163147, IMG submission 148597) | Freshwater microbial mat bacterial communities from Lake Vanda, McMurdo Dry Valleys, Antarctica- Oligotrophic Lake LV.19.MP6.G1 | ecosystem: Environmental > Aquatic > Freshwater > Lake >...
TCATCACTTGGAATGGGTGCTGGAGGATTAAAGCGCCATTTCAGTGCATCACGAAACTGATTCACCTCACCCCCCCGACCCAGGGCAAACGCACGAAGATACAATATATCTTCGTGCGTTTGCCCTACCCCCCGACCCCCTCGCCATGCAATGGCTGAGGGGAGGACACCTTTTCAAGAACCTCACCCCCTGACCCCCTCTCCACGCAGTGGAGAGGGGGTCAGGGGGTGAGGTGAATCAGGGAGAAAACCAAACATGTCCTCCCCTCAACCATACAATGGAGAGGGGGTTGGGGGGTGAGGTTCTTGAAAACGTGTCCGCTCATCAGCCGTACCGGAGCGGTGCCTCTTGCAGAGGGGGAGCCGCCGTCGAGGACTCAACGAAATCTGATACCTTTGTCCTGCCAAATCCCGACGGATGCGGCGGAAAAGCCCTTATTCGCCGCGCACGCGCGTGGGTGTGACGCGAATCGCCGTCGTGAATGCCGTCGTGAAGCCCTCATCGGTCATGCCCAAGTCTTTGATGCCCTGCGCGTACTTGACCATATAGGGCGACGTGGTGGCGGGCGCGGGCGCTTTGGGATCGAGCGTCGCCTCGCCCATCACCACCAAATAATCCTCAGCGTCGGGGCTTTCGGTGAAGCTGAGCGCGACCTTGGGATTCTGGCGGATGTTCTTGACCTTCTGGGCATCGGGCATACTGTAGACCACAAAGCCATCCTGCTCGCGGATGAACCAAACGGGCGTCGGTTGTGGCATTCCATCGGCGCGCACGGTCGTGAACCAAACGTATTGGGCTTTATCGAGCCGCTCTGCGAACTTCTGTGGAATTTCGATGGTCATCAGTCATTCTCCCTTAAAGACGAGAAAAATTTAACGCAGAAATTGATACAGGTCGATAACTTTGAAAGAAGAACGATGCAACGCAGAGGATGGAGAGAAAAAAGCCAGAAACCGCTTGCTTTTCTCCACGTTGCATCGGATTTAGTACGCGCTCTCCAAAATGCCGACGATCTCCGCGTGCGTGAGCAGGATCGGGTTGCCCTTCATGCTGCTGGCGCGCGCCGATTTTTCGGCAATGTCATCGAAAGCGGCAGGCGTTACGCCATACGTCCGCAAGCGCGGCAGGTTCAGTTCTTCGACCAGCGCGCGCACATATTCGACGCCCGCCGCCGCGTCGTCCTTACCCGTCAGGATGCGCGCGATTTCGGCATAACGGCGCGCCGCGGGGTTGCGCGCGTCGCGGCTGTTGATCGCCTGCAAGTTCGCCGCCATCGTACCCGGCAGCAAGCGCCCGCACGCGACGCCATGCGGCACGGGGAACATGCCGCCCAAGGGACCCGCGATGCCATGCACCGCGCCGAGCTTGGCGTTTGCCAACGCCAGCCCGCCGAACAGACTTGCCAGCGCCATCGACTCGCGCGCATCGGGATCGCCCGTGTGGTATGCCCGCGCCAGTGACGCGGTATGCGGCAGCCCCTCGCGGCAGATGCCATCCGTGAGCAGCGTCGCGGCATTGCTCACGAACGGCTCGATCAATTGTGTCAGCGCGTCGATGCCGCTGGATGCCGTGACCGATTGGGGCATCGTCCGCATCAGCATCGGATCGACCAGCGCGAGGCGCGGCAGCATCGACGGGCTGCGCATACTGACTTTAAGTTTATGTTCTGGCGACGACAACACCGCATTGCGCGTGACCTCCGAACCCGTCCCCGCTGTTGTCGGGAGCGCGATCACGGGCAAACTCGGTTTGGTGAGCGGCTGATTCTTGCCGATCACCTCGACGTAATCGAGCGGATCGCCGCCGTTGGCAGTCAGCGCGGCAATTGCTTTCGCGGCATCGATCACGCTGCCACCGCCCGCGCCAATCACCAAGTCGGCGTTGAAAGCCCGCGCCGCCTGTGCGCCGCGTCGTGCATCGTCCATAGTCGGCTCGCCCGCAACGGCAAACGTCGCCGTCGCCACGCCCGCCGCGTTGATCAGTTCGACCAGTTTGGCGGCGCGATCCGGCTGACTGCCCGTCACGAGCATAGCCCGCTTGCCCAGTTCCGCCGCCCACGTCCCGATGTGTTGATGCTGTCCGAAGCCAAAGACGATGCGCGCGGCAGTCGCAAATTCAAAATTCATCCGTCGTTTCCTTTGTGTAGACGCTAAACTATAGCACATCGTCGTATTCACGCGGATATATGCCTTGACAGTTATATAACCAATATGGTATATTTGTTATCATGACAACCGTCTACGAGGCGCTGGCAGAGCCAACCCGCCGCCGAATTTTGGACTTGCTGCGCGAACGCCCCCGCATGGTTGGCGAACTGGTTGATGTGTTGGCGATCAGCCAGCCCGGCGTCTCGAAGCATTTGCGCGTCCTGCGTGAAGTTGGGCTGGTGCGTGTGCGTCAAGACGCGCAGCGGCATTGGTACGAACTGCGTCCAGAACCGTTAGCAGAGGTCGATGCGTGGTTGGAGACCTATCGCCATCTCTGGAACGCCCGCTTGGATCGTTTGGACGATTATCTGCAAACACGCAAAGAAAAAGAGGACAACCATGACAATGAATAGCCCTGTCAAGCCGATGACCATGCCGCTGGTGATCACGCGCATGTTCGATGCGCCGCGTGCGCTGGTATGGAAGGCGTGGACAGAACCCGAACATCTGATGCGCTGGTGGGGACCGGAACACTTCACCGCGCCGGTCTGCAAGGTCGATCTGCGCGTCGGCGGCACGTATTTGTATTGTATGCGCTCGCCCGAAGGACAAGACTTCTGGAGTACGGGCGTCTACCGCGAAATCGTCCCCATCGAGCGAATCGTCTGCACCGACAGTTTCGCCGATGCGGACGGCAATATCGTCGATCCCAAGACCTATGGCATGGGCGACGATTTCCCGTCCGAACTGCTGGTTACGATCATCCTTGAAGATGTGGATGGCAAGACGAACATGACTCTGACGCACGTCGGCATCCCAACAGCGGGTGAGATGCGCGAGATGACCCAAGCGGGCTGGAACGGCTCGTTCGACAAGCTGGCGGCAAGCCTGAAGTAGCTCACCTCACGCCCTGTCCCTTCTCCACGAAGCCTGAGGAGAGGACACCTTTTCAAGAACCTCACCCCCTGACCCCCTCTCCACTGCGTAGCTGAGGGGGAACACAAGGCGGAAACTCCCCCTCTCCACGCAGTGGAGAGGGGGCTAGGGGGTGAGGTGAATCAGTGAGAAAACCAAACATGTCCTCCCCTCAGCCACGAAGCGGGAAGGGGTCAGGGGGTGGGGTAAACCAAACGTTCAGCGGATGATCGTCCCGACGCTATGATCCCCCAACACGCCCTGCACCAACGCATCATCTGACCAGAAATCCAGCACGAGGATCGGCATGTCGTTTTCTTGGCACAGCGTGAAGGCGGTCATGTCCATGACTTCGAGCTTGTCTTGGATCACCTTGTCATAACTGATCTGTTCGTAGCGCGTCGCGGTGGCGTCTTTCTTGGGGTCAGCGGTATAGACGCCGTTGACCTTCGTCGCCTTGATCACGATTTCGGCGTTGATCTCCATCGCCCGGAGCGCGGCGGCGGTGTCGGTCGTGAAATACGGGTTGCCCGTACCGCCCGCGATGATCACGATGCGCCCCTTTTCGAGGTGGCGCACGGCGCGCAAGCGAATGTACGGCTCTGCGACGGCGTTCATGGCGACGGCGGTCTGCACGCGCGAGGTCACGCCGACCCGTTCGAGCGAATCTTGCATCGCCAGCGCGTTCATGACCGTGCCGATCATCCCCATGTGGTCGGCGGTACTCTGCGCCATACCGCGTTCGACGCCCTGTGCGCCGCGCCACAGGTTGCCCGCGCCGATCACCAGCGCGATTTGCACACCCAGATCGTGGACGCGCTTGATCTTGACGGCGATTTCTTCCGCGCGATCTGGGTCGATGCCGAAGCCGCTGCTGCCCGCGAGGGCTTCGCCGCTCAACTTGAGGACGATGCGCTTGTAGGCGGGCGTGCGCGCACCCTTGGACGTGCCATTTTCGTTCATGTTCGACTCCTGCGTGCAAAAAAAGAGAGACTAGCGATTGCTAATCTCTCTGATTGATCGTGCGATGGGGATGATTCAAACTGCCGAGTGGCTGAGAAGCCAGATCGTCACCTATGAAGGCAAAACACGTCTTGCCCTTACAGCCGACCGTTGCATAGCGTCTCTCAGCACTCAGCACGCGGCACTCAGCACTTTCTAGGCATTGTTCCCGTTGGCGCTCGCTGGAGCAGCGGCGGCAGTGTCCACGTCCAAGACTTCGCCCAGTTCAAAGCGGGCAAAGCGGCGGATTTCCATGCTCTCGCCCAGTTCGACGACGACATCATGGAGCATCTGCGCGATGGTCTTGTTGTCGTCCTTGATGTACGACTGTTCCATCAGCACCACTTCTTTGATGTAGGTTTCCAGACGCCCGTTGACGATCTTCTCGATCACGGCGTCGGACTTGCCCGTGCTATCTTCGCGGGCGCGTACCATGAATTCAGCGCGCATGGTGGCGAGCATGGCTTCGGGCAGTTGTTCGCGCCGGACGACCATCGGCTTGAGATTGGCGATATGCAGCGCCACGTCGCGGCAGAACTGGCGGAAGGTGTCGGTATTGGCGACGAAATCGGTCTCGCAGTTGATTTCGACCATCACACCGACGCGCTTGTTGAAGTGCAGGTAGCTTTCGATCAAGCCCTCGTTCATCGTCCGCCCGGCGCTGAGTTTCTTGGCTGCTTTCGCCAAGCCTTTTTCGCGCAGGAACGCCGCCGCTTTGGTCACGTCACCGCTGCTGGATTCGAGCGCCTTCTTGCAGTCCAAGGGACCCGCGCCCGTCATTTCGCGCAGGTCTTTGACCATCTGAGCTGTGATCTGCTGTCCCATCGTTTATGCGGTTCCCTCATCTTCAAACAACTTGGCACTCTTCAGTTTGGCAAGCGTCGCAGCGCCGAGATATGCCTCGTCGCCATCGGCTTCGTTGAACTTGGCGGCGGCTTCTGCCATCGCGGTGGTGGCGTCGCCTTCTTCGTAGTCTTCACCCTTGCGCATCGTCTGTCCCTCGATCACGGCGTCGGCAAGCGCGGCAACCAAGAGCTTGATCGCGCGCACAGCGTCGTCATTCGCGGGGATGATGTAGTCGATCTCGTCCGGGTCGCTGTTGGTATCCGCCAGCGCCAAGACCGGGATGTTCAGGCTGTTGGCTTCTTTGATCGCCGTTGCTTCGCGCTTGGTATCGATCACGATCATCATGTTGGGCAAGCGGCGCATGTTGCGGATGCCGCCAAGCCGTTCTTGCAGCTTATCGATCTTGCGCGTGAGGATCAACGCTTCTTTCTTCGGCAGCAGCTCGAACTCGCCGTTTTCGCGGCGGCGTTCCAGCTTCTTGAGCGTTTCGATCCGGCGGCTGATGGTCGCCCAGTTGGTGAGCGTGCCGCCGAGCCAGCGCGTATTGACATACGGCATCTTGCAGCGGTCGGCTTCACGCTGGACGGCTTCTTGCGCTTGGCGCTTGGTGCCGACGAACATCACGACGCCGCCCGCGAGCGTTTGATCGCGCAGCATATCGTGATAGGTGTGTAGATTGACGAGCGTCTGCTGCAAATCGATGATGTGGATATCGTTGCGGGCGGTAAAGATATAGGGCTTCATCTTCGGGTTCCATTTGGTCGTGCGATGACCAAAATGCACACCCGTCTCCAGAAGCGCCTTCATGGTGACTGCGGAAGGCATGGTACGTTCAACTCCTCGATTGTGTTTAAGCGTTCACACCCGGCAACTGCACGCTGGAACTCCACCACGAAGGGCGATTTTATGCGCAGCAACACTGTTGAAACGGGGTGTGTGAGATTTGGCGCGATTTGCCCACGACATGCGTGAAGAATATTCGTTACTGCAAATATCACCGGAGGGAAGTCTAGCATAGGGAGGCGGGGCGTTCAAGACTGAACCGCTGCTGCCAACGGTATGGTTTGACCGTTGGCAGCGCCCCGCGCCGCCCGATGTTGTATTGCGTCATGGGCGGACTTATCTTATGCTTGACGGGCGTGAGCGTTATAAAGTAAGCTGAGTTTTGGATCGGCTCTAAACCGTTCACCTCACCGCCAACCCGCTCTCCACGCCCACGCTGGTATTTATTCACCTACCCGTGCAGACCGCATTTTGCCCCAGTCCTATTGGGTTCATTATGTGTTTCTTGGGTTCAAATTTGTGGATTTTGAGCTTAATCCCATGGATAGGTGAATAAATACCCACGCTGTGCAGAGGGGGAGCAGGACAGGTCACAACGGGTTTGAAAGCCCCTTCTCCATGCAATGGAGAGGGGGTTGGGGGGTGAGATGGTACTTTTCAAACGGCTTCTAAAGTAGTTTACGGGGGGCAAAACGATGATCAAAGAATTTCAAAAGTTCATCATGCGCGGTAACGTGATCGACCTCGCCGTCGGCTTGATTATCGGCGCGGCATTCAGCGGGATTATCACGTCACTGGTCAATGATATCATCATGCCACCGATTGGGTTGGCGTTGGGCGGCGTGGATTTTTCAAATATCTTCATCTTATTGCGCGAAGGCACGACGCCCGCCCCGTATGCGTCGCTGGCAGCCGCGCGCGAAGCGGGTGCCGTCGTGATCGCCGTCGGCGCGTTCTTAAATCTTGTGATCAACTTCCTGATCGTGGCGTTCGCGGTGTTCCTGCTCGTCAAGGCGGTTAATGCGATGCAGGATCGCTTCGCCAAGAAAGAGGCGCCGCCCGCGCCCGCGGGTCCGACGACCGAAGAACGCTTGGTCACGGTGTTGGAGAAACTTGAGAAGAAGGTGTAGGACGGCGAATCGGGCGTATCGCTGGCAAGCCCGTAAAGCGCACGCACCCCATCGAGACGCCCCTACATCGAAAACGCAGACAAAGTGGCGACAATCCTGCTTGATTTCTCAGTCGATAGCGGTCGATACGTTTGAAGAGACGCAACATTCACCGCAGAGGACGCCCAGAAAAGAAAGAGGGTCGTGTTTTTCTGCGTCTTTTGCGGTGAAAACTTTTCTCGTTGGTCGTCTATCGATACCAGCCCACACCGACTGATTCCCACAGCCGCCTCGTGGCGTGCGATTGTCCCAACGCGCGGCACAACGCCGCAATCCGCGCCATCCGTTCGCGCGCGGTCGTCGCCAAGAAGTGATCGCGCGCGTCACCCTCCAACACCACCGCTTCGCCCCAGATTGCGCGCCCGGCGATCACGCCCGACGCGCCCGCCATACACGCTGCCGCCGCCTGCTGCATGAACGTCTCGAACGGCACGCCGCCGCTCAACAGCGTCCACGGGACGGCGCAAGCATCATTCAAGGCGGATAGCGCCGCCTCGCCCGGATATTCCAATTTCAGCACATCGATGCCGCGTGTCGAGAAAAAGCGCGCGATAGCGATAATCGCGGCGGCTTTATCGTCGGGCGTCAGCGGATGTTCGGGGTCGGGCGATTGGATGATCGGCTCGAAGAACAGCGGCACAGCATGTGCTTGACACTGTTCAATCGTGGCATCGATCAATTGGCGCTTGGCGTCGAAATCTGGCTCGGTGGGATGGATATACATGAGCAGTTTCGCGCCGTCGAAGCCCGCGCGCACCAGCTTGCCCACATCCCAATCGGGGATCATCGATTGTGTTTTGCGCCCATAATCGGTGACTTCCAGCGGCGCAAGCAAGCCGACCGATGGCAGCCGCGTATCGCTCTCGGCGTGGATGAGCGCGGGCAAGCCGTAATCAGGGTCGATTAGCGCCGCCGTCGCTTCGGGCAGCAGATGACGTAAGATCGCCGCTTTCAAGCCGATCACATCGTCAGGCGTGACGGGCTGGCGCGCGTCATCGTCGGGGAGCGGCGTGGCGCGCGCGTGTTCCATCTCCCCGATCAGGTTGCCGCGATGGTCGATTGCCAGCACCGCGAACGCCCCATGTGCATCAGCACAGCGGCGTAAGCGGCGGTAAAAGCCGGGGCTCGTCATATCATCTGCGCATTTCTCCCCCTCGCCACGCAGTGGAGAGGGGGTTGGGGGGTGAGGTTCATGATCGCGCCTTCACGACCGCCTCGACATTCTTCAGCCATTGGTGCGCTGGATCGTCCGACGGCACGAGCGCGCGCTTTTCACCTGCGATGATGTTGAGATAATACATCTCATAGCCGGGATGGTTGGCGACCGGGTGATACCCCTGTGGCTGAATGATCGCGCTGTTGTTCTCCGCCAGTTCGACCTGATCCAGCGTCCGATCCGCCGTGTAGATGCGCTGAAAGCCAAAGCCTTGTTCTGGCTTCAGCTTGAAGAAGTAAATTTCTTCGGCGCTGCTCTCATAAGGCAGATTGTCGGTGTCATGCTTGTGCGGCGGCACGCTCGACCAGTTGCCCGGCGGCGTATACACTTCGATGAGGAACAGCCGCTCCGACACGGGATTCACGCTCGTGATCGCGTTGTAAATGTGCCGCTCCCAGTTCCACGCGCCGCGCACCTCGTATTTGAGGTCTTCGGACAGCAGCAGCACGGGCTGCGCGCCATACTCGTGCGATCCCCGCGCACCGCCAATGGCGACTTCGAGCGGCATCCCACCAATCGCCATGATGGTGTAGGGCGTGTTGGGCGGCAGATAGGCAATGGCGGCGCGCTTCTCGAATACGTCACGTCGTCCGGGATTCTCTAAGCTCGGCTTGTCGGGAATCTCCATAATGTATGCGCCCGTCATGACGACAAAAGCTTGTTCTTCGTCGCCCGTGTTCCCGCTGTAGCTTTCGCCATTGTTCAGCCGGATGGCACGCGCGCTGATCCATTTCAGAACACTGGTGGCGGGCGAAACGATCTCGGTCATGCCCAGTGTGGGCGTGTATTGGAATTTTAGCTGCATTATCTCGTTTTTCTCTCGATATGATTGGGTGAGAAAAATCACGGTTAGGCGATCAAATCATGTCTTGATACGGTTGCAACTCTGCAACGGTGACGACTAAATCTTGACGAAGCAACGTTTCAAGGTACATTTCCACTGTGTAAGGTGGATTTTTAAGGCGTGTGCGCACCGTGTGTAACGCATTGCAAAATTTTCCCGGTGTCAGCTTGAGATAATCGGATAAAAATTCGTCTGGATGTTGCGCCTCGATCCCATAAACCTCCAGTGACTTTTTAGGGAAGTCTTTCAGATTTCGGGTCACAATCACGTCGCAACGCCCGACAATTGCCGCCGCCAAAACATGACGATCATTTGGATCAGGGAGTTGCAGCGCCTCAATCAGCGTTTCGTATCCTGTGACGAGTGCGTCCCAGACGTGTTTATCCATGAGATCGCGCGTGTGTTCCAATTTCGCGCGATCGCGGTGCGGTTGTTCGCGCATTAAAGCGTCAATCCACTCGCGGTGAATATCTGCTGTCCATTTGGCTCGGAACGCATCTTCCAGTGCCAACTGCATGAAAATGTCGCGTAACGGTGCCGGATAAATCAGATTTGCGTCAAGGAGCGCCGTATATTGACCCGTGAGCATATCCGGCTACTCATATCCCATCTGGTGTTCTTGAGCATCTGCGACCAATTCATCCAGTATTTTCGCGCGCGCTTCATCAATGCGTCGTTTGTAGCTCATGACATCTTCCATCCGCACGCGGCGATGTTTCCCCACCTTATGATAGGGAACTGCTCCCGCTTCAAGCAATTTGATCAAGAATGGGCGCGACACATTCAAAACATTCGCCGCTTGAACCGTCGTCAATTCGGCGTGTTCAGGAATCAAGGTGATCGCTTGTCCCAATGCCATGGCTCTCAAAATGTCTTTCAACAGTGCCACTGCGCCCGGCGGCAATTCGACGATTTCATCCTGCTCATTATCAAGCGGACGAAACTTCAATGTTTGCTCATCCTTCGTATGGCGCAATAACACCCGCATAGACGCATTGGCAAGCGCCATGTCCTGCGGGGATGGCGGCGGCAGTCGTTGAGCGAAATAAAGCATGTCAAATCCTCTCACCATCTTGACCATATGATCAAAATAGCAGATAAATGCAATAAACGCAACCGCCCCGCTTTACCAACCGCCCTGACTGTCGATGAATGCCAGCGTCTCATCATACGTCGGCATATCGTTGGCGCACGCCAGCCGCGTCACAATGATCGCGCCCGTCGCATTGCCAAAGCGCGCGCATTTCTCCCACGTCCAATCGTGTAGATAGCCGTACAAGAAGCCCGATGCCCACGCATCGCCCGCGCCAAGCGTGTTCAGCACCGCGACGGTGAACGGCTTCGCTGCATGGATGTGTCCGTTGCCCGTGAAAATGTCCGCGCCGCGTCCGCCGCGCTTGACGGCGACCGCCTCCGCGCCATGCGCCAACAAGCGCGCGACGCTGGCGGTGATATCGTCGCTGCCGGATGCTGCCGCGATTTCTTCTTCCGTGCCGATCACGATATCGGCGTGGGGGAGCGCCGAACGCATCGCCACGCCAAACGCGCGCAGATCGCGCCACAAGCCGCGCCGCAAATCGATATCGAACGCAACTTTCGCGCCCGCCGCTTTTGCGCGTTCCATCGCTGCCAACGTGGTCGTGCGCGACGGATCGGCGTTGAAGTTCGTCCCGGCGGCGAACAACAAGCGCGTATCTTCCAACGGTGCGGATGCGATATCGTCCAGCGACAAATATAAATCGGCGGGGTCGCTGCGATAGTAGGTCAGCGGGAATGTGTCGGGTGGCACGATGGACAGGAACGCGAGTCCGGTACGATGCTCGGCGTCGCGCGCCACCCAGCGCGTATCGATCCCTTCCGCGTTCAGAAAGTCGATCAGCCCGTCGGACAAGCCATCTGTCCCAACGCGGCTGATCATGCCCGTGCGCAAGCCGAGCCGCCGCGTCCCCACGACGACATTGGTGGGACAACCGCCCGCGTAGACGTTGAACTGTTGGACAGCGGCGAGCGGTTTGCCGATCTGTCCTTCGCTGGCGTACAGATCGACGGCGAGCCGCCCAATCGAGAGCAGGTCAAATGTTTTGGACATGGTTGGCGCTATCCGATGTGTGCTTGTGCGGTGAGCGAAAGCGGCAGCGTGATTTTGTCCCGATCATGCTTACTAAAATTCAACACCGCGAAACCGATGATCCGTCCATCGATAGCACGGCGCTCAAATACATCGTCGTTCAATGCTTCTAACGTCGCCGGCGCATCCTCAAAAGTGATTTCGAGATAATCGCCTTCGCGGTCATACCACACTTTTACGGCTGCCATATCATGTTTCCCTTTTTTGCCCGATTGCTGAAAAAAGCCGTCACGATGAACGCATCATCCTCGATATGTTTCACAGCGACAAGCAAATACTTGGTGTCACGGGCGTCTGTTCGTAAAAATGAGGGTTTCGCTCATCGCTTGTACCCATTCGGGTGACTCTGATGCCACGTCCACGCCGTCGCCACGATCTGACGCAGATCGTTGAACTCCGGCGCCCAGCCGAGTTCGCGCTGGATCGCGGTGCTGTCCGCCACCAAGCGCGCGAGGTCGCCCGCGCGGCGCGGTGCCATCTCCACCGGAATCGCGTGTCCCGTGATCTGACGCGCCACGTCGATCACCTGCTTGACCGAATAGCCCGCGCCGTTGCCGAGATTGTAATGGCGGCTGCGTCCATCGATCAGCGCCTCGAACGTCAGCAAGTGCGCCTCTGCCAAGTCAATGACATGGATGTAATCGCGCACGGCGGTGCCGTCGGGCGTGTCGTAATCGTCCCCGAACACGTTGAGTTTATCGCGCTGTCCGAGCGCGACTTGCAGCACACGGGGAATCAGATGCGTTTCTGGCTCGTGATCCTCGCCAATATGCCCCAAAGGATGCGCGCCCGCCGCGTTGAAGTAGCGCAGCGCGCCGTATTTCACGCCGTACACGCGATCCATCCACAGCAAATACCGCTCCGCAATCGCTTTGCTCTCACCGTAGGGGCTGCCAGGATTGATCGGCTCGTCTGGCGGGATGGGAATGCGCGTGGGGTTGTCGAACAGCGCCGCCGTCGAGGACAGGATGAAGCGCCGCACGCCGCCCGCGACCATTGCTTCAAGCAGGTTCGCCGTTGCCACTACATTATCGCGCAGATATAGGAACGGCTTTTCCATGCTCTCGCCCACTTGGATATGGGACGCGAAATGGAACACACCATCGAATTTTTGCGCGCTGAACGCCGCCGTCAGCGCCGCCGGATCGAGCAGATCGCCTTCGATCAGCGTCGCGTCGGGATGCAGCGCGGAACGGTGTCCCTTCGATAGATTATCGAACACGGTGACGCGGTAGCCGCGCGAAATGAGCAGATCGACGACGTGGCTGCCGATGTAGCCCGCGCCGCCGGTGACGAGCAGGTTTGCGGTCAAAATGATGTCCTTAGGGTGCGTAATCCGATAATTCTGGATCAAAAAAAGGAATGCCGATTTTTTGACAAACTTTTTTCATCTTCCCATCCGTCGCGCCGCCATCGGACGTGATCATCGTCAAATCTATAATTTGCGCGCGCTGTTTTTCGATGATGGCGATGTGCAGCATGTCGGCAGAGCCAATGCTGAGATCGCCGTTATCCAACAACAGGCGCTCGGCACGTTTGAACACGCCATCGGGGAGATCGATCATACGAAAAGGACGACGGACAATCTGCCCTGTCACTTGCGTATCGCTGATCAGTTCTTTGACATACGACTTCGCATTACTCAACCTTAACAACCCTTTACGGGTGAACTTCATGAGGACATGCACGAATTCAAGCTGCGTGAGCGGGGAGATATACGCCTGATGATCGGATACGAGACGCCGCAAATTCTGTTTGCCCGTTGCCCCTTCCGTCTCGATATAGTAGGTGACGAGCGCGTTGGCATCGAGATAGTAGCTGGGCATCGCTAGTCCTCGTCACGGATGGACGCGAGCAGACGTTCAGCGACATCGGGCGGAATCAGCGGTGCAAGTTCCTTCACCGTCGCGTAAAACGTTGGCATATCGAGGTCATGTTTATCAACCCAAGCATCGACATTGAGATTCAATGCCGCAACAACATCATTGCGATCTCCATTTGCGGTCGCAACGATCATCCGTGTATTGACCCACTCTTTTTTTGCCTGTCGAATAACTTCAAGCCCGCTCATGTCGGGCAGCGCCAAATCGATCACGGCAACATCAAAATCGCGGGTACGCAGTTTATCCAGCGCATCAGCCCCCGTCACGGCGGTCTCCACGTCAAACCCATGAACTGCAAAATAATCTGTGTAGCGTGTGCGTTGGTGTGCATCCGCGTCGATGATCAGCAGTCGGTATTCGGTTTCCATTTCGGCTCTCTCCGTTCTCGCGTTGGACGATGAGCATTATACAGCGCGAAACGACTCGCTGTACGCCTTCAACACCCCATCCGGCTCCCCATCCTGCATCAGCACGCCCTTGTTGATCCAAATCGCGCGCGTACACAGCTTGCGCACCGCGTCCGGGTCGTGCGTCACCATCACCAGCGTGCGCCCCTCGTCGTGCAGCCCCATGATCCGCTGATGGCACTTCGCCGCGAAGCCCTCGTCGCCCACCGCCAGCACTTCATCCAAGAACACGATATCCGGCAGGATATGAATGGCGATGCTGAAGCCCAGCCGCGCGATCATGCCGCTCGAATACAGCTTGACCGGCTGATCGATGAACGCGCCGATCTCCGCGAAATCGATGATCGCGTCCTCGATGGGCTTCACCTCCGGCGGCGGCACGCCCTGAATCGCCGCGTTCAGGTAAATATTCTTGCGTCCGGTCATTTCCGCGTTGAAGCCCGCGCTGAGGGCGATCAGCGCCGCGAAGCGCCCATCGATGCTCACGCGCCCGGTCGTGGGGCGCGTGATGCCGCTCAACAAGCGCAGCAGCGTCGTTTTCCCCGATCCGTTGCGCCCGATGACGCCGACGGCTTCGCCCTTGCGCACGCTGAACGACACGTCTTTTAGCGCATAGAAGCGCGTCTCCATCGCGGGCTGCGCGGGGTCGATTTTTACACGACGCAGCGCGCGCGCGAAGATGTGCTTGAGGTCGTGACGCAAGCTCGGACGATAATCGTTGAGCGTATAGCGTTTCGACACGTTCTCGACGCGGATCACGACGGGCGTACTCTCCTCTGGTATGGAGAGGGAGTCGGGGGGTGAGGTTGGCGCTGCGATCACTTCAATCATGTTTTTCTCTGTATTTCTCTGCGTCTCTGCGTTGAATCTTTTTTCTATTCAACATCAACCCATGTCCGCCATACGATCTTCAATCGACTTGAACAGCGTATAGCCGAAGATCAGCGCCGCCACGCCCACGACCGCCGGAAACACCAGTGACAGCGCGTCGGGCGGGCGCGCATAGACGATGATATCACGGAACGCCTGCATCATCGGCGCGAGTGGATTGATCACGAACAGGAAATGATACTGATCCGGCAGCGATGCGACCGGATAAATCACGGGCGTGAGGAAGAACAGCAGTTGCAGCGCGACGGCGGCAAGCTGCGGCACATCGCGGACGATCACGCTCAACGCGCTGGCGATCAGCATCGTTCCGGCGACAATCAGCACCAAAATCAGCCACAAGAACGGCAGAAACACGAAATACACGTTGGGGAAGATGCCCGAAATTGCGTTGACCACCAGCATCGCGGCGAATGTGAAGGTGAAATCGACTATCAATTCGCCCAACGTCACCACGAGCAGAATCTCGCGCGGGAAGTACACCTGCGCGATGATCTCGATCCGGCTGTTGATGGCGACTGCCGCTTGCGCCACGCCGTTGCTGAACATATTGAAATGGATGAGCGCCGACAGATAAAACGCCACGAACGGCACATCCAACTGCACGCGCATGAACTGTGAGAACGCCACCGACAGCACAATCGATGTGGAGATCGGCAGCAGCACGATCCACAGCACGCCGAGAACGTGCTGTGCATAGCGCGATTCGATGTTGTGCTGCAACCACAGCCGCACCAGATAACGTCCGCGCCACAGCCGCATCAAATCGGAGACGATATCGCTGTCGGGGCGTCCGAGATAGAAGCGCGTCGGCGCGGCGATCACGGCGATGCCCAAGACGATGCCGAAGGCGAGAAAATAGGCGATTTGCAGCCAGCGCATCTGCGGCAGGATGACGAATGTCCCCGCCGCCGCCAGCGCCAGCATTACGACATAGCGCCGGAACGGGCGCGCGGGCGCGAACCAGCGTTCGCCTGTCCGTCCTGTGCGCGCGAAGGTGGGCGCGACGAGCGTCACCCCGACGGCGATCAGCGCGAACATCAGATACAGCGCGGGCGTATGCGCGGTATACGGTTCGGGCGAGGCGTTCAACGGGTCGCCAAGCGGGAGCTGCAAGCGCATCTGTACCGCCAGCAGCATCGCCGCGCACAGCGTCAGCCAACAGGCGAGGTGGGGGATGGTACGAAACAGTATCGGCGGACGAGTGGTGGGTGCGACGTTTGTTTGGATTGCAGTTGTCATAGTATCAACGTGAGTTTGTTCATTGGGAGAGAGTGTACACCTGAAAGGACAACAGCGAACAGAGGGTAATCGCGCCGTGCGTTATCTTCTTTCGCTGGGGGCGGCTCGTCCGTCTCGCTACGGACGCGGGAACGTCCGCTCCATGATCGTCAGCAGGGTTTCGGCGCACGCCGTGACCAACGAGTGTGAAAACACTGGCACCGCGAAGGTGGGTTCCTCACTGAGCAACAGCAACACCGATGCGCGTCCTTCTAACCGCAGCGCGCGCAACCGAGCCAAGACACCCAAACGAATCTGCCGGATCGCATTGGTAGGATTGGGCGCGATGGAGATCAATCCGGCAATCGTCCAAATGCGTTCTCGTTCATCCGCCAGCGATTGAGCTTGAGTCATTGCCGCCTCATAAGCGCCCTTTACGCCCATCTGCGCCAGTTCGATCAGTAGACGAAGCTGGTGCCGACTTTCGGGCGTGTCGAGCGCGAATGCGTACGCGCGTTCGAGAAACGCCGCCCGCTGAGCGCCGTCGAGTCGTTTGGCGAGGTGGATCAGCCCATTCGCGCGCCAACTTGGGTCGCTCATCCCCATCACAGCGTCGATCAGCGGCGACCCCGCGACGATTTCGGGCTGATGATCGATGAGCGTGCCGAGCATATCGGCACGCACGCGCTCATCCGCGATGCCGAGCGCCCGCGTCACGAGACGATCCAGCGACTCTGCGGGTAGATACGCTGCCAACTGCTCGACGGCATTGTTGAAATATATCTCATCGTCGGGCATCATCACCTGTTCGACCACGCGATCAAGGACGCTGCACTTTTGATCAGGGGGAAGATAGGCGAGGAGTGGACGAATTCGCGCGATTTTAATTCCCAGCTTGAACCCTGCTCCCGATGAAAGAAACGAGTCGTCTTCCGACCAGATCAGATCGATTACCTCGATGAAACGCGCCGCGTCCACCTTTTCGCCTGTATGATACGCCGCTCGCACTTTGGCGCTCTCAGTCATGGGCGTCGAAGGCAGCGCGTTCGCCGTCTCCAACCACGTTGGTGCCGCCGCGAGCTGGAGATCGCCTGTCAACAGTGGAAAGAGCATCTCCAACACCTCCAATCGCCACCATGTGTTACCAATGCTGCGCGCCTGTTCGAGGGCAAACGCCAACAAGCGAAGGCGCGTCGGCTCGCTGATACGCGCTGCGAGATGGGTGATGGCAGTGATGCTGACGCTGATATTGTCGTAGTCGAAACGTCCGGCTAACGCGCGCTGAAGCAGGTCGCCGTCCAAGCGCGGCGCGACGCGCTCCAACGCCCAAGCGCGGTACAAGTCTTCGTCCATCGCCAGTGCCGCCGCCAAAGCATCGGGTAGCAGGTGGACGGGCAGGCGCGGGACGAGCGCGGCAAGCGCCTTCGACCGCTCTTCTTCATGCGGCAGATCGAGCGCCGCGCGGAGTTCGTCCTCGATGAGCATGACTTCATGGTGAAACATGATTTCGCCCTGCGGCGCGAGGTAAAAACCAGATGGATCGGCGGCTCGCCCTCGCTCTGCCGTCAGGATCGGCTCCACCATTGCGGCGATCTGCTCCCGATGCGCCGCATCATCGATCTGTGCGCCCAGCGTCGAAGTGGCTTCAAGCATATCGACGGTGGCATTGTATTCCAATCGCCCTCTTTGAGTGCCAGCGCCGCGTCGAGCGCGATCCCCACCGCTTCCCCCGTGAGCTGTGGCGCGAGCTGTGCCAGCGCGTTGGCACGCTGCACGTCGACTCCAATACGCAGCGCGGCGTCGAGTCCCTGCTGTAACAGCGGTTCGCGCTGGTCGTTGGGGACGCGCCGCGCCAAGATCGCCAATCCCCATGCTTTCGCCTCAGCGTTCTGGACTTCAAGCACGCCCGCCACCGCGCGGGCGATTAGTGCATCGGGTAACTTCAGGAGGATGTCTTGCAGCGAATAGCTCATGCCAAAGGGGGAATCGACATTTTGAAGCGCGGCTTCAAGTCCGGTTGCGAGCGCGTCATACTGTTGTTCCGCGTCCATCGCTGAACCGATTTGGCTCAAGGTGGAGGCGCGCGAACCGACGAATTCGATCTGTTTGGCGCTCGCCACAGCTTGCGTTTGCGCCGCGCGCATTTGGGATTCATCGAGCAGCCCGCTTTTTGCCAACGCCGCCAACATCATCGCGCGCCGCGCGTTATCTGGGATCAGCCGCGCGAAACTCAGCGCCCGCACGGGCGACCACATGCCGACTTGGACGGTGCGCACGATCACGGCGGGCGTGCTGCTCTGCGCCCACGCGCGCAAACTGCTTTCGATCAGCGTATAGCGCAGACATTCCGGCAACGTGGCAGGTTCTTCGCCCGCCTCGATTTGCAGCCGCGCCGCCTGTGCGCTCACTTCCCATGCAGAGTCAATGTCGGCTAGGTACGCCTCGTAGTCCCCGTCCCCGATACGGATGTGAACCCAATCATCGTTGATGAGAACAGCCCTCGCGTTGTCCATGACTCAGCGCCTCGCTCCGTCTGCTACGGATAATTCCGATTCAACATTCGCGCATACGGAATCGTCTCGCGGATGTGCGGCAAGCCGCACATCCACGCCACCGAACGCTCCAAGCCCATGCCGAAGCCCGCATGGGGGACAGTGCCGAAGCGCCGCAGTTCCAAGTACCAGCGATAATGTTCCGGGTTGATGCCAATGGTCTTGACGCGCTCATCCATCAGCGCCGGATCGCTGATGCGTTCGCTGCCGCCCGTGATTTCGCCGTAGCCCTCCGGCGCGAGCAAGTCCACGCTCCGGCAGACTTCCGGGCGTCCCGGCACCGGCTCCATGTAGAACGCCTTGATCGCCGTCGGGTAGTGGTAGACGAACACCGGACGGTCAAATTGATTGGCAATCGCCGTTTCGTGCGGGCTGCCGAAGTCGTCGCCCCATGTGATGGCGAGTTCGGCTTTCAGTTCGGGATCGCTGGTTTCCGCGTGCAGCTTGATCAGCCGCTCGACCGCTTCATCGTAGCTGATGCGCGCGAACGGCGCTTGGATCGCCTCTAAGCGGGCGATATCGCGCTCCAAGATCGCCAGTTCGCCGCGATGTTTGTCCAACACCGTGCTGACGACATGCGCGACCATCTGTTCTTCCAAGTCCATCAGTTCTTCGAGCGAACAGTACGCGAGTTCCGGTTCGAGCATCCAGAATTCCATCAGATGCCGCCGCGTCTTGGATTTTTCGGCGCGGAAGGTGGGTCCGAAACAGTAAACCTTGCCGAACGCCATCATGTTCGCTTCGTTGTAGAGCTGTCCGGTCTGCGCCAAATACGCCGGGTCGCCAAAATAATCGATCTCGAACAAGTTGGTCGTGTTCTCGCCCGCTGTCGGCGTCAAAATCGGCGTATCGACCAGCAAAAAGCCTTGATCATCGAGCCAATTGCGGAGCGCGTGGACAATCGTCGCGCGGATGCGCAAGATCGCCCATTGGCGCTTGGAACGCAGCCACAGATGACGGTTGTCCATCAAAAATTCCGTGCCGTGATCCTTCGGCGTGATCGGATATTCGTCCGCCATCTGCACGAGTTCCAACTGCTTGATGCCCAGTTCCCACCCGCCCGGTGTGCCGGGCGCGCGCGGATCGGCGCGAACCGTTCCGGTGACGATCACGGACGATTCTTGCGTCAGCTTGCCCGCGATCTCGAACTGCGCTTCGTCCATCTCTTTTTTGAACGCCACACACTGAACAATCCCGCTGCCATCGCGCAGTTGGATGAATTGCAGCTTGCCTTTGTCGGTGCGGTCATACACCCAGCCGCGCAACGTCACTTCTTGCCCGTCGTGCGCGGCGATATCGCTGATGCGGATTGCGGGGGTCACGATTCAACCTCACGTCGTTAAAGATCATAGCGTGTATTATAGCAAAGACTTTAGGCTGTCTTGTGAATATCAACGATGAAAGTTATAGTTTGCGGATAATTTCATCAAGAAATGGATTGCAGCGATGTTCCGTCGAGTCGAGGTGCGCCATTATAAATTGCTCAAGCGCGTAGACGTGCGTCTTGAACGTATGAACATTCTTGTCGGACCCAACGCCAGCGGGAAAAGCACGCTCTTGGACGTGTTCGCCTTCCTGCAAACGGCGCTGAACGATGATGTCGAGACGGCAGTGCGCGCGCGCACGATGGGAAATGCGCTTCACGAACTGGTTTGGCGACAAGCGTTGGTTGAACAGGGGATCGAATTTGCGCTGGAGATTGACATCCCGGTTGAGATGAAAAAAGATGGCTATGATGTTGTACGATATGAACTCAATATCGGTCTTGATTCTGATCAGTCCCTTACGATCAAATCTGAAAATGTTTTTCTCATGAAAACAGAGCATGAACCACCTAATGGCAGACATCCAGAAACACAAACTACATGGTTCCCGACCGAAATTGAAGATAAAGAGGCGATTGTTCGTCCAGTGAACAAGCAAACGCCTAAAGGTTACAAAAAAATTATGTAACTACTCAGGGGTCGTTTTTCCCCTCATTTTGGCAAATTGAAACGCCAAATTTGTCTGCGATGAGAATAGGCTCTCCCTCAAAAGATTGAGGGTTTTTGTCGAAAACAACCTATTTCTCCCTCA
>Ga0163147_10003721_pt1 | contig 20053 bp, 16 predicted proteins | sample OliLakLV19MP6G1_FD_148597 | JGI IMG/M metagenome (GOLD analysis project Ga0163147, IMG submission 148597) | Freshwater microbial mat bacterial communities from Lake Vanda, McMurdo Dry Valleys, Antarctica- Oligotrophic Lake LV.19.MP6.G1 | ecosystem: Environmental > Aquatic > Freshwater > Lake >...
GAGTGGGGGAGTGGGGGAGTGGGAAAATCGTCCTTCTTCTCTCTTCCTTCTTCCCTCTTCCTTCTTCCTTCTTCCTTCTTCCTTCTTCCTTCAATTAAAATCCAAAACTCCGCTTACCATCCGGCTTAACAGTCAGCCAATTGGTCTTTGCCATTGCCAATTGTTCCTCAGAAACTGTAGCGTTCGTAAGATTCGCCCCGCACAAATTTGCTCCCCGCAAATTCGCCTTAGTCAAATAAGCCCCCGTCAAATCAGCACCTCGGAAATCCGCGCCTTCAAAATTGGCAGTGCTGCAATAAGCCTCAGTCAAATTAGCATCTCGCAAATTCGCCTGAATTAACCTCGCGTGACCCAAATTCGCCCCCGACAAATCCGCTGCTTGCAAATTTGCCTTCACCAACCTAGCCTGATAAAAATTACCCCCCGCTAACTGCGCTTTTTGCAGTTGCAAACCCGACAGTTCGCAGTCAGCAAAATCGCGCTTGCCTTTAAAATATGCCGCTCGCAAGCTGTTGGTGTCCCACTTAGGAGTAACTTTCGATAGCTTTGACGCTGGTAAATTGTCGCTAGAATGTCCAACCGTTCCGAAAGTTCTGCCGGACTCAGCCAGAGTCCGGGAAACTCTGGGCTGCATCCCCGTGTTCCCGGATTGGCTGAAGGAAGTTCTACCAGCGCGGGTGTGGTTCGATCGTAAATCTTGATTGATTTTACTCCTCGGCGGTGACCACGAAGAACCCTCGTCATTAAATATTGTCGGTTCTTCAACTGTACGAGAAGAGCCGTTGAATTGAGTTGCCAAGCCATCAACAAGACTTGGGTCTTCAAATTCGCCAGAGAGAGCTCTGAGGACATCTGCTGCCGATTGGAAGCGGTGGCCAACCATCGGCTTAAGCATTTTTTCGAGAATCCGCGCAAAATTTGGGCTTACCTGAACGTGGGGCTGCCAAACAATTTCGCCGGTTACTCCATCAAAATCTAAATCCTTGGGCGATTTTCCTGTCAGCAAGTACAAGCAAGTCATGCCCACCGCGTAGATGTCGCTGGCAAATATCGGCCGCAACGCCATTTGTTCCGGGGGGGCAAAACTAAATGTGCCGACTGAAAATTTCGTGTTGGCGCCTTGGTCGGCGGGGTCTAATAATAGGGTTTGGCTAACTTGGTCTTTTACCGCTCCGAAGTCAATCAGAACTAAGTGGCTGTCTTGAACTCGGCGAATAATATTGGCGGGTTTGATGTCTCTGTGAATTACTCCTTGGCTGTGGATATATTGCACTACTGGCAGAATTTCTAATAGAAAATTTTTAACGTCCGATTCGTTGAAACGGCCTGAGTGCTTGACTTCTTGTTTCAAAGTCGAGCCTTTAACATACTCTTGAACTAAGTAAAATTGCTGGTCGGTTTCAAAATAGTCTAGCAGCCTCGGTACTTGCGGGTGGTCGCCCAGTTGGCCGAGGGTTTTTGCCTCTCGCTTAAATAATTCCCGCGCCATTTCTAAAACTCGCGGCGACGAACTACTGGGTCGCAATTGCTTAACCACGCAAGTCGGTTGACCGGGCAATGAGATGTCTTTTGCCAGAAATGTAGCTCCAAAACCTCCTTGTCCTAACGGTTCAATGACTCGGTAGCGAGCGCGCAGCAATAACCGCGCACCGCAAGTCTGACATTGGAGAATAGAGTCAGCAGGATTTTGAGGATGGGGACAGCCCGGATTTACGCAGTAGCTCATATTGATTGAGTTTGCCTATGTTGTTCTGATCTTGTCAGCGTCGCTCGACTGCACAAATTCCCTTTTGCTGCTTCTGGTAGACATACTAATCTATCAGTTGCCGACGGGCCGTGCGTTCGATTGCGAATTGGAATTGCACCTAAGTCTTTTAGGCCGATATCTTTTCCCTATTTTGATTATCTCGCTGGTTTGAGTTTTTTCCGTTGATTATCCTTGAAGATAGTTTGAAGACTTGCTAAACTTGTCCTTTTTTGTGTAAAGTCTTTCTAAACTTAGATGCTTTTTGCGCTGTTAGATGTCTCTAGCATACCTCATTCTCTGAATGAGAATGCTACTCATCCCCCAGTAGCCATCGACCTTTGGGCAGAGCGCTCGTTTTTGCTGATGTGTACCATAACAGTCTTGACAAGATTAAATTAGTATGCTATGAAAAGCTTTCCCGAATAAATTCTGGGACTCAAAAGTCGTAGCCCGTCGGCGCCGACTAATGACTAATAACTACCGAGCACTGACAACTAACTACTGACTAAATTATGCGTATATCTCTAAAGTGGCTCCGGGAATTGGTGGATGTGTCGATATCCCCGGAAGAATTAGCCGAAACCCTGACAATGGCAGGGTTTGAAGTCGAAGAAATTGAAGACCGCCGCCCTTGGGCAAGTGGCGTAGTTTTGGGCAAAATCATCGCGTGCGAACAGCATCCGAATGCAGACAAATTGAGAGTTTGTCAAGTCGATGTCGGCAAACCTGAAGCCTTGAATATTGTTTGCGGCGCACCAAACGCCAGGGCGGACATTTACGTACCCGTCGCCGTTGTCGGCACTTTTTTATCAACAATTGATTTAAAAATTAAACCTGCTAAATTGCGCGGCGTTCCTTCCGAAGGCATGATTTGTTCCCTCGCCGAATTAGGCTTGTCTAAAGAATCTGCCGGAATTCACATTTTTGAGCTAGAAAATCCCGAATTAGGTAGCGATATTCGCCCGCTTTTAGGTTTGGATGATGTGATTTTAGACTTGACAGCAACTGCCAACCGTGCAGACGCTTTGAGTATGGTGGGCGTGGCGCGGGAAGTGGCGGCGCTGACTGGGGCGAGTTTGAGAATTCCTGCTGCCGGTGGTGTTGCAATTGAGGGTAAAGAAAGCGCCGGTTTAGCGGTAGAAATATCGGAACCGCAAGGCTGCCCGATTTACATCGGTACGGAAATTGCAGGTGTGAAAATTGCACCGTCTCCAGCTTGGTTGCAGCAGCGGTTACAGGCGGCGGGAGTGCGGCCGATTAATAATGTAGTTGATGTAACTAATTACATTTTATTGGAATGGGGACAACCGCTGCACGCTTTCGATCGCGATCGGCTACAATCTTTCACAGGTAATTCCGATGTCAGCATCGGTGTGCGCTTTGCAAAAACAGGGGAATCCTTCAAAACATTGGACGGACAAAACCGCAATTTGCAACCGCAAAACCTGTTAATTACTGCTAGCGACAAACCCGTAGCCTTAGCTGGGGTAATGGGCGGGGAAGATACGGAAGTTCACGAAGGAACTCAAAATTTGGTCTTGGAAGCAGCGATTTTTAACCAAGCAACAATTAGGCGTTCTGCCCGCGCTCAAGGCCTCCGCAGCGAGGCATCGATCCGCTACGAACGGGGGGTGAATCAGGCGGCTTTGACGACGGCGTGCGATCGCGCTGTTGCCCTAATTTTGCAGTTGGCTGGAGGCACTGCGACGGTGCAGAAAACGGCGAGTTCGGGGGAAGATTTGAGTTTTTCGCGGACGATTGAATTGCGTCTGGATCGAATTAATCAGGTTTTAGGGCAGTTAAAAAGAGGAGAAACTGGCGGTTCTCAATATTTGGAACCTGCAGAGGTGAAAAACATCCTCACAGCCTTGGGATGCGAAGTTGTTGCGACAGAAAAAGCACGGGTTTTTGCGATAACTGTTCCTGCTTACCGCTACCGCGATTTAGAAAGGGAAATTGACTTAATTGAAGAAGTGGCCAGACTTCACGGTTATGACAATTTCTGCGATACTTTACCCAGCAAAACGGAACCTGGTTATTTATCTATAGAATACGCGCAAGTGCGGAATGTGCGATCGGCTTTTCGGGCCGCTGGCTTAACAGAGTTGATGCACTATTCTTTGGTAAAAACTGAGGGAGACAATCAGGTTGTGCTGGCTAATCCGTTGTTTGTCGAGTATTCGGCTTTGCGGACAGAAATGCTGTCGGGTTTGATTGATGCTTTTGGGTACAATTTGGAGCAGGGAAACGGCGCGCTTAATGGTTTTGAGGTTGGCCGCATTTTCTGGAAAGATGGGGATGTAATGAAAGAGTCAGATGCCGTTGCGGGGATTATTGGCGGCGACCCGACGGCGTGGAAATGGCAGCAGGGCGGGCGCGATCGACCTTTGACTTGGTTTGAGGCTAAAGGTGTTTTGGAAAGCGTGTTTCAGCAGTTGGGTTTGGCTGTGGAATATGCGGGGGATTCGTCTAATCCGCGCCTGCATCCTGGCCGCACAGCCGCGCTATCGATCCCCCCCTACCCCCCCTTAGAAAAGGGGGAAAAGAAGCCGTTGGGAGTTTTCGGACAGTTACACCCGCAATTGCAGCAGGAAAAGGGTTTGCCGGAACAGGTTTATGTGTTTCAATTAGATTTAGGCGTGTTGTTGGATGAGTTAGGTCGATCGAGCAATTCGACTCGCAAATTCGCGGGTTATTCGAGTTTCCCGGCTTCCGACAGAGATATCGCGTTTTTCGCGCCGGTTGAGGTTGCGGTTGTGGAGATGCAGGGTGCGATGAAGCAGGCGGCTGGTAGTTTGCTGGATTCGGTGGAATTGTTCGATGAGTATCGCGGCGACAACGTACCGGCGGGACAACGTAGTTTAGCATTTCGGTTGATTTATCGATCGGGCAATCGAACACTAAGCGAAACCGATGTCGAGCCCGCCCAACAAAAAGTCCGCGACATCCTAGTCGAAAAATTCGGCGTTAGTTTAAGAAGCTAATTGTAGGGGCGGTGCCCCCTGGCCCGCCCTCCGATGACTTCACGTAAAAACCGAGAAACCGGGTTTCTTCCAACAATTACCGCCACCAAACCAATATATTCATAGAAACCCGGTTTCTGCCACCAAGCGCATCCTAAATTCACTGGAAAAATCAATAATTCAAAAAAGTAATATCTTCGTGCGCGCAATCGCCGCACCGTGTGCTGTTCCTTTTGCTGCCATCTTTACTATCTGCCCTGCCAATAATTCCACCCGTTCATCCTCATCAAAAATACCAATTTCCGTCATCCGGTCATATTCTTGAACCGTCAACAGCCGAATATCTAATAAAGTCATAGTTGCCTCATCCCCTCTAACAAACCTCCCTCTTCTTCCCCTCTCTTCCTCTGCGCCCTCTGCGCCCTCTGCGGTTAATCAATCTTATCCTAAAAAAATCATCAAATCCTGCTACACTTATTGTACAATAAATTTTAAACAAATTCATCCAAGGCTCAAAACCGTGACCAAATATGTAATGTGGGGAAGTTACTGCGAAGACGTGCTGGAAAAACGCGCTCCATTTCGAGACGCTCATTTGGCCCGATTGGCTAAGCAGAAGGAATCGGGTGTATTAAGTGCGATCGGCCCCACCAAAGACTTAACTAAAGTTTTCGCGATTTACGAAGCCGCAGACGAAGCCCAAGTGCGAGAATTAGTTGAAACCGATCCTTATTGGGTAAATCAGGTTTGGACAGAATACGACATTAAAGAGTGGATTCAAGCGTTTTAAAGGAGTTAACAGGGTGAACATCTTAAGACTAGGTAACGACGAACTGGTTCCAGTAGATTATGGCGACTTGCTGGACAAGATTTTAGAAGTTTTGCATACTAATAAAAACCCGTTTATAGTATGGGATAACAGCAGCCAATTAATAATTGATATTGATGCCATTGCTGCTGATGTTTCCCAGAAAGAAGTGCGAAAACCCTTGGGTTCTTCTGAACCTCAAGCAGATTCTGCTACAGTTAATTTTCCGCCGGAAGTGGAGGATCATTTTGGCAGTAAAGTCAGACAGATTAGAGAGTGTTTGCGGCAAAAATTAGAATCCAAATTGCCAGCAAAGACTTCTATTGAAAGGTTTGTCGCTAGTTTGATTAGTCCTTTAGATTCACCCTCTTTTCGGGGAAGTGGCCAAGAGTTAGGCTTCAAATACGATTTTGGCAAACGCTACACTCCTTTAGAAAAAGAAAAGCTAACTTTGCAAAGCCGAGATTCTGGTAGTCATGCGACTTTAAAACTGCATAAATTGACCGTTACTGTCCGAAATACTGATATTTTTGAACAAGAACTCAAACAGGGTTTGCAAAATTATATCAATGAAAAGGCCGAGACTAGCAGTGAGAAAGAAGACCTTAACCATCATCTTGATGAGATGGTTAAAAATCCCGATTCTGATTTTCACAAATTAATCCGACTGGTGGATAAAGAAACTCTGGGGAAAATCAACAAAGAAGCTCAGATTATTTATTTAGATTATCTGCTAGAACACATTCGCGCTAGCAACACTACAGATACGGTAGGAATCATCTATTTAGAAGACTTGATTCGTCGCCTCAGATTGATAGAAGCTTACATCAACGATCCAAATAAATCTGATGGCGAGTACGAGGTAAATTATGCTGGGATTAGAGTTAATTACAGAGAGATATTTGCCAGAGCGGAAGTCCTATATTCACTGCCAATTATTCCCATTGTAGAAGGTTACTTGGGAGAAAGTACGGACAATTCTCGTAACGAACGTAAGTTTATTTTTGGACTAAAAATTAAATTTGACAACCCAGTTCAAGCGCGCGGTGGAAAAGAAGTATTTGAATATTATCTAAATCTGCTAAATCCAGATAGTGAAGAACATAAAGCAGAATTTGAAGAGTATTCTAATACCGAAACATTCGTCCGCAAAGTGTTAAAACTAGCATTGCTGTACTATTTTGTGTTTGCTTCTCGCAGCAATCCACTAGCACCAAATTACGACCCGGGATCTGAGTTCAATTATCAGCCGATACCCATATTTGAGCAAAAAGTATTGCCAATCTTACAAGGTTCTGACGATGAGGCAAAAAAAGAGCTATTTCGCAATTTTCTTAAAGGATTTAATCAGTTTAATATAAAGCACAAAATTAGGCATCTAAAAAGAATGCTGAAAGGCTTTCTGGAGCGGCAGACAATTTTGCCAAACCGCACAGAAACGCGACACGTAAACCTCAAAATGGGCTTGGTAGAGGATATTGAGAATATTTTGACTACTCCTAATAAATTTTTTAATGAGATAATGGATCGAAATTACAAGCAAACGCTCCATTATATTACCGTCAAAGAACCTAGTGTCGATGAAAAATCTATTTGCCAGCTACCAGTCAGTATTACCATAGAAGATGTCCGCTATTTTCCTACTGATGAGCGCCAAACTTTTAGCATGGAGTACAATATTAAAGGTATCGATGTTTTGCCTGTACTTTCTGCACCTAAAGCCGAGCGCTCTAGAGCAATATATAAAAAGCATTTTAAGACCAAATTAGTTTTGTTTCCCTATGACGATAGACGACTAGACAGTGGTGATAAAGGTTTGCAGCCTGCGGCGACTTTTGTGTATAAGTTTACCATGCTGCTGCTGTCTTATATCTGTCTGAAGATATTGCTCGAAAATGCTGCGAACAACTTGTTTATTCCGATGGTGAGACTCCATGAAGGCGACGAAAAAAAACCTTCGCCCTCAGAAAAGTTTATGGCTAATCTTTCCAAAACCTTGTCTCATATTTTGAGTGAAAAACAACGCTCAACTTCTCAGGGATTTCGCATTAAAAAAGAACCCAATAGTTACACAATTCGTAACGGTTTGAGTTCGATGTATTCAATTCTGCCGAAAAAATTTAGATTTAGCAATGTACAGCTAGCTCCAGAGTTGGACAAGTTAGCAATTATTGTTGTTTCCAGCCGAGATAGTGATGCGAAAAAAGGCAATCAAAACCGCTTCCAAAGACAAGCCAGCTTAATTGGAGAAGTTGTCGGAATCAATCGCCTAGACGACAGCACAATTCAAGTCGAAATGCTGAAAACATTTTCGGAGAATTACAGTGTCAGCCGTCTTTATTCTGAGCCATTAATCCTTGAAGATGTAATGAGTCAGCTTTATCGACAAGGATATCGGAATTTCGCCTATATTTCCCAAGCACCTTACATGAGTAGGCTGCATATTACCAAGACAGAGGAAGATGAGGAATTGTCTTTTATGTCAAAAAAACTGCTCCGAACTTTGAAAGGAGAGCGCCGAGACATCAAAATCTATCCGATATTTTTTGACAAATACTATGTCCGCAGTTTCCTCGGTGACAAGGGAAAATCTTTTTATATTCAGGATGCAATGGAACTTGAAAACTTGTTTGCAGATACCAATCAGCAAGCTGTGATGTTTTTCAACTTATTTAACGGGATTAAAGTCAAGGAGGAAAAAAACTTTTACACCGGCGTGATTTCCTACTCGACGCTATTGCATATATACGAAGGTGTTCTGGATGACCAAGACATTCACCAAGGCTTAATTTATGATGGTGCAATCAAAGATACTATACTGCACTATCTAACAGTGTTCCACTTTTCTCGGTATGAAGCTCGTCACAATATTAGTTTAAAACTTGACCCCTACGAGCGGATTATTGGCGATGACTCGGTTGGTGCTTTGTCTATATTTAGTCATGCTGACGGTAGGGCAGAATTTAATTCTCTAGCTTTTTTAAATAAGGTAAGAGAAGTATTAAATGTTAGTGAGTGAGGTACACAATCATGATTGGTGAAGATTTTGGACGGCTGTTTGAGGTTGGCTTCAATGTCGGAATTCTGGCATATATTCAGCGGGAAAATATAGCTCACAATTTCGGCGATTCTTACCGCCTAGATTTGCATAAGCTCAGTTTGCCAAAAATGATGGCGGAAATAATTAGGGAAGCTAATTTGCTTGGTAGTTTGGATGCTAAAATTGTTGAAAAATGGAGCCTGTTTTTTGTTCAAAAAGGCTTTCTGGGTGGGTTGAATTTCTTCCGGGAGTACGTCAAATCTACTGGCTGGAATTTAAAGCTGTCGAAAATTTTGTACTGTCAGTGCAGTTTTAGTGAGGCTAACAGTATCAGAACCTATAACAAGGATGAAAAAGTAGCGTTTAAAGAGGTATTATCTCAGTTTAAAATTACGAAACCGAATTTATCAGACGATGAGATTAACTCTTACATCCGTCGCTACAAGAAAAAAGGCGAGTTTTTGCAAGCTGATACCCTGATTCTGTTACAGAATGGTAGAGATTTTAGGATTCTGTGCGTTGATTTGTCTGTGTTTACTCCCCCGTTAGCTTCGGGAAAAGTCGAGAATCTCAACGAAATAGAAGTGATGCGGAAGTCTTTGCTCAGAGAAATTAGCTATTTGCGATCGAAAAGTGTTTTTTCTAATTTGCGAATCGATACTAGCACTTTAGGGGTTGATTTTTCCGAGGGTTTAAACCGCTATTTTACAGCTTTTAAGTATAAGGATAAGGAAAGCGCTAAGTTGATTCAGGCTGGTAGTTACGCTCACAGCTTCTACGGTTTTCTGCAAACGACTGGGATGATTCCTGGTGATGCTGAGGTTTTGTTGAATGTTGTCGGTTATAGCGATCGCACAATTAACGCAATTTCCCTCCGCAATGATAAAATTGAACTCCTGGCGAATTGTGCCAAAATTTACCAGCAGGAATCCAAAGGTAAAGAGATTAACGATGCTCGCGGCGAAGTTTTAGATGCAACCCAATTCAACGCGGCTCACAGTTTTCAGAATGGCAAAAAGTTTGTCAAGGATTTATTGACTATTGGCAAAACTACTAAACCAGTGTGCAATACAGAGCGGGTAGATAACTTTGTCAATTCCATTGATATTATATCAGATCAATTGGCAGATGATTTGCAAATCGATCGCGGATTACACCTGAGAAATGCTCACGCTCAGTTAATTGTTAAAGCACTGGAATCTGACGAAACTTACCTATTTTTGACGGGAAATCCGGGAATTGGGAAAACAACTGCGATCGCAAATTTCCTGAAAGCACATATTGACGACGGATTTCTATTTTTTTACGTCAGTCCCCGCAAGCAAGTTAACTTAGATATTATCGAGAAATTCCGAGATCAAAAGACTGGTTTGTTGTGTGATAATCGCCTATTTTGCATCAATACAAACTCCGATATCATCAAAAGCAATTCTGGACACTGTACCGTCAACTACGCAGCAAATAATTATCACGAAAATTTCCAACAAAAAACTGTCCACTTCATCAACGACAGCGCAGAAGTCCAGCGGAATCAATATCACCAGCCGCAACTGGAAAGGAAGGGAGAAACGGTAATTAAACCTACGAGTGGCAAAACTAATGGAGTGCTAAATAGCGTTTGTGAGGCAATATATGCACGCATTAATTGCAAAGAATCGAACAATATCGTAGCTACAGTTTCTATTCAGTCTTTGAAGGTGACAGAAAAAGGGAAAAATACCCTCCAGCATTTAGATAAAATATTTCTAGATGCTTACAATAAGCAGGTAAAAGATGTCATACCCGATAAAATGCAGGAAATCTCCAGCCGCATCAAACACATTTTCATTATGATTGATGAAATCACGGGAGATGACAGCGGCGTTGAGTTTCTGCATGGAATTGGTAGGCTGCTTAACAAATATGATTTGCACAACCCAAAACACGGTTTCAATACTAAAATTATTGTAGCAGATGCTTCGATCGTAGACCCGGATGTCATCAAACAACACCTAAATGATATCTCGCCGGAACCGGATAAAATCTACTTCAAAAAGCTGCCCAAAAATTCAGAGGAAATCCCACCACTACAGGTTACTCCTTTTGAATTCAAACGATTAGCTGCTAAAGTTATCAATACTAATTCTTATCCAGCTAGCAGTTTAGATATAACCTACAAAGTATTTGTAGAATGTGTAAAATTTACTGAAGATATTTCCTTAAATCCTAAAAATGATTTAGTTAAATCAGTACAATCTCAAATAATTGAAGATATCAATCAGCGGTTAGCAATCCCTGGTGTGGAACAAATTATCGTCTACATTCAGGATAAGCGAAGATTGACCGAATTAATTGTGAGAATTCGATCTAGTCGCGACAGATTCGAGCCGTTTCTTGATTATCTGGAAGTCCACGCGAATATCTCGGAAGAGGAAAAAGAGCAAATACATAAGTGCAAAAACACAGTTAAAGTAATCTTCATGACTGCATCGGGAAGTCGCGGCTTGTCTTTCCCAAAAACTAAGCATATTTTAGTGGATATTCCCCGCTTTCAGATTGAGAAAAATCTGATGGAAGTGATTCAAGTGATTTATCGGGGGCGCGGGGAAGATGATGATGGTAATACTCTGGATGGTGAAGCTAAGGAGTTGGTTTTTTACTTGTCGGATACAGCGGTTTATTATGCTGATGATGCGGAACTTTCGCTACAGGAAAGCAAGTTGAGTTTGTTGAATTTGCTGCTAATTCTGAAGACGGCGGTGATGACGCGGATTGTGGGATATGGATATTTGGGTAGGGAAAAGTTTTTGATGATTCCGATTGGCGGGAAGTCGGTTTCTGCTGTGGGCGATACTTTTAGCAGCAAAATAGCGAGTTTGATTAAAGCGTTGAAAAGCGAATATCGCAGTCGCCCACAAAATGTGTATTTTAAGGAGGTTTATGAGGGGCTGGAGGAGCTTTTGAGTCGCGGGGAGTATGAGGTTTCGCCCAAATCTGAGGAGTCTCGTGAAAAGGGCAATTCTTACTTGGAAATGCGGGAAGATTTTAATCGGAAATTTTTGCAGATGTGCAATCCTCTTGATGGTTTGCTGGGTTACGATCATCTAGAGGTCGGTCATGTTTTGGGGAGTTTGCTGTTAGTTCCTTTGGCTGATAAAAGTTTGAAGGAAAACTATCAGATGCGGCTGAATGGGGAAATTAAGAAATGTTTGGAGAATCAGTTGCTGAAAAAAATGGAGACGATCGCAAATAGTAAATCCTCTCCTGAGAATGTAAAATCGGCTATTCGGGGTGGCGCGATCGAGCTTTTGCACATTCTCAACGACGAAGTGGAGAAAACTCAGTATTTGGAGCAGCAGAGTCAGCAGTTCGATCGCTATTATGCTATACCTTTGTTTGCTTTTGTCAGCGGGGAGGAAATGCAGGAGTATTTTGCACAGACGAAGCTGGAGGAACCGGAAGACAGGAGGTTTCGGGATATTTTGTCGGCTTACGTGCGATCGACCTATCCGATAGACAGTGTAATGCCGATCGGGCATAAGTACCACGAATTCCCGTTTATCGTGTTTAGAAGCTACAGTTTAGAACAAAGCCGAGAAAAGATTTTTACAGATAAATATCTTTTGAGTTCCAATGAATTGAACGTGCTCAATTTAATTTTGTCAAAACAGATAAACTAGACCTCTTGCATTCCCAAGCTTTCCTATCCTGAACTTATCTGCGTTGCATCTGTGTTGCATCTGCCTGACATCTGCGGTTTCTCTGTCGAAGACTTAAGCAATCTTCTCTACAGAAACTTGTAGGCTGCGTCAGCTAGCTGTCACCCTATCCGCAGACAAAATAAAACTCTTCCGACGCACCCTACTTGCTACTTGCTAACTTCAAAGGGCGTGTATTTCCCCCCCAAAGCTTCGACGATGGTGCGAGTATTAGCCGACATCATTTTCACATAAGAATCGCCATCGCTTCCCGCCGCACCAATCGAATCCGAATAAAGTTGCTGCGCCGCCAATTTCACCCCCGCTTCCTCCGCCACAGTTCTAATCAGTTGCGGGTTAATTGTAGTCTCGGCAAAAATAGCAGGAACTCCCGCAGCTTTCACCGATTCTACTAACTTTTGCACCGTTTGAGCGCTCGGCTGTTCCTCCGTACTAATCCCGATCAAACTGCCAGCACTTCCCAATCCGTAGGCGCGGCTGTAATATTGAAAAGCATCGTGAGTTGTTACTAATTGGCGCTTATTTTCGGGGATAGTTTTAATCTCTTGTTCGATCCAACTATCCAAACGTTTTAACTCTTCAGTAAGTTTCACAGCATTCTGCGTAAACTTATCCCGATCTTCCGGCGACAGGTCGATTAGCGCATCCCGAATCGCTTCTACCATTTGAACTGCATTTTCCACATTTCCCCAAACGTGGGGATCGGGTACGGTATTGCCTTCTTTATTCAGTAGCAAAGGCTTGACAACTTCCCCCACTGCTAATTTCCGTGCCTTAATTCCGGCGGCATTCATCATCCTAATTAATCCCGGTTCCAAATTGTAACCGTTATACAAAATTAAGTTAGCTTCCTCCAAAGCTTGAGAATCTTTTGGCACCGGTTCGTAAACGTGAGGATCGGTTCCCGGCTGCAAAATTCCTGTTAGCTGAACTTCGCCACCCGCTACTCGATCGGTCAAATCCTCAATAATTGTGCTGGTAGCAACTACCTTCGGTTTAGCATCTGCCTCTGGAGAGAGGCGATCGCCCTGGGTTTGAGCGCAACTAAATAAACCCACAGTCAAAATGCCGCAGGCAATACTTCTAATCAAAAATACCTTGGACTTGTTCAATCCAGGGCGGGAGGTTTCAATCCCCGACTCACGGCTAAACTCTCCTTTATAGGATTGCTTCACAATTGCCGTCGGTTTTAATTCACATCTGACACCATTCTCAATAACCCTTGTCTGGGCGGGCAGGATGCCCACCCCACAAGAAAACTCACTCTTTGTGGAACAGGCATCTTGCCTGTTATTGAGAATGGTGTCAGATATGAGTTTTAACCGACTTGAGATTTTTGCCGCCAAACCTATAGTTTGAGGGGTTTCGAGCTTGCACTGTCGCATTATCTACCTCTCGTGCGTTCAAGATTATTCCTATTTACCGATGATTTCATATTCTTTTCATTTTTACAGTAAACTTAACAAAAAGGAGATAGAGTCACCGCAATGAATACCGCCGCCTTGCCCAACGAGAATCCTTGGTCTCAAATGGTTTGCCACCTCCAAGACACGGCTACCGACACAGAAATTATCGCTGTTAAGCACTTAGCAGTAAACTACCGCACGGTAGAGGCACTCAGAGATATCAATCTTTCCGTCAAACCGGGAAGGCTGACGGGTATTATTGGCCCCAACGGTGCCGGCAAAAGCACGCTGATCAAAGCAATGTTGGGCTTAATTCCCGCAGATCGCGGCAGTGTTACCTGTGGCGAAGAAGCGATCGCCGATCGACTCGAAACAGTAGCCTACGTGCCCCAGCGATCGCAAATTGACTGGAACTATCCCGCCACCGTTTGGGATGTCGTAATGATGGGAAGAGTCAGAAAAGCCGGATGGTTTCGCCGCTTCTCGGCAGCTAGCCGCCGCACCGCTGCTGATGCCTTAGAAAGAGTAGGTATGAGTGCTTACAAAGACAGACCGATCGGACAACTTTCCGGCGGACAGCAACAGCGAGTATTTCTAGCTAGAGCCTTAGCCCAAGAAGCCGCTATTTTCTGCTTTGACGAGCCGTTTGTCGGCGTTGACCAAAAAACTCAAAATATCATTTTCGACATCTTCCACCAGCTAGCAAATGCCGGAGAAATCGTTTTAGTAGTCAACCACGACTTAGGCGAATCAATCACCAATTTTGACGATTTAATTTTGCTAAATACAGAATTGATTGCCGCTGGTTCCCGCCAAGAAGTGCTAACGCAAGAAAACCTTTACCGCGCCTACGGCGGACAAGTAATGTTCTTTGCGGGACAAGCAGCTTAATTAGCTAGCAGTCATTAATCTAGGAGTTACACTCTTGAACCCGGTTTTTTTGATAATCTTGAATTGGGCAACGATAAATCTCGGATCAAACTCACATCTTGCACCATTCTCAAGAATAGGCAAGATGCCTGTTCCACAAAGAGTGAATTTTCTTGTGAAATCTCGGATCAAACTCACATCTTGCACCATTCTCAAGAATAGGCAAGATGCCTGTTCCACAAAGAGTGAATTTTCTTGTGGAACAGGCATCTTGCCTGTTCATAAAAAGCTTATTGAGAATGGTGCAACATCTCGGATTAAACCGGGTTGCTTTGGTTGTTAGTCATTAGTTAACTGTGATTTGATAATTTTATGATACAAACCTTAATTGAGCCGTTGCAGTACGGATTCATGCAGCGATCGCTCGTAATTGCCATTCTCGTCGGCATCGTCTGCGCGATCGTCGGCAGCTACCTAATGGTACAGCGGCTGGCTTTGCTCGGAGACGCCATCAGCCACTCGGTTTTGCCCGGATTGGCGATCGCATTTATCCTCGGAGCAAACATCTTTGTCGGCGCCTTCATTGCGGGAGTTTTGAGTACAGTAATCATAGCTTGGATCAAAGCTCGATCGACAATCAAAGAAGACGCGGCAATGGGCATCGTATTTTCCGCATTCTTCGCCCTCGGCATCACCCTAATTACGATCGTCCAAAAAGACAACAAAATCGACCTCAACCACTTTCTTTTCGGCAACATCCTGGGGGTTACTGTCGAAGATGCGATCGACACAGCCGTCATTGTCGCCGTAGTCTTATTAGTTGTAGTAGTCTTTTACAAAGAACTGCTATTTTACACATTCGATCCATTAGGAGCACAAGCCACTGGTTTGCCAGTAAACCTGCTCAACTTCGGACTGATGGTACTCATCGCCCTCACAATAGTTGCCAGCCTCAAAGCCGTGGGCGTAGTGCTAGTCTTGTCCCTATTAATTACACCTGCAAGTACCGCCTATCTCCTAGTAACTCGCCTGCACCAAGTAATGATTTTAGGCGCAATAATCGGAGTTATTTCCAGCATTAGCGGAATGTATCTCAGCTACTTTTATAACTTACCATCCGGGCCCGCAATAGTTTTAGTTGCATCCGGCTTATTCGTGCTATCATTGCTGTTCAGTCCCACACAAGGAATCCTCACCCAGCCACGCACACACTCCGGCCAAATTCCTCCAATCTGGCGGGAATTAAAAAATTTAACTAAAGGCCGATAACAATTAACTTTGTGGTAACAATTCAGCGCCACTCGTCCAATTTTCAATAACAATCTGCGTTAATCCCCGTGCATCTGCGGTTCAAAAAAGCTTCTCCAATTAATCCGCCTAACTGCGAATCGCCGGCAGCATCCCGATGTTGTCAAAAGGGTTTTTTTGTTTGAGTGCGAGAAAGCAAAAATGGGAGACTGTCGCAGCGGGCGATCGCAACTGCGAACAATTGCTCAAAAAAATTGTACAATAACAAAAATGAAAATTTCCAGCAAACAGGGTTAAACAAACATGGCAGTCAAAGTAGGAGATACGGCACCGGATTTTACCTTAACGTCGCAAACTGGCGCATCAGTTAGCCTCAAGGACTTTCGAGGTCAAAAAAATGTCATTGTCTATTTTTACCCGAAAGACGATACACCGGGATGCACGGCGGAAGCTTGCGCTTTTCGAGATAGTTATGAAGTTTTCAAAGACGCTGGTGCGGAAGTGATCGGAATTAGCGATGATTCGCAGGAGTCTCACGAGAAATTTGCCTCAAAATATCAATTACCTTTTACTTTGTTGAGCGATACGGGAAATAAAGTTCGGCAGTTGTACGGGGTTCCGCCTACAATGTGGATTATGCCCGGTAGAGTGACTTATGTGATTGACAAACAAGGTGTTGTCAAGCATATTTTTGACTCGATGTTGGATTTTAAGGCTCACGTTTCGGAAGCGCTGAAGACTTTGGAAGCTATCAAAATTTAGGTTAATTGGCAATTGGACAGGGGCGGGTTTTTGAGTGACGCGATTTCCTGATAAATTTCGGTGAACCCGCCCCTTGTATCTTGGTATTTTAGATATAGTAAGCGGAATTAAAAACTATCGAGTTTCCATTCAATTAGTTTCCCCCGCGATTGGGATCAACTTTGATAAAACCCATAACTCAAAAACTACTGCAATTTTAGTTTTTACTCAAGTTCTACAAAAATTAAAGTGTATTTGGGAATAAACGGCTTCATTATCAAACTTTCTGAATATTGACAATTAATCAAATTTTAACTATATTTTATACAAAATAAAGCCCCATACGAAAACTATAATATAATAATTGCTGGCGTTCAAACAAGCTTTTAATTATAATATAGAATTCTATAGGGAGTTCTTTCATTTGGTCTCTAAATAAGAAACTCGATGAAGTTCTGGACATATTATAGCAATCCTAATTGATTTTCTAGATATAGAGCGCTCCTAAATAATTTTCTGTGTGAAAGTATATTGACGTATTTTGGGGAAATCAAATTTATGTTCGTTAGTAAAAAACTCAAACAAAAATTTTACAATCTTAAAAGACCTACATAAATACCAATACTTTCTTAAAAAGTTTTTAGCTTGTAACCAAATATCTTCAACGGGATTCTGTTGGGGAGCATTTGGAGCAAATAAAATACAAGTAATTGACCAATCATCAGGTTCTTTGTCACCATTTACTTCTAATAAAAAGTCTCTAAATTCTCCATATTTATGATAGCTGGCTCCATCCCAAATCAAGATAATCTTCCGATTTTTATATTTATGTTGTAAGTATTTTATGAATTTAACTGTTGATTTTCCATCACCAGATGGATGGCTCTGAACATGGAATTCTTTGCTTTGATAATTGAGTGCGCCAAAATAAGTTTGTCTATCTTTTTCATTGGTAATTGGGACTTCAATTCTGATTTTTGATTGACCCCAAACATAACCATTTAGATCACCATGAAGTAAATGACATTCATCTAAAAACAATACTATTATTTCCCCGGATTCTATACCAGCCTTGTTTTTGAAAAAAATATCGTTAATTTCTTCCGTCTTTTTTTTTACCAGTTCTTCATCAAATTTAGGATTGGTTTTTTGAGTTTTTTTCCAACTAATTTTCCCCCGCTCGAAAAGTTTATAGTAACTCTGTTTTGATTTATATATCACACCAAACTCTCGATCTAAATAAGTAACCAGCTCATCTAAATTCCAATACTCTTTATTCTTTAGCCACTCAATTACTTCAGTGTTTTCTCTCTTCTGTTAAATACCCTTTTGATCCTTGATGTCCTAGCTTGAGCCCTGCGATGCCTTTGGTTTTAAATTGTTTTTTCCAATAACCAATAAAAAATTTACTTACACCTAAAGTTTTGCTAATTTCATGGTAGAGCTTACCTTCGATAGCCATCCTTACAGCTATTGCTCGTTTGAGTTCTCTTACATCGAGATCACTTTTAATGAAAGATTCTAAAGCGGCTCTTTCTTTTTCCATATCTTTCTGTGGCAGTTGTAAGTTATTCATCTTTTTATTGTCACAATCAATTATTGCATATAATTATATCATAAGTGTAGATAATGATTTAGGATTGCTATAGTAGATGCAAAAAGGTAGAAACACTTTAGATATACTGGATTCTTGACTGTATATCCGCAACAGTTAAAGTTCCTAATTCAATGACGGCGTAATTTTTAACGCTTGATGTGATCACTGCTAGTGTTGGAAACCGCTCGTCACTGTAGACTTGAACTTTTCCCTGTAAATTTGAAGGGATCAGAATTGAGTCGTTTTTTTCAAATCCTTTAATTCTGTCAGTATTAGCAGAAGGATTTATGTTCAACAAAAAGCTGTCTTTGTCATTTGTTGCACCAACTAAGGTAGTATTTCCGCTGCCAGTTAGAGTATCATCACCTTGTGAAGCAGTGGTTTGGGTCCGTGAAGGGACTACTTTAACACCATTAGGAATGACAGGGATTATGGGTGTCGGGATGGAAGGAGTTGGAGGAATAACTGGAGTTGGAGCTGTTATAGCTTTTACAAATCCGTTTTCAACAAAGAAGTCTCCGATTAGCTTGTCAAATTGAGGGTCGTAGTCTGAGATTTGATCTCCTACATTCAACCCGCCAAAAGTATCGCTACCTTCGCCTCCAAAAAGAACATCGTCACCCTCGTCTCCAAATATGAGGTCATCGCCTTTGCCGCCGTAAAGGGTATCATTGCCTAAACCACCGCGAACGGTATCGCTTGCTTGATCGCCACGCAGAAAGTCATTTCCCCCGCCACCGAAAACATCATCATTATCTTTGCCTCCAAAGATAGTATCGTTGGAGCTTTCGCCACCAAGAGCATCACTACCCTGAAGTCCAAAAATAATACCCGATGCTTGAATTGTGTCATTGCCATCGCTTCCAATATATGCACCAGCATATTCGCCGTCAGCTATGGTGTTAAGCATACTTGCAACACGGACATTGTTACCGCCTGTAAGAGTATCGACTTCAGACAATTCTTGAAATGATTTCTTGTTGGACATGATCGTTTTCCTTTTTTACATCAAATGTCAAAACATCAACTTTTTGGTTAGTTTTTCTTTTACCTTGTGGGTTTAGAGAAAAATGTTACCTAAAAATTGATGCCATATATATAGAACCAGTTTGATACCAATTTAATGTGAAGTTGCACATATCTCGATCCCCCTAAATCCCCCTTAAGAAGGGGGACTTTGAGAAGAATCTTGTCCCCCCCTTATTAAGGGGGGCTAGGGGGGATCGCATTCTATGCAGCCTCATAAAAAATTGGTATGACATCTTTTACGTTGTTGTGATAACGTGACCGCCAAAGCATTATCCAGCAGCAGCCATGCTTTAGTGTAGCAGTCTAACGGATTCAGAATGGGAAATAATTGAACCCATACTACATGAGATATTGCCCTGGAAGAAGCTAACTAGACCTTGTAACTGGACAAAAAGAGAAATCTTAGATGGAATTTTCTATTAACTAAAGAATGGCTGCAATTGGCAAGACCTACCCAAATACTTGCCGCCCTATTCCACTGTATATTGGCTTTACTTGCAGTGGCGAACACAGGGGGTGATAAAAGAGTTAATGAGGCTATTACATAGTCAAGTTCGTGAGCAGGTAAAAAACAAGCCAAATGGACTCCATTAATGATTATAGACCAATACGGTTCACTTAAGAAAGATCCCCCCTAACCCAATACGGTTTACTTAAGACCGAACAAGTGGTAAACTAGGTATGATGTACAAAAAAGTAAATCCAGTATAGTGCCGTACAAAAAATTATTATTAGAATCTCCCAAGCTCAAAAGTAGCGAGATATTTAAAGCAATAGAAATAGCGATTCCATCAACAGAAATAGAATCAGCTATTCTTAAAGCAAAAGCCAAGGAAAAACGACAACGTGGACTACCATCACAAATGGTAGTCTGTCTAATCATAGCAATGAGCTTATGGTCAAAAA
>Ga0163147_10003726_pt1 | contig 20033 bp, 23 predicted proteins | sample OliLakLV19MP6G1_FD_148597 | JGI IMG/M metagenome (GOLD analysis project Ga0163147, IMG submission 148597) | Freshwater microbial mat bacterial communities from Lake Vanda, McMurdo Dry Valleys, Antarctica- Oligotrophic Lake LV.19.MP6.G1 | ecosystem: Environmental > Aquatic > Freshwater > Lake >...
ACCTATAACGCCTTGCGGCGCAGTATTGCCTGTGATAGATTTTGGGAAATCCTGGCATTATTAATAAACTAAAAAGAATTTTTGCAGTTTCATAAATGTTTCGCTAAACCTATAAGGTCTTGCGGCGCTGCCAAAGCCGGGCTGCAGACCTTATAGGTTTTTGGAGAGTACCTGCATCATCAATCAGCAGAACCTGATTTATAGTTTTATACATAGCCGTTTTATCAGAAACGATTTTATGAATTTGAATACCCTTTGCTAAACCTATAAGGTCTTGCAGCGCTGCTAATACCGGGCTGCAGACCTTATAGGTTTTTGTTGCGCTTCTGCATCATCAATCAACAGAATCTAATTTATAGTTTTATACATAGCCGTTTTGTCGGAAACGATTTTATGAATTTGAAGGCCTTTTTCTAAACCTATAAGGTCTTGGGGCGCTGCTTTGCCGGGCTGCAGAACTTATAGGTTTTTGCGGCAGGCTATCATATCTGGGCAGCAGACCTTATAGGTTTTTATTGGAGATCTGCAAAGCTAGACAGATATCGCAATAGATTTTGCCACCGCACTTTAATTTCATTTTTCAACCGTTCGTTACGTCAAACACGCACTTGAGTACTTATTTTTTTTACAGCATATATAAAAGTTGAAATTTGCACTACAAAAATCATCATGAAAAAAATGACTACGCTGCTAATGTTGTGCAGCATTACTTTTCTTTTACATTCTTGCGGCAACGATTCTCCCCAACAGTGTTTCAATATTGCAGCACTCAATAGCAACCTGCTGTACGACCTCACTGGCAAAGGATTTCAAAGAGAACTGGCCAGCCCCTCTGAAAAACTGGTTGACGAAAAAACGATGGCGATGGCGCCGATGAAAAGAGTGGAAGAGGTAAATGACAAAATAAAGACAACAGAAGAAAATTATCAAAAAGTAAAATCACTCTCATCAGGCGTTGATGCGAAAGAAATGCTGTCAGCATCCAACGCACTGTACGAAATGGCACTGCCTATGCTGAAGAGTGAATACACCCAACTGGGAGCATTATATGACGAAAATGCTCCGGCAGATAAGATTGCGGCCATGGAAAAAAATATCAACGATAAATATGCGGCAAAGTTCCTGGCACTTTACGATGCAATGCACATAGCAGGTATGGACTATGCAGCAAAACATGGAATGAATGTGAGGGAAGTAAACTCGGCGCCGCCATAATTAAAATGAGCTAAACAAATAAAATATGTAGCGCTGCAATCCTGGGCTACAGACCTTATCGATTTTCGATTATTCTTACACTTTGTTTGCAGAAAAATACAGTTCACTAAATAAAACCTACTGTTCATTGAATTAAGATTGTACTACCCGTATCTACGATGCAACTTTACAAAGTAATTATCCAAAACAACAAAAAGCATAACCATGTTAAAACAATTTATTTACGGTAAACTTGATGCCAAAGCGCATTTACAGTTATTCAAAACCTTATTGCTTGTAAGCAATACAGCCGCACTTATAATTTACAGCGCATTACATTTAATTTTTTTTGATTTTCCATTTGAAACAGTGGACGAACTGATGATTCTTAGAAAATTATTTTTAACAGCAAGCAGCTTTGCAGCAGCTATCAGCCTGCTGTTGTTAGTGGCTGATGCAGTAGATTATTTTTCAAAGTTTAGAAAGGTAATCGCATTTCCTACATATGTAAAAGCCTTCTCTGTGGCTGTAGTTGCATTGATTGTTTTTTTAAGCGCCTGTAGTTCGCAGGTATCTGTTGGCATTAAAAAAGATTTCAACACCGGCCTCAGCTCTTCTTATTCCAATATGGAGCCGGAAAAAGTTTTCCTTGTGATGAACAATGAAGTGTTAAATCACACTGATATTCCGTTGGGAGAAAGTTTCCTGCTTGTGAATGATGGTATAAAAGGCATGCAGGTTAAAAATGTGAAAGTAACAATTGGCTGCTCACTTCAAATAACAGATAGTATCGGAAAAATATTACTGAGTGAGAAAGATTTGTTTGCAGGCCATGATATATTTGATGAAAAAGATGCTAAAATGCTAAAATGCACTGTAAGCACAGGCGAGTCCATGAAATGGGAAGAGAAATATAATGTGGCTGTAAATTTTTGGGATAAAAACGGGAATGGCAAAATTGAAAATAAAGTTACAATCCGTATGATAGATTTGCCGTAATAGTTTAATTAAAACATTGGCAAATTATAGAGGCAATAAAACTATGTCAAATAATACGAAGACAGCATAAAGCAATTTTATACCCGTTCGTATTTAGTTATAAAAGGGTTGATAAAGATGGTTGTTGTGTAGTAGGCACTAACCTGGGTGGCTGGTAATTGTTTAATTAAGGGTGTAAAATAAAATGGGTTTTATACTGGCAAAAGACCAGCAGATCTTTTTAAAATGAGGATAAAAGAATTTTGAAATTGTAAACGTGGGGCACCCCGACATAAAAAATGCTTTGTAAATTATTTGTTTTCTAAGCATTTTATTTTTTTGGGGATAGTGTAATAGGTGATTTATTATGTGTATACTTGTTTCTTTTTTATTAAATTTAACTCCTGCCTGTAAAAGATTAAGTTCACTATAAAAAACCTAATTGTTTTGCAAAATGATCCGGAGCGGTATAAATTCACTTTTCCAGTAAACAGCGCTAATGTAATTATACAGTATATTTCATAAAGGGGATTAGTGAGCCATGTGTTTGAGCGTGGTATTTATTTTTTTATTTAGCGCTGTTTTTGCCCTTGTTACAGGTTCAGAGATTTAAGTTGATGGTGGTTTTTGAAATTTTAGCAAGGTTTAAAATATTTATAAAATGAACAACTCATTTACTTCTTAGAGAAATAATGGCAATCGGATGGAGTAAACCATGCGTTGGTATGGTCCTGAAGACCCGGTAGGTTCAATGGATATTAAACAGGCGGGCTACACAGGTATTCTTTCAGCGCAGCATGACATCCCCAACGAACAAGTATGGACTTTGGAAGAAATTAAATTGCCGCAGCAAACTTTGGCAGTACAGTAAACAACCAGTGGATGTAATTCCTGAATTAGTAAAATATTGCCACGTGATAATGGGGATTATCTAGGCTGTTGAAAGATTGCCGGGCATTGTATCATCCATTAAGGAAAGTGCTGGAAAAACCACCACTGAACTAATAGATGCAGCAGGCAACAGCATGTTGCAAATACATCAGCAATATCCACAGGTAACATCGATGGTCTATACTTTTAGATTGAAAAAAGAATATTGGGCAGTATTGCAGCATGGTGGAAATAGAGCGATTTCAAAAGAATTTACTATTGATACGGTTGTTGATAAAGTTGGCAGCGGGGATTGTTTTATGGCCGGATTAATTTATGGATTTAATAATCAACATGATGTAAAAGATATCATTGACTTTGCAGCAGCAGCAGCAGCAGTAGGAAAACTACAGGAAGCGGGCGATGACACAAAACAAACTATTGAAACAATCAGTAAAAAAATACTACAATGGACAAAGAACAATTAGCTATTCAAAAAATAAAGGAACAGGGAATTCTTCCATTATTTTATCATGATGATGCCAGCATTTGCATTGCTGTTATTAAAACCTTGTATGAGGCCGGTATCCGTTGTATTGAATTTACCAATCGTGGCAGCTCAGCACTGGCGAGTTTTAAATCCATGATAATAGAAAGAGATGTGTCCATGCCGGAATTAACATTGGGTATTGGCACCATCCGGAGCAGCGATGATGCAACGGCATTCCTTGACGCAGGCGCCGATTTTTTAGTAAGTCCATTTTTTGACAGTGGTGTTTGCGATGTTGCTTATATGAATAAAGTATTGTGGATACCTGGCTGCATGACAGCCACAGAAATACATACAGCACAAAATGCAGGGTGCAGTTTAATGAAACTTTTTCCCGGAAACGTATTGGGGCCGGGCTTTGTGGAGTCTGTAGCGCCATTGTTTAATGGAATTGATTTTATGGTAACAGGTGGGGTAGATTCATCTGAAGAAAGCATCAGGGAATGGTTTAACAGTGGGGTAGCAGCTGTGGGAATTGGAGGTAAGCTTGTCTCTAAAAATATTTTGCAAAAGGGGGATTATCAGCAATTGAAAGCTAAAACAATTGAAGTGCTTTCAATTATTAAGAAGATAAAATCAGCCAGCTAACTTGTTTGAAAGTATAGGTAACTGTATGAATAAAATGACGTATCGATTTGTGACCCGATAGCTATCGGGTGGTTAATGGTCAATGGAGGAATTGATAATTCACCATTGACAATTTGCATAGCAGTAGGCGCCGCTACATAAATTCCATTTACATAAAAACAGCTCTCAGGAGATACGCAAAAACGATATGCAACAGCCAATAGGAAATTTCAGGTGGACAATTTGCGGATTGGTATTCTTTGCCACAACGATCAATTATTTAGACCGGGCTGTTACCAGTTTACTGAAATCTACTTTGTAAAAAGAGTTTAGCTGGAGTGAAATTGACTATGCCAATATTGTGGTGGTATTTCAATTGTGTTATGCACTTGGTTTGCCGGGGGCAGGAAGATTGATAGATAAGCTTGGAACAAAGATTGGATATGCCTTTGCTACCACCTTGTGGAGTATAGCAGCAGTTGCACATGCTGCTGCTGCCAGTACTTTTGGTTTCTACCTGGCAAGAGGTGCTTTGGGTGTTACCGAAGCTGGAAATTTTCCTGCAGCTATAAAAACGATAGCCGAATGGTTTCCAAAAAAAGAAAGGGCATTGGCTACCGGGCTATTTAATTCGGGTACCAATATTGGTGCAATCCTGGCGAAGCTTACTGTTCCTTTTATTGTAGCAAGATGGGGTTGGCAATGGGCTTTTATTCTTACGGGTATGATAGTTTTTATCTGGTTAGCGTTATGGTGGCTGCTGTATGAAAGTCCCAATAAACATAAAAAACTATTAGCGATTGAGTTTGAATATATACACAGTGATGAGGATGAGAAATTAACAGAAAGCAATAGCACGGTACCAAAATTATCCTGGAGTAAATTACTTACCTATAAACAAACCTGGGCTTTTGCAATCGGTAAATTTTTAACTGACCCTGTTTGATGGTTCTATCTTTTTTGGTTGCCCGATTTTTTGGAAAAATAATATGGCTTAACAAAAACAGCCATAGCGTTGCCGGTTGCATTGGCGTATACTATGGCAACTTTTGGAAGCATAATTGGAGCCTGGCTTCCCATGTATTTTATTAAAAAAGGATGGACAGTTTTTCGTTCCCGTAAAACGGCCATGTTGATATATGCTGTTTGTGTATTGCCTGTTGTATCTGCACAATATTTGGGGGCAATAAGTATGTGGCTGGCAGTGTTAATTATTGGTTTGGCGATGGCTGCTCACCAGGCATGGAGTGCCAATATATATACTACCGTAAGCGACCTGTTTCCTAAATCAGCCACTGCGTGTGTAACTGGTATTGGTGGAATGTTTGGTGCATTGGGTGGCATCCTTATTGCAAAAACTGCGGGTAAATTATTTGACTATTATAAGTTAAACGGGCATATTGAAACCGGGTATTTAATTATGTTTCTTATATGCAGCGTTGCCTATGTAATTGCCTGGCTTATGATGCATTTATTAGTGCCTAAAATGAAAAGCATTGTAGTTTGAGAAGCTGTTTAAATTTTTTGAATCAAGTAATGTAGCAAACCCGTCAGCGGTTGAAAACCCTGACGGCGGTTGTAGTAGCAAATGCTTACCAAATTTACACAACCATAAAAAGCCATTAGAAAGCTGATAGCCTCTGTCAAGGTTGGGTTGATATACATTTTTGTTAACTCAAACAGCTGCTAAACAGACTATATTGTTTCAACTTTCAAGGTCACTTTATTAATGTGGGAGTAGTTCTTTTAGATTATTAAGTCTCACTATTTTATCTATCAATTGCTAACCTGTATTAATTAAAATAGCCGCCTTTTGGGCAGCTATTTTAATTAAAATATTTTTTTAAAATGGCAAGTCATCTGCGCTGCTACTTGCATTACTGGCAGGCGTAGTAGCTGTTGAAGCTGAGGTTTGTGTATTTCCAGTGTAGTTATTGCCTGCTGGTGAACCCTGCTGTCCATCTGGATTATTACCGCCAAGGAGTTGAACTGATTGTACCCTCATTCGTAAAGTTGAAGTTGGCTGGTTGTCTTTGTTCATGTAGGCATCTGTATCCGGAGCACCTTCAGCATATACAGTTTTTCCTTTGGTAAGATATTGCCCTACAGCTGTTTTGTCAGTCCAATAGGCACATTCTACCCAAGTGGTTCTTTCCTTTTGATTTCCCTGGTTATCTTTATAACGTTCTGTATGAGCAACGCTAAAATTGATAACATTTTTTCCGTTTACTTCTTTAACTGTGCAATCTTTCCCAAGGTTGCCAATAACTTGTAACTTAATCATAATTGTGAGTTTTTAATGTTTAATGGATGTATCTGAATTAAAATTATGAAAAATTTTAGGGTAGTTTTTAAAAGTTATGCACTGTTTTTATAGGATAATGGTTTATTGTTTACGGCTAGTTTAAATAGTATTTTAAGGGTTCTCTCATCAACCTTATCAACCCTTTCAACTATTTCAACAACATTCAACCTCATCAACCACATCCACCCTGTCAACTATTTCAACCGCTGTCAACCCTTTCAACTATTTCAACCACATATAACCTTATCAACCCTGTCATCCGTTTCAACTACTATCAACTACTATCAACAACATTCAACCACTATCAACCTCATTAACTCTATCAACCTTTTCAACTATTTCAACCACCTTCAACCTCATCAACTCTGTCAACCACATTCAACTTCATCAACTCTGTCAACCACTAGTTCATCTTCTTCTTCATGCTACTTACCTGGCTTTGCAGGTTATTTACCATGTTGGCCAATGAATCTACATCCCATCGCTGCTGCTGGCTAACCTTGCTTAGTACCATTTGTGCATGCCAAAGTTCCACTATATCTTCGGCATTTACCTGGTAAGGCTGGTATTGCGGATTGTCGCTTACAAGGGTAAATTTATTTTTCTGCCGATTATTTTTTACAATTCTTTTGTAAACAATACCCTCGTTGCGGCTAACTACAATATATGGCTGATTGCTTTTAATCTCATCCGGATTATTATCTATTTTTTCACCTACAATGATGCTGCCGCTTGGTGTGGGCATCATACTGTCTCCAATAATTTCAAACGCTCTGTATTGACCGCCGGCCAGCATAGGAAGCGTGAATGTATTTAACTCATCAATAAACTCATTATCAGCATAACCTGCCAAATAACCAGCGGCGGCTTTTACCGGTACAAAGTGGATGAGGTTTCTTTCTGCCGTCATCATTTTTTGTTGCCGGCGCTTTGCTAAATAGCTGTTGCCGGTATTGCTTAAATCCTGCAATAGCAATTCATCGAGTGTGAGTTTAAAAATATCTGCGATTATTTCCAATACTTCCAGTCGGGGATCGGCACGCTCTTCTTCGTAGGCACCGATTAACGATCTTTTAATACCAAGTTTATTGGAGAATTCTTCCTGTGTCCATCCCCTGAGTTTGCGGAGATATTTTAAGTTTTGACCAGCTTGAGACATAATGCAACTAATTTGATTAGCACAAATATACTAAACTATTTAGCTTATCAAAATTTATTTTGATAAATTTTTAAAATGAATGGAAAAGCATTTCTACAAAAACAGGAACAACAGTTTTTGCAACTCTAAATTAGCAGGGCGGGTGCATTTAAGATTGTGGCAGTTTTTGCTTGTTACTTTGTTTTGCGGTTTAGGCGCTTGGATTTTTTTTTCGCTGATTCAACTGCTGAAGGCCAAACGTTGATTTAGACTTTCTTGTTTTTAAATAAACAATCACAATTTTGAATTCACTCAACTGGACAGGTTAAGATGACCTATTTGTAAATTGATATATACATTGGTTTGTATTGGCTGGAAAATTATGAACATACTATGTAGCTGTAACGGTCCGCTGCGTTAGGGATTGAAGCGGAAATCCTTTTTTTGCCCCTGTATTTCGGCAAAAAAAGATTGCAGCGAAAAGCCCGGCCCCGCCTGTATTTTGCGGGGCAACGCCCAAATTCTTTTTCAAATGAATTAAACTATTCAAAAATTGATGCCTTAAAATAGTTTCTTGTTTTTTTGTAAATGGTGCCGTTGCTTTGGATTAGCTACTTATTGTGTAAATAATATTGCTGCAACCAACTGTCACTTCTTATTTTTGTAAAAATTCAATTTATGCAAACAGTTATAGTATTACACAGTCTTATTCGTTGGGCTGTTTTATTATTTGGGATACTTACGTTAATTAATGCGTTGAGTGGCTTTTTTAAAAAGAGGGTGTTTACTAATAGTGATGACAAGAGCAACCTTTTTTTTATGATTAGTTGCGATGTTCAATTATTACTGGGGCTACTCCTTTACTTTGGCAACGGCTGGTTTGATAAAATGAAAGATCTTGGGAATAACATGAAAGACCCGTACAATCGTTTTTTTACAATGGAGCATTTAAGTGTTATGCTATTGGCCTGGGTGCTGGTGCATATTGGCAGGGCAAGTGTAAAACGTGCAACAACAGATGCGGCTAAACACAAAAAAATGTTGATATTTTTCGGTACGGCACTTATACTAATATTGGTTTCTATCCCGTGGCCTTTCCGGCAGATTATTGGCAAACCATTGTTTCATTGGTTTAGCTAGTTATTTATAAGCGCTGGAGCTTTACAGGCATATTTCCAGATAGTTTAAGCATCTAAATTGAAATGGTGGTTTATACTTTTAGTTAAATGCAATCAGGATGGATTTTTTGAATTTTATAAATTATACAAATGGCGAAAGCAAAACAACACCCCACCATACTTATTACAAATGATGATGGCATTACAGCGCCTGGCATTCGTAATTTGGTTGAGGCGGTAAAAGATTTAGGAAATGTTATTGTTGTTGCGCCAGACAAAGCGCAAAGCGGTATGGGGCATGCCATTACCATTGGGCAGCCTTTGCGTATGTTTAAGGTTGACCTTTTTGAAGGTATTGAAGCATGGCAGGTTAGCGGAACTCCGGTAGATTGTGTAAAGCTGGCTGTTGATAAAATATTGCATCGCAAACCAGATATATGCCTCAGTGGAATTAACCATGGAGCCAATCACTCAATCAATGTTATTTACAGTGGTACTATGAGTGCTGCCATGGAAGCTTCTATTGAAAGCATTCCCAGCATTGGGTTTTCTTTGATGGATTACAGTGTGGAGGCCGATTTTACGGCTTCCCGGTTTTACGTAAACAAAATTGTAAGTAGTTTGCTGAAGAAAAAAATGGAGAAACATTTTTTACTGAATGTTAATATTCCCAAGCTGCCGCTGGAACTGATAAAGGGGGTAAAACTGTGCAAGCAGGCATACGCCAAATACGAGGAAGATTTTGATGAACGTACAGATCCACAGGGAAGAAAATATTACTGGCTTACCGGCAAGTTCATCAACTTTGACAAATCGAAAGATACAGATGTGTGGGCATTGGAAAACAATTATGTAAGTGTTGTACCCGTGCAATTTGACCTTACCAATTATAAACTAAAAGCATTACTCGAAAAAAACTGGCCATTCAAATGATTTTTAAAAAAGATAATTTTTTACTCGGGATTGTACTGGGGTTGATAGCACCTTTGTTGGGGATACTACTTTTTAAATTTGTAAAGTTTAATGTTTTCTCATTTAAAGAAACCTTTGAGTATATGATACTGGAGCCCGGCTATAAAACACTCACAGTGGCATTAACGCTTTCTTTATTGCTGAATGCGCTGTTGTTTACCATTTACATCAACAGCAGTAAAGATAAAACGGCCAAAGGTATATTTGTACTAACCGTAATTTATGGTTTGCTGGTGTTGATTATTAAAACATTTACTTAAAATACATTGTAAACCGCTGTAATGGAAAATCATACCTGGTTTAAAGATTGGTTCAATTCTTCTTACTATCACCAGCTCTATTTTAACAGAGACCTGGATGAGGCCTCCCGGTTTATTGATCAACTGATTGAACATTTGCAACCGCCTGCTGGCGCCGCCATGCTGGATGTTGCTTGTGGCAAGGGCCGTCATTCCATACACCTTGCCCAAAAAGGTTTTGATGTTACCGGAATTGATTTAAGCGAAGATAGTATTGAAGCTGCATTGCAATACCAAACGGAAACACTCCACTTTTACCGGCATGATATGCGGCTGCCTTTCTGGATAAATTATTACGACTTTGCCTTTAATTTTTTCACCAGCTTTGGTTATTTCAATACCCGCCGGGAGCATGACAATGCCATCCGTACCATTGCACAATCATTAAAACCCAATGGCTGTTTTGTAATGGATTACCTCAACGTTCACTACGCAGAAGACCACCTTATACACCAGTTTGATAAAGAAATTGATGGTGTAAATTATTTCATCACCAAATGGTTTGATGAAACCCATTTTTATAAAAAAATTGTGGTGGAAGATGAGGCGCTGCAGGAGCCGCTGCAATACACAGAAAAAGTAGCCAAGTTCTCTCTCGGCGATTTTACCGAAATGTTTGCCTACCAGGGATTACAGATACAGGAAGTTTTTGGTGATTATAATTTTGCTAATTATGATGTACGCAAATCTCCGAGATTGATTATGATTGCGAGGAAGGGGAAGTAGGTGAAGGAAGTTTAAAGGTTTAAAATTGTTGAAGGTTGAAGATGGATTGTGGTAGGTAGATTTATTTCTCTATCAATTTATGCTTTTTGAATTTGCCTTTTTCCATTTCTGCAATTGCACTATCAAGTCTTTTCGGTTAGCAGCAGACTTTGTTATATGCAATGTTTCCTAAATGGAATTGTATTCTTCTAACGACATTACCACCACATTTTTTCCTTTACTTCGGGAAACTACCACTATCCTGGCATCATCAATTACCTTATTTAAATTCCTGGTAAGATTATTCCTAAAAGCTTTATAGTTTATTAGTTCCATAAAAGTATCTGTTATTTATTACGTGCCAATTTATTTACTTATTTTTATTGGGTGCATATTTATTATTGGGGAGCAGTTCCATGCTTGGTAATGATTGCAAAGAAGGGGAATGTAGGAACATTAAAGATGTTTTTTGATTCCTCTCCTGATACTTGTACTTTGTTTTAAACAGGCACATATATCTTTGTACTCCTGTTTAGTTAATATCCCCATTATTTCGTAATCAATTCCTTCAATTTTATAATTCAATTCCAGGGTTTGCAACATATAATCTTCCACTTCATTACCATATATGAACGTATTTATCGGGAAGGAAAAACCATTTTGAGTTATTACCCTGTTTGCCTGAAAAGCATAACAGTTGAAACACCGGTCGGTATCATTATTACAGCCATGTTCTGTTTGTATTAAAGATGGAGCCTTGTTAGAACGGGTAGGTAAAGAAGCAATTAAAATTTGATTATCCACTACTTTTAAAACGATAAAGTATTTTTTTTTACTGCTGTTTCCATTTTTAAAATAAAAAGGAGAGATGTATATAACGATACCTTCGGTAAACAAGGCTTATCCTTTTAGATGATGAATAAATTCCAGATTTTCCTGTGATTCAAGGTACCTTTCTTTTAATAGTTCATTATTTTCGAAAAGCAGCGAGAAGTCAATTGTAAATTCAGTACTGTTCACTTCATTCGATTCCAGCTCCTGCAGTATGCCATTTTTGATGGCCGACTTTCTCCACAATGAATTTTCCTCGTGGGTAAAATCAATTAAATCTTTGGCAGTTTTATGTCGGGCAAAATCTTTTATTTTTTCCAACAAGTATATATCATTATCACTAAACTGGTCATCATTAAATTCCCCTTTAGCTGTATACAATTTATTATCGTATAGATCTTTTTCAACAAAATCTTTTAGCAAATTGGGACTATCTTCTGAAAGATCAATATATACCTCTTTAAGTACCGGCCCTAATTTCCATATCTGAAAATTCAGGCCGAAAAAAGGATAGCCAAAACGCTTTACTGAGGACTCTTCTAAAAGAAAAAGTAGTTTAAGTATTTTGGTTTTGGATAGCTCACCCACATTGTCTGCAAGATAAATAAGCGTATTACCTATTTTTTGTATCTGCTGGTGTGTAAGATGATTTTGCATAACGCTGTATGAAACGAAATTAGTAAAATATTACTGTATAAAGAAGAGTTTAGGGCAATCGGTTCACGAGCAACGCTTAAATTAATGTGATTCAGGCAGCTTGTTCTACTTCTCTAAAATTTTCGCCTTCTTTTCTTTACTATCCAATTTCCTTTGCAGTTTCTTCATATCTTCATTAGCATGCAACTTCTCTGGATGCACACCACTTTCTTTTAGCATTTTACGTACCGCCAGGTTATTATCTACATGCTCCTTTCCAACAGCAGTATTACCTTTATACCAAACTGAATTTCATTTCAGGGTAATGTGTGTTGGCTGAAATTTATGCAGAGACTTTGTGCGCTGCCTTTGGTAAATACCGGTTGGACTAACTCATAAATCTAATCGGTATTAGATCTTTTTCGATCACATTATGGCTGGTTAATTTTGTTACAAAGTCTTTTGCTTTGATGGTAAGAGTAGGTAAAAAATCTGCTAATGGACGGTTGGCAGGTACTGCTAATTTTTTTTCAATAATTCCTTTTTCACACACTCTTTTTTAATGCTAAAGTTATTAAAGTTTTCATGCGAACTAATTACTTTAGTAATTTTTTTTTGGTTGCCGCTAAGCATTACGCACAAATGTATTTGGGTGTTCATTATCCATTTGGTATTTAGTAAGATTCTATCATTGGTATGGGAATTGGATTGTTAGAGTTGATAGGGTTGATAGAGTTGAAGATGGTTTAAGGTGGTTTAAGGTCGTTTAAGTTAGTTGAAGATGGTTTAAGATGGGTGAAGATGGGTTAAGATGGTTGACATAGTTGATAGAGTTGATATAGTTAATAAAGTTGATATAGTTAACAAGGTTTGTAAGGCAAATTTTCTTGATAGCGCTGATAATCAGTTGGAGCAACACATCCTAAATCATACATCACAAATCACAAATCATAAATCATAAATCAAAGATTTTAGCCATTTAATATAGATTGCAGATATTTGCGGCTATTAGCCAATAAAAAGCAATTATACAGGCAATACAAAAGCATGACAGAGATATTAATTTTGTTTATACTGATTTTAGTGAACGCACTTTTTGTGATGAGTGAAATTTCATTGGTAAGTGCACGGAAAGGCAGGTTAGAAGGACTAGCCAATAAAGGGGATTCTAAAGCAAGGGCAGCCTTGTTTTTAACCGAAAATCCCGAAAAATTTTTATCAACCGCTCAAATAGGCATTACACTTATTTCTATATTAACGGGTGTATACTCCGGGGAAAAATTTAGTGAAGACCTCAAACCTTTCATTGAAAGGTTTGTATTATTAAAGCCATATGCCGCCACTGTTTCTACTGTTTTAATCGTTATTATAGTAACATTCCTATCTATTATATTGGGAGAACTGGTGCCTAAGCGGATAGGATTATTAAGGGCAGAAAAGATTGCAAGAATTGTGGCCGGGCCTATGAACGCCCTAAGTGCTATTGTTTACCCCATTGTATGGTTGCTAAATACAATTACCGCTCTCATTTTTAAATTGCTAAATATTAAAGTGGCTACAGATAATGCTGTAACAGAAGAAGAAATTAAAGCAATGATTACCGAAGGCAGCGAACATGGTACCATCGAGGAAGAAGAAAAGGAAATAATTGAAAGGGTTTTTCATTTAGGCGATCGAAAGATTACGGCGCTAATGACGCACCGTACCGAGATTGTATGGTTTGATGTAGAAGATACTGTACAAACTATCATTGATAATTCCGATGATATTGTTTTCTCCACTTACCCGGTTTGTGATAAAACGGTAGATGACATAAAAGGTATTATTTACATTAAAGAATTACTAAAGGCTAAAGCGGATACACAATTAAAAGACCTTGCAAAAACTGCTTTATTTGTGCCTGAAAACAACAGCCCCTACCAGGTGTTGGAAAAAATTAAAATAACAAAAATCCACAGTGCCTTTATTGTAAATGAATATGGCACCATGGAAGGCATGATTACCTTAAATGATATTTTAGAGGCCATCGTTGGTGATGTACCCCAAACCGGCCAGGAAGAATATGAAATTACTGAAAGGGCTGACGGGAGCTACCTCGTTGATGCACAAATTACCTTCTATGATTTTTTAAGTCACTTCGAAAAAACAGGATGGATGAATGAAGCTGAACACCAGTTTGATACATTGGCAGGCTTTGTACTGCACGAACTGGAACGCATACCTTTAACGGGCGAAACATTCGACTGGCGTGGCTTTCAATTTGAAATAATTGATATGGACGGACAACGAATTGATAAACTGCTGGTGAAAATTCCGGATGATGTAAAGGAAAGTATGGAAGAGGAGTAATGCAAATTTTATGGACAATTCATCTTGGTAAACCTATCGATTGTATGTAGAGAGTCAGTAAAATCTTCATTGAAAATATTCCCCATCAGTTTCTTTTTCTGGTTGTAAAAAAAGTTTTATCCATCCTTGGTGGATTATTGATGTCGAAATTATAGGCTACACTGTTTAAGTAAAATGCAGCCTGTAACCTTTCACTTACCGACTGTGTTAGCCAGTACTGAAGCTGGTGTGCTGCCTCCTCTTTTTTCTGCTTTTTAAATGCTGTTTTGTCTAATTTATAAGCCGCCATATTTGTTATTTATTCAACCCATAATCCCAATTTACAATTTCGTATTCCCCATTGCCCATTCACCATTCTCAATTATACAATTATCAATTATCAATTATCAATTATACAATTATCAATTATCAATTATTCAACCATTCACCATTCAAACAAAGCATTCGCCTGCGGGTTATTCAACTTGCTGCTTTTTCTGGTTCCGTTTACAATAGCATGAATAATTCCCATCTGCTGAACATTAAATTCATACAACAAGTTATTGAACACCTGAATTTTTTTTATCGAGGCAATATTTTCAACCTGAAAATAACTGGTTATACCTTCTTCCTGCTGCTCATAGCCGAGAAAATTCATTGCAACCTGCCTGGAATCTATTTGTACAATTAAATGTTTTTGGATATAGCTGTTCACCAGTTTTTCCATCTGGCTTTTTAATGCAGGATTTAATAGGTCAACCTTTTCTTTGGTATTCATCCGCAGGGTTTTTTCAAAATCATCGGTAAATATTTTACAACTGATTTCTACTGTTTTTTGTTTTTGATTGTGTTCTATTTCTGTAACACTGATAAAAAGCGGATGCGGAACAGGGCCGTTATTTTTAAAATTGCTGTTGTGGTAAACTAAAATACTCACAACCAGTAACCATTTATAAGCTATTGAAACCATTTACACCTTGTATGATTGATTAAAAACCGGATTTAGGATATTTGAAACAAAATTAGCTATTCGTTACGCTAAAACTATTAAGTATTTGTGAATGATTTCTCTCTTTACTTCAGTACTGGCTGGTTTCATGTCATTAGTGTAAATGCATTAGATCATATTTTATTTATTGTTGCACTGGCGGCTATTTATTTAATTGGCAACTGGAAACAGGTGTTGGTGCTGGTAACGGCGTTTACCATTGGTCATTCGTTAACACTGGCTTTAAGTGTATTTGATATTATCCGTGTAAATGACGAGTGGGTGGAGTTTTTAATTCCCTGCACCATCATCGCCACAGCAGTATTTAATTTTTTTGTGAAAGATTTTTCTCCCCGTTCGCTGCGGCTGAATTATTTTTTAGCGCTCTTTTTTGGGTTGATACATGGAATGGGTTTTGCCAACAGTATTCGTTTTATGCTGGCAAAAGACCAGCAACTTTGGTTGCCCCTGTTAAGTTTTAATTTGGGGCTGGAAGTAGGGCAAATTGCCTTAGTGTCAATTATTTTATGTGCCGGTTATTTACTGGTTACTAAAATAAAATTGAAAAGAAGCTGGTGGGTTATTGGTCTATCAGGCTTTTGCCTGTTGATTGCGGTACAAATGGCAGTTGAAAGATTTCCATTTTAATCTTATAACCAAAGCTGGAATATTTCAATAGCAAGGGTTAACTGCGGTAAACAAAACATGATTTGATTTTTAATGCAAACAAATTTTTTTTACAGCCGTTCTTTAAAACAATAAAATAAATTTTTTATCAACTAAACGTTCACCAATATTCATTATTAAAACCAAACAATGAAACAACTGTTTTCTTTTGTAGCGCTGCTTTCTTTTGCAGTATGCATCCATGCACAGGATATCCGTAACAACCCCGGCAGCAATCATGGTAACCGCTTTGAACAGCTGGGTACTATTTTGCCAACACCCAACGAATACAGAACTGCAAGCGGTGCACCCGGCCCTAAATACTGGCAGCAGCGCTGCGATTATGATATCGTGTGCCAACTGGATGAGCCCAACCGTAAATTAAATGGTAAAGAAACCATTACTTACTATAACAATTCACCCGATGTGCTTACTTACATTTGGTTGCAGTTGGATGAAAACGAACACAGCACCAAAAACAATTCAGGTTATCAGTCAGGTGGTAAAATGCCTTCAACCATTAATGAAAATGATTTGAACCGCATGAGTGGAAAAACGGATAAAGAATATGGCGATAATATTTTAAAAATAACAGATGCATTGGGTAAACCACTCAATTACACTGTCAATAAAACGATGATGAGGGTTGAATTGCCAACGGCATTAAAAGCTGGTCAACAGTTTATTTTTAAAGTAGAATGGAATTATTTTATCAGCGACAGAATGAAATATGGTGGCCGTGGCGGTTACGAAAATTTCCCCGGTGATGGCAATGATTTGTTCACAATGACGCAGTGGTACCCACGCTTATGTGTATACAGCGATTTTCAGGGATGGCAAAACCACCAGTTTGTGGGTAGTGGCGAGTTTGCATTAACCTTTGGTAATTTTAAAGTGGCCATCTCTGTTCCTTCAGATCATGTGGTAATGGCAACAGGTCAGGGACAAAATTATCAGCAGATATTAAGCGCTGCAGAATGGGCACGCTGGCAAAAGGCGCAAACAGCAACGGATGTTACAGAAATTGTAACCCTTGCTGAAGCTACCGCAAAAGAAAAGCAAAAATCTACCAAACAAAAAACATGGATTTTTAAAGCCGAAATGGTACGTGACTTTGCCTGGGGCAGCAGCCGCAAATTCATTTGGGATGCAATGCCAATTAAAGTAGAAGGTAAAAAAGTAATGTGCATGAGCGCTTATGGTAAAGAAGCTTACAACCTGTACCGCAAATTCAGCACTAAGGCAGTGGCACATACCATAAAAACGTATTCAAAATTTACCATACCTTATCCCTACCCGGTAGCACAAAGTTTAGAGGCTGCCAATGGTATGGAATACCCAATGATTTGCTTTAACTATGGCCGTACCGAAAAGGATGGCACTTACAGCGAAGGCACTAAAAATGGTATGCTGGGAGTAATTATTCATGAAGTGGGCCACAACTTTTTTCCAATGATTATCAATAGCGACGAAAGGCAATGGAGCTGGATGGATGAAGGCCTGAACTCTTTTGTAGAATATTTAACCGAAGAATTATGGGACAATAAATTTCCGGTGGGCAAAGGGCCAGCCTACAAAATTGTTGATTACATGAAGTTGCCCAAAGACCAGCTGGAACCAATAATGACCAACAGCGAAAACATTGTTCAATTTGGACCAAACGCTTACAGCAAACCTGCTACCGGGTTAAATATGTTGAGAGAAACTTTAATGGGCAGAGATTTATTTGATTATGCCTTTAAAGAATATGCAAGACGTTGGGCATTTAAACATCCTACACCGGCAGATCTATTTAGAACAATGGAAGACGCCAGTGGTGAGGATTTAGATTGGTTCTGGAGAGGATGGTTTTATAATACTGACCCTTGCGATATTGCATTGGATACTGTAAAATGGGCTAATCTTACATTGGAAGGCAGTAACGTTCCATCTACTGCAAAAACAATGAAACAAACGCCTGCGAAGCCAATTTTAAATTCGTTTGATGATGTATCTAAAATTAGAAACAGGGAAGATAGCAAGATTGTTTTTGCAACAGATGCAGATACCAGCCTGAGAGATTTTTATTGGAGATACGACAGAGACCTGGTAAAAATAGACGCTGCTACAGCAGAGGTTGCAATGCCTGAAGCAGTTATTGATATATTTACCAATGAAGAAAAAACTGCCCTTGCAGGAAATAAACATATGTATGAACTTACCTTTAGCAACAAAGGTGGCCTGGTAATGCCCATCATTATTGAATGGACTTACAAAGATGGCAGTAAGGAAGTGGATAGAATACCGGTACAAATATGGCGTAAGAATGAAAATACAGTTGTAAAAACATTTTTGAAAGATAAAGAAGTAGCTTCCATCAAGCTTGATCCGATGAGAGAAACCGCCGACATCAATGAGAAGAACAATGTATGGCCTGCTGTTGAAACAGCTAGCAAGTTTCAATTGTTTAAGAGTAGAAGTGGCCGTGGAAGAGGCGGTGCATCAGGCAATGTAAACCCAATGCAGCGGGAGATTAAATAACAATTTGTAACTATTGAAAATAATAAAACGGCCAACCTTATTAAGGGTGGCCGTTTTTATTTGCATTTAAAATTGATGGCTTTTTATTGGTTTGTAAATTTATTCTCCGGTTACTTTTCCAGTAACAGTTTATCAATCAAATCTTCAAATTCCTTTTTGTAAACCAGGTAGTATTCACCAGTGCCAGGGCCATTAAAGCCGGTATCTAATTTCCTTATTTTTCCTTTCTTGTCAATGATTACAGAGGATGGGAAAAATTTTATGGGAGTTAATTCCGGCAATGTTTTTTCGGTGCGTAAGGAATCGCCTACAGTAACGCCGGTATTTAAAATGCTGTATTGAACATTATACCTCGTCTGAAATTTTTGTAAACTTTTTGTACTTCTTTCAAGATTGGTAGTGTATTCATAAGCCAGTGCAATTACCTCAAATCCCCGTTGTTTATTTTGGTTGTAATACGCACTGAGGAAAGCGGTTTCATCCATACAATTGGGGCACCAGCTACCCATTATTTGTATCACTACCACCTTGTTTTTAAAACGTTCATCACCGATGGAAACTGGCTTTCCTGCTAAATCATTAAAGGTAAAATGCAGGCTTTCTTCGCCCGGTTTCACAAACATTTCTACAGATTCAGTGGGTACTTTTGCGCCTGCGTCTTTCACCGCATTCCAGTTTTCTTTGTAAGTGCCGCCAGAGTAAAATAAGCCATTTGTAATTGTTTGATTATTTTCAATTTTTGCAGTAAATAAAAATGCATGCCCACCATTAAAGCCTGATAAAAACAACGAATCTTTTGCCGCAATGCCTTCCAGGTATCTATAGTCTCCTGTTGCATTCAAAAAAGTTCCGGTTAGTTTATTACCTGTTTGTTTAAACTCCGCAACAGATAGTTCACCAGTTTTACTGTTTGCAAAAGTTGCTGCCCAGCGGCCGGTAATATTTTTATCCGCAGCAGTATTGGTAGCAAATCTTTTTCCGCCAAACGTTGCACTAAATGGGATAACCTGTGTTTTTACCGTGCCGTTTTTCATCCAAACGCCGGATAGTTTCTTACCCGTTTTTTTTAACCTGAATTCAGATTCAAACACCGGCATCTGCACAAAAATTGAATCTCGGTCGGTAGCAATATTGCTTACCTTAATTCTTTCTGCTGCATTGCGGATGTACCATACGGGTTTGCCGTTTTCAGTTTTCCATTCAAAAGTAAAAGTAATGTTGCCTCCATCCGTTCTGTACAATTGAGCGCCCCACCATCCCTGCTGTGCTTTTATTGAAAGGCTGGATGCCAGCAGCATCAATATCATTGTACAATTTTTCATTATTGCTATAATTTTTTTTGTGAAGATGTAAAGCCTTTGCTTGGGC